>Ga0187866_1000006_pt1 | contig 363469 bp, 356 predicted proteins | sample June2016WEW_11_1_3_FD_133013 | JGI IMG/M metagenome (GOLD analysis project Ga0187866, IMG submission 133013) | Peatland microbial communities from SPRUCE experiment site at the Marcell Experimental Forest, Minnesota, USA - June2016WEW_11_150 | ecosystem: Environmental > Terrestrial > Soil >... | reverse complement strand
GTAGGTCCCGGCAGCGGTGTACGTGTGGACCGGGTTCTGCAGGTTGCTGGTCGCGCCGTCTCCGAAGTCCCAGGACCAGGAGGTGGGGGTGTTGGTGGACTGGTCGGTGAAGGTCACGGTGAGCGGGGCTTTCCCGGATATTGGACTGGCCGAGAAGGCTGCAACCGGCGGGGTCGGGATTCTGCACGTCGAATGGTCTCCGACCTTCTCTACGGCCTGCAGGGAGGAGAAGGTGGAGGGGCTGTTCTGGTTGTTGAACTCGGTCTGGATCCACTTGGCGCTCCGGATGGCGGTGTCAACGTGGACTTCGTCCATCGTTCCATTCATGTACGTGATGGAAGACTGCCCCGAATCATATTCATAGCCGACAAACACATGGCTGTCTGCTGTGGTGTAATCGTGCTCAAACCCGCTGCCGATCTGAGTCCCGTTCAGATACCACCGGGCCGTTGTCCCATCATAGGTGATCGCATAGTAATTCCAGCTGCCCGTCAGCGGAGTAGCGATGTAAGCCCAGTCATTTCCTCCCCCATAACCCCAGAGGAAATAGCTGTTCGCCCGGACTGCCGCCTCAAACTCACTCTCCATCGCATTTGCACCCCACCCGACCATGCCGTTCCTGTTCGTATTGGCCAGCTTGGCCCAGAAGGTGATGGTACGGGCAGCACTCCCCGTGATGCCGACATTACTGGCTGATTCGAGGTACTTGCTGGTCCCGTCCAGGGAATCCGCGCCGCCAATCTGCCCCGTGGTCCCCTCGTTTCCTTTATAATTCCTTGTATTCAGATTGCTACCGCTGCCCGTGGAATCCGACCTGGGTCCGGTTCCACCTTCATCGAGGTGCCAGACATCCTTGTAACCGTTTGACCAGACGTTCGCCGCGTTCTGCTGGTTCGCAGCGCCCGGGTTGCCGTAATACATATAGAGGACGGTGTTCGAACTGGAGGAGAGGCTCGGCACCTTCACCCATGCGACGAGGGCTCCGGTGCTGCTCTTGAAGGACTCGACCTGATGGGAGAGCTTGGTGGTCCCGTCCGATAAGGTGAAGAGGATGTCGTTGCCGCTTGCCTGGGCCTTCGCCGAGAGATCAGAGTCCGAAGCAAGGCTGATGAGGACAGGGAAGTTGGACTGGGTTCCGACGACTTTTGTACTGTCGATGGTGATGCTCTGGCGGTTGCTCCAGCCACAGTCGTACCAGCCCGGAGCCGGGGCTGGCGTGGGGGTCGGGGTGGGTGTCGGTGTAGTACATGCCGCCCCGGGTACGGTAATGACGAATATGGTCAGGATCATCGCGAGGATTAATCCGCCTGCAAAACTTTTTCTATGGAGTCCCATAAGTATTCGCCTCAGATCAGATTTCTCTTTTAATATAAATAGTTTGACCATTGATCCTATTAAAGGTTTTGATAATTATATTTGATTTATTATCTTTAATCTCTTTAAATAATGAATGAATTTTGTAAATTTAAGATTTATCGATTTAATAATCTTTATATATAGATTTTGGTTTTTAAAAGGAATTCCCCGCCCTCTCCATGGAAAAATTCCGGGTTTCTGATCTAAAGGCAGACCACGATCCCGCAGCACAGAAAACCTGGGCCAGGTGGGCGAATCCTGTTCTCGGGAGAGGTAAGAGAGGCAGGCCTCTTTACCTGGAAAATCGGGGAGATCCCCGATGCATGGAATCGGCGCTGTGTACCGTACCGGTTCTATCCCCTGGAATCGGGGAGTGGGGGAACTGGAGCCCTGAAAAGATAAGTGCCTACGGGTTCCATCACCGAAGAATGCAGCCGTGCAAATCCCGGGGGTTGGGGACTTTCCACTGAGAGCCTTCTATATTGGAACAGGCCACCATGCATCGCGACCACGGTATCTACCCCGAAAGGTCAGGGCCGGATCCAATTCCGCCGAGGGACCACTGCTGATCCGGACCCTGTAGAGTATCTCATACGGTTAACTATTTTAACTTATTGGAACCGAAAAACTTTATAACAATATAGTAAAAAAGGTTAACTGAAGAGAAGAGAAATCTTGATATATCGGAGAAAAATAGGCTGTCATCTCGATGGGAATTTCAGGAGACACCTGAAAATCATTTTTCCCGTATGCAAAAGATTTATTTTATGAAAATTTATCAGAATAGGACCCGTTAACAGGCAGGTCATGCCGGGCTTCCAGCCGTTTCATCTGCTGACGAAAGGTGGCCCTTCATGGTGAGGTTTAATTTCAATTGTTGTGGTACCCTACCGGGATGAGCCGCGGTGAGATTTTCAGCCTGCTGAGTTCGATGGCACGGGAGAAGCCCGGCTTCCTCGCCTCGGAGGTGAAGATCCGGCTCGGTAAGAGCCTGAAGACCGGAGATCTCCGCCGCACCCTGGAACCGTACCTGGACACCCTCGGTCTTCGTATGGAGGAGAGAGGGGATGACCTCCTCATCTCCCGCCTTCCACCTGCCCGGCCCTTTATCCTCTCCCGCGATGCAGGGAGAGCGGAGGAGGAGTTCCTCAGGCATCCATCCATCCCGGAGCGGCTTCAGGAGCTCATCGAGTCCTACATCACAAGAAAGACCGGAAAATCCTGGGACGACCCGGTGGTTCTCGACCGGATCCGGGCTGCCATCAGGGCCCAGAAAGAGGAGTACTGGGATCAGAGCGGGAGAAGGCCAATATCCTATGGGGCAGGTTACCGGGTCCTCGCTTACCTCGCCTACCAGGCCCCTGCCTCCCTCATCCAGTTCGAGCATATTCTCCACGAGATGGCAGCAGACGGCCTTCTGAAGGACAGGATGCGGATCCTCGACATCGGGTCGGGCCCGGGTACCGTGCCCCTTGCCATCACCGATTCCTGGAGCCGCCTCTCCCCGGGAGAAGTGAGGATCTCCGCCCTGGAGCAGGAGACAGAGAACCTGGAGGCCTACCGTTTCATCGTGCCCGCCCTCGCATCCGGGACGCCATCAGTACGCATCGACGAGCCTCTCCAGGTGGACCTCAGGTCCATCGATCCCGAAAGCCTCCCCGGGGAGATGGATCTGATCGTCTTCGGGAGCGTCCTCAACGAACTCAGGGATCTCCCTACCCAAAGGAAGGCCGCCCTCGTGGAGAAGATCTCCGAAACTCTTGCAGGAGACGGCACCGTTGTGATCATGGAACCTGCCGATCTGGAGAACTCCCTTGCCCTCCGGAAGCTTGCTGCAGATCTCACGGGGAGAGGGCTGACCCTCTATGCCCCCTGCACTCATCTCTGGTCCACGGCCTGCAGGCCGGATCGGTGCTGGACCTTCCGGGAAGGTCCATCTATCTCCCCGACCCGGCTCATGAGCCGGCTCGCCGCATCAACCGATGGGTACCGGTACCGGAATACAGACCTCAAGTTCTCGTACGCCATCTTCAGGAAGGATCACCGTACCCGCGAGACGTACCGGATCCCCAGGGGCATGAAGGCCCTGCGGCTCTCGAAGCTCCAGGGGCACCTGAAGCGGCGGGTGAACGTCGTGGTGGCGAAGATGTCGGGGGACCTCGGGGGGCGCGGGAACCATGTCTACAGGGTCTGCGACGGGACTCCCCAGAAACCCGTCTTTGCGGTGATCCCCTCGTACCATGCATCGGGGGCGAGAGCTCTCCTGGATGGGCGCTACGGCGGAATATTCCTGATGGAGAACATCCTCGTCCGTTCCAACCCGGCCCACGATGCCTTCAACCTCTTCGTGGACCGGTCAGCCAATGTCGAAGCAATCGGAGCCGGAAGGCACCAATCAAGGTCAATGCCGGGGGAGACCTCCCGGTCCAGAAGGAGAACACCTGACGCCCAGAGAAAACATTGAGCTGCGGTGGTCTCGCATCACGGGTTGCGCAATACCCGGGCCGGGACGTGGCCGTCACCGGACAAACCGATGACGGGTGCCATGAAGGCCACTAGGCATGCGACAAGGGCGAACGCGGCGAGGAAGCCTCCCATCTCGGCGACCACGCCCGAGACGAAGGGGAGGAGGGTCATCCCCGCGTACGAGGCCGCATTATAGGACCCCATCACCTTCCCCTGGGAGAGATTCGTTCCGGCGAGATAAGCCAGCTGGGCGATCATGATGAAACCCAGGAGGGCTCCGACGAGGGTGAAGCCGGCAGGCGTGAAGGGTACGATAAGAACGGCTGCCGCAAGAAGGAGGGAGGCGGTGCGGATGGTCAGTATCGGGGGAAGATGGAGCCGCGAGGCTGCTATCACCGCGATTATGGTCGCGAGGTTCATGGAAGCAATGATGATACCGAGGGATTCAGGGTTCCGGCCGGTGTAAGCCGGGTAGAGGGCGGTGACCGCACCCGTCGCCCCGACAAGAATGACCGCAGAGAGGTACACCCAGAATGCCCCTCCAGCAAGGCCCGGCCGGACCATCGTTGGACCCTTCCCCTGCGCAGCCTCTCTAACAAAGAGTGCAAGGGCGGCCGGAACGATCGAGATCAGGGTGAAGGCCAGGATCCCTGCCCGCCCGTCCCCGAGCGCCTGCACAATGATCCCGGATCCAAGGAGCCCGAGCAGAAGGCCAAGATTCAGGGTTGCCATGAACTCGCCGGAGATATATTCATGGTCCGGCCGGGAGTTCATCCATGACATGGCCGAGGCCACGAAGAGCCCCGCGCCCAGCCCCTCCAGGCCGCGTGCCGCGAGGACGAGGAAGGGATCCCTCTCTGCAAGGATCAGGATGCCGCTTGCGACGGTAATGAGAAGACCCGCGCGGATAACGGGGATCCTCCCCCAGCGATCCGAGAGGAGGCCGCCCGGGATCACCGTAAGGAAAGCGCCGAGAAAATATGCCGAGTAGATGGCGCTCTGGAGCGCGGGGCCTCCCGCGAAGGCCGGAAGGACCGGGACGATGGCGTTCGAGAGTGCCATCACCCCGAAGATCCCGAGGTAGATGGGGAGGCGCTCCCTCATTTCAGATCATGCGGTACGTCTCGAGGTTCAGCGGTGAGTGGGTCTCGATATGGAACCTCTTGTGCAGGGAGACAGCGAGGTCGATGGTCTTGTTCTCGTCCCCGTGGATCGTGAAGATCTTCTCGGGCCTTGGCTGGAGGTGCGCGATGTAGTTCATGAGTTCCCGCCTGTCCGAATGACCCGAGAACCCGTCCACCGTGTCGATCTCCATGTTGATGGCGATCGTCTCCCTCCCGCCGAGCGGTACCTCCCTCCACCCCTTCTGGATCCTCCGCCCGATGGTCCCCTCTGCCTGATAGCCTACGAAGACGAGTGCGTTCCGTGCATCGGGGGCGAGACCCTTCAGGTACTCCATGACCGGCCCGCCGTTGAGCATCCCGCTCGTCGTGATGATGACACAGGGGTCGCCACCCATGACCTGTTCTCGGCGTTCGGCCGAGTCTACCTGGACGAAGCAGGGGGCGAGGAACGGGTTCATCCCATCATGGAAGATCTGGTTCCTCAGCTCGGCGTTCAAATACTCAGGGTACGTGGTGTGGATGGCCGTCGCCTCCCGGATCATCCCGTCCAGGTAGACGTTCACCCTCGGGATCTTCGAGAATCTCATCCCCTCCTCGAGGGCCAGCATGACCTCCTGGGACCTTCCCACGGCAAAGGCGGGGATGAGAACCTTCCCGCCCCGGGAGAGGATGGTATTCACGACCTCGTAGAGCCGGGTCTCCGCCTCCTTCCGGGGCGGCTGGATGTCGTTCGACCCGCCGTACGTGGACTCCATGAAGATCGTCTCCAGGCGCGGGAACTGGTTCGCCGCAGGTGAGAAGAGGCGGCTCTTGCTGTAGTTGAAGTCGCCGGTGAACGCGATATTGTAGAGACCGTCCCCGACATGGAAGTGGGCGATGGCAGAACCGAGGATATGGCCGGCGTTGTGGAAGGTGAGCTTGATGTCGGGGGCGATGTCCGTCACCGCGCCGTAGTTGAGGGTGATGGAGTGCCGGACGAAGTTCTTCACGTCCGTCGAGGTATAGGGGGTACGGTTCGCCTCCTTCTGGAGGACCTCCAGGTAGTCGAGCTGGAGCATGGCCGAGAGGTCCCTCGTCGGGGGGGTGCAGTAGACCGGCCCGTCGAACCCGTACTTGAAGAGGAGGGGGACGAGGGCGCAGTGGTCCAGGTGGGCATGGGTGAGGACCACGGCATCGAGCCCCGAGAGGGGGTGGATCTCCGGCACATAGAGGTACGGGGTGCCGTTTGCGTTACTCGGCTTCTCGCCGCAGTCAAGGAGTATCTTGCTCTCGGGGGTGGAGATGAGGAAGGCAGCCCTTCCCACCTCGCGGCAGCACCCCAGGGTGGTGACCCTCACCCACTCGTCCTTCGACGTGGTCTCGCGGTGGATCCTCCTCCCGATAGCCCGGAGGAAGGTCTTCCTGTCCTCCTTCACGGAGCGGAGGTACTGCCGGATCTGCTTGATGGTGGTGGACTCGATGGGCGGGGTGCGCACGACCTTGGGGGTCCAGCCGATGGACTTCGTGATCTCACGGAGCGTCGCCCCGTTCTTCCCGATGACGACGCCGGGCTTCTCTGCCTCGATGAGCACCTCGCCGGTGTCGGCGTCGAAGAAGAGGTCGGTGATCCCGGCGGTCTCGGGAACCACCTCCTTGATCTTCTCGGCCGCCCGATCCGGATCCTCCAGGATCGTGGGCCGTACCACGATCCTCTTTCGCAGGTCCCGGGCAAGGATCTTGATGAGATCCGCCTGGTCCGCGAACTTCTTCGGGTCCTCGGTGTAAATGACGAGCTCCGGCCCCTCGAACTCCACCTGGGAGACCGAGATACCGGCGGGCACGATGCCATCGATCTTCGCTTTCAGGTCCTTTAACCGATCCTCAATGGTCATGAAAAACCATCCCTCGAAAAAAAAGAGTTATGCAGAGGCAGAAATGGGGTGTTTCTGGCCGTTCTCCACCTTGAACTCCTCGTACTTGTCCTTTGTGATGACCACGACGTTGATGTCCTCGCCCGAAGCGATGTCCCGGCGCATGGCGGCCCGGAGAGCCCTCACGGCGAGGTCGACCGCCTCCTGCTCCCCCATTTCAGTGCGGTAGCGATCCTCAAGCACGCCGTAGGCCATGGGCGAACCTGACCCCGTTGCCACGATCTCCTCTTCCCGGGTCGCCCCTCCCATGGCATCCACCGAGTAGATACCCGGCCCCGTTGTGTCCACTCCCCCGACGAGGAGCTGGACATAATAGGGATAGAACCGGTTCTGGTTCAGGTAATTCGAGAGGAGGGTCGAGGACGCTTCAACCGATATGGGCTTCCCCCGCCGGATCTGGTACAGGCTGCACTCCACGGTCATGATGCGGGCGAGCTGCTGGGCATCGCCCACACCGCCAGCCGTCGTCATCCCGATCCTGTCCGCGATCTGGTAGACCTTCTTCGCCTTCTTGCTCGCGACAAGGTAGCCCATCGTCGCCCTCCGCTCGGTGGCAAGGATCACCCCTTCCTTGAAGACGAGCCCTATCGTGGTCGTCCCCTTCATGGTCTCCTGAGACAAGTCCTGCATAGAGATACCTCTTTTAAAAACGCCTGTATCTATAAAAGCGTGTCAATCCCATACAACGCGCTTCTCTGGCTTAAATATTATGTTTGCCTCCATCACAGAGCACTTTGATGATCTCGCGGTCATAGAGCATTCCCACGAGCTGCTTGTCGCTGTTCACGACAGGGAGCTGGTCGACCCGTGCCCGCTTCATCTTGAGGGCGCATTCACCGACCTCGGAGTTCAGGGGGACGGAGACCACGTTCGTCACCATGGCGGTCTTCACGGGCCGGGCAGGGAGCTTTATCTTCGAGACACCGAACGAGAGGGTGTGGAGGTCCCGGATACTCTCCCAGGTCCACTCGTCATCGTCGGTCCCGTTGGAGAAGTCGCTCGTCTCGACCGAGTCCTCGATCGAGGAGTTCTTGATGAGGTCCCTCTCGGAGATGATCCCCGAGAGGACCCCCTCGTTGTCCAGGATGGGGATGGCATCCACGCCCGAGATCTCCATCACCCTTCCCACGAGGCTGAGGGGGGTCTCCTCCCAGAGCGCAAAGGTGGTGCTCGTGAAATGGTCCTTGATCTCCCGCTTGTGCTTCAGCTGGGCGATCGCCGTGACGAGGTCTGCCACCGAAAGGATCCCGACGAGGACCTTGTCCTCGACTACGGGGAGCCTCCGCACCTTGTGGTCGATAATAAGGGTTGCCGCATCTGCAAGGGAGGCATCAGGCCCGATCGTCTTCGGGTTCCGGGTCATGAGGAGCCCGAGCTGGGTCTCCTCTGCCTTCCTGAGCATGTCCTTCCTCGTGATGATCCCAACGAGCTTCCCCTCCTTGAGGACCGGCACGCCACTGATCCCCGTGCGCTTCAGGATCTTCAGGACATCGTCACGGTTTCCCGGGATCTCGACAGACACCACATCGGGTGTCATGAAGTTCCGCACCTGCATCTCCGTCATGACCTCACCACCAGGGTTGAGACGGTGCTGTGGCCGACAACGAACGAGGAGACGCTCCCCAAAAGGATCCGGTCCAGGTTGCTCTTGCCATGGGAGCCGACCACGATCAGATCGACGCCCAGGTCGCGGGCGAGCTTGAGGATCTCGCTCCCCGCATGGCCCTGCTTCAGGTGGGTGGTGATCCCGACGCCCTGGCTCCCGGCCCTCCTCGCGGCTGCAAGGTGGGCCTCCTTCCCCTGGTTCTCCAGGAGCCCGTAGATCACCTCCCAGGTGTTATCCATGGGGATGGATGAGAAGAGCCCCGTCTCGATGACGTAGACTGCATGGAGCGCGGCCCCGTGAATCTTCGCCTCCCCGATGGCGATGTCAAGGGCAGCCTCGCTCTTTCTCGACCCATCTATGGCTGCTAGGATGGATTGGAACATAGGCACTCTCAAAATGGTTGCTTTACGTATACTCGTGATTAAAATAAATATTTTTCCCTGATGTCCGAGGGCCCCGCCCTTTTTACGAGCGATGCGACCGGATCCCGGCTGAAGGAGAGGTTCGACCCGGCCGGGTCAATGACGAGGAAGCGGGCAGGTGAGCCCTCCTCGATGCATGCAGGGGAGAGGAAGCACGCGGAACCCCCGATAGCCGAGGATAGGATCACCTTCGGGTTGATCCGGTAGACGGTGCTTGCAAACGCCATCTCTCCCCACAGGTCAGGCTGGACGAACATGGCATTGTCTGTCCCGAGGAGCACCTTACACCCGAGGTCGAACATCCGTGCGAGGGGTGGATGGGCCCGCGATGAAGAGACCCCGAGGATCCAGTTGGAACGGGGACAGACGGCGACGGGGATCCCCCGGTCCGCAATCTCCCGGAGCTGGCCGTCCCCGGCATGGGTACAGTGGACCAGGAGATCCGGGTCATACCCAAGGGCTCCGTCGATGTCAAGAGGATCCCGTTCCCCTGCATGGAAGGCGACAAGCTTCCCGTTCCCCCTGGCAGCCGCAACGGCCTTCTCGGTATCGGGGCAGTCACGGATGCTGGAGATGCCGATCCCGTCGGCGATAAATTCACCTCCCTCCCTCCCGAAGATGACCGGCCGGCACGGGAGGCCTCTCGCCGCTTCGCGGAGGTCCCGGACGCCCTCCTCGCCTCCTTCACGGAAATCCGCGAACCCTGTCGTCCCTGCCCTCGCCATCACCCCGATGCTCGCGCGCATGGCCGCGAGAAGGACAGGGCGGGGGGTGGTCCGGAGGATTCGGTGCTTCAGACCCCCGGGAGAGGTGACCAGCCCCTCGAGAGGCCCCGACCATGGGGCTTCCATCCCGACGGTGTCACCGATGTGGGTGTGGGCATTGGAGAGGGCGGGGCAGATCCAGACAGGAGGGGCGGTGGCGATCTCGGCTATCTCCCGGATCTTTCCCTCCTCCACCGTTATCCTGACGGTTCGGATCTCGAGATCCCTGCCGAGGAGGGCGTGCCCGGCCACCTCGAAGTTGGTCTGCATTCCTGATACCTATTTATCCTAGTCCGGGTAATAGCTCTCTATGGCAAAAAAGGCAGGTGGCAGGCTCATCTCATCGGCGGGCCTCGTGAATTACTACGAGAGCACTGACCGGCGTGCCATCCAGATAAATCCCTATGTGGTGGCCATCGTCGCGGCAGCCATCGGGGTGACCATCTTCATCCTGAATGTCGTCTACTAGGTGGATCCACTCTCTCTTCCCGGTTTCTTTTCTGGATTTCAGTCCATTTCGGTCAATCCGGGCGAAATCCGCGCTCACAGGAAAGTATATACCGCGATACATGGATCTTCCCTGTGTGTATATCGTGATCCGCTGCCCGGGCTGCAGCACCTTCACCTATGTGGACCGCTTCCAGCGGCACAAGCTCTGCCATGTCTGCGGGGAGGTGATCGAGGTCAGGAACGCCCCCGCGTACCTCGAGGTGAAGGACTACACCGATGCAGAAGAGGTGGTGAACCAGCTCCAGAGTTTCCTCGAGAGAGAGGGCAGGAAGGATCTCTCTGCGTCCGAGCTCCGTATGCTCCGGGCGAAGTACGCCCAGTGGCTCCTTAACCAGACCTGATCACCACGGCCTTCCGCAGCCGGGACAGATGGTGGTGATCCTCCTCCCGCACTTCGGGCAGTAGAGGCCGATCCGCTCGTCGTGGGTGAGAGGAAGCCTGCAGTTCTTGCAGTGAAAGTTGGCCTCGTAACCGCAGCTGTGCCGAAGCATTGTTATCAAGGGTATCCCGGCCCGTGTTTATAAAGGAATCCCAGAAAACCCAGCCCGGAGCCCAATCAGGAGAGATAAAACCCCTATTCCTGGACTTCCCAAACCTTCCGATCCCCTGTCAGAAGGCCTGGATCTCGCGGGTTACTTTATACTCGCGCGATAAACTCTCCTAGAGAGCTATGGAGGGCCCGGGGCGAAAGAAGATCCTTGCTGTGCTGCTTCTCATCGCAGCTGCGGTCATCCTCGCCGGCCTCTGGCAGTGGATCGATACCATCCCCCTCGGGATCGCCGTCGCCGTAGTGCTCGCACCCCTCCAGCGCCGGATCTCCCTGGGTGTTCCCGAATGGCTCTCGGCGGGGTTCATCACCTTCATCCTCCTCTTCTTCACGGTCGTGGGTATCCTCTTCACGGTCACCGTGATGCAGGAGAACTTTGCCACGAACAAGGAGTTCCTCGGGAAAGCCGCGAACGGGATCGAGATCCTCACCCCCCAGTTCGCGAGCCTCGGCATCCCCAGGGAGGCGATCGGGGAGACAACGGCGAGGATCCAGGGGATCGTGCAGGCGGTAGAGAACTTCTGGTCAGGGCTCACCCCCACCGTCGCAATCCTGAACGTGAGGGTCCTCCTCTTCCTCTTCTCCCTCTTCCTCTCCCTCTGGGAAGGCGACCGGACCCTTCGGGGAATCCTGATCCGGACCCCAAAGGAATGGATGGGAGCCTACCACCGCCTCGCCACGGTCTCGGTGGACACCTTCCACTCGGTCCTCGTGGTCCACCTCCTCATCGTCGCACTCACCTTCGGCCTCTCCCTCCCGTTCTACTGGATCCTCGGGTACGGCCATGTCCTCTACCTCTCCCTCGCGACAGCCATCTGCGAGCTGGTGCCTGTCCTCGGGGCCTCTATCCCCATGGTGATCCTCCTCCTGTACTCCTTTGCCATTGGAGATCTGAGGGGGTTCTTCCTCGTCTTCTTCATCGGGTACCTGGTGGTTGCCCTCCTTCCCGAGCTGTCTGTGCGGCCCATCCTCATGGGGCGGAGGATGCACATCTCGCCCTACCTCATGTTCTTCGGTTTCCTCGGGGGGATCTTCGTCCTGGGAATCTCGGGCTTCCTCCTCGGCCCGCTCGCCCTTGCCCTCGCCGCATCATGGTACAGGCTCCGGAAGGTGCGGGAGGCGGGTTCATCAGGAAACCTCCCGTAACCCGACGCGGTAGCCGCCGTCAGGAAGGGCTTTATGGAGTCCTGGGGCATTTGCTCGTGCGGTGGAAATGGCCCCAAAGGAGGTAGATGCGGACTTTGATGAGGAACCCGGTGGCGATAGAGTGGAGTAGAGGCGGCATTTTTTACCTACGCTTTTCGGGAGTGATGATGAAATTATAATATAATGAGAGAGAAGAGATTTCTATGAACATTCCTATCTGGATATCGGTATCAATTTGTTTTATATTGATTATTCTTGTATTGATTGCTTTATCCACTCCTGTTGGAATATTATTGATTACAGGAATAATGGGCATCGCAATTAGCATTGCAATATATTTAATGACGATGGGGGGGACGAGTGAAGGACAAAAGTAAGGAGGACTTTCTGACCTTGTGCTTCACTTCTTGGTTACGCTTGGGCTGAACCTCCTGGGTTTTCAAATACAGGTCTCTTGGATTGATGCCCATTTTCTATAATATGTCATATTCTTTCGAGCCTATCTCTTTGAGGAAATACCTTCGTCCTTCTGGGTCTTCTCTCTTCCACGAAAGTATTTCATTGCGTGTGCCCATATCGTTTGTGGGCAAATCGGGTTGCGCGACCGCAGCGCAACTACCAAAATGCTCCGATCTACAAACAGAGCGAGGGTTGCCAAGCCTGGCCAAAGGCGATGGATTTAGGGTTTAATTCGAGAAATCGCGTTAAACCTCTTTCCTGCCTTTTCCGGGCATGGATCTCGCGCAGTTAATTAAGAATGAGAGAGCGGGGGTTGCCAAGCTTGGCCAAAGGCGACGGGTTTAGGGCCCGTTCCCGAAGGGGTTCGTGAGTTCAAATCTCACCCCCCGCATCAATTCTTTTAAGGCGATTCCGAGGGAAACACCGCATAGCAATATCGGCATTCCCAGATCTCCGGATCCTCCCGGGGCGAGGTGAGGGCCGACCCGCAGGCAGGGCAGCGGACCAGGGGATCGGCTCTCATGAGAAGAGGGAGGATATCAGGGCATGTCAGGGTTGAGTTAGGAGAGGGTGAAAGTCGTTGTAGCCATCTGAGGTATATTATAAGGATTGCAGCAAACACCAACTGTATGTATTAGGGGAATCCAAGTGCTTTTTCGGCGAAGGAAAATATTTCGTCTATAAATTAAAAGTATCCATCACTGATGGAATATGGCGAAGAAATTCAGTTTGATTCTTATCGTTCTTTTAGCACTCTCCCTTTGCTTTTTATGCGGCTGCTATACAAGAGCTCTCTCGAAAGTAACCCCGAGTCCTACAACCATACCCGCAACGGCCGCCACTCCGATAATAACACCTGAGCCAGTTATCACCCCTACACAGGAGCCGACCCCCACTATATCATCCGCGGCATATCTCCATTCAACCGGGGGGTATTACATGAATGAATGGTATAATCTCTCCCGAGTATCAAGGGATTTGAAAACGGCGATATTGGTCCATATAACTACATACCGTTACCAGTTCCGGGATTCTTATAGATATTGGGATACCGTTGCTCAACAATGGCTATGGGTTGATCCCCCTCAGGGTTACAAGTTCCTTTTTGTCTTTGTGAATACCTGGATGGATGACTCGGCCCGGAACTCCAGCAACCCGATCGATGGTTACGATTATACCCACTTCACCCTCCAATATAATGGAGCGTTAATCCCGGGAACAGTTGATCTCCATCATATCAATGAGCTTCAGGCATACTCAAATCTCTTTAAGACTGGATATGTGGTTCCCTTTGGATATCAATGGGAAACGAACCCGTTTTCATATAAACGAGTATTAAACCCACTCCCCAGTCTAGAGCCGGGAAGAGGTAACTCATGGGATGGATACATTATATATGTGGTTCCAAAGGATACGAAACCGGACGATTTAAAGGTCGTTGGCAATTTCGAGGGGATGGGATCCGCTTATTGGATCTTTCAAGGTGGGGATTCCTTCTCTATTACTGGACTTTGAATAGGAGGATTGGATAAAACTATATAACCCCCATGAAGTTTCCCTGATAGTTGTTATTGTTAACAGGCCTGCACAAGGCAGAGAAATACAACAGAACAGAGAAGGATTAAAATAAGCTTTTTCATATTCTTCACTTACTTTGGAATTCTCTCTATAAACAATAAAACTTTATGTCATCTATTTTGAGAATCCCGACCGAAAAAACTGCATAACAATATCGGCATTCCCACATCACCGAGTCCTACTAAGGTGAAGTGAGGGCTGACCCGCAGATGGACTATTTTGGAAGCGTAATACTCTTCCCCGGATCGGGATAGCCGTATATATTCCCTGCACGAATGGAAGATCGGGCAGATCATGGAGAAGGATATCGTCGTTTTTCACGGGAGCCTGCAGCAACTGCTGGAGAAGGTCGAGACCGGGGAGATGATCCCCAGGCTCCAGGCCTCCCACGCTCCCATGTGCAAGTTCTTCACCGCCTACTATGTCATAAGCGGCATACGGCACGTCGTACCCCTGGTGCATGGTCCCACCGGGTGTCCCCTGTACATGTCCGATTTCGTGAGGACAAGGGAGTGCTGTGAGATCCGGGGAGTGCCCCTCGAACCCACCGCCTGCACCGCCCTCGACGAGAGCCATGTCATCTACGGGGGCGAAGGGAAGCTCCTGGAGGCGGTGAAGGAGGCGTACACAAAGTACCACCCCGACCTCATCGTCATCCTCTCCTGCTGCTGCTCGGGGATCATCGGGGACGATGTCGAGAGCATCGCACGCGAGGCAGAGAAACTGGTCGGGTGCAGGGTGCTCGCACTCAGGAGCGAGGGTTTCGGCGGCGATTTCCGCAGCGGCTACGAGGACGCCTTCAGGCTCATCATGGATCTGATGGAACCCCCGAAGGAGAAGAGGAAGGGGACCGTGAACATCCTCGGGGCACGATGGGGCCCCACCACCACCGAGTTCGATATGGACCTGGATGAGATCGAACGGCTCCTCGGCGAGGTGGGAATCAAGATAAACGCCGTGATCGCGGGGGGCTGCACGGTCGAGGAGCTGAGACGGGCCCGGGAGGTCGAGCTGAACGCATCATGGTGCTACGACTGGGGGCAGAAGCTGGGCGATATGATGGAGGAGCGGTTCGGCATCCCGTACAGCAAGACAGGGCAGCCCTACGGGCTCGAAGCAACAAAGGAATGGCTCCTGGGGGTTGCATCACCTCTCGGCATGGAGAAGGAGGCGCTGGAGGTGATCGAGCGGGAGACCCGTGAGGTACTTCCGGACCTTGCCTACCTGAAACAGGCCCTCGAGGGGAAGACCGCGATCATCGAGATCACGGAGTTTCCCGGACCGATCCGGGCCCTCTCCCTGGCCCGGATGGCAGAGGAGTTCGGTGCCCACCCCATCGTGATCAACATTCACCCGTACACCATCAAGGAGAGGATGCCCAGCATCAAGTTCCTCCTCGAGACCGGTGTCAACCCCGAGATCATCCTGACCAGGGGGCTCTTCCGCCTGGGGTCCTTCCGCTCATCGAAAGAAACAGAGGATGAGCTGGAGGCGATAGTGGGACAATACGATGATGTGATCTTCTTCGGGAACTCTGCCCGGTATCCTCCCTGCCCGGTCGTGAACCTGACGCTCATGAATCCGGCGTTCCAGCCCCAGTACGGGTTCAGGGGAATCAGGAATATCGCTGCACTGGTCAGGCAGGCTCTCGAGAAGAAGGACCTCCCGCGTTCCCGGCTGCTCAGGGGGATGCTCTATGGAACCCGTACAAAGTGAAAGGCCGGCCGGGGCGGATTACGGGAAGCTGGATAAGTGTACCGATCCCTACCTCCGGTGCGCCTTCAACGGGGCCGCCCAGACCGCCCTCGGGGTCTCCGGCTCCGCTCTGCTCGCCCATTCTCCCCAGGGATGCGAGTATCTCGTGAACAATGCCTTCGCCTGGCAGGAGTGCGACTACATGGAGACGATGACGCTCTGTACCAAGCTGTGCGTGGACGAGATCGTGCATGGCGGCGAGGATCTCCTTACCCGGACGATCCGTGAGGCAAAGGATCTCCCCATTACCGCCCTGTTCGTGCTCAGCGCGTGCGGCCCCGAGATCGTTGGCGATGACATCGTTGCGGTCTGCGAGACCCTGCAGCCCGAGGTGAAGTTCAGACTCGTCCCCATCGAATGTGCCGGTTTCAGGGGGTCGCAGTATGACGGAATCGATATCGCCCTTGACGTGATGCTCAGGCGTCTCGTGAAAGAGGGGAACGAGAAGATCCCCGGCTCGGTATGCCTCATCGCCCCCCATGCCAATGCCAACCCGACGTGGATGGCAGACCTGGAATGGGTGAAACAGACCCTCTCCCGGATGGGGGTGCAGGTGGTTGCGACGCTCACGCATAAGACTCCCCTCGCCGAGATTGGGAACGTATCCTCTGCCGAGGGATCCCTCCTGTTGAGCCACGATGCCGGGCAGAAGGCGGCGGATTATCTCTCGGCCACCTGGGGCAGCGAGCAGATCTGCAAGGGGATACCCCTCCCGATAGGTATGACCAACACAGAACGGTGGTTGACGAGGCTGGGTGAGAGGTTTGACAAGCGGAAAGAAGCTGAGAAGATGGTCTCGGAAGGTGAGAGGATGGTGACGACGACATGCCGGCGCAAATGGCCCATGGCGCGGTTCTTCTTCCGGACCCCCGCGGCAATCGTTGCCGATGCAACGATCGGGATCCCCCTCGTCCGGTTTGTTACCGAGGAGATGGAGATGACGCCGGAGCTCGTGGCCCTGTACTCCTCCCATCGCCCGGCCCGCGAACTCCTCGAGGGGGAACTCTCCGATCTAGGGCTCAACCCGAAGGTCGTGTACGGCACCGATGTTTACAGGACGAGGAAGAGTATCGGGGAGGTAAGGCCGAAGGTCGTCTTCGGGAGCACCATCGAACGGCATGCGAGCGAGGGTCTGGGGGTATCGTATGTTGTCGAGCTGGTGAGGATGATGCGCCAGTTCAGGTTCATCAACCGTGAATACTTCGGGTATACCGGGATCCTGAACCTCTTCGAGGCCGTCCAGAATGAGTGGATAATGCGGTGGCGGTCAAAGGAGAAAAGGTACGAGGCGAAGTGGTGATGAACCTATACATGGCCGTACAGAACGAATGGATCATGCGGTGGCGATCGAAAGAGAAGAGATACGAGGCAAAGTGGTGATGCGGAGATGAGGCAGATAGCAATTTACGGCAAGGGAGGGATCGGGAAGAGCACGATCGCCTCAAACGTCTCGGCGGCCCTGAACGAGATGGGCCTCTCGGTCATGCAGGTCGGCTGCGACCCCAAGAGGGACTCCACCCGTATCCTGGCTGGGGGACGGCTCATCCCCGCCGTCCTCGAGACCTACCGGGAGCAGCTGAGGGTCGGGAAGGACGAGTATGCGATGAAACTCGGGAGTATCGTCTATCAGACACCGAAGGGGCTGTACTGTGTCGAGGCAGGCGGGCCCGAACCCGGCGTGGGCTGTGCCGGAAGGGGGGTGCTCACCGCGCTCCAGATCCTGAAGGATCTCAAGGCGTTCGAGACCTACAAGATCGATGTTGCCATCTACGATGTACTCGGCGACGTGGTCTGCGGGGGATTCGCCATGCCCATCAGGGAAGGGTTCGCGCGGGAGATCTACCTCGTTTGTTCCGGCGGTTTCATGAGCATCTATGCGGCAAACAATATCGCCCGGGCAATCCAGCGCCTCGCCCGCCGGGGTGACACCGGCCTTGCAGGAATCATCTGCAACAGCAACGGCGACGAGGCCTTCGAGCGCGCCTTCGTCCCTGAGTTTGCGAGGCGCCTCGGAACCCCCTTCGTCCGGTATGTCCCGAGGAGCCTCGTCATCCAGGCCTGTGAATTTGAGGGAAAAGCCGTGGTGGAGCATTCTCCTGAGTCAGGAGAAGCCAGAATCTTCAGGGACCTGGCAAAGGCGATCATGGAGAATGATTCGCGGGTTATCCCGACACCGATGAACGACCTGGGTGAACTTGAGGAACTCTACCGCTCGTATCGAAACCGGCGTGCGTGAGGGGCTTTTCTCTCGGAAGGAAACCCCCGGAGGGACCTCCCGGGGATACCCTGCTCACCGCCGTTCCGAGAGGGCATAGATCGCTTGGTGCGGCCCGTACTTGCCGCTGACTTTTATGGTCCGCAATTCCTTGATGGAGAAGTATGGCGAGAAGAGTTCACGTATCTCGGTTTCCGACGAGAAGTAGAGCACGGTCCCGATCGTGGTCTTCCTGAACTTTCCTTTCCCGCCGAACTGAGGATCCTCTTCGCTGAAGCAGACAGAGAGATACGTTGCCCCCGGATTCAGGATCTTATGAACATTCTTCACATAGGTTTCACGATCCTCATGGAAGATATGGTGTAAGACCTCCCAGTCGTAGGCAAAATCGAAGGTCCCGTCCACTTCATGGAGATCGCCGAGGAGATCTGCGACGACAAAACTGCACCTGATGCCCTGCTCTTCTGCTTTCTCTCTTGCGATCGCTATCGCCGTGGGGGAACCATCGACGCCGGTGACGTCAAACCCGACACTAGCAAGGTAAATTGCATAGTTGCCGGCTCCGCACCCGAGATCTATGGTCCTGCAGGGTTTGACTTTTCCGCTCGCGACAAGGTCAACAAGGGCATCAGGAGGGGTCTCGTTATTCCAGGGGATCTTATCGAGGGGCATCCGGCGATAGATCCCGTCGATGTCACCGGTTTTCATGCAAACGGGCCTTATGAGAAGTGTGGGCCGGCCTCCCGAACATGATGGCCAGAGGAAAAGTTACCGGGGTGGCTGGTATCCCCCAGCCGGCTCCTTCGCCGCCTTCCCTGCGAGCTTTGCCTTCTCCTTCTGGTTCTCGAGATTCTGGGCGAGGGCGACCACGCCGGTCGTATCACCAAGGTTCATGGTAGAGAGCACCGATGCGGGAACGATGACGAGGGTCGGGTTGCCCGACTTCAAGCCCTCGAAGAGCATGTTCATGGCTCTCAGGTGCAGTGCCGTCGGGTTGTCCTGGTAGGTCCTTGCCGCCTCCTCGAACTTCTGGGCAATCTGCTTCTCTGAATCACCGAGGATTACCCGGGCCTGGCGCTCCCGTTCGGCCTGGGCCTGCATGGACATCGCGTTCTGGAGCTCCTGGGGGATCAGGATATCCCGGATCTCCACCGACGATATGTTCACGCCCCACTGTTCGGTGCGAAGGTCGATGATGTGCTGGAGTTCCTTGTCGAGTTTCTCCCGGTTCTCGAGCATGTCGGCGAGCATCGACTTCCCGATCACCTCCCTGAGCGCGGTCTGGGATGCCCAGCTGATGGCGGTCCTGTAGTTCTCGACCGCAAGGGAGGCCTTCTCGGAGTCCACCACCTTCCAGAAGAGGACCGCCTCGACGTCCACGGGGACCGTGTCCTTGGTCAGGGTCTTCTCTGCCATGAAGGTGGTGGTGATGATCCGCAGGTCGATCCAGTATGCTACCCGGTCGACGAGGGGGATGATCAGGAACGGCCCCGGGCCCTTCAGCCCGAAGTACCGGCCGAGCCTGAGGACCACGGCCTTCTCCCACTGGTCGGCGATCTTGAACGATCCGGCGATGATGATGGCGATGATGCCCACCCAGATGGTTCCCCAGAACGTCGACGGGATATCCCTGCCCGAGAGGGTCCAGGCGAGCCATGCTCCCGGTATCGTGATGAGGAAGAAGATGAGGGTCTGGATTGAGGATGACTTCTCCATAGGTCAACTCTTTGTGCGGTTCATCCATATAAGGAGGTAGCAACGATATAAGGAGGTAGCAACGGCGGTCAGCAGGTGATGAGACCTTGTACAGAATTCGGAATGCGCGGGGGAGAACTCTTAATTATAATTCCCTGGAATGAGACTTCCACCAACGGGGAACGCCCCGATGGCAATTCGTTCTTGTCCTTGAACATGGGACCGGGCCGGAGGCACAGGTTATCAATTATGTTATATACCGGCAATCTTCACGATGATACGGTGAGCTCTCTCTCATGAATGAGAAGAGCTTCGGTGTGGAGGTGGTCCGTGGTGTTTCGGGAGATCGTTTCCATGGGAAAAAAGCAGCTCAGGCCTGCGATAATCATCTTCCTCCTGCTCACCGTCCTGACAGGGCTCCTCTATCCCCTCGTGGTTACCGGTCTCGCCCAGCTGATCTTTCCATCCCAGGCAAACGGGAACCTGATCGAACATGATGGAAAGGTTGTCGGATCTGCACTGATCGGGCAGCCCTTCACATCACCCGGGTATTTCTGGGGCCGTCCCTCTGCAACATCCCCCGAACCGTACAACGCCGGATCCTCTTCGGGTTCCAACCTCGGCCCATCCAATCCTGCCCTCATCGACGCGGTGAAAGCCCGGGTCGATGCGTTCCATGCGGCTGACCCGGCAAATACCCTGCCGATCCCAGTCGATCTCGTGACCGCTTCGGGAAGCGGCCTCGACCCTGACATCAGCGTTGCAGCCGCATACTATCAGGTTCCCCGGGTAGCGCGGGCCCGCAATCTGAGTGAGCAGGATCTCAACGCCCTCGTAGCCCTGCACATCGAGGGCCGGCAGTTCGGGATCTTTGGCGAGCCCAGGGTGAACGTACTCTCCCTGAACCTTGCCGTCGATGACCTGGCCGCACACCGGATCTCCCTCCCAGAGCAGGCTTCTCAGGTCCCCCCCGGCAAATACACAGACGTGATCATCTTTGGCATGAGAGAGGCCGACTGGATCCAGCTCATCCTCTTCTTTGCCGTGGCAGCGGCGCTTATCGTCCCGCTCGGGGGATTTATGGCAGGGGTGTATACCGGGAAACCGACGTTCATCTCACCCGTCACCGATCCCATCGAAAGATGGCTTCTCTCCGCCTCGGGGGTGAAGGCCGATGAGGAGATGGACTGGAGGATGTTCGCCGTCGCGGTGATGATCTTCTCCGTCCTCTGCATCGTGGCTGTCTTCCTCCTCCAGGAGGTCCAGCAGTTCCTCCCGCTCAATCCTGCAGGCCTGGGTCCGGTTCCCTGGGATCTCTCCCTCAACACCGCGGTCAGCTTCGCAACCAACACGAACTGGCAGTTCTACGTCCCTGAGACCACGGTCAGCTACCTGACCCAGATGGCCGGGCTCGCCGTGCAGAACTTTGCCTCTGCAGCAAAAGGCATGGCCGTCCTCATCGCCCTCATCTACGCCTTCTCGCGGAGGTCAGCTTCCACCATCGGGAACTTCTGGGTGCTCCTCACAAGAAGCGTCATGATCCTCCTCCCGATCAGCCTGATCATCGCCCTCGTTCTCGTCTCGCAGGGGACCGTGCAGACCTTCAGCGGGCCGGTAACTGTCCCCCTCCTCGATCCAGTCAAGGACAGCTCCGGGAACCTGATCACCACCCAGACAATCTCCGTTGGGCCCGCCGCGTCGCAGATAGCCATCAAGATGCTCGGGACGAACGGCGGCGGTTTCTTCAATGCCAACTCCGCTCATCCGTTCGAGAATCCGACCCCGTTCTCAAACTTCATCGAGAACCTCTCCCTCCTCATCATCGCCGCCGCGCTCTGCTACACGTTCGGGAGGATGATTGGGTCGGGGAGGAAAGGAATCGCCATCCTCACAGCGATGACCATCCTCTTCCTGCCCTTCGTCGGGATCGCCATCTGGTCAGAGGCGGGGGGGAATCCGGCGTTCACTTCCCTCGGGATCGACCAGAACCCGATGCATGCCCAGCCGGGGGGAAACATGGAGGGGAAGGAGGTGCGGTTCGGCATTGTGCCGTCGGCGTTATTCTCCGTCTCGACGACGGCAACCTCCTGCGGGGCCGTCAACTCGATGCACGATTCCTACATGCCCCTCGGGGGTCTTACCCAGCTCCTCCTTCTCCAGCTGGGTGAAGTGGTGTACGGCGGGGTCGGTTCCGGCCTGTACGGCATGCTCGTATTTGTCATCATCGCGATGTTCATCGCCGGCCTCATGGTCGGGCGGACACCCGAGCTCTATGGCAAGAAGATCGAGCCCCGCGAGATGGCACTCGCGACCATCATCATCCTCATCCCCATCTTCCTGATCCTCACGGGCTCGGCGATCGCGGTGATGACAGCCCTCGGAAGAGCCGCGGTCCTGAACCCCGGTCCCCACGGGTTCTCGGAGATCCTGTACGCATTCTCGTCCACAACGGCGAACAACGGCAGCGCCTTTGCAGGGCTCTCGGCGAACCTTTTCTACAATCTCGCCACCGCCGTCACGATGTTCCTCGGGCGCTATGCGGTCACCATCGTCACCCTCGCCCTGGCAGGCTCCCTGGTCACGAAGAAGATCGTACCTGTCAGCGAAGGGACGCTCCGAGACCACCGCCCGCTCTTCATCCTCTGGGTCGTCTTCGTCGTGCTCATCATCGGTGCTCTCAGTTTCTTCCCGGCGCTCTCCCTCGGGCCCGTTATCGAATACCTGATCCAGATCGGGAGGGGCGTGATCCATGTCTGAACCAGTGGGCGCAAAGAATCCAGCGGTGAACCAGTCCGCCCTCTACAAGCGCGCCATCATCGACTCGGTGATCAAGCTCGACCCGAGGACCCTGTATCGGAATGTGGTGATGTTCGTCGTTGAGATCGGGAGCGTGCTCACCACTCTTCTCTGGCTGCAGGCACTGGCCGGGCATGGTGAGGCGCCTGCAGGGTTCATCGGCGCGATCGCGGCCTGGCTCTGGTTCACGGTCCTCTTCGCCAACTTCGCCGAGGCGCTCGCAGAGGGCAGGGGCAAGGCGCAGGCCGAGGCGCTTCGCAGGATGAGGCAGGATACGGCGGCCAAGAGACTGAATCCTGAGTGCAGGTTCGAAAAAGGGAAGGAGGCTGTTCCCTGGGATTACACGGTCGTCTCCTCATCACAGCTTCGAAAGGGGGACGAATTCTACGTCGTGGCAGGGGATACCATCCCGGTCGATGGCGAGGTGATCGAGGGCATCGCGTCTGTGAACGAGAGTGCCATCACCGGCGAGAGCGCACCGGTCATCAGGGAGTCTGGTGAAGAACGGAGTGCAGTAACCGGCGGCACCACTATCCTCTCGGACTGGCTCATTGTGCGGGTGAGCGCAAACCCCGGCGAAGGGTTCCTGGACCACATGATCAGCCTCGTGGAGGGAGCAAAGAGGCAGAAGACCCCGAACGAGATTGCCCTCAACATTCTCCTTATCGGGCTGACCGCGGTCTTCATTGTGGTCTGTGGATCCCTCTGGGCGTTCTCGGTGTACAGCGTTCAGGTCGCAGGGGCAGGGGTCCCTGTAACGATCACCGTACTTGTCGCCCTCCTCGTCTGCCTTATGCCTACAACCATCGGCGGGCTGCTGAGCGCGATCGGAATTGCCGGAATGGACCGGCTTATCCAGCGGAATGTCATCACCACATCAGGAAGGGCAATCGAGGCAGCGGGGGATGTTGATGTCCTGCTCCTTGACAAGACTGGCACCATTACCCTCGGGAACCGGCAGGCCGTGGAACTGATCCCTGTCGACGGTACCGATATCATGGAGCTTGCGGAGGTGTCGCAGCTTGCCTCCCTGGCCGATGAAACACCTGAGGGGAGGAGTATCGTTGTGCTCGTGAAGGAGCGATACGGGCTCAGGGGCAGGACCGTGGGTCCTTCCGAATCTGTCCCCGGGATGCAGTTCATTCCCTTCTCCAGCCACACCAGGATGAGCGGGGTCAATCACGGGGAGATCCAGATCAGAAAAGGTGCGGCGGACGTGATGTATGCCCACATCAGGGCAAGCGGCAATACGGTCTCCGACCAGCTGAAGAAGGAAGTGGATGCCATTGCTGGTGCAGGGGGAACCCCCCTCATCGTCTCGAAGAGCGGTAGGGCCCTCGGCGTCATCAACCTGAAGGACATTGTGAAGGGCGGGATAAAGGAGCGGTTCCTCCAGATCCGCAGGATGGGCATTAAGACCGTTATGATAACCGGTGACAACCGGCTCACCGCGGCAACCATTGCCGCCGAAGCGGGTGTCGATGATTTTCTTGCTCAGGCGAACCCGGAGAACAAGCTGAAGCTGATCCGGGAATACCAGACCGGCGGGAGGATGGTTGCCATGACCGGCGATGGCACGAATGATGCCCCGGCCCTCGCGCAGGCCGATGTGGCCGTTGCCATGAACACAGGCACGCAACCTGCCCGGGAAGCGGCGAACATGATCGACCTTGATAGCAACCCCACAAAACTCATCGATATCGTGGAGATCGGGAAACAGCTCCTCATGACCCGGGGGGCGCTCACCACCTTCTCCATCGCAAACGACATCGCCAAGTATTTTGCCATCATTCCAGCGGCATTCGTCTCCACGTACCCTGCTCTCGCCGCTCTGAATGTCATGGGACTTCAGCACGCGGTCCTCTCCGCAGTGATCTTCAATGCCCTCATCATCGTTGCCCTCATACCCCTTGCGCTGCGTGGTGTGAGCTACCGGCCCATGTCTGCGGAGGAGGCGCTTAGGAACAACATCATCATCTACGGGATCGGTGGGGTTATTGCACCGTTCATCGGAATAAAGATCATCGATATCCTGCTCGTGATGATGGGAGCGTAACGGGAATCCTTATGGCACTCAACTCCGATCTCCGCCCTGACCCGGATCTCCTTCTCGCCCGGGTCCAGGAGGAGGAGCGACGGAAACACAGGGGAAAACTGAAGATCTTCCTCGGGTACGCCGCGGGCGTCGGGAAGACCTACGAGATGCTGAAGGCAGCCCACCTCAGGAAGGATGAGGGTATCGATGTCAGGATCGGGTATGTCGAAACCCATGGCAGGCCGGAGACGGATGCACTCCTCGAAGGGCTCACCATCATCCCGAAGAAGCTGGTGGAGTACCGGGGGGTGACCCTCCAGGAACTGGACCTCGATGCCGTCCTTTCCGCCTCTCCCCGGCTCGTCCTCGTCGATGAACTCGCCCACACGAATGCACCCGGGTCACGCCACCCGAAACGGTACCAGGACGTCGAGGAGATCCTGGACGCCGGTATCGATGTCTATACAACCCTGAATATCCAGCATCTCGAGAGCCTCAACGACGTCGTGGCCCAGATCTCCGGAGTGCTCGTCCGCGAGACCATTCCGGACCGGGTCATCGATGAGGCCACCGAGCTCGAGATTGTCGATCTCCCGCCACCCGAACTCCTCCAGCGGCTCAGGGATGGGAAGGTGTATGTTCCCGAGCTCGTTGCAAACGCCATCGACCGGTTCTTCAAGGAGGGCAACCTGTATGCCCTCCGGGAGCTCACGCTCCGACGCACCGCGGAACGGATCGACGAACAGATGCTCGCCTATATGCAGACCCATGCGATCCCCGGGCCCTGGGCTGCGGTTGAGAGCATCCTCGTCTGCGTGGGCCCAAGCCCCCTCTCGGAACGGCTCGTGAGGATTGCCCGCCGCCAGGCAGACCGCATGAATGCCCGCTGGACTGCCATCTATATCGAAACACCGTCCCACCACCGGCTCTCGAAGCGATCAAAGGAACAGATCTGGCGTTCCCTCCAGCTCGCAGAGAAGATGGGAGCCAAGACCGCGACGGTCTTCGGGCTCAACGTGGCATATGCAGCCATCGACTATGCCAGGAAACACAATATCACGCGGATCCTCATCGGGAAGACCCTGCGGCCGCGGTGGCAGGAGTTCCTCTTCGGCTCGGTGGTGGACCAGCTCATCCACAACAGCGGGACCATCGATGTCTATGTCATCAGCAGCAGCGAGGTGGCGCCGGAGAAGCCTGCAGATATGGAACCCCTCCTCCCGGTCTCCCCGCCCCGGAGCTATATAGACAGCCTGGTTCTCGTGATCCTGATCACGGTCCTGGGATGGCTGGTCAGGCCATTCATCTCGCCCACGAACCTTGTGATGTTCTACATGCTGGCAGTCGTGATATCGGCATTCCGGTGGGGGCTGCGCCCCGCGATCCTTACCGCGGTCCTCGGGATACTGGCATTTGATTTCTTCTTTGTCGCTCCTAATTTCAGTTTCAGGGTGAGCGATACCGAATATGTCATCACCTTTGCCGGATTCGTCGCTGTTGGTACACTCATCAGCCTTCTTGTCGCACGGGTTCGTGACCATGCCATTGCAGTGCAGACCCGGGATAATGAGACGAGTACCCTCTATGCACTCTCGCAGGATCTCGCGATTGCGGTGGATGTCGATTCCATCATCCTTGCAGTCTCAACCCAGATCAATGACATATTCCAGTGGAAGAGCGCGTTTCTGCTGCCAGAGGAGGACAGGCTGTTGATACACACGGCAAGCCTCGGGCTTATCCTCGACGACGACGAGATGGCGGTCGCGACCTGGGCATACCGACACAGGGCGATAGCCGGATATGATACCGATACGCTCCCCGGATCCAGGCTCCGCTACATACCGATCCAGAGTTCCAGGGCGATACTTGGGGTCATAGGCGTGAAACCGGCGGAACCCAAGGGGGTCATCACACCGGAACAGGAACGGATCCTCCTTGCGTTCGCGAACCAGACAGCCATCGCCCTGGAGCGGGTGAACCTGGCAAGGACTGTAGCGGAGAGTCCGAAAACCGTGCCGGGGAGCACCTGACACCGGTACGTTTCAGGTCTCGTCACCCACGAATACCTCAAGTTTGCTGTCGGGCAGCGACCGAAAAACCAGGATCGGGATCCTGTTCCTGTAAAAAAGTCTGCTGTTTCATCCTTTATCTTACGAGGCCTGTGAATACGGTCACCGGACTACGGGAGGGAGAGGGAGGTCCGCCAGGGGTGTTCTTCCCCTCAGCGCATACTGCGCTTGATGGCTACAACGGTCTGCTTCGCGGTCCTGACCTTGCTGATATCCTCTTCGAGCTCGCCGCAGTCGCACATCTTCTTGAAGATCTTCTCAGCCCGATCGATCTCTGCCAGGATCCTTCCCGTTCTCTCCTCAGGCACCTTCACTGCAAGAAACAATCCAGATCCCTCGTAACCTGAATAGGAGATGTAGAGTGAATAAGTATTTAATGTTAATTTCACCCAGAAATTTTATAAAATCAATTGACATACCTTTACTGATTAGAAGCGAAAGATTCATCATTTATCATAGAAAATCGCGCTTTTCTCTTAACATTGAAAGAATCAGGGTTAAATTATGTTTCTGGATTAGAGAGTTTTTATATACTTAAAGATGAATCTCATGAATTCCCTTAATTCCTGGTATTTTTTCATGCATGCATCCTCCGGGAATGAGAGGGTCCCGGTCTCCCTGCACCGGTCTCCAGCAGTTTCGTAAGAATAGGATCCCCTGCCGGGCCTTTCCTCATCATGTACCCCTCCGATCTCCCACTCAGGATCGCCGCATCCTGAACCCCCTCACCGCGCGCAACGTCCCCGATATTCACCAGCTCGTGACATCAGGGTGCCCGATCCACATCCTGGAGAGGAAGGAGAGGTATAGTACGACAAACCCGTCGGGCCATGTTCCACCCTTCTGAGGTAACTGTTTTCCCTATATCCGGGAAGACTCCCATGAACCTTCATGAAAACCGTTTATATTCGTCTGAATGCCAATTTCAAGGCCCGGATGAAAATAAAAGAGTTTAAGTATAACTCCACATTTGGTACCGTATTGGGAGCTGGTGGCCGGTGAGAGAGGTGCCGGAAGACACGTTTGGGTTTCTGGCGGGCATCCCCCTGCCGATGGTTGTGCTGGATGCAGAGGGGGCAATTGTCAACGCAAACTCCAGGTTTTCGGGCCTCCTTGGGTACCTCCATGGTGAACTCGGCGGTGCGGACGGGTTCGGCCTCGTGGATCCCGTGGACCGGGATCTGGTGAGGTCGCTCGTCCGGCAGATGAATGACGAAGGGGGGCTCGCCCTGACCGCCTGGCTCCTGAGAAAGGATGGATCAAGGGTCAGATTGCAGTCCTTCTGGTCGGTCTCGCGGATCGATGCATCGCGTCCTCCCCTCTCCATCGGACTCTTCGTGGAGATGCCGGCCGAGGACCAGCCAGTTCTTCCAGCGGCGGGATCCCCGGGGGCCTCCCTGCTGAGCGGTGGACCCCGTGATGGGGGGCCTGCCAGAGCCTGCGATCCTGCGCCCGGCCCAACCGATCCGGGCAGGCGGAGCCAGATCATCCACACCATCATTTTTCACGATACAAAGAACCGCCTTGCCGCCCTCCGTGGCTACGCCGATCTCCTCAGGGAGAGTCTCTCCGGGTCGAGCTTCCTGTCCTACATCGACAAGCTCGAAGAGATCGCAGCCGAAATAGAACGCGATCTGGGAGTGGCCTCGATGTTCTCCCATGTCGGACTCATCGCTCCCCAGTGGCAGAATGTCAGGGACGTGGTCGTACGGTCTGCATCCCGCGAGCCCGGGGGAAGGATCTTCATGGACGATCTCCCCGGATCCATCTGGTGCCTGGCCGATCCCCTCTTTCCCAGGGTCTTCTCCAACCTCTTCGAGAACGCCCGGCGCCACGGCGAGAAGGTGACCACGATCAGGATCGGGGCGAAGGAGGCTCCCGGGGGCCTTGTCATCTCGGTGGAAGACGACGGGGTCGGGATCCCGGCCGACCAGAAGGAGCGGATCTTTGAGCACGGGTTCGGGAGGCATACCGGGTACGGTCTCTACCTCGCACGCGAGGTCCTCTCCATCGCTGGCTTCTCGATCCAGGAGACCGGTGATCCAGGAAAGGGGGCACGATTCGATATCCATATCCCGAGAGGCAGGTACGTGCACCGTCCCTCCTGCCCGGAGGAACCGGATCCCATCCGGATCCCGGCCGCGTAACTCTTTCTTTCCTGGCTGATCCGATCCTCTTCGAAGGTTTGAACCCGGGCCCGGGACCGGCGTGGGGGGCAAAGGGATGCGATGTCAGAGAGGAGCAGGCAGGATCGTCCGGCGCAGGGCAGGGATTATTATATCGGAGTTCAAAGAATTCCATCGCATGGAAAGGAGAACCCCGGATACCGGCCACGTCTCGAGGCCCGGAACCCCGGCAGCGACCATACTCCTCCTGATCGTTGTCCTGCCGATTCTTATAGGGCTGCTGGGAGGGTTCCCCCTCGTAACGGTCCTCGGGTTCATCATCTCCATCCTCATCCTCCAGGGGCTTGCAGCAGCCGCGGGGATCGGCCTCGGTTTTCCGCCATTCCTTCTCATTCCCCTCATGATCTCGGTTGCCGCCGGAATCATCCTGGGCATCTACAGGATATGCGATCTCTTCTCCGAGCGATCCCGGCGGGTCGCCCGGCAGATCGGCAGGATCAAGGACCTCATGGACAGGCATCAGGCCCTGCGTACCTATGGGGAGTTCATGCTCGTCCTGATCATGTGGATCCCGGGTTTCGGGTTGTACGGAACCCCCGTGGTTGCCTGGATCCTGCACTGGAGGGGTCTGCGATCGATCCTCCTCATGCTCGCGGGGTGGCTCATAGCCTGCCTCTTCGTGCTCACGATGACTGCGGGGATCCGGGCATTGCTCTGAGAAGGAACAGGGAAATTCCAGCCTTCAAGACCGAGAGGTCATTCAACCGTGAGGATGAGATCTCTCGGGGGAGATAAGGATACCGGGCATACTCTGAACGCTTTCGGGGACTTTGCCCCCGCCGCCCGGGCATCCCCGGATTGCGATAGCCTGGTATGAACATCTCCCCGAGATTCCATTCGGTAATCAGTAAGGTTGATCATTTCAAATCGTACAGGCAGGGATCCCTCAGACGATCTCCCTCAGCTTCTCGAAGAAACCGGCGCTCGTCTCCTCCTTCTTCTCGCCGGAAAACTCTTTGAGGAGCTCCCTTTGCTTCTTCGTGATCTTCTCGGGGATGTGGATCACCACCTTGACAAACTGATCCCCCCGCCTGTCCGAATTCAGGCCCGGCATCCCCTGGCCCTTGAGCCGGAAGACCGTGTGGGTCTGGGTGCCTGCCGGGATCTTCAGGCCTCCCGTTCCTGTCATGGTGGGGACCTGGACCTCGCCACCGAGGATTGCTGTCGCGAAATCGATGGTGGTCTTGCAGTACAGGTCACGCCCGCGCCTCTCGAAGATGGCGTGGGGCGCAACATGCACGACCACGTAGAGGTCCCCGGGCGGCCCGCCCCTCTCCCCTGCCTCGCCCTCGCCGCTGACACGGAGGTACTGCCCGTCATCGATCCCCCTCGGGATTTTCACCTCGATCTTCGCCACCTTCCGCAGCTTCCCCCTTCCCTGGCATGTCTCACACGGTTCGGTGGTGATCTTCCCTGCCCCCCCGCACTGGGGGCAGGTGGAGATCTGGACCATCTGCCCGAAGGGGGATCTGCGCACACTGCGGACCTGACCCGTGCCGCCGCACTTCAGGCAGTCCTTCAGCGTGCCGGGCTTCGCCCCTGTCCCGTGACAGGTCGGGCATTCCACCGAGTGGGGAACCTCGATGGTGCGGGTGAGGCCCAGGAACGCCTCCTCAAAGGAGATATTCAGGTCATATCTGAGATCAGCACCCGGCTGCGGTGCCCGTGCCCGCCCCCGTTCGCCACCGGCAAAGCCAGGGAAGACGCTGAAGATATCACCGAACCCGGAGTCCCTGAAGAGGTCCTCGAATGAGGTCGTGCGGAAGCCGGCAAAGTCCTCGGGCCGGAAGGCCGCGTGGCCGAACTGGTCGTACTGGGCCTTCTTCTGGGGGTCGGAGAGCACCTGGAAGGCCTCGTTGATCTCCTTGAACTGCTCCTCGGCCTGCTTGTTCCCGGGGTTCAGGTCCGGGTGGTACTTCCGGGCGAGGTGCCGGAAGGCCTTCTTGAGCTCCTCCTCCGACGCGTTCCTGGGGACTCCCAGGAGCTCGTAGTAATCCTTCTTTGCCATGCTCTCTGGCCGGACCCCTCGGCTAGTCCTCCTTCACCTTGAAGTCGGCATCGACCACGTTTTCGCCCCCGGAGGGTCCCGTCTTCCCTGAGGATTCCCCGGACCCCTCCCCCGAGGGTGAACCCGCCGCCCGGGCCTGCTCCTCTGCCTGCTTCTTCTGGGCCTCCTGGTAGATGGCCGATCCGGCCTCTGCGAGAACCTTCTGGAGGGCCGCGGTCTCGTCCTTTATCTTCTGGATATCCTTCCCCTCGAGGGCAGACTTTGCGGCCTTTACCGCTGATCCTATCTTCTCCTTCAGCTCGGCCGGTATCTTCTCACCGAGCTCGGCGATGGTCTTCTCGGCGGTGTAGATGAGCGAGTCGGCCTCGTTCTTCGCCGTCGCCTCCTCCTTCCTCTTCTCGTCATCGGAAGCGAACTTCTGGGCCTCTGTAACCATCCGCTCGACGTCCCTGTCGGCGAGCTTCGTCGAGGCGGTGATGGTCATCTTCTGCTCCTTTCCCGTGCCCAGGTCCTTTGCCGTGACATTCAGGATCCCGCTCGCGTCGATGTCGAAGGTCACCTCGATCTGGGGTACCCCCCGGGGCGCGGGCGCGATCCCGACCAGGTTGAATCTCCCGAGGCTGATGTTGTCCGCGGCCATGGGGCGCTCCCCCTGGAGGACGTGGATGGTGACCTCGGACTGGAGATCCGCCGCCGTGGTGAAGATCTGGCTCTTCCTCGTGGGTATCGTGGTGTTCCGCTCGATGAGCGTGGTCCTCACGCCGCCCAGGGTCTCGATCCCGAGGGTGAGGGGGGTGACATCCAGGAGGAGGAGATCGGTCACCTCGCCGGCCAGGATCGCCCCCTGGATGGCCGCACCCAGTGCCACGCACTCCATGGGATCGACCCCTCGCTCCACCTTCTTCCCGACCCGGTCCTCGATGAACTTCTGGACGATGGGCATCCTCGTCGGGCCGCCGACCAGGATCACCCGGTCGACCCCTTCCTTCGTGAGCTTCGCATCCGAGAGAGCCGTGTCGAGGGGCTGGACGCACCGGTTGATGATGGGTGCCACGAGCAGCTCGAGCTTCGAGCGGTTCATCTTCAGGGAGAGGTGCTTCGGCCCTTCCTTGTCGGCGGTGATGTAAGGGAGGTTGATCTCGGTCTCGAGGACCGTGGAGAGCTCGATCTTCGCCTTCTCGGCCGCCTCGCGGACCCGCTGGACGGCCATCCGGTCCTTCATCAGGTCCACCCCCTCCTGCTTCCTGAACTCCTCCACGATCCAGTTCATGACGACCTGGTCCATGTCGGTCCCGCCGAGCTGGGTGTCTCCTGACGTGGAGAGGACATTGAAGGTCCCGTGGCCGAACTCCATGATGGTGACATCGAGGGTCCCGCCCCCGAGGTCAAAGACCAGGATCTTGTGCTCACCGCCCTTGTCCAGGCCATAGGCCATGGAAGCCGCGGTCGGTTCGTTCACGAGCCTGACCACGTCGAGGCCCGCGATCTTCCCCGCATCCTTCGTGGCCGTCCGCTGGTTATCGTTGAAGTATGCCGGGACGGTGATGACCACCTTCTTCACTTCCTCGCCCAGGAAGGCCTCGGCGTCCTTCTTGATCTTCTGGAGGATGAAGGCCGAGATCTGCTGGGGGGTGTAGGTCTTGCCAAGGATCCGGTACACGTGGTCGGTCCCCATCTTCCGCTTCGCGGCCATGACAGTGGCATCGGGGTTGCTGATGGCCTGCCTCCGCGCCGGCTCCCCTACGAGGAGCTCCCCGTCTTTCGTGAACGCCACCACCGATGGGAACATCTTCCCTGCAACGGTCACCCCCTCGGCCGAGGGGATGATCGTCGGTTTCCCCCCGAGCATGACCGCTGCCTGGCTGTTCGATGTCCCCAGATCAATCCCGATTATCTTCTCCTTTCCCATGATTCTCCTCCTTCCATTCTCCGGTGTGTTCGGCAATCTTTACCTTTGAAGGTCTAATAACCTTGGATCGAAGCAGATACCCTCTCTGGTACTCCTCGAGGATCGTCCCGTCCTCCTTTTCGTTGCTCTCACCCTTGGCGATGGCCTCGTGAAAGTTCGGGTCAAACCGCTTCCCCTGGCTCTCGATACTGCGTAAACCATGGCTCTCAAGAATCTTATGAAGCTTCCGGGAGAGGAGCTCAAATCCTTCCCGGTTCTTCTCCTGGGAGAGGGCCGGCAGGGCCCGTTCCAGATCGTCGAGGACCGGGAGGAGGTCGCGTACCAGGGCCTCGCCCGCGAGCTGGATCACCTGTTCCCGCTCCCTCTCGAGGCTCTTCCGGTAGTTGTCGAAATCGGCCTGGAGGTACTGGAGCCGGGTGAGCCGTTCTTCGGCGAGCCTCCTTACCTCGTCCAGTTCCCTCTGGAGGCGCGCGATCTCCTGCCGGAGATCGGGTTCCAGTCCGCTTTCCTCACCGGTCATCCGGTATAATATCAGCCGTTCTCTATTTCTATCTTTTTTACCCTGAGGGTTCATCTGCCGGGTCTCATGTCTTCAATCCGCTCGGAACCTTAATCAGGCGAATGTCCCAAGGCCTGAGCCTGGATAGGCTGTGGCTGGAGGAAGAGAATAACCTATTCGCGGGCTCTAGGCTCCTCCTTCTTCAGGGAGGATCGCCCGCTTGGGATCCAGGAGCACGGAATTGTCGAGACCGATGCATGAGACAGCCGCGAGGGCGCCGATTATCCCCCTCCCGCCCCTCATGAAGATACCGTGCTTCCGGGCGATATCTTCCGCCTCCTTCCGGGAGACTTTACCGGTTCTCACCCGGTTTCCGAAGTGGCGGAGATCCCGCTGCACGGTGAACCCCTGCTTGATCGCGATCCCCCATTCGGGGGAGAATGCTTCGTCGGAGACGAATCGGAGGCTGTGCTCCCGGATCTGGCCGCAGAGGGCCGGCTCGGCAGCGAGCTCGATGAAGCTCGCCGAGTTCCCCGCCGTTCTCTCGGGCTGGGCCGGGTTGAGCATCACGACGTGGTGGCCGATGGGCATCACCCCTTCGAGGGTCGAGAGGTGCTGGTGGAGGGCGAGGGCGAGGGCGAATGTCGCCCCTCCCTCGGCGGTATCGGTATCATCGATCCCGATGGCGATGTAGCGCAACGCGCTCGTCGTGACCTCCCCTTCGACGAAGGAACCCGATCTCCCGACCATGACGTCATGCACCCCTTCGGCGTGGGCCATCATGTCTGTCAGGGCGTAGGCAGGTCCGCCGACGCAACGGATGTTCTGGACCAGGTTCTCCTCGTCCCTCCGGAGGCCGGTGACCCCGACGGCCGGATCGGGAAACAGGCCGATGGGGGCCTCCCGTGACCCGAGGAACGCACGCTCCCGGAGCAGGGTCCCGTCCCTCGAGACACGGGAGAGGACGCCGCCGGCCCGCCGGTGGTGGTACTCGCAGAAGGCTGCGCAGCTCGCCGAGAGGCATTCATGGTAGATCTCGACCGAATCCTTGTCGATCGTGGTGAAGATCCGCCGGCAGGCGCTCGAGGGCATGGCGCTCTTTGCCAGGTAGCGCGCAGGGGAGCGGCCCCGCCGTTCCTCCCGGACAATCAGGCACCCCTCATCCAGGAGCCGGTTTATCCAGTCCTGGGCTGTGGAGCGGGGCAGTCCCGTGCTCTCGGCGATATCCGATACCGTGAAGAATCCGTGGTCCAGGGTATAGCCCCGCATCAGCTTGAGGAACTCGCGCCTCCGCTCAAGGACGCCCGGCATACCTTTCCCTGATGAAGAGGAGATCCCCGATGACCGCGCTCGCTGTCTCCACGGAGCCTGCGCCTTTCCCGATGAAGGTGAGCTCCCCGGCCAAATCGGTCACCACGGTCAGGGCATTCAGGGTCCCTTCCACGAGAAGGGGATGGTTCCTGGGGATGATCCGGGGTGAGACCCTGAGGAGATCCTTTGAGGGGATGGCCTCACCGATGAGCCGGATAGCCGTCTCCTGGTCCATGGCAAGCTGGATGGCCTGGGGGGTGATCAGGTCGATACCGGTCACCTTGACATCCTTCAACCCCGCGTCCATTCCCCAGACGGTGTTTGCCAGGATGACGAGCTTCAGGGCCGTGTCGAGGCCCTTCACGTCGTACGTGGGGTCCTTCTCCGCGTACCCCATCTCCTGGGCCTCACCCAGCGCCTGGTCGTAGGTGAGCCCCTCGTCCTCCATCCGGGTCAGGATGTAGTTGCAGGTGCCGTTCATCACCCCGAAGAGGGCCTTGACCTCGTTCCCGAGGAGGCCGTGCTGGAGGGTGTGGATGATGGGGATGGCCCCGCAGACCGTGGCCTCGTATCTCAATGCCACCCCCTGTCTTCGGGCAAGATCGGTGAGCTCGCGGTGAGCGAGGGCGATCGGGCCCTTGTTCGAGGTGACCACGTGCCGGTGGAGCGCGAGCGCCTTCCTGATATGGGTGAGGGCAGGTTCCCCGTCGTCGATATGGGTCGGGGTGACCTCAACGAGGATATCGTAGGCATCAGAGTTGACGATATCGAGGGCTGAAAGTTTCGGCCTCCCGCAGGTGCCGGACTTCGCCTTCCGGGAGAACGCTTCTGGGATGGAGATGCCTCCGGGATCGATGATCCCGCCCTTCGAATCGGCGACGGCCGTGAGGGTGAGATCGAGATCCTTCTCCCCGAGTATCTTCGCCACCCCCTGGCCCACGGAGCCGAAGCCGAGGAGTGCGACCCTCATGTCCATTCCTCCAGGGGCTCCACGACGAGGAGCTCCTTCCTCCCTGCGACCTCCCGCAGGATGGAAACGGCGCTCTCCATGTCGATCCGGTTCGCGGTCTTGATGGTGATCCGTGCAGACGAGCGTTCGTTGATGGCGGGCATCATGAGGGAGAGCTCGGAGACCTCCGCGAAGCCCGTGCGGTCGATCTGGTCCACCGTATCGCTGATATCGGTGTGCATGATGTGGCCGATCATGATGAGGGATCGCTTGTGGAGGAGGCGCTCCTCGCCGATCCTCAGGATATCCACCCCCAGCGCCTTGATCTGGCCGATGAGCGCCGGGAGCCTCCCTGCGGGGAGATCGAGTACGATCTGCACGTCGAGGGTGTCGGACTCAGACTCGGGATCCCGCTGGTGGATCACCGCGATGATGTTGCCACCGCACTTCGATATGGGCCCGAGTACCGAGACGAGCTGCCCCGGGGTGTCCTTCATCTCCAGTTTCATGGATACCTGCACTTGCGATCACCTGGTGATCGATATTTGAACTCCCTCCATGATAAGAGTATAAGAACTGTCCGGGGTCGGAACGGTGATGGGAAAGCCTCTTGGGGGAGCATCATCCAGTTCTCAGGATTGAAGGCAGGGATCTGCATAATGGGGGATAGAGAATGAAGGGCCGGGTCATCGCGTGCGGGAACCCGCTTATGGGGAACGATGCGGCAGGGCTCGCCGTCATGTCGCTCCTCCAGGAGAAGTACCCTGAGATCGATGTGGTCGACGGGGGGAACGGCGGTCTCGGGCTCATCCCCCTGATGGAGGGATATGACCGGATCATGATCGTCGATGCGACTTCGGGGATGGGTGAGGTCGGGAGGATCCGGGTCTTTCACGATGTCCTGAATAGCGGGATCCCCTCCCTGTCCCTCCATGAGCTGGGAATACCCGAGGTGCTCGCCCTGGCCCGCGCCCTTGGAATTGCCCCCGAGGTTATCATCGTGGGGATCGAGGGCGGGCAGATGCCGGGCTTCTCGGGGGAGATGGATCCGGCCGTGAGGGCTGCTATCCTTGAAGCCTGCCGGATCGTGGCAGAAGAGGTGAGGAGATAAGATCCCGCAGAGGGTTACTTGGATCCCGGGGCGGTGGTCACGACCTTTATCGCTTCGCCGAGTTCCACGAGCATCTCGATGGGGAACCCCATGACCATCTCCTCGTCCACGATCCCCGAGAACTTCCGGGAACCGTCGCAGCCGAGGGAGAAGTTGGCCTTCCCCGTGAGATAGGGCTGGGCGGTGGCATCCGAGCAGACCGACTGGATCCCCGCCATGGACGAGGTGATACGCCCCCCGAGCCGGAAGAGGGTTGCCTGGGCGAGCTTCAGCATGTTCCTCGGGGTTGTCACGATGATGACGATGTCGGGATCAAAGGGGGTCTTCTCCAGGGGGGCATACACGGTCGCATAGGTCTCTCCTGACCGGAGGTGGGCGATCCGGTCCATGGTCCTCCTGCAGGCGGGCATGCTCTCGAACTTCCCCAGCCTGAAGTAGTGCTCGCCGCTCTGGAGGGAGGGTGTGATCTCCTTGAGGCCGAGGGCCCAGGCGCCCCCGTTGCACTGGTGCTTGTCCGCGGGGGCGTAGAAGATGGCGCCATCCCTCCTTGCCATGTTCACCATCTGGCAGTGGCGCACCACCTCTTTTGCCTCGGGGATCCCTGCGGGGACCTCCTCCCTGTTCCTCGCGAGCTTCACGGCGACCGGGGACCCCGAGAGGGAGAGGACCTTCTTCAGCGTCTCCGAGACCTCGGTATAGGGGATCTTCATCTTCATCTCTGTCATCGCTCTCGCTTCCGAACAGGGAACACTGTAACCCCATCGCAGATAAGGATTGAGATGAGAGGGCCGGGGGCTGCTGGGGGTTCTACAGCCTTCGGAGCTTCTGATCCACCTTGTCGAAGAAGTTCTTCCCCACATCCACGAAGAGGGCCGGGTTCTCTGACCTCCGGACCGTGAGGACCGCCCCGATCTCCAGCTCCCGGGTCTGCTGCCCGTCGAGGACGAGCTTCGCCGGTTTCTCGCTCTCCAGGGTCACCCTGAGGACACGGTCGCTCGCGATCACCACCGGCCTCGAGGAGAGCATGTACGGGGCGAGGGGGACGAGGAGGAACCCCTCGACCATGGGATCGACGATCGGCCCGCCGGCGCTCATGGCGTACGCGGTCGAACCCGTGGGGGTGGAGATGAGCATCCCGTCCGCCCTGAACCGCTCGGCGAGGATCCCGTCAATCTCCACCGTGAAGCGGAGCATCTTCGCGGGCCGGCTCGTCACGATGACCGCCTCGTTGAGGGCTTCGCCGAGCCTCTCCCCGGAGAGGGAGATCTCGATCCGCATCCGCCGCTCGACCCGGAACCCTTCCCGCAGCCCTTCCAGGAACCGGGTGGCCTCGCCGGGTTCGAGCTCTGCGAGGAACCCCACCTCCCCCCAGTTGATCCCGAGGATCGGGATCTGCACCTTCAGCCCCTGGACGGTGTAGAGGACAGAGCCGTCTCCCCCGATGACCACGGCAAGGTCTGCGTCGGCCTCCCCGAGGCTCTGCCCTGGAAGGCCGAGCCGGGCGGCGAGGGCTTTCTCGAATATGACGGTATGGGATGCAGCCTCGATGGCCCTTCCCAGGCCCGAGGCATAGCTCACCGCCTTCTCATCATCCACACGCGATACAAGCAGGATCCTCATCTTCACCTCAGATACTCGATGACCTTCCCGTGGAGGGTCCCGTTGCTCGCGACAAGGCACTTCCCCACGGTCACTTCGTCAGGGAACCGGATCCTCCTCCCGTCAAGGTCCGATACCTTCCCTCCCGCTTCCTCGCAGACCAGCATGCCGGCCGCCGCATCGGTCACCCGCAGGGTCGCCCGGAGGTCGATGAACCCGTCCAGCCTCCCCGAAGCCACGTAGCAGAGTTCCAGGGCCGACGCCCCGAGGAGGCGCCAGCGCCTGATCTTCTGGCCGAGGAAGAGGACGGGAGCAGGGTTGAACTTCCTCCCATAGACAGACATGGCGCTCTCCTCGAGGAGAGTTGTGCGGGAGACCCGGATGGGCCCGCCGTCCAGGTACGCCCCCATCCCCCTCACCGCCGTGAAGGTCTCGAGGTGCGCAAGATCCCGCACGAAGCCCTGCTGGACCACTCCCTCCTCGGCATACGCAATGGAGAGGGCATAGAAAGGAATTCCCGCCAGGGCATTGTGGGTACCATCCACGGGGTCGAGGAAGATGGTCCCCTTCTCTCCCCCCATATCCTTCTTCCCGCACTCCTCCGAGACAAGGGTCCTGCAGAGGGAGTGGGAGCTGATGTAGTCCACGATGCAGTCCTCGGCCGCCTGGTCGATCCACCTGGTGGGAGTTCCGCCGGCTCCCGTGCGAACGACCTCGCTTCCCTCGGGCTTCGATACCAGATCCTCTACTATATCCTCCACCGCACGGGCGATCTCCTCACAGCAGGCCAGAAACTCCATGTTCTGTGCGTGGTATTTATGGTATGCCATCAAGATAAATTACACCACAGAGAGAGGATATCTAAATGAAGGAACAGACCGAGGTCGGCAAGCTGAAAGAAGGCAGGTACGTGGTCATTGACGAGGAGCCTTCCAAGATCCTGGGAATCGCTACATCAAAACCGGGGAAACACGGGGCTGCCAAAGCGAGGGTCGATGCCGTGGGTATCTTTGATGGCGTGAAGCGTTCCATCGTCCAGCCCGTATCTGCGAAGATCTATGTGCCGATGGTGGAGCGCAAGAGCGCTCAGGTCATCTCGAAAGCAGGCAGGGTCGTCCAGCTCATGGACGTGAAGGACTTTACCATGTTTGAGCTGACGGTCTCTGAGGAGGACGCTGCCCGGATCGAGACCGGAAAGGATATCACGTATATAGAATCCATGGGCAAAAGAAAACTCGACTGAAGGGGGCGGATTGGGGAGGGTCCCCCCCGATTTTCCTGAGACACCATCTCTTTCCGGTTCAGCTGTACTCCAGAGGCACCTTGATGGTGATGGTATAGGACTTGATGAACGAGGTATCAACCTTGAAATAATATGTCCTTTTTCCCTCGAATAACTTCACGCTCCAGGGTGTGTCTGGAGGTTCTTCGTATATGGTCTGCTTGATGGGGGCAATGATGAAACGGTTGGGATCATGTGCATCAAAGACCTGGATGATGAGGTTTGGAAAGGCGTTTGGTGGAAGGGCCATGGGTTCTGCGGTGTATTCGAGGACCCAGTAGGGGGTTGGGATAAAGAGGTTCTCGGTGGTTCCCGGCCATTCACCCGATATAACGGCATACGTGACCAGGGAGCGGTTTTGAACCGCGGGCTGGGGAATCGTCGGATTTGGTGAGGGTGTCACCTGACCTACCGGCTGGTCTATGAACCCAATATTTTTCACCGATCCGTCCCAGGGTGTCTCGGTAGGGGTCGGGGTTGCTGGCTGGCCTTTCCCGGGAGTCACCGTGGTTGAGGCAGCCGGGGTCATGGGGATCGATGGAGTCACCCTGGAGCCTGTCCCTCCCTCCGGAATCGCTCCTCCCGTCGGCAGGCCGAAAGATTGGCCGGCGATGATCGGCCTCACCAGCAGAACCACGACCGCGAAAGCAATGATGGCAATGGCGACAATGAGGATATCCTGTTTCTCCATACGGGTTCCGGTAGGTTCTCTCACCAAACATATGGGGAAAGGGGGGTAATAAGGATTCTTTCCGGGCATGTTCCCGGTGAACACCCCCCATCCCTCATAATTCTTTTTTCTGGAAGTATTGAAAGGCTCTTGAAAATAGGATGTTATAAATAGAAAAAATTAGAATTATTCTTTCCACATGCTGGAGGCACAGCCAGTCCCGACCTCAGGATCCGAGGTGCAGGAGAGCGGGATCCTGAGACCTTTTCTTGTCGTCGTATTTACCCTGGTCGCTCTCCTCCTCAACGGGTATGCCCTGAGCAATGCGGGGGACGCCTTCTTTCACCAGATCGCCCCCCTCTTCCCGCACCTCTACTACATACCCATTATCCTTGCCTCCATCTGGTACCCGAGGCGGGGTCTCCTCCTCATCGGCCTTGTGGTCGGGGTCTCCCTGGGGACCGTCCTCTTCGGCCTCTTCAACGGGACCTTTAACCCCATTATCCTTGTCTATACTGCGATCTATGTATGGGTGGTGGCAACCACCTCGGTTTTTACCATGGGGCAGTGGAAGAACCTTTCCCGCTTTCTCCTCTCGAAGAGGAGAGATCAACCGAGACAGGCGGGAGAGAAGAGACAGGGTGCGGAGCCAGTGGCAGACCAGGGAAGTTCAGTACCCGGAGAGGATATCGATTCACTCCTTACGACACTCGAGATCCAGGACATCAGGGTGAAGGAGGCAGCCATCGCCTCTCTCGGAAGGAGCAGGGACAGGAGAGCGTTGAAGCCCCTCATCTACCTCCTGGGCGACGGGAACAGGAGCATCCGCGAGGCATCCGTCCGGGCTCTCGGTGCCTTCGGAGGTGAGGCGGTGGAACCCCTCATCGAAGCTCTCGGGAACCAGGACTGGCATATCCGCATGGGGAGCGCAATTGCCCTGAGAATCATCGGGGACTCCCGGGGGGTTGAGCCCCTGATCCGGGGGCTCTCCGATGAAAACAGGTTCGTGAGAAGGGAGGCGGCAAAATCCCTTGGCAGGATTGGCGACCAGAGGGCAACCGAACCCCTCATATCGGTGCTGGAAGACCTTGATACCGGCGTCAGGATCCGGGCCGTCGCCGCCCTCGGGAAGATCGCAGACCCAAAAGCCGTCGACCCCCTCACCCACGCCCTTTCAGATCGGAATTCGGAATTACAGGAAGCGGCGGTCGAAGCGCTATCCAAAATAAGAAATTCTTTAACTTCAGCTGATTAAAATGGATTCCACCCGGTTTATATAGAAAGGTATTTATACGGATAAGAAGATTTAACAGTAAGTATACCTGGAGAGATTCGGGATACTGACAGGTGTAGTCTATGAAATGTCTACTGAGTCGTGAAGAAGCATTCACGGGCCTCGAAGCGGCGATCGTGCTGATCGCCTTCGTGGTCGTGGCTGCGGTCTTCTCTTACGTGGTGCTCGGCGCCGGGTTCTTCACAACCCAGAAGAGCCAGGAGGTCGTGCACCAGGGCGTCCAGCAGGCCTCCTCGAGCATAGAGATCCTCGGGAACGTGTATGGCCTTGACTTGGTTGGGGGTGGTACACAGATCAACTACGTGAACTTCACGATTGGTCTCGCACCCGGCGGTATGGCCATCGATATGACCAAGGTCAGCATGGTCTATTCAAACCAGAGCGTCCGCCAAGAACTGCTTGAGGCAACGCCTTTCAACACGAACACCAACCCCGGTGTTGGAACCTGGAGCATCGCGAAGGTAACAAACGGGAATTCCAACAGCTACTTGGAGACCGGTGAGCAGTTTGACATCGTCGTTCACCTCACCGAGAGCACCGGCTCCATTGCCCCCCGTGACCAGTTCACCCTTGAGGTCAAGCCTATCATCGGCCCGTCCCTCTCGATCGCCCGGACAGCGCCGGGTGGGATCAATACGGTGAACGCACTCTACTAGGAGGTACAAGAGATGAAGAAATTCAACAAATTCGAGGCCTTCACAGGGCTTGAGGCGGCCATCGTCCTCATCGCCTTCGTAGTGGTTGCGGCGGTCTTCTCGTACGTGGTGCTCGGCGCCGGGTTCTTCACGACCCAGCAGGCTCAGAAAGTCGTCTATTCAGGTATCGGGCAGGCCACCTCCAATCTGGTGGTTATTGGGGAGACGTACGGGGATGCTTCGGGCACTGCCCAGAGTGGTGCTAATCCTGGCAGTATCCATACCATCGTCTTCACCATCGGACTTGCCGCAGGGGGAACACCCATCGATCTGAACCAGACAGTCTTTGCCTACCAGAACGCGACAACGCTCCGCACCCTGGACTTCCCGGCAAACATCAACATGACATCGGGCGGAGTGCCCGGTGGCTGGCAGTGGGGGATCATATCCAAGATGAACGCCAATTCCAACAATCTGCTCGAGGCGAACGAGCAGTTCACCATCATGGCGAACGTGAGCGATAGCCCCCCGACATCGTCGATGGGTATTCCACCTTCTGGCCAGTTCATCCTCCAGATCAGGCCCCCTGTCGGTGCTGCTGTCCCGATCTCCAAGTCTGCTCCGGGCGGTATTACCAATTGGAACCTGCTCTACTAAATTCACCTTTTTTTGGTGGGGGTAACCTGCGTTCCTCCTGGGACAGGACATCGCATTAGGAGCCGGAACCTCCGATTCATTGACCTATGGATGGTTTCGTTTTCGCTTTTTAATGAGTAATTTCTGATTGTTTTGTAAACATCATATCTTTTATCACAAATATCGGATCACAAAATATATTTAGTATGAGTGATTAATTTTTTTCCACGTGAGTGTGCTATGGCCAGGCTTAATATAAGTATGGATCCACCCCGGGAGGAGGAGACTACCATCACAGCCCCTCCTGCTGGCGACATCGACGTGAAGCTCCTCAAGCTTCAGGATGAGATGGATCTCCTCAAGACCTCCATCAAGAAGCTCCTCATCGATATCCGCGACCGCATGAACGAGAAGGATAACCCCTTCCTCCATCCTGGAATAAGCTACAATACCTCCAATCTCTTCCAGGATGGCCAGGAAGCGGAGGCCAAGGATGCCAAAGAGGAGGGGAAGAAGGCTGAAACGGAAGAAACTCCTGCTGAGGGAGCCAAAGAACCCGAAGGAGAGGTCTTCCCTTCATCCAAGAAGTCCGTCCAGGAGGAGCTTGCAAACCTGATGCGCGGGAACGGAAAGATCCCGCCCGTCTCTTCCCTTACATCCCAGAAGATGGGGGAGAAGCTCCGCCTGCGGAAGGTTCACCGTCTCTTCGGCTGGACCTCGAAGATCATCAACCGGTACGGCCATGATCGCCTCGAGATCCTCCTCCAGGCCTATACGAGCATGGGTTACCTCACCGATGACCTGAGCGGCCAGATCCGCGAGATAGGCCGCCTCCTCCCGGCATCCCTCGGTGAACTCCATGTGATCGGCCCCGATGAATTCGTCTCCGAGCTCTACATCCTCAACAGGATCCTGGACCCCAAGGACAATACTCTGGACGAGGACATGATTGAGGTTCTCATGACCCACCGGATCCAGACCCCTGTAGCTTCCGTACCCAAGAAGGCCGCCAAACCCGAGAACGATCAGGTCTTTGAATGGATCGATAGCATGGACAGGACCTGATGGATGTCGAGTGAGACCATTGTCACGGCCATATTTCTCATCACCGCTGTAGTGGCAGCAGGGATCCTCACCTCCCAGATATTTCCGGCTATCTACACAGTTTCGGGGACAGTCTCCTCATCCACGCAGAAGGCAGATCAAAGGATGAGGACCGATATCGCCATAGTCAACACGTTTGCCAATGAATCGCATTATGCACAGGTATGGCTGAAGAACGTCGGCAGTAACCGGATCTCCGAGAGCGATCTGGATATGTCCACGGTCTGGGTAAATTATCAGGCGCTCACCCATAATGACCCTTCCCTCCCTTCCGACGGGTGGACCTATGAGATCCTCGAGAATCCAAACACGTACTGGGATCCAGGGGAGACCCTCCATATCACCATGTTGAGCCAGAAGATCCCGGGAGGTCCAGGAGGCTTCGGTCAGGATGTCATTTTCCAGATCGCGCTTTCTGATGGGACGACTCGTTCAGAGACATTCACCGTGAGCAACGTGGGTTGACCATATGGGTGCTGGAACCATCATCGCTACCGCCATCGCAATCACCCTCCTCATCATCACAGGGTATGTCCTTATCGCCGGTACTCTCTCCACTGCCCAGGTAGTCGCCACAGCTCAGCAGGCTGCCGCCGAACGAGAGGCCCAGAAGATCCATACCCGGATCGAGATCATCAATGCCTCTACAAACACCACCACCTATCAGACCTTCGTCGAGGTGAAGAACACGGGGAGCGAGGTGGTCGGGGACTTTGATCACATGGAGGTGTACCTCCTCCAGGGAGGAGTTCCTTACATGTACACGAACTCCTCGGTACCGTGGAGCTGGACATACACCATAAACCCGGACGTGGTTCATCCCAATCTCCTCGATCCGGACGAGGTTGCGAATATCACGGTCCGCTATGATCCCGATGTCCTGAAGGGGCCGCCGACATGGGTGAAAGTGACCACCGCAAACGGAGTGTACGACTCTGCGTATATATTCTAGGAGATTTCTATGCCACCGGATGATAAGCAGGGATATTCAGATAAGACCGGCGGGAAGGAGAAGGCCGTTCTTACCACAGGGAAATCGGAGATCGACAAGAAGATCGATGCCGGCATCCCCCTCCGGTCCCTCACCCTCATCGAGGGGGAGCATGACAGCGGGAAATCGGTCCTCACCCAGCAGATCGTCTGGGGAGCCATGAAGCAGGGGCTCTGCATCGACCTCTTCTCAAGCGAGACGACGCCAACGACATTCCTCCCCCAGATGGAGACCATGAGCCTGGACATCTCTGATTATTATGCCTGGGGGTACATCCGGCTCTTTCCCATCCTCGGACCTAGCCTGGATATGGAGAAGGAGAAAATGGAGGAACTCCTCCAGCGTCTCCTCGCCCATATGACCGAGAGCCCGGCCCAGATCATCATCATCGATTCCCTCACCCTCTTCACCGAGTACACCACCAACGAGGTCATCATCGACTTCTTCACCGGCTGCAAGGCCCTCTGCGACAAGGGGAAGACCATCTTCATCACCCTCCATCCCTATGCCTTCGATGAGGATACCCTGGTCAGGATCCGCTCCGTCTGCGATGCCCTCCTCACGCTCAAACGGGCCCTCATCGGGGATAAGTACCTCATGGTCCTCGAAGTGGTAAAGATCCGGGGCGCCCATAAGACCCGGGAGAACGTGGTCTCCTTTGAAGTTGTTCCAGGGTATGGCATGAAGATCATCCCCATCTCCGTGGCCAAGGTGTAATCCCATGGGCACCCTCACCGTTTCCACCAACCTCCCCTTCAAACCGGCAAAGGCCGACGAGGGAAATGACTGCGCCGCCAACATCGAGGGGTGCTCCATCTACAGGATGCTCCCTTCCCATGCAAAGGAATACGTACAGAAGAACCCCCACCTCCTGGAATACCTGCACACGTACCCGGTGAATACCCATGGTATGCCTCTCTTCTTCTCTGAGCTGAAACGGGATCTCAAGGGCTTGAAGGATCCCAACCTGATCTATCCGGCCAGTGAAGAGACCTTCATCCATATCTTCCCCGACCCGGTGGACGCCCGCAACTACTACATCCCCATCGAGCCCTCATTCCTTCACTCGGTGAACGACCTCATTCCTGCCGTGGAGAAGCAGCTCGTCAACCTCCTCGATGCTCTCGAGCATGACCCCAAGACGGATGCCGAACGGGCCACGGTCTTAAAAGAGCTCATCTCCCGGGTGGTCTATGTGACAAAGCCCGGGGAGACCGTCGATGGTGTGGTGGGTCTTGCCGCATCCCAGCAGGGGATGAAGGGGAAGATCGTTGCTTTCCTCAACAAGGACCTGACCGCCGGACCGGATAACGGGGACAAGGAGGCTCCCCTTGTGAAGGTCCCGAGACTTCCGGATGGACGGATCGTGATGAACCCCCAGGAGTTCAAGGCGGTCGAGTACCTCATGATCCGTGACAAGATCGACCTGGGGGTCCTCAAGCCCTACATCCAAGACCGGTGGATCGAGGATATCACCTGCGATGGGCTGGGCCCCATCTTCATCGAGCACAAGATCTTCAAGGGATTAAAATCCGTTATCGAGTTCAGGAAGTCGGACGAGCTCGACCAGTTCGTAGTAAAGCTTGGGGAACGGCTCAAGAAGCCCCTCACCTACCGCACACCCATCGTCGATGCAACCCTTCCTGACGGCTCCCGTATCAACATCGTCTACGGGACCGAGATCAGCAAGCGGGGCAGCAACTTCACCATCCGCAAGGCCATGGATGATATCATCAGTATCCTCAAGCTCGTGGAGTTCGGGACCTGCAACTACCTGATGGCAGCATACTTCTGGATCTGCATCGAGCACGGGATGTCCCTCTTCATGAGCGGTGAGACCGCGAGCGGGAAGACCACGAGCCTGAACGCCGTAACCGCCTTTATCCCTCCCGAGGCCAAGATTGTCAGCATCGAGGACACCCCCGAGCTCCAGGTCCCTCACAAGAACTGGACACGGGAGGTCTCCAAGGCCAAGGGCAAGGGCGAGGGGGAAGGGTCAGACGTAACCATGTTCGACCTCCTCAAATCAGCCCTGCGTCAGCGGCCGACCATGATCGTCGTGGGTGAGATCAGGGGGGTGGAAGGTTCGGTAGCCTTCGGCGCAATGCAGACCGGCCACCCGGTCCTCTCCACCTTCCACGCGGCCTCGGTCGAGAAGCTCATCCAGCGCCTCTGCGGGGATCCCATCAACATCCCCAAGACCTACCTCGATAACCTCAACATCGTGGTCATCCAGAGCGCGGTCAAGCGCCCCTCAGGGGAGACCGTCCGTCGCATGCTCTCTGTGAACGAGCTCGTGGGGTACAATCCCGATACCGGGGGGATCTCCTTTGTCGAGGTCTTCAAGTGGAACCCGGTGAACGATACCTTTGACTTCAGCGGGAAGGGTGCGAGTTACCTCCTTGAGAACAAGATCGCGACCCTCCTCGGGTTCCCCGACCACCGGAAGGCGGAGATCTACGACGAGGTGGACAAGCGGGCACGGATTCTGGAGCGGCTCCATAAGGCAGGCTATACCGATTTCCAGGACATCTTCCATATGCTCATCAAGGTGAAGAAGGAAGGTCTGATCACGATCGGGAACCTGGGGGGCTGAGATGGCCGATGTCTTCGGTGGATTTGCGGAAGCGATCAAGGCGAAGTCCCACGGAAAGGTCCCTTTCGAGAATAAGCTGAAGAGGATCCGGGGATTCATCGATCGGGTCGACGAGGAGAAGAGGATGGCCGCAGATCTTCTCTTCATGGCCACGTACATGGCCTCCATTACCACCGCGGGCATCTCCCGTCCTGATATCTTCTCCTTCACCGGCAAACGCTACGAGTACGTCTCTTCCAAGTACGTCGAAAAGGCCGATTATTATGTCAAGCGCTGGAACTACAGCTACTCTGAAGCCCTGAAGATCGTGGCAAAGAACGTGAGGAACGAGGTGCTGAAATCGGTCTTCAACCGGTATGCCAACTCCATCGAATCCGGGGTTCCTGACGAGGAATTCCTCGAACGTGAGCTCGCCACCATCCGGAGCGTGTACAGGAACACCGTGGAACAGGGGATCGAGATGGTCAAGAAGTGGGGCGATGCCTACGTTGCCATGCTCTTCTCAGGGGTTCTCGTCGCCCTCATCATCATGCTCTCGGTCGCCATCTTCGCCCCGGGAGGGATCGATGCGACCCTGAACCTCTCATACTTCGTCGTTATCCTCATCTCTGTCTTTGGGCTCGTCACCATGTTCCGTGCGGTGCCCGAAGACCGGAGAACCCATGGTCTCAGGGAACGCTGCTCGCGGGAGCAGGCCACCATCCGCCGCATGGAACGCCCCCTCATCCTCGTTACCGCAGCCGGCTGCATCATACTCTGGGTGCTGGGGGTGAGTGCAGGGTTCATCTACCTCCTTGCAGGGATCCTGCTCGCCCCCCTCGGCATCATCGGCTTTATCGATGACAGCCATATCATCGGGCGCGACACCGACTTCCCCACCTTCATCCGGACCCTCGGCTCGGTGATGGGGGGGAAGGGGATTCCCCTGGTCCAGGGATTCCTGGAGGTCGACCGCGCCTCGCTCCCGAAGATCCGGGACCTCGTGGACTCCATCTACTCAAAGCTGAACCTGGGCCTTGACGAGAACCAGAGCTGGAACCGGTTCATCGGGGAATCAGGGAGTAACAACATCTACAAGTACACGAATATCTTCCGTGACTCCGTTACCCTCGGAGGCTCTCCTGATAAGGTCGGCCTTATCGTAGGCACATCCAGCCTCGAGCAGGTGCTCCTCCGGGACAAGCGCCACATGGTCTCCATGGGCTTCGTCTCCCTCCTTATCCCCATGCACGCGGCCATGGTCGGCATCCTCCTCTTCCTCTTCAACATCATGGCCAACATATCTACAGCCATCGGTACAATGATGACCAACCTCGGGGAGTCCCAGACTGCAATCCAAGGCGGCAGTTCAGCCATGCCCTCAGGGATGAACGTGGCCTTCCTCATGCACTTCCCGGTTGACAAGATGACCGTCTACGTCATGATCATCATCTTCCTCATCACCATCTCCAACATCATCGCAGGTCGGATCGTGTATGGTGGCGACCGGTACATCTTCTACCTCTTTGCCAGCGTCTTATTCATCATAAGCGGAGCGATGGCCATCGCCGCGCCCATCCTCGTCGGCATCTTCTTCAATATACCTCTCCCGGGAGTGGTGTAGTATGCACAAGATACTTCGTCAGATGATCCTTGGCTTTGGAACGTTCGGAACAGGGACAGCCCTCCTCTACCTCGATGTCAATCCCTACCTGCTCATCCTCACGGACACCGTGGTAGGGGTCGGCATGCTCTTTGCAGCGGGCTCCCTCACCGTGAATGACCTCCACCTCAAACGGAGAGGGCTGCCGGGAGAAGGCCCTGTCACCGAGGCAGGAAGTTTACCCGCCGATGGCACGGAGAGATCCCATGGACTCCGTGCCTCTCTCGGGAAGCTTGGGGGATCCCTCACGCCGGCATTCGGGATGATCGGGAAGGGAAAAGAAGAGAAGGAGGCCGAGAACAAGAAGATCGACCTGATGCTCGATTCGGCCCTCGTCGGGCAGTCGAAACGCCTCATCTCCATCGCCGAAGGTCGGGGGGGGGCCGCTCCCGGGCCTGCTGCACCGGCCCTCGGGGCCCCGCAGCACGAAGAGAATCTCCTGCAGGAGTTCTCGGGAGCAGGGATCCCGACGCCGTTCCTCGATGATGAAGGGACGGAGGAGGAGGGAAGCACCCCGCAGCAGGGGGGTCTGGAACCAGGAGAGCCCGTCAGGAAGGAAGTGAGTCCTGCCACTCTGCTCGGGCCTGAAGAGGGAAAGGAAGAGGCTCAGGTGAATGTGCTCTCCCTTGCCGATGGAGGGCTTGGAGCAGATGACCTCCTTTCGGCTCTCCGTCTCGAAGCGATGAAGGAGAAGAATCAGGATGACACGAGCCTTCTCCGGAACCTGAAAGGGGTGAAGGTGACCGGGAAACAGCTCGTCGAGGAACTCGATTCACTGGTCAAGCAAATGCGAGGCAGGTAGGAGTGGAGGATCTCCAACAGGTCTCTCGAGGTTGCAATGGGCCTGCGGATACGTGAAAGAAGCCTCTGTATCGTCCTATGCTGGATACTCGTGGTATCCGCTCCGGCAATGGCTGAGATGGTACTGTTTGCCGCGGGACCAGAGCAGATATCCTCGGTGGGCGTTCTCGATATTACGGAGAACTTCCATGGCGGTCTCTACTTCGGAACCGATAACGGCCTCTCCTTCTACGATGGCATATGGCACATCACCCACATGACCTATGGGGATACCAGCAAGGGGCTTCTCTCCGACCATATTCTGGCTCTTGCATTCGACCAGCATGGGAACCTCTGGATCGGGTACCCGAACGGCCTCCAGCGGCTGGAAGGAGATACCTTCGTCACGATACGGGACCAGCAGCTGCTGAAAGCCCTCGACATCCATGACCTTCTGAGGCGGGACGGGGAGATGTGGGTTGCAGCGGGAAATGCAGGAATCCACCGGTATCTCGATGGGGCCTGGAGATGGTTCCAGCCCGGCGGCCACGAAGGGCTGGGTTGCAACTACGTGACCTCCATGGCAACAGATCCGGCCAGGGATACCCTCTACGTTGCCTGCAGGGAGGGGATCTGGTTCACGGACGGAACCGGGGAGTCCGTGGCCTTCTCCCCACTCGTGAAGCCGGAGCTCATCCCTGACCCCGTGCGGGGGATCCGTGGCGATCCCTTCGGTGGCATCTATATCTATAATGCATCAGCCATTCTCCACTTCACCCCGCCTGACCGGTGGGAGATACCCGTTACCTCTCAGGACCTCCTCCCCGGAATTACGATCAACGACCTCGGTGTGGGCTCAGACAGGACCCTGTGGATCGCTACAAATAATGGCATCTATGCATGGAAGGACGGGCAGGTGGGAGGATACCTCGATACCACCACCGGCATCCGGAATAATGCGGTAAAAAAGATCTATATCGATAGTTCGCAGCGTCTCTGGTTCGTAACCCCTGAGAACGTTGGTTTCTCGAGAATCCAGGAGAACACGGAAGAGAACGGCTCCGTCATTCCTATCACAACCTTTGATCTCCCGATGAATGCCCCTGCACCGATCCTCACACCCGGGCCACTGATCACCCCCAGCATCTCCATACAGGGCTATCCTGAGAAGCCTGCCGGCCTGTCCGATCCCCTGGCAGGGCTCCTTGAGGCTATCAGGAGTTTCTTCAAGAGGTTCTTTCCCGCCTGAACCTTCTTCCTCACAGGCCCGTCATCGCTCGATGCCGAGCTCGTTCAGGCAGAACCGGTCGATAGAGTCGATGAGCACCTTTCGTGCCCGTTTGTTTCGCTTCTGGTCCTGGAGAGAGGTATCTGCGAGGAGGTACTCCAGGGAGACGAAGTAAAAGTCGAACCTGGGGAACTTCCCCTTCAGCTCCCTGAGGATCGCGAGGGCCTGGCGGGGATCGTTGTTCATCACCTGGTAGGCGACGTCCATGATCGCCGGGATGTGCTCGGGGATCCCCTTCATGAGCAGGAGCTTCCGGAAGCCGTCGTACGTGGTCTTCTTCATCGAGAGAAGGGAGATCATGAGGCCGAAGTAGAGGGGCTCCAGCCCGTCGGGGAACTGCTGGATCATCTGCCTTACGACACCCGTCGCCCCGTCGCCGTCCCCTGTCTCGAGCCTGAAGTGGTACATCTCCTTTAAGAAGAACATGTCGTCAAAGAACCGCTCGGTGGCGATCTTCAGGAGCTCGCTCTTCATCTCCCGGTTCTTGTCCTTCTTTGCCTTCTCCAGGCCGACAAAGAGGAAGCCCTTCTCATTCGGGAACCACTCGAGTGCGTTGGAGATCATGAGCCAGAACGCCCTCCTGATGAGGGGCTCCTCCTCCTCCCGGATCTTGAGCTCCCTGACGGCATTGATGGGGGGCCTCGAGTTCGCAAGCCGGAGCATCTCCTCCCGGGCCAGGAGCTCGTACTCGTTCGGCCTCCGCTCCTTGTCGTCGGTCCGGCTCGCCTTCTCCCGGAGCGAGGCCACCTCCCTCAAAGAGAGCATGTAGTAGCAATAGGCCACGGATGCCCCGATGGTCGCGTCCAGGTGGCTGTAGTTCCTCAGGTACTTGATCGCGTTTCCAAAGTCCTCACTCTTGAGGAGCTCCATCCCTGCGATGATATCTGTCCCCTGCTTCGCCCGCTGGCCCTTCTTCGCCCTCAGGGCGTTCGCGCAGACCTTCTCGACGAACTGGATGTTCTTCCCCTGGTGGGATGCCGAGAGGATCCGGTAGGTGATGGCGTCGATGAACTCGTCCTGGGCATCGTCCTTGAGGCCAGGGAAGGAGTCGGAGAGCATGGTGAGAATATGTGCGAAGAAGACGGGGAGCGTTGCGGAGATCTCGTTTATGTTCTTATCGATATATTCAAGGAACTCATTCCTGACCTTCCTCAGCCGTTCATCGAGGGTGAGGCCAGCGAGCTGCTCTTCCGGCATCTAACTAGTATTATTCGGGGGAAGATATATCAACCTTTAGTGATACCTACCCCCGAAGGGGGTGGGTATGAGAAAGGTACCTTTCGTGATGCCCGCCCCCGAAGGGGAGCGGGTTAATGAGAAAGGTTCTCTTAACCTTTTCGTGATGCCCGCCCCCGAAGGGGAGCGGGTTAATGAGAAAGGTTCTCTTAACCTTTTCGTGATGCCCGCTCCCGAAGGGGGGGCGGGTTAATAGAGAAAGGTTCTATCAACTTTTCGTGATTTCCGAGTAGTAGTACGTGCCGGTTGCCCTCTGTTCCCGGTCAAGGAAGGAACCGGGCTTGTTGATCCTGGGCCTCCCGCTCCTGTCCCTGCGGAAGGTGATCCCCAGGGTCTGGAGGAACCGGTTCATCCCCTCCCGCATGGTGAAGGGACCTTCCGCGACCCCGTGCCTACCGGGATCGCCGGAGAAGACCATGAGCCCCTCGCTAATGATGTCGATCAGGTAGATGTCATGGTCGATGACCATGATTCCGGCCTCGCGTTCCTGGGCGAGGTTGCGGATGATCCTCGGGAGCTTCACCCGCTGCTCGACATCCAGGTGGGCGCTCGGTTCGTCCAGGACGTAGAGGTTCGCCTCGCGGGAGAGGCAGGTGGCGATCGCGAGGCGCTGGAGCTCCCCACCCGAGAGGGTCTTTGCGGGCGAGGCGAGGATAGGCACGAGGGCGAGGGGCTCCAGGACCTCGTGCTGGTAGAAGGAGCTCTCGAACCGGTTCGTGCAGCCCCTGAGGATCTCCTCGACCGTCTCGTCGGAGTCTGCCTTCAGGTACTGGGGCTTGTACGAGATGGTGAGAGCCTGCGGCATTTTCCCCGAGTCCGGCTGCTCCTCCCCTGCGAGGAGCCGGGCGAAGGTGGTCTTCCCGATTCCGTTCGGGCCGACGAGGCCGAGGACCTCCCCGCAATGAATCTCCCCGCCCTGCACCTCGAGGGTGAAGTCAGGATAGGCCTTCTTCATCGATGGAATCTCGGTCAGGACCTCGAGCTCGGGCCTCTCCCCGTGGAGCCGTCTCTCGAAGACGACCTGGTAATCGCGAAAGCGCATGTTCTCCTCGGCAAGGTAACCCTCCAGGTACTGGTTGATCCCCACCCTCACTCCCTTCGGCTGGGTCACGATCCCGAAGACCGCCGGCTTCCCGTAAGCGATATGGACGGTGTCGGCGACCAGGTCCAGGATGGCGAGGTCGTGCTCGACGATCATGATGGGGCGCTCGGCGGCGAGCTCGCGGATGAGGGTGGCCGCCGCCATCCGCTGGTAGATATCCAGGAACGGGGTGATCTCGTCCAGGAAGTAGAAGTCGGCCTCACGGGAGAGGCAGGCGCAGATGGCCACCCTCTGGAGCTCGCCCCCCGAGAGGGAATCGATGGACCGATCGAGGAGCGGTAAGAGGGAGAAGGCGTCCACGTAGCGTTCGAGCTGCCCGCGTTCGTCGGTGGTCTTCAGGAGCTGCCCGACGGTTCCCTGGAAGATCCTGGGTATGTAATCGATATACTGGGGCTTGGTGGCTGTCTTCACATGCCCCTCCGAGACCATGCGGAGGTACTCGAAGAGCTCGGTCCCTGTGTAGTGGGAGAGGATCTCCTTCCAGGGGACCTCCCGGTCGAGCTCCCCCATGTTCGGGCGGAGACTGCCCGAGAGGATCTGGACGGAGGTGCTCTTCCCGATGCCATTCGGGCCGAGGAGGCCGGTCACCTTCCCCGGGACCGGTATGGGCAGGCCGTAGAGGGCAAAGGCGTTCTTCCCGTAGCGGTGGGTGGGGTTGGGGAGCTCCTCGGGGAGACTCACGATATCGATGGCCGAGAACGGGCATTTCTTGATGCAGATCCCGCAGCCCACGCAGAGCTCCTCCGAGACGACCGCGGTGCCCGCGTCCCCGATGACCACGGTCTCGTCACCGGTCCGGACCCGGGGGCAGTAGATGATGCACTCGGTACCGCACTTCTTCGAGTGGCAGCGGTCCCGGTGGACGACAGCGATCCTCATGGTCCGTCAACCGGTGGGGACGCTCGAGAGGAGGATGGTCCAGGTGATGAACCAGAGGGAGAAGGTCATGAAACCCTGGTACAGCCAGTCCTTTGCCGTGAGCCCGAGGTAGTCCATCCGCATGGCGAGGAAGACGTACTTCTGGAAGACGATGCCAGCGAAGAGGAAGAGGATGCCGAGCGCTGTTCCCGTCGGGACCGCATCAGCATAAAAGGAGAGCACCCCCGCGAGGATCCCCATCCCGCAGGCGATACCCGTCCGCTTCAGCCGGTCCATGTGCTGGGCCTGCTTCTCGGCCCGGGTCAGCTTCTTCTTTGGCGCCTTCTCCCCTTCCGGTTTCGCCTCGCCCGTCATCCCGACCACCTAGATAGTCTATTTTTTTAGCGCTGAAGCCATATGTAGCTTGGGATAACCATGGCCACGGCGCAGGGAATGAGCGGGGTGGATCTCTCGGCCGTGGTCGCTGAGCTCACCCCGCTCCTCCCCCTCTGGGTCGGCAAGATCTACCAGTACGACCCGAAGGTCCTTGCCATCCGGTTCCAGGGGGAGAACCGGGCCCGGCATGCCCTCGTCATCGAGTCCGGGAGGAGGGCGCATCTCGTGAAGGCCCTGCCCGAGTCTCCGGAGAGGCCGGCGGGCTTCGCTATGCTCCTGCGAAAACACCTGGAAGGGGGAAAGGTCCTCTCCATCGCCCAGCACGGCCTCCAGAGGATCTTCTCTGTCACCGTCGGGAAGAAGATGGGCAGCTACCAGCTCGTCGTGGAACTCTTTGACGAGGGGAATGTCATCCTCTGTGATGCGGAGGGGATGATCGTGAAACCCCTCTGGCACCACCGGTTCAGGGAGAGGGAGGTGATCCCCGGGGCGACCTATGCGTTTCCGGGCACGGACTGCTCCGAACTCTCCCCCGAATCCTTCGGGGATCTCCTCCGGGCCTCGGACCGCGAGATCGTGAAGGCCCTTGCCGTTGACTGCATGCTCGGGGGCCGGTACGCGGAAGAGGTATGTGCAATGGCAGGGATCAGGAAGGACACCCCGACAGGAACCGTGGACCCGGGGACCGTACAGACGGCCTTTGTCCGCCTCCTCGACCGGGTGAAGGCCGACCGGGACCCGGTCATCACCCCCTCCGGCTGCTGGCCCTTCCCCCTCTCGAACGAGAAGGTCATCACCCGCTTCCCGAGCTACGACGAAGCCTTGGAGGCGTACTACGGGGGTCCGGCTGCCGCGCCGAGAAAGGAGGCGCGGACCCCTGCAACGCGCAATGCGACAATCAGGGCCAGGCAGGAGGAGAGTCTGCGGAAGTTCGAGGGAGAGATACAGCGGCTGGAGAGATCGGTGGAGTGCATCTATGCGAATTACCCCCTCGTGGAAGAGGTGATCCGGGTCCTCTCCGAGGCCGAGACGAAGATACCCTGGAGCCAGATAGGGCAGACCCTCGCCGCGAGCGAGCTTCCGGGGGCAAAGGCAGTGGTGCAGGTGCACCCGGACAAGGCCTCGGTCACCCTGGATATCGGGGAACGGGTGAGGATATCGGTCAGGGAATCGGTCCGGGAGAACATCGGCCGCATCTTCGAAGAGGCGAAGAAGTTCAAGCGCAAGCGGGAGGGCGCCCTCGCCGCCCTTGCCCGCCCGCTCCCTGCGCATCCAGCGAAGAGGGAGAAGCCCGCGGAGGGGAAGAAGCGGTGGTTCTACCGGTTCAGGTGGTTCGAGACGAGCGACGGGATCCTCGTGATTGGGGGGCGGGACGCGGGCCAGAACGAGGAGCTCGTCCGCCGCTACCTGGGAGGGGGCGATACCTTCATCCATGCCGATGTTCACGGGGCACCCGTGGTCCTCGTCAAGGGATCGACGGCCCATATGGACGAGGTGGCGCAGTTTGCAGGGTCCTATTCGGGCGCATGGAAGAGCGGGCACCTTACGACAGACGTGTACTCCGTCCGCCCAGACCAGGTCTCGAAGACGCCTCCCTCGGGCGAGTACCTCTCCACGGGGGGGTTCATCGTACGGGGTGAACGGACCTGGTTCCGGAACGTGCCCCTCTCCGTATCGATCGGGCTCACCACGGGTGAAAGTCCCCGGGTTATAGGAGGGCCGCCGGCCGCGATAAGCCGGAAGACCAGCATCTCTGTAACCCTGCGGCCGGGGATCTTTGAACCGAATGACACCGCGAAGAAGGTTGTCCGAGCGCTCAGGGACCTGCTGCCCGAGGCTGAACGGGGCGGGCTCCGGAGGGTCCTCTCAACGGAGTCTGTCGCGGCGTTCGTCCCGCCCGGGGGATCGGAGGTGATAGCAGATGAAGGCTGAGTTCCTGGAGATGAGGGGTTCCCACGGGGAGATACGCCTCTTCGCCGAGAGCGTCGACGACCTCTGGCACCTCTCCCACCTCGTCCGGCCGGGGGACCTCGTCTTTGCAACGACGTTCCGGTCGGTTGAACTGGTTCAGGACAAGATCCGGCCCGAGAAACCCGAGAAGAAGCCTGTACGGCTGGGGATCCGGGTCGAGGGGGTGGCATTCCACCCGTACGCGAACCGCCTCAGGATCAGCGGCGTCATCCAGCACGGCGTGGATGAGGGCTCCCACCATACCATCAACCTGGATGCGGGGAGCGAAGTGTCGGTCATCAAGACCTGGCGGCAGGTGGACCTGGACAGGATCGAGCGGGCCGTGAAGGCATCCACATCGGGTGCGGTCCATATCCTCGCCGTAGAGGAGGGGGAGGCCGAGCTCTACCGCATCCGCCAGTTCGGCCCTGAGATCGTTACAACGGTTGTCCAGGGGAGCGGCAAGGGGTCGGACCCTGGAGGGAGGGCAGGCCTCTTCGAGCGGGTTGCTGCGCTTGTCGGCGAGATCACGGGTACCGTTGTCATCGCCGGGCCCGGCTTTGTAAAGGACGAGGTTGCAAAGTATCTCAGGGAGAAGATCCCCGACCTGAAGGACCGGTGCATCACGGTCGAGACGAAGCGGAGCGGGAGGGGGGCGGTCACCGAGGCGCTGGGAAAGGGGGTGCTCGAGAAGATCACCGGTGATCTCCAGCTGAAGAGGGAGGCCGAGCTCCTGGATACGTTCCTCGAGCGTATGGGCAAGGGCGAACCGGTGGCCTACGGGAGAGCGGAGGTGGAGGAGGCAGTCTCGGCGGGTGCAGCCGAACAGGTCCTTGTCATCGACGATATGGTCAGGATCAGGGATGTCGCCGAGCTCCTGGAACGGGCCGAGCGGACCAGATCCAGGGTGACCGTATTCTCCTCGCTCTTCGATCCGGGGTCCCAGCTCCTGGCCCTCGGGGGGATCGCGGCGATGCTGAGGTACCGGATGAAATAGGGGGATTCCGGGAATGAAGGAAAGGAAGTAAACGGGATGCAGATATTACCGTCGCTGGCAGGGAATCGCGGTTCCGGAGACCCGGCGGGCATCCGGCAGAAGGGCATCGACTACAAGTGGATTGTGCTGTCGATCACTACCATCGAGATGTTCATGGTGTCGGTGAACGGGAGCATCACCCTCATCTCGCTGCCGGCAATTTTCAATGGAATCAATATCGATCCATTCACCTCGTTCCAGTACCTGCTCTGGGTGCTGATGGGCTACAGTCTCGTCACCGCAACCCTGCTGCTGAGTTTCGGCAGGCTCTCGGACATGTACGGGAGAGTGAAGCTCTACAATATCGGTTTTGCCATCTTCACGGTCGGTTCCATCCTCCTGTATCTCACCCCGAACACCGGTGATGCCGGCGCCATCGAGCTGATCGTCTTCCGCCTCGTCCAGGCAGTGGGGGCGTCTTTCACCTTCTCGAACAGCGCCGCGATCCTCACCGATGCATTTCCTCCCAATGAACGGGGGAAGGCGCTGGGGCTGAACATGATCGCATTCCTTTCAGGCCAGTTCACCGGTCTCATCCTCGGTGGTATCCTCGCGTTCTTCAACTGGCGGTACGTCTTCCTCGTCAGCGTGCCGGTCGGGATCCTCGGGACCATCTGGGCATTCCTGAAACTCAAGGAGACCCCGCTGCCCAGACGGGCCCGGAAGATCGATGTCTGGGGGAACCTCACCTTTATCGGCGGACTCACCATCTTCCTGGTTGGCATCACCTACGCCCTGCTTCCGTACGGGAAGGATCCCATGGGGTGGGGGAATCCATGGGTCATCACATCGATAGCTCTCGGCGTGATTCTCCTGATCGCATTCCCGATCATCGAAAGCCGGGTCGAGGACCCGATGTTCAGGCTGCATCTCTTCAGGAACCGGATCTTCACCCTTGCGAATATAGCCGGATTTTTAGGCGCAATTGCCCGGGGCGGCGTGATGTTCCTCCTGATCATGCTGCTCCAGGGCATCTGGCTGCCGCTCCATGGCTACAGTTACGAATCGACACCGTTCTGGGCCGGGGTGTTCATGCTGCCACTCACCGCCGGGTTTGTGATCATGGGACCGCTCTCCGGCTGGCTGTCGGACAGATATTGTTCCCGGGGGTTTGCCACGGGCGGCATGGTCCTGATCGCCGTTTCATTCCTGATGCTTGCGATGCTGCCCTATGACTTCGATTACCCGATCTTCGCGATTGCGCTCCTGATCATGGGTCTTGGGAATGGCATGTTCGGTGCCCCGAACATCGCGGCCATCATGAACGCGGTGCCTCCGGAAGAGAGAGGTGTTGCATCGGGGATGAGGTCGATGCTGCAGAACAGTGGCATGGTCATCTCCATGGCGATGTTCTTTACCATCGTTATCTTCAGTCTTACCCAGACCTTCCCGCCAGAACTCGCCGCTTCGCTCACGAATGCCGGGGCACCAGGTCTCATCGCCCCCATGAGTGCAATCCCCCCGACGGGCTCATTGTTCGCTGCGTTCCTGGGCTATAATCCGGTCCAGACCATCCTCGCTGCCATCCCGCAGTCTGTCGTCGCCGCGATCAGCCCGGCGACGATAGCGACGCTGACCGGCATCACGTGGTTCCCGATCACGCTCGCGCATGCATTCATGCCCTCTCTCGGTGTCTCATTCTATTTCGGGGCAGCGATCTCCCTCGTCGCCGCCGTGTTATCAGCGATGCGGGGCACGAAGTACGTGCACGAGATCGATGGACAGGCCCCCGAAGACCGGACAGATATACCCGATCCGGTAAAGGCGGCTGATGATGATGTACCTGAATGAAAAACTTTATTCCTGGTATGATGAAGGGTGAAGCGATGATGAAGCTCTTTGAAAAAATTCTCATAGCAACGGACGGATCGGAGAAGAACCAGCCCGCGGTGAGGAAAGGCCTGGAGATAGCCCGTGAATGCGGATCCACCCTCTATGCCATCTATGTGATCGACGAAACTCCGTTTACATCGGCGCAGGCCGAAGTATCGACGGCCGATGTGTATACGAGATTGAAGGATGAGGGGGAGAGAGCCATTGAACAGGTGAAAGGGATCGCAGACGGGGTGAAGGTGGAGACCCGCATCCTTTCCGGGAGACCCGCCCACGTAATCACCGAATTCGCCCTGAAGAACAAGGTCGATCTGATCGTTGTCGGCTCCCAGGGAAAGAGTGGCCTTGAAAGACTGCTCCTGGGCAGTATCGCCGAGAGTATCATACGGATGGCGGATTGCATGGTCCTGGTGGTAAAAAGTATATGATACAGGCTGACCGGGAAATTCTCCGGTTCCGGCCACGGTTAGGTAGAAACCGAGTATATCCACCTCCTTTGCCTGAATAGCCCCATTGTCTCGTTTTTCGTGATCCGGGAGGCTGGTACCATCCATGTCACCGCAACCCGGGAGCCCTGGATCGTGATCAGGGGTCCGGGAAGCAGAGAAAAGGAACATCTATATCAATCTGTTTCGCCGAAGAGTCCGATATGGAAAAGATTGCAGTTGGTACAAATTTCTTCATTCCCATGCCCGTCGTGCTTGTAGGTACACAGGTGAACGGGAAGGACAATTTTATGACCGTAGGCTGGTGCTCACGGGCAAACGCCAACCCGCCGATGATCGTGTGCGGGATCGGGGACCACCATCATACCCCCAGGGGAATAACGAGGGCGAAAACATTCTCTGTGAATATACCTTCATCTGCAATGCTCGAGAAGACCGATTACTGCGGGCTGGTCTCTGGTGCAGATGTGGATAAATCAAAGGTCTTTGAGGTATTTTATGGGGCTCTCAGGACCGCCCCGATGATCAGGGATTGCCCGGTGGCCCTCGAGTGCCGGCTGGTCCAGGCCGTTGGTCTCCCGACCAACACCCTCTTTATCGGCGAGATTTCAGGGGCGTACGCAGACCCTGCGGTCATCAAGGGTGGAAAACCGGACTTTTCCGCAATCGACCCTCTCCTGCTCACCATGCCGGACAACACCTACTGGCAGCTGGGAAAGGTGGCGGGCAAGGCATGGAACGCCGGGCTCACGTTCAAGAAAGGTACGCAGGAGATGTGAAAATGCATCACGGTCGCAACAAAAACAACACAGTGGTCCGGGGCGCGTAGGAATGGGTAAGATGTCTGGCCCGGACGTATAAATCTGGGAGGGTATAAAGCAGGTATATCCACGTCTCTTCTCTTCAGTTCGAAGAAGATATTTTTTATGTGGATGTGATCGGTTCCTCGATCTCCTCCAGGAACTTCGCCGCATAGGCAAAGAGCCCGTCGTTCGGGTTGTAGAGGGGATAGATCTCGGAGAACGAGAAGATCGCATCAAAGATATTCGTCCTTGGCAGGACGTCGGTATACTTCAGGAGATAGAGCATGGCGATGGTCGGGGAACGGGAGACCCCGGCGAGGCAGTGGATCAGGACCTTCCGGCCTTCGGTCAGGTGCTTATGGGCGAAATCGAGGGCAGGACGGATGCAGCTGGTATTCACCTGGTCCATCTTCATTGCATCCTCAAATGAGAGGTAGAGCTCATTCCCGCCGGGGGTAAGGATGGCATCCCTGAAAGCCAGCTTACGCGCATTCACGTACTGCCTGTGCATCTCCTTCTCTGCATGGATGATCGCCCATTCGCTTCTCCCCCTGACAAGATCATTGTCGTCGAGATCCCCGATGAACAGGTTCCGGATAATCTCTTCCATACGCCCCACTTCCCCGTGTTTACTCTCTCGTTTCAGATGTGATCAACTTTGTGCCCGCCCTTCATCTCCCGAAGAACTCCGAGACCTTCCTGAGGTTCTCCCGGATCGGGAGCCCCTGGGGGCACTTCTCCTCGCACTCGCCGCAATCCTCGCAGCAAGAGGCGTATGCCGGGACCCCGTCGAAGAAACCCCCGAGGAACATGGTGTACCTCTGCTGTACCGACTCCTTCGCATCATACATGTATGCCTGGTTGTAGAGCTCGAAGCACTCGGGGATACTCACCCCGTGCGGGCAGGGTGAACAATACTTGCAGCCGGTGCAGGGGATGGCTATCCGCTTCCTGAACTCCTTCCTGACCTTCTCGAACACCGCCAGTTCCTTCCTGTCTAGGGAGCCGGGCAGGCCGTTCTCCGCGCATGCAACATTCTGGACGACCTGGTCGAAGGTCGACATCCCCGAGAGGACGACGGTTACCTCGGGATGGTTCCAGACCCAGCGGAGTGCCCACTCCGCCGGTGTGTGTTGGGTGGACGCCTTCTGCCACAGCTCAGTGATTCCAGGGACATCCTTTGCGAGGAGGCCTCCGCGGATCGGCTCCATGACCACCATCCCGAGCCCTTTCTTTGCCGCGTACCGGAGCCCCTTCGTCCCCGCCTGATAATCCTCGTCCATGAAGTTGTACTGGATCTGGGCGAAGGTCCAGTCATAGGCCTTCACGATCTCTTTGAAGAGCCGGGTGGTGTCATGGAACGAGAAGCCGGCATACCGTATCCTTCCATCCGCGATCGCATCGTCGAGGAATTCCAGGACCCCCAGGGATGAGAGGGTCTCCCAGAACGGCCCAATCAGCCCATGGACGAGGTAGAAATCGATCCGGTCTGTCTGGAGCTTCTTCAGCTGCTCATCCAGGTACCTGTCCATGTCCCCGCGGGACTTGATCAGCCAGCTCGGCAGCTTGGTCGCAAGGTTCACCCGTTCGCGGTACCCGCCTTCGAGGGCTTTCCCGACCACCGTCTCGCTCTCGCCGTTGTGGTAGGGATAGGCGGTGTCGACATAGTTGACCCCGTGATCGATCGCGTACCGGATCATCCGGGTCGCCTCCGGTTCATCGACATGGCCGTCGGGAAAGACCGGGAGGCGCATGGCCCCGAAGCCGAGGATGGAGAGCTCCGGGTCAGCCTTTTTCATCTTCCTGTACAGCATGGAGGTCACCATCTCAGGTAATGTATGAGATTCGATCTCCTATTATCCCGCGGCCATATGAATCCTCCATCCCTGGTGGAAGCGCTGATCTGATCATACGTCGTTTGCTTCTCTACGGATCCCGGGAATGGAAGGGTTCTTGAGGTGCCGGGCAGAGATGGTAACCATCTCATTTCGTCTCAGTTGAACACGCGATACGTTCACCGAACAGACAACAAACGGAGGCAGATTACGTATGGAATTCAAGGGTTCTCAGACCGAGAAGAACCTGCTGGCGGCCTTTGCCGGCGAGTCCCAGGCGAGGACACGGTACAGCTTCTTCGCGAGCGTCGCGAAAAAGGAGGGGTACGAGCAGATCTCGGGGATCTTCCAGGAGACCTCGGACAACGAGAGGGAGCATGCCCAGCTCTTCTTCAACCACCTGAAGGGGGGGCTCGTCGAGATCACCGCTTCGTACCCCGCGGGGGTCACGGGAACGACCGCCGCCAACCTGAAAGCTGCCGCCGAAGGGGAGAAGTTCGAATGGGGGACCCTGTACCCCGGTTTCGGCCAGATGGCCGAGAAGGAAGGTTTCCCGGACGTTGCGAATACGTTCCGGCAGGTCGCAAAGGTCGAGGCGTACCATGAGAGGCGGTACATGAAGCTGCTCGCGAGCCTGGAACAGGGAAAGATCTTTGCGAAGGATGCTCCGATCAAGTGGAAGTGCAGGAACTGCGGCTATGTCCACGAGGCCGGCGAGGCACCCCTGAAATGCCCCGTCTGCGCCCATGCACGGAGCTACTTCGAGGTGTGGTGCGAGAACTACTGAACCCGAATCTCCCATTCATTCCCGACGTCCCTGAAATGCGGTGAAGAGATAAGGAACCGTCTGAGGGGCCAGTCAGGGATTCAGGCGGTTTGCTCCTTTTTCTCCCTCTTTCCCCTTACCAGGCTTGTGATACCATACGCGATCGTGATCACGGTTATCACGAGGACCAGGTCAAAGATGAAGGTCACGTAGTCCTGGATGATCTCGAAGCTCCCGACGAAGTACCCGAGCAGCACCGTGATGGTGCACCACAGTGCTGCGCCGAGGATATTCGCGACCACGTACCGGCCGTAGTCCATCGAATCGAGGCCGGCAAAGAAGGGGGGCAGGTTGACTGCAGGGATAAAACGGCTGATCACCACGGATATGGGCCCGAACCGCTCCATCAGCGCCCGGGTCTTCTCGATATTCTTCGCATGGAGGATATGGGGGCAGAACCTCCGGCAGACCGCCAGGTTGAGGAGCCTCCCGGACCAGTAGTTCAGGTCATACCCGACGTAGGCTCCGAGGATCGAAGCGACGAGCACCCAGAAAAGCGACACCTGGTTGTTTACGACCATCGCGCCGGCCAGGAAGAGAAGGGAATTCTCGGGGACGGGGGTGATGATGAAGACTGCGCCGAGGAGGATGACAATAAAGACGAGGAGATAAAACCAGATCCCCGAGTGAAATGACGGGCCGAAGAGTGTGGGGGCGGTATCGGGGATCAGGCCGAGTATGCCTGCGAGCATCGCAGCTCACCTATTTCTTCAGCTCTATATGAATCATCCACCTCCTGCCTCCTGCAACACCGTCCCCTTTATTTCCGTGGACGGGAAACCTCCATCCATGACCATCCAGGTGATCCCCGTCCAGGGGCTTCCCCTGATCAGGAAGGGGGACGATATCCCGGCCCTCGTCTGCGACCACGTCGCCTTCCAGGACGGGGATATCCTCGTCCTTGCCTCAACGATATACTCCAAGGCACATGGGTATACCCGGAACCTCTCCGAGATCGTCCCGTCGGAGAGGGCGGAGCGGATCGCCCGGAGGGACCACGAAGATCCCCGGTTTGTCCAGTCAGTCCTCGACGAAGCGAAGGACGTCCTCCTCGAGCACCCCTTCATCCTCTCGGAGCTCCCCTTCGGCCATATCGGGGTAAGGTCGGGTGTGGACCGGTCCAACATCGAGGACGGACAGGTCATCCTCCTCCCTCCCGATCCCATGGGAGGGGCACGGGAGCTGCGTGAGGCGATCCGCACCCGGACGGGAAAGGACGTGGGGGTCATCATCACCGACACCTGCGGGAGGGCTTTCCGCAGGGGGCAGACCGGGAACGCGATCGGGTGGGCTGGCTTCCCCGCCATCCGTGATTACCGGAACGACACCGACCTCTTCGGGCACGTCCTCCTCATCACCGAGGAGGCAGTGGTGGACGAGATAGCGGGCTTTGCAAACTTCGTCATGGGGGAGAGCCACCAGGGGATACCGGCGGCGGTCTTCCGGGGCTGCGGCCGGTGGACCGGCCATGACGACATGTACTTCAGGCCCGAGGAGGATGTTATCCGGAAGGCCATGTGCGCCTATGTGAGCGGCGGGCCCCTCCAGTCCCCGGAACCGCGGAAGTAGAGACGGCTCACGTCCGCCGGTCCACGAGCCGCTTCGGCCGGCCTGCGAGCCTGGAGATCTCGAGGCTCCCCGGTTCTGCGAACCGGAAGGCGAAGGTGAGGCTCCCTTCATCGTGGGCCTTCCGGAGGAACGGGTTTTTCCCTATGAATCCCCGGATGAAGCGGTCGCGGATCCCGTCCCGATCGGTCTTTGCGGGGTCCAGGACCTCCATCGAGACCTGGAGCACCGTCTCACCTCTTCGGCCGCAGGCATAGAGGAAAGACTCGTACTCCCCCGTCAGGTACTCCATGTTCTCCCGCTGGAAGACACCCCGTTCCACGTCGATCCTGTTGAGGGAGGCCCCACCGGCCTGGAAGGTTTCTGCATCCCTGGTCGGGTTCATGATCCGCAGGTGCGTCCTCCCGCAGGCGCACCTCTCCCTCGATATGACTGCCGAGGAGTCCTCGGTATCGTAGTTGATGAGGAGCGTACCGCAGTGTTCCCTTTTGCCGATGAGGGTGGAGAGGACGATCCGGCCGCATTCCCCGTCCGGGACAAAGGACTTCAATGCCGGGTCATAGATGTCCAGGTGAACGAGGTCCTCGGGGACATGAAGGCCGGTATGCCTGTCGCACTCCCCGCACATGGTACCCTCGGTGGAGCCGTACGTGTTGTGCACGGGGCAGCCCCACAGTTCCTCCACGTACGCCCTGGACTCGGGGGCAAAGGACTCCCCTCCGGCCACGAGCCTTGCGATGCCCGACTCGGAAGGCCGGATCCCACCTGCCGAGAGGTCCCGGGCAAGGGTGAGGAGCTTGAAGACTGATCCCACGATGGCGGTAGGGTGGAACCTCTCAATGACCTGGACCGGAAACCTGCAGGTCCCCTCGGGGATGATGGTCATCCCGATCCCTCGGGCCGCAAGGGTCATGGTGTTGGCCCCTACGTTCTTCCCGTAGGTGGTGCAGATCACGACACGGTCGCCCCGTGAGAACCCCTGGGAGACGAAGGCCCGGGCATACTTCTCGGCATAGCGCTCCCAGTCCTCCCAGGTCAGGAAGAAGGCCTTCGGGGTCCCGCTCGTCCCGCTCGTCTCGTGAATGGTGAAGACCTCCTCCCAGTCAACGCTCCGGAAGAGAAAATCCGCGGTCCCGGGCGGCTGGTTCGCGCGGATGGTCTTCCCCGAGATAATGGGAAGGTTCAGGAGATCCTCGTGGTTCCTCACCGAGGCGGGATCGATCCCATTTCCATCAAACCATGAACGGTAGAAGGGTGAGTGCTCGTAGGCGTACCGGACCGTGTATCGCACACGTTCGTCGATGACCTGATTGAGAGCGGTGCGGTCAGCGGTCTCGATGGCCTCGTTGGAATACCTGGGGGCAGGCATATTATGGAAAGTACGGGTGCAGGGTATTAAAAAGGAAACCTATCCCGGGGAAGCGAATGCCGGAGACCGAAAGATTACGGGATCCGCCTCTGCACTGCCTTCCTGCTGATCACCTTTTTCCTGGCTCCGATCATGGCGAGGATGAAATAAACGACGAGGACGAAGGTGGCAAAGACGAGGAGCGGGAGCTCCAGGGTCTGGAGAACCGCGATCCCGAACGTGGCCGAACCGACGATGATGATGATGACCGCGATACCATAGAGAAGGATCTCGCTCCTGATCCCCTTCAGGGCCTCAAGGAGAACATCCCCGAATGGTGGCTGCTCCGGTTCCGTCGTATACGATCCCCCTGGCATGGTCATCCCTCCCTGGCATCCTGCCCCTTCACGATCGGGCAGCCCCGGGATTGTTAAGAGGATATTGGCGTTGCTGATAAAAGAGTTATGATGCGTTCCGTGTAAATGAGGCAGGAGAGGAGAGATGTGGTCTTATTCCCCGCTCCCCTCGGCCTTCGCCTGCCGCTTGAAGCTCTCGCGAAGGACGATCTCCTCGATCCCGGGGTAGAACTCGAAGATCTCCTGGATAACCCGGCTCCGCCAGAGGAGCCAGCGCCGGTCGTACATGATCGCCGGCGGGAGAAGGATGGTAACCACCCCGCCTTCCACGGTGACCTCCATGGAGCGCTGGGTGTAAAGCTGGATGAGCCCCTGGACCTGTTCCGGCTGTGACTCGATTATCCCCTCCACCTTGAACGAGTAGGTCGCGGTCTTCCCTGCGAGAGGGTGGTTGAAGTCCACAACGGCCCTTCTCCCGACGATATTCACCACCGTCCCCTCCCTGTTATCGACCTCCACCGAGGTTCCGATCTGCGGCTTCTCCTCGAACTTCGCGAAGGACACGGACTCCACGCGGGTATCGTCGTGGATCCCGAAGGCCTTCTCGGGCGGGACCTCGACCGACCCCTCGTCTCCGGCTTCCTTCCCGACGAGTGCATCGTCGAGGCCGATCACCACATGCCGGTTCCCCACCCGGACGAGGATGGGCCCGTACACCGCCTGGGGGTTGTGGATCCCTGCCTCTTTGGCCACCGCCTCGTCGGTGGTATCGAATACCCGCTCACCGATCTTTCCCGTGTAGCTCAGCCTGACGAACGACCCTTCCAGCACTCGCATTCCCTGTCACCTTGTCTTTATTAGGTCTGGAGGAGGGGATTTATATTTAACCTGCAGCAGATTGGGTAGGGTGGGGAGTATCATCGGGCGGCACGACATCCGGCCCAACGGGAACCTGACGAGAGGTATGAACGATCCTCGGGGCCCACAACGGGGTGAAGGTAAATGATTGAGTACGAGGTGAAGATCCGGGTCGGGAGCCTCCAAACCCTCCGGGCCCGCCTCGCATCCCTTGGGGTCCGGGCCGCCACGAACCTCACCGAGAAGGACACCTACTTCAATTCGCCAACCCGGGACTTCAGCAGAACCGATGAGGCCCTGAGGATCCGTTCCACGGGAGAAGGCACGAGCCTCACCTACAAGGGGCCGAAGATCGGCCTCGCGGGGGTCAAGGCCCGTGAGGAGATCATCGTCTCGGTGGACCCGAAGGAGGAGATGGAGGAGATCCTGGCAAGGCTCGGTTTCACCCGTACCGCCGTGGTCGAGAAGACCCGCGAGACCTACCGCGTGGAAGGGACCTTCGTTGCCCTCGACGAGGTGAAGGGGCTCGGCTCTTTCATGGAGATCGAGGCCCCCCGGGGGCTGGGGGAGGACGAGGCGATCGCACTCATCGGCAGGGTCAGAAGAGAACTCGGGGTGAAAGGTGAGGAGACCACCCTCTCGTACCTGGAGCTGATCCTCGCTACACGGTGAGGAGCTCGACTTTTATATCGCGGGATTCGTCACCCAGGGTGATGAGGGCGCAGTTCCCTTCGGCAGCGGGGCCGGGGTTCACCACGATCACCCCGCCTTCCTCCATGATCCCCTTCGCCTCGTGGATATGGGCGCAGCATACCAGGTCGAACCGTTTCAGGTGTCTCCGGATGGCTGTGCTCCCGACCCGCGCCTCCCCGACGCGGTCCAGGGTCCCGTGGGGCGGGGCATGACAGACCAGGATGTTGTGGACATTCTTCTCCATCCGTGCCATCGCTTCTGACAGGAGGGCCTCGATCTCCTCCTCAGAGAGCTCATAGGGGGTGCCGAAGGGGGTCTTGTTGGATCCGCCGATCCCCGTGAAGGTCATCTTCCCCAGGGTCATCGAGCTGCCGTGAAGAGAGACCGCGTTCGACTCCTCCAGGGACTTGAGTATCTCCCTGGGATCGCAGTTTCCCGGGATGGCGAAGCAGGGGACATCGATCCGTGCAAGGAGCTCCTGGGCATCCTCGCAGGGCCCGAACTGGGTGAGGTCCCCTGAGATGATCACGATGTCGGGGTCCAGGGAGAGGAACGCGTCCATCTTGCCATACCGGCCATGGAGATCCGCGATGAGGAGGACCCTGGTCATAGAAGAATATCAGACGGGAGCCTAGAAAACCTTATGGCCGGGTCCTTCCAGGAGCCGGTGAGCTTTCCCTCGAGGGCCAGTCTCCCGAGGAGTTTCTCGGTGCGTGGGCTGACGCTGCGTGGGGAGGTACCTGCGAGGGGGGTTCCCGGGAGAGGGATGAAGGCATGGAGCCGGACATGGCCGGATCGGACCACCCATCGGATGAGATCCAGGGTGGCCGATTCGTCTTCCTCCGTCTCGAAAGGAAATCCCATGATAAGGTCCACGACGGGTGTAAAACCATGATCCCTGCAGAGCTCCACCGCCCGTATCCCGTCTGCGACGGTGTGCCCGCGCCCGATCCTCTCAAGGACCTGGTCGCTCCCTGACTGGATGCCGAAGGCGACCCGGGTATTGGCACAGAAGCGGCCGATGAGCTCGAGGGCATCGCCCGTGACGAACTCGGGGCGGACCTCGTTCGGGAAGGTGCCGAAGTAGATGTTCCCCTCGAGGCTGGCAAGGAGCTTCTCCACCTTCTCAAGCATGGGCCGCCTCCCGTCCGATCCATAGGCAAGGGCGTTGGGGGAGACAAGCCTTACGTCGCGGTAGCGATGGGCGAAGGATGAGATGGAACCCGTGGAACGGTGCCTCATCACGGAGCCGAAGATCCGGGGTGTCTGGCAGAAGGCGCACCCGAAGGGGCACCCCCGCGAGATCTCGATGTAGCCCTTCATCACGGAGAAGGGTGGGAAGGCATCCAGGAGGACCGCGTGATCCGCGGGAAGGGCACCGTCCTTTGTGGTCACACCGGGGACGGGTCCCTCTCTCCCTTCCTCCAATTGAGCGAGGAGCCTGGGCAGGGTGAACTCCCCCTCGCCGACCACCACATAATCTGCGTACCGGGCGACCTCCCGGGGGCAGGCGGTTGCATGGGGGCCGCCGACGATGGTTATACAGGAGGCGTCCCGAATCTCATCCCGGTAGGAGGGCTCGTTCAGGGAGTTGAGGGAGTAGCAGGTGATATCCGCCCCCGGGACGTCTGCGGGACGGAGGTTGAAACCGTAGAGGGAGCAGGCCGCGAAGAGGGCGGCATAGGAGTTCCTGGCGGCGTTAATGAGCCTCCAGTTCACCCTCATACTCGAGCTCCCCGGTATCCCCGTCCACCCTCGCCATCACCCCGTCCCTGAGGAGGGTGAGGGCGATGCCGGGGCGGTCGATGAGAGGGATCCCCCCGATGATCGCGCCGACAACGATGATGGGTTCCGCCTCCTCGTTCACCATGCCGGCGGGCGCCTTCCCGTTCCGTGCAAGGGCATAGAGGGTATAAGAGCCGACCGTGGAGCCCTTGCCATGGGGGAAGACGAGGACCTTCCCTGCAATCCCCTTCCCGGAGAGGGGATGACTCCTCTCGGTGATCTCCCCGGTCTCGGGATCGACCCCGCCCAGGAAGGAGATGGGTTCGGAAGAGACGAGGACCGGCCCCCGACCCGTCCCCCTGGAGAGTCCCCTCCCGTGCATGATCACCGCCATACCAATAAATCTCTCAAATGCGTACTATATAGTAAGCATGGACGACACCGTCTCCAACAACATAGGCAGCGAGGGTGACCTCCTCCAGCTGAAGCTCGAGGTGCAGGAGCTCCAGGCCCAGGTCCTGGACCTCAGGATGAAGAACGAGAGCCTCCAGAAGGAGCTCGCCCAGATGCGGAGGGAGAATGCCCAGCTGAAGAGGATGCCCCTCTTTGTCGCGGCCGTGGTTGAGGTGATGGAGAACGGGGAGATCTACCTGCGGCAGCAGGGCAACAACCAGGAGTACATCACCCAGGCGAACGAGGAGCTCCACAAGACCCTGAAACCGGGGACCAAGGTTGCGGTGAACAATGCCCTCTCCATCGTGAAGATCATCGGGAACATCTACGATGCGCGGGTGAGGGTCATGGAGCTCGACGAATCCCCGGACGTGACCTTCGAGAGGATCGGGGGCCTCAAGAAGGAGATCGAGGAGGTGCGGGAGGCTGTGGAGTACCCGCTCACGAAACCCGAGGTCTTCCGGAGGCTCGGGGTCGAACCGCCGAAGGGGATCCTCCTCCACGGTCCCCCGGGGACGGGGAAGACCCTGATCGCAAAGGCGGTGGCCCACCAGGCGAAGGCCACCTTCATCCGGATGTCCGGGAGCGAGCTCGTCCACAAGTTCATCGGCGAGGGGGCGCAGCTCGTGCGGGAGCTCTTCACCCTTGCACGGGAGCGCGCGCCGTCCATCGTCTTCATCGACGAGATCGACGCCATCGCAAGCCACCGGACCCACGACGGCACAAGCGGGAGCGCCGAGGTCCAGCGGACCCTGATGCAGCTCCTCGCCGAGATGGACGGGTTCGACAACCGCGGGGATGTGCGGATCATGGCGGCAACGAACCGGGTGGATATGCTCGATCTCGCGATCCTCCGGCCCGGCCGATTCGACCGGCTCGTGGAGATCCCGCTGCCCGATGCAGGGGCGAGGAGGGAGATCCTGAAGATCCACTCGGCCCCGATGCATCTCGGGAAGATCGACCTCGAGGAGATCGTGAAGTTGACCGAGCAGACCACAGGCGCCGATCTCCAGGCTATCTGCCGCGAGGCGGGGATGAATGCGGTCAGGAGGGGGGCAGACGAGGTGGAGCAGTCCGATCTCCTTGCCGGGGTCAAAAAAGTGAGGAACGAACCGCCGGCCATGGACAACCGGATGTATACGTAACCCCTTCATCCGGTTCCCGGGCTGACCCTATCTTTTTTCTTTGGGCGTAAAGGGTCAGGCGTAGTTCATGACAGCATCATCGGCCGCCGGATGAGAGGGACTTCTCCGGCCCCTCTTCATCCTCGCGAAGATCTCGTCGCCATACATGCCATAGAGGCGGCCGAGGTGGTTCGTCATATGGTGCATCTCGGAACGGTACTCCCGTGAGTACTTCCTTCCGTTCTCCGCGAGCTTGTGAAGATACCGGACAAACTGCGGATGGGCCGCAGGGCAACGCTCCTCGATCATCTTCAGGAAGAGGTGCTTGAACTCGAGGTCTGATATCACAGCGAGGATCCCGTAGTACTCTAAGCGTGCCTTCGGGATTCCCCGGTTCTCTTCCATGATCGCGGCTATCTCGGTCACCGCATTCATGACATCGGTCGCGTTAACCCATGGCTGGAGGTTCTGCTGCTTCATAGGGATCATCTGTGGGTATGGTTGGTATGCAGCGCTGCATAAAAATAAATAGTCTTAAAAGTATATATAATTTGCTATTCAACAATATCAAAAAACAATGTATGTTAAACTATTTCACATTGATTAAACATTAGATTATGATTTAAGGCCCAATGCAGGTATATAGAAAAAGAAAAAGACATTTATAATTTTATAATGGTTTAATCACCGAGTTAATCACCCTGATAAGAAAAACCCCGGTACCATAAACAGATATCCTCAAATAGGTCCTCTGTCCGAAGTGGTCCGCCGTCGTTCAGCTGAAATACCGGTAAAAATCCGGCCCTTCCTAATTGAATCTCATGAGCATGACGAGGATATTGCTCCCCACGATGGCAAGGACGAGCCAGGCGCTCACCCAGAACCAGACCCCCTGGGCCAGGAGAAAGGTCGCCCATAAGAGCCCGACCAGGCTGATGAGCCAGAAGAAGAGCCATGTTCTCAGGTCGCCTATAGGAACCACCTTACAGAACAGGATCAGAGTCCATGTATCTTGAATTTGTTGGCTTCCGGCATCTCCTGATTCCCGGAGCAAGCAGCCGGGAATCCCGGAAGGGCCCAGGAAATCCAGTGGATCTCTTGTTTCCCTGAGAGCACGTACCTGGGCCAGGGGGATTCACCTCCCGGCATCCCTCAACTTCGTAACATACCTCGAGATAAGGCCTTTTTTCTGCATCTCCTCCCTCCCCTCCTCAATCTTCAGGAGACGCTGATACAGCTTGCGTTCCTCGGCCGTTGTCTTCTCCGGAGTATCGATCTTTATCCTGACGAGAAGGTCTCCGGTCCGGTTACGCACCTTCACTCCCTTGCCCCCGACCCTGATGATTGTCTCATGCTGTACTCCCGGGGGGATCTCAACCCGGATCCCCCTTCCATCTGCCGTCTCCAATTCGGTGCTCGATCCAAGAGCTGCCCGGGCAGGCGAGATGTGAACTGCGATCTCGAGATCATCGCCGTGCCTCGTGAACCTGGGGTGGGGAAGGACCAGTACCTCCACATAGAGATCGCCATCCGGGATCTCGTGATCCCTGGATTCCCCGAGCCCCTCCTTCCTGATACGCATACCGCTGTCGATCCCGGGGGGAATATGGACCGTCACCCTTCTCGTGACCTGGGTCGCTCCCCACCCGGCGCACAGGCTGCATGGTGCTTCGGGAATCCTCCCCTTTCCGCCGCATTCCCTGCATGGGGGCGGAGCCGGATCGACGACTCCCATCGAACCCGCGCTTCTCTCCCTCCCGCTGCCACCGCAGCGGGGGCAGGGGCGGACCTTTCGCACCGTGCTGCCCGTGCCTTCGCAGGAGGCGCAGCGGGAGGCATACGGGACCTCGATCACCTTCTCGCTGCCAAAGAGAGCCTCCTCAAGGGTGATCTGGATCCGGACGAGGATGTCGGATGCCGACCTGGGCCGGAAGTCCTTTTCGGACCCCCAGGCCCTTTCTGAGAAGAAGAGATCGAAGATATCGCTGAATCCCCGGAACTCCGAAGGGCCATGCGGACCGGGGAAGTCCCGGGATCCGGCCTGGGATCTCCTGTACCGGTCATGCCCCATTGCATCGTACCGGCCGCGTTCCTCGTGATCCGACAGCACCCGGTATGCCTCGTTGATCCTCTTGAACCGGTCCTCGGCCCCGGGTTCCCGGCAGATGTCCGGGTGGAGTTGTCTCGCGAGGATCCGGTAGGCGTGCTTGATCTCCCGGTCCGTGGCATCCCTTGAAACCCCGAGGATCTCGTAGTAGGTCTCAGCCATGCCTGCAACCCAGCTCCGATCTGCCTGACAACCCGCCAGTGGAGGATTCACTCCGAAGGGGGGTGTCCCTTTGGTCCCTACCCGTCCCGTCCGTCCCGGGAATGAACTATTATACTGAATCTTCTATCAAATATCCTGATATATTATTCCCTGCCCCAATCCCGGCCGATCTGAGCGACCTGGCTCTACCAACCGGATGCCGGGATCCGAAGGTCCAGGCGTTCGGCTGACACTCAGGGCGTAATGACCTTCTTCCCGGTACCCTGTTATCCTTTCGCGTAATGGTTCACTATCCAGCCGGCGGCTACCACGACAACGATGAGCGGGAGCCACGGGATCGGGATCGGGATCCAGTGCATCTCGACAGCAAGCCACAGGAGGCCCAGCACAAGGACGACGAACGCAAAGGTGGGGAATTTCTTGCCCATTGACATCACCGTTTGGATAAAGGAGCGAGAGAAATGGATAAGAGTTTGTATTTTCCTTTCTGGCACGTGAAAGAACCGAATCCGGGGAGCCGATCCACGCACAATTGGCCTCCCTCTTCCTCCCATAGCGGGGACCTGTCCAGGTCATCCCCTTGCCCCCCCTCCCGCTCGCGTGAGAGAACCTCCACCTATTATGTATCGGGAAGAAGAACACTCGCGTATGAAGTGGGCACTCCTCTCGGTGTGGGACAAGACAGGCCTCGTCGAGCTTGCCAGGGATCTCGGAGGGCACGGGGTTGAGATCCTCGCATCGGGCGGGACAGGGAAGGCCCTCAGGGAGAGAGGTATCGGTTTCCTTGAGATCTCCGAGTACACCGGTTCCCCGGAGATGATGGACGGGAGGGTGAAGACCCTCCACCCGAAGATCCACGCCGGCCTCCTCAGCCGGAGGGGGGTGGACGACAGGGTGATGGAGTCCCACGGCATCCATCCCATCGATCTCCTGGTCACCAACCTCTATCCCTTCGAGATGATGACCTCACAGGGCCTCCCCCTGGCCGAGCTCATGGAGTTCATTGATGTTGGGGGGCCGGCCATGATCCGGGCGGCGGCGAAGAACTACCGGCATGTTGCCGCGGTGGTGGACCCGGCAGAGTATCCCCTCGTGAACAGTGCCCTTGAGAGGGGCGGTTTCACCGAGGAGGAGCGTTTCACCCTCGCGAGGAAGGCCTTTGCCCGCACCGCCGCGTACGACGCCGCGATAAGCAACTATCTCCATTCGCTGGACGGGCCCCTTCCGCAGGTCTACACCGTCCAGGCGCGAAACGGGAGGATACTCCGGTACGGGGAGAACCCCCACCAGGTCGGGGCCGTGTACGGCGAGGCGGGGATCGCCGGGGAGGTGCCCCTCCAGGGAAAGGAGATGTCCTTCAACAACTACCTCGACATGGACGCCGCAGTGGCCCTCCTTCGGGAGTTCGACGAGACCTGCTGCGTCTGCGTCAAGCATAACAACCCGTGCGGTGTCGCCACGGGGGATGACCTGAGGGAGACCTATATCGCTGCCCGGGAGGTCGACCCGGACTCGTCCTACGGGGGAATCGTTGCCCTGAACCGGGAGGTGGATGCCGGAGTGGCAAGGGAGATCTGCAGGACCTTCATCGAGCTCGTCATCGCCCCATCTTTCACCGGCGATGCCCTCGAGGTATTCCGTGGGAAGGAGAAGATGCGGGTCCTCTCCCTCCATGAGCCGGCCGGAGGGGTCTCCCTCCGGTCCATCGATGGCGGCCTCCTCGTCCAGAAGACCCCTCCCTTCACCGAGCACTGGAAGGTGGTGACCGAGCGGGACCCCACCGCCTCCGAGCTCCAGGGGCTCAAGCTCGCCTGGAGGGTCTGCAAGCATGCGAGGTCCAATGCCATCGTCTTTGCCGACCAGACGAGGACCCTCGGAATCGGGGCAGGCCAGACAAGCAGGGTGGATGCCGCACGGATAGCCGTCATGAAGGCCCGGTTCCCGCTGAAGGGATCTTCCGTCGCATCGGATGCCTTCCTCCCCTTCCCGGACACCCTCGAGGAGGCGGCGAGATCCGGGGCGACCGCCCTCGTCCAGCCCGGGGGATCCATCCGGGACCGTGAGGTCATCGAGACGGCAAACCGGCTGGACGTGACGATGATCTTCACGGGCGTCCGCCACTTCCGGCACTGAGTCTCCGCCGGCGAAATAAGAAAACGTTTTCAGGAACCGTTTCCTTTTTTTGGCGTTTATGGAAGGATTTCAGGGATATGTTTATATACAGGGGGAAAAAGAATCCCGGTACGGTGAGAAAATGGACATCGGCAAAGCATTGAACGAATCTATCGAATATGCAAAGGACGCCGTCTGGGGGAAGTGGGCGAGGTGGATCCTCCTCATCATCAGCAGCATCATCTTCCCACTCATCCTTGGGTACGTGCTGGAGATGTTGCGGGCCAAGAAACCGGCACCTGAACTTGAAAACTGGGGAAAGCTGTTCATTGACGGGGTAAAGCTCTTCGTCATTGGGTTAATCTACCTAATCCCGGTCTTCATTGTTATGTTCATCTTCTACGGTGCAGGATTCTTCGCTTTCATGACCGGATCCCCAATGGGTGTTATTTCAGGTTTGGGATTCATTGGTACCATCATCACTGCAATCGTCTTTATCATAGTCGCCCTCGTGGAAGTGATCGGAATCGCCCGCTTCGCCCGCATGGGACAGATGGGTGAGGCATTTAACTTCACAGCGATCCTGGATAGGATCGGGAAGATCGGCTGGGGATCCTACATCATCGCCCTCATCATCGTTGGCATCGTCGCCTGTATCATCGAGATCATCCTCAGGGCGATACCATTCATCGGCTGGCTCCTCCTCCTCATCGTCGCCCCGGCCCTGATCATCTTCATTGCCCGGTATTTCTGCCTCGTCTACGACAGCGTTCCGGCCAAAGCCCCGCCGGCCCCCTGAACCCAACCTTTTTTCCGCGGAACGAACAGCAACCTTTAAACAGACCCCCTCCAAAAGGGAGGGTTGGTGAGTTTATGTCCGTGCTCAAGCATGTGGGAGTACTATCTGCTGCAAAGATCATGGCCCTCCTCGGGCTCGTATTTGGCCTGATCTATGGAGCGTTCTTCTCTGCCCTCCTGCCGATGATGCCAGGAGTTTCTGCCTTTACTACCATGGGGGCAGTCGGGTTAATCATCGGGGGTATTATCTTTGGCGCCATCGGTGGCTTCATCTATGGGGCTGTCGTCGCCTTCCTATACAACGTCTTTGCAGGCTGGATCGGCGGGGTCCAGATCGATCTGGTCTGATCCCTGAAATTCCACCCTTTTGTCTGTCCCGTGGTTGTTGCCCGACCCTTGGTGCGGTCCTGTTTGCAGGAACCGGCAGGATGGCGAAGCCCCTCCTTTTTTCCAGAGAGATTAGGAATTTTTAAATAGCCAATGCCCCTTTCAATGACGTGAGGTGGAACCATGGTAGTCCTCAAAAAGATCGGAGTGCTCTCGCTTGCAAAGATGATGACCCTCTTCGGACTGATCTGGGGAATTATTTCGGGAATCATTCGTGGAGCTCTCGTTGAGTTGTATGCGCCTATTATGGGGCCGGTCGGGAGATGGGGCCTCACGGCATTCGGAGGGATCGCCACCTTCATCCTCATGGTCATCCTGGGGATTATCGGTGGCTTCATCCTGGGTGCCGTCATCGCATTCTTCTACAATCTCTTTGCGGGTTGGATCGGGGGAGTTGAGATCGGTACCTGATAATTTATCTATCCCTCTTTCTCCAACCCCTCTGATCTCCCAAAGATCCCTTTTCGACCCGCGTGGCGCGAACCTATTTATATTATGCCTCCGCACCTATCATCGGTGTTCAGCCATGAGGGATTGTTTTATCTGCTGAAATGCGCTTTTTTGACACCACGTTGAGGGATGGTGAACAGACACCCGGGGTGTCGCTTTCACCCGTTGAGAAACTCGAGATCGCCCGGAAGCTCTCGGAGATCGGCGTCCATGTGGTAGAGGCCGGCTCGGCCGCAGCCTCGGAGGGCGAGCGGGAGGCGATCCGGCTCATCGCAGAGGATGGCCTCTCTGCCGAGATCTGCACCTATGTCCGGGCGCTCCGCCAGGACATCGACTATGCCGCCGACCTGGGGGCAGATTCGGTCCATCTTGTCATTCCGGTGAGCGACCTCCATATCGAGAAGAAGCTCCGGAAGAGCAGGGACCAGGTCTGCGCCATGGCCTGGGAGGCGGTGGAGTACGCGAAGGGGAGGGGGCTCATCGTGGAGCTATCCGGCGAGGATGCCTCGCGGGCAGACCAGGAGTTCGTCCGGCATATCTTCTCCGAGGGCGTGAAACGCGGGGCTGACAGGCTCTGCTTCTGCGATACCGTCGGACTTCTCACCCCGGAGCGGGCCGCGGAGGTCGTCCCGGCCCTTGCCGCCATCGCACCCCTCTCGATCCACTGCCATGATGACCTTGGGGTTGCCATGGCGAATACCCTTGCCGCGCTCAAGGCCGGTGCAACCTGCGCCCATGTCACGGTGAACGGCCTCGGGGAACGCGCCGGGAATACCCCGTTCGAGGAGCTCGTCATGGCCCTGGAGGTCCTCTACAATGTCCGGACCGGTATCAGGATCGGCGAGATCTACCATCTCGCCTCCCTGGTCTCGCGGCTCACGAAGGTGCCCCTCGCCACGAACAAGGCGATCGTCGGGGAGATGGCCTTCACCCACGAGAGCGGGATCCATGCCCACGGGGTCCTCCGGGAATCGAGCACCTACGAGCCCATCCGGCCCGAAATGATCGGGCGGAAGAGGAGGATCGTCCTCGGCAAGCACTCGGGGACCGCATCGGTGGAGGCCGCCCTCCAGGAGTTGAGCTACCGGGCGGACAAGAGGCAGGTCGCCGAGATCGTCTCCCGGATCAAGAAGCTCGGGGACGAGGGAAAGCGGGTCACCGATGCCGACCTCATGGCCATCGCCGAGACGGTCCTCGGCCTCGAGGTGAGCCCTGTTCTCACCCTGCGCCAGTTCACCGTTGTCTCGGGGTCCCACGTGGTCCCCACTGCGTCCGTGACGCTCATGGTGAATGGGAAGGAGATCACCGGGGCCTCAACGGGAGATGGACCGGTCGATGCGGCCATCTCGTCCCTCCAGAAGTCGGTGGCTGCCGTGGGGAACATCCATCTCGAGGAGTACCACGTGGACGCGATCACGGGGGGCACCGAGGCCCTTGTCGACGTGACGGTAAGGTTAAGTAAAGACGGGAAGATAATTACTTCTCGCGGCGCAAGCACCGATATCATCATGGCGTCCGTCGAGGCGGTCATCGCCGGTATGAACAGGCTGTTGAGGGAAGAGGATGAAGTCCGGAGCTAAGATACTCATTGAAGGACTCCAGCGCGAGGGGGTCGAGACCATCTTCGGCTACCCCGGCGGAGTTGTGCTGCCCATCTACGACGAGCTGTACAATGCACCCATCCGGCACATCCTGGTACGCCACGAACAGGCGGCCGCCCATGCGGCGGACGGGTTTGCCCGGGCGAGCGGGCGCGTCGGTGTCTGCCTGGCGACCTCCGGCCCCGGGGCATGCAACCTGGTCACCGGTATCGCCACGGCCTACATGGACTCCGTGCCCATCGTCGCGCTCACCGGCCAGGTGCCGACAAATCTCCTGGGGAACGACGCCTTCCAGGAGGCGGACATCTCGGGGATCACCCTCCCCATCACGAAGCACTCCTACCTGGTGAAGGATACCCGTGACCTCTCCCGGGTGATCAGGGAAGCGTTCTTCGTCGCGAGGACGGGACGGCCCGGCCCGGTCCTCATCGATCTCCCGAAGGACATCTCCACGAACCAGGTCGAGGACGTCCCTCTGAAGGATCCGGTCTTCCTCAGAGGTTACCAGCCGACCCTGAAGGGGCATACGAGGCAGATCGAGAAGGCGCTCTCGCTCCTTGCCACGGCCGAGCGCCCCGTGATCTACGCGGGCGGGGGGATCATCGCCTCGAACGCCTCAGGTGAGCTCGTGGAGCTTGCCGAGCGGTTCATGATCCCTGTCACCACCACCCTCATGGGTATCGGCTGTATCCCCTGCGACCATCCCCTGAACCTGGGGATGCTCGGGATGCACGGGACCGAGTACGCGAACTTCGCGATCACCGAGTGCGACCTCCTCCTTGCCATCGGGGTCAGGTTCGACGACCGGGTCACGGGCAAGGTCTCCACCTTCGCCCCCCATGCGAAGATCATCCACATCGACGTCGATCCTGCCGAGATCGGGAAGAACAAGCCGATCGACGTCCCCATCGTCGGGGACGCCAGGGCCGTCCTCCAGGCCATGCTCCAGAAGATCGAGAAGGGGGGCGGACGGGAGAACTGGCTCGAGAAGATCCGGATGTGGAAGAAGAAGCACCCACTCAAGTACGAGGAGGATGGAAAGCTCAGGCCCCAGTTCATCATCCAGGAACTCTCGAACCTCCTGAAAGGGGAGGGGATCATCGTCTCCGAGGTCGGGCAGAACCAGATGTGGACCGCCCAGTACTACTGCTTCAGGAGGCCGAGGTCCTGGCTCACCTCGGGCGGCCTCGGGACCATGGGCTACGGTTTCCCTGCCTCGATGGGCGCTCACTTCGCCCGGCCCGACGAGGTCGTCTTTGACATCGCCGGGGACGGGTCATTCCAGATGAACATCCAGGAGCTGGGGACCGTCTCGCACTACAAAATACCGGTGAAGGTCGCCATCCTGAACAACATGTTCCTCGGGATGGTCAGGCAGTGGCAGGAGCTCTTCTACGACCGCCGGTACTCCTTCACCGAGCTCCCGCCCGTCGATTTCGTGAAGATCGCCGCAGCCTACGGGGTCGACGGGATGCGGGTTGACTCCCCCGACGGGGTGAGGGAGGCGCTGAAGACGGCCATCGAGACCGAGGGGCCCTTTGTCCTGGACTTCCGGATCGAGCGGGAGGAGAACGTCTTCCCCATGGTCCCGGCAGGGGCTGCCATCAACGAGATGATCGGGGGGCACCCGAGATGAAGCCCCATACCCTCTCGGTCCTCGTCGAGAACAGGCCCGGGGTCCTCTCCCGGGTCTCGGGCCTCTTCACCCGGCGCGGCTTCAACATCGAGAGCCTCGCCGTGGGCACCTGCGAGGAGCCCGACATGAGCCGCATGACCATCGTTGTCGTCGGCGACGACGCACAGGTGGAGCAGGTGATCAAGCAGCTCAACAAGCTGATCGACGTGGTCAAGGTCTCGGATATCACGGAGATGGAGACGGTGGACCGCGAGCTCGCCCTCATCAAGGTATCCGCCGAGGCAGGTTCCACCCGTGCCGAGGTGATGCAGGTCGCCGATATCTTCCGGGCCCAGATCGTGGACGTGGGGGCAAAGACCGTGGTCCTCGAGGTCACGGGGGGATCCACGAAGATCGACGCCCTGGAGGGCCTGCTCCGGCAGTACGGGATCAAGGAGCTCGTCCGCACCGGGAAGATATCGGTGCTCCGGGGCTCAAAGACCGTCAAGTCCTCCAAATAGGGCGATCCTTAGCCCCTTTTTTAATAGATTCCCCGTTTGATACGACCCATCTCCCTGAGCACCGCAGATGGTTTCACCAGCACCCCTTCCCCCTCGAGGAGGCCGGATAGGCGGTAGACCGAGGCCTGGGATAGGTTCCTCTCGAGAGCTGCCCGGGCTGCGACCCGTTCCACCGGTTCTCCCGTTCCCCGTGCCCGGGCAGTGATCTCGGTCACGCACAGCTCCACCCTGCCTGCCTTCCTCTCCCTTCTCGCGATCCCCTCGTATTTCCGGATGATACCCTCGAGCTCCAGGGCAAGCCCCTCCTCGCCGATCATCCCGATGACCCGGGAAATGAGAGCCTGATATTTTTTCATTTATAGTATAATTGGTAAGTTATCTGGATAATAAAGGTAACGGCCGCCCTACCGGGAGGGATTACCCATATATGGCATCGGCGCCTAGGTACAGGTCGTGAGATGGGCTGTCCTGGGCGGGGGTCTTGCCGGGGTGACCCTTGCGAGGCTCCTCCACGAGAGGGAGCACGAGGTACGGGTCTTCGAGCGGGAGCCGGAACCCGGTGGTCTCTGCCGCTCACGGACCGAGAAGGGGTTCACCTTCGACTCGGGGGGATCCCACGTCATCTTCTCCCAGGACGCAGAGGTCCTCGCTTTCATGCACCGCGTCCTCGGGGAGAACCGCGAGGTGAGGGAGCGGAAGACCAAGATCTTCTACAAGGGGAGGTACGTGAAGTACCCCTTCGAGAACGGCCTCGCCGACCTCCCCAAGGAGGACCTCTTCTTCTGCATCTACGAGTTCGTGAAGACCCTCATCGCCGCAGAGAAAGGAGAGCTGGACCCCCCCGCGAACTTCAGGGACTGGATGTACCGCACCTTTGGAAAGGGGATCGCAGAGTCCTACCTCATCCCCTACAACGAGAAGATCTGGAAGCTCCCGCCCGAGAAGATGTCCTGCCACTGGGTGGAGGGGAGAATCCCGCGCCCGCCGGTAGAGGACGTAATCCGGTCTGCCATCGGGATCGAGACCGTGGGCTACACACACCAGGCCGTCTTCTCCTACCCACGATCGGGTGGGATCGAGGCCCTCGTTACGGCCATTGCCGGGCCGATCAAGAATTTTATTTCAACGAACTCACCTGTCACCTCCGTTACCCGGAAAGGGGACGGGTTCGTCGTCCGTGCCGGTAACCAGACGGTCCAGGCCGACCAGGTTGTCTCCACCATTCCCCTTCCAGCACTCCTCTCGTGTCTGGAAGATGTTCCGGAGGATGTGACTGATGCATGCCAGGGGCTCCGATCCACGGCACTTCTCTCGGTATTCCTCGGGCTCGAAGGAGAGGTCCCCCCGTACTCCTGGGTCTATGTGCCCTCACCCGAGATCGGCCTCTTCAACCGGGTCTCCTTCCCGTCCAACTACAGCCCCTCAGTGGCTCCGCAAGGCCATGCATCCATCCTCGCGGAGATCACATGCATGAGGGAAGATCCCCTCTTTTCCACCCGGGACGGTGAGATAACTGACCATGTGATCAAGGGTCTCCTGAAGATGGCGATCCTTGAAGATCCCCGCAGGATAGTCTATTCCGCCGTGGAACGGAGCCCCTATGCCTACGTGGTGTACGACCTCGGGTACCTGGAGAAGATCGGAGTGGTGAGGCGTTTCTGCGAGGAACAGGGGATCCACCTCGTGGGCCGGTTCTCCCGCTTCGAGTATCTGAACATGGACGGCGTCATCAGGAGCGCCATGGACTTTGTGAAGGGCCAGGGATGAAGATCAATTTCGTCGTCGAGGACTTCTCGGTCTTCAAGTACATCGGGAGCGCGACCGCAGCACGGGCCATCTACCGGAACATGCCCAGGGACGCGGATCTCGATCTCTCCTGGAACTCGACGCGGGGAAGGGTTGACCTCGCCCATTTCCACACCTTCGGCCCTATGGCCCTCGCCTACCGGACGTATATGAGAGGGGTGAAGGTCCTCACCGCACACTCGACGCCCCATACAAACGTGGGAAACATCGCCGAAAGCGGGTTCATCAACCGGCTCTATCCACCCATCTACCGGGGCTTTGACCACATCATCACCGTCTCGAACCCCTGTGACCGGGAGATTAAAGCGATGCTCCCGGAGATTGCGACCACCATGATCCCGAACGGGGTCGACCGCGGGATCTTCCAGAGATACGAGGACAAGCGCAAGGCATTTCGTGCAGCCCTCGGAGCTGACGAGGACGAGACCGTGGTCCTCGCCCTCGGGCAGCAGACCCCGAGGAAGGGGATCTACGACTTCCTGGAGCTCGCAGCCCGCACACCCGACGTTATCTGGGTATGGGTCGGCGGTTTCCCCTACGGGCGCCTCTCGAAGGATTACTCGCGGATCGCGCGGGAGAAGAGGAGAGCCTCGGAGAACGTGGTCTTCACCGGCTTCGTACCCGACGTCACCGAGGCGTACAGCGGGGCGGACCTCTTCTTCTTCGGCTCGCGGGCCGAGACCTTCGGCCTTGTCATCCTCGAGGCCCTCGCGAGCGGGCTCCCCGTTGTCGCCCGCGGGATCCCCGAGCTCCGGGAGATCTTCGGCGATGCCGTCGCCTTCTTCGATACCCTCGATGAGGCCCGGGATCTCGTCCAGTCAAAAGCAAAGCTGCACCTCTCAGGGGACAAGGCAAGGCGGTTCACCGAGCAGTTCGACATCAGACTTATTGCCGAGGCCCACGCGAAGCTGTACAGGAGGCTTGCCGAGCCGTGATCTCCGTCGTCGTCCCCGCATACAACGAGGAGGAGAACATCACGGCCTGCCTCGAGTCCCTCAACCGCCAGACCCTTCACAGGACCGGGTACGAGATCATCGTGGTGGACGGCAACTCGAAGGACCGCACCCGGGAGCTCGCAGCACCCCTTGCCGACACTGTCTTCGTTCAGACGAGCAAGAGGGTCGGGGGGGCACGGAACGACGGGGCCATGAGGGCGAAGGGCGAGATCGTGGCCTTCACCGATGCCGACTGTGTCATCCCGCCGGATTGGCTTGAGCGGATCCGGGATGACTTTGCAAGGCACCATCCGGACCTTCTCTACGGCGCAGTCTACCCGAAGGAGCCGGGGTTCAAACACCGTATAGCCCTTGGTATGGCCAACACCTTCGCCTGGATCGGCTATCACACGAGAACCCTGTACTACTCCCTCGGGTGCAACACCGTTGTTGACCGCGCTGCCTTCATCCGGGCAGGGATGTACCGGTCCATGGATGCCGGCGAGGATATCGAGATTGCCCTGCGGATGAAGCGGCTCGGGAAGGTCCTCTTCGACCCGAAACTGAGGGTAGGTTTCTCCATGCGCCGTTACCAGCAGTTCGGCACCCTGCGGACCCTGTACCAGTGGCTCTACATCGTCGCCTACGGAGGGGAGACCTCGCGCTACTCCTACTCGAGAAAGGAGTACGAAAAATAATTCGGGGTTTCGGCATGACAGGGAGAAAAGGGCCGAAGGCCGTGGTTCCGGGAAAAGGGCCGATGAAGGCGGTAGCGGAAAAAGGGCCGAGGGTGGGAGATTCGGAAAACGGGCCGAGGGGGGCGAATGCGGAAAACGGGCCCGGGGAGATGACCGGCGAACAGCGGATACAGGCCCTAGGTGCGTGCCCCTTTGCCCGCCTCCTGGGAATGGAGATCGTCGAAACCTGGCTAGGGGGAGCGCGGGTCGTCATGGATACGACGGGGAAGGAGAACTTCCTCGGGGTCGCCCACGGCGGGGCGATCTTCTCCCTAGCAGATCAGGCCTTCGCCGCGGCCGCGAACCGCGACGGGATCCTCCAGGTGGCGGTCTCGGTCCACATCCATTACCTCTCGCCAGCCAAAGGGAAGCTCGAAGCCGTTGCCCGGCTCATCGCCGAGACCGACCGGACCTCCCTCATCCTCGTCGAGGTGAAGTCTGGCGAGCGGGTCGTCGCGACGTTTGAGGGCGTGGCGTACAAGGCGTGAAACGATTTGCAGGTTGTCGCTTTGGTGTCCCCACCGTGGGGATGATCCATTCCCATGAAACATGGGTCTTCGTTGGTACCGAAAACCATCTGCCACCTCACCCCATACACGAAGGGGGGTGCCCGCGGCGGGGGCGGAAGTCCCCCGAGAGCCCAACAGTAAAAGAAGCGAACCTCTAAACGATTCTGAAGTGGACATTTTGGATAGGTGAGCGGAGCGAATCCCACAGGAGCATCTGACGATGGTATTTTATAAACCCTTATATCCCCTCCCGTCCACCGCTCACATTATGACGAGCGCTGAGAAGAAGGCCGTGGAGACGGTGGCAGGCCTCATGGCCCTCTCCGCGAGGACCGCCCCGAAGGGAAAGGGGCAGGACGCCCTTGTCACCCGGGTCCTCGTGGGGGACGAGGTGAAGGCCCTCTCCCGCGGCATGGATGCCCTCGGGAAGGAGAAGGAGATCCGTTTCTTCCTCCGCGACGCGAGGAACGTGGGGGCGAGCGACGCCTGCCTCCTTCTCGGGATGAGAAGGGAGCCGACGGCCGGCCTCGACTGCGGGGCGTGCGGGTTCTCCACCTGCGCCGGGATGCTCATGGAGGACCCGGGGAAGAACCGGACGCTCTTTGCAGGGCCGAACTGCGCTGTGCGGATGGCGGACCTCGGGATCGCCCTCGGGTCTGCGGTGAAGACCGCATCCCTTCACAACGTGGACAACCGGGTGATGTACTCGGCGGGCGTGACGGCCCTCTCCCTCGGGCTCCTCGAGGAATGCACGGTGGGCTACGGGATCCCCCTCAAGGCATCGGGGAAGAACATCTTCTTTGACAGGAAGGACCCGTAGGAGGAGTGAGAAATGGCCAAGATGATGATACGCGGCGGGGACCTGGACCTGGTCGAGTTCGAGTTCAGCCCTTTTTCCCCGGGCGAGAAGATCAACACCCTGAACCTGAAGAAGAGATATGAGCTGAAGCCCGTCAGGGACACGATACGGGTGAAAGCCCCGGCCCGTATCCACCTCACGGTCCTTGACATGAACCGCTTCGCCCCCGGTCACCCGGGTGGTGGCGGGGTCGGCTTTGCCGTCCAGGTGTACTGCACCGCCGAAGTGACCTGCACATCCCGGGAAACTGAGATCGATTATAACCGTGAACCCATCCTCCGGCACTTCGTTGAGGTCTTCCGAAAAACAGTCGGTTATAAGGGAGGGTTCCGGATAAAGGCTCGGGATCACGAGTACAAGCACGTGGGGATGGGATCCACATCGACCATCACCATCGCAGTCGCAAACGCGATGAATACTGCCCTCGGCTCCCCCCTCTCCCGGGACGAACTCCGGCTCCTCATGGGCAACAACTTCGTTGAGGAGACCTCCGAAGGGAACGTGACCTTCGCCTTCGAGACCGGGGTCGGCCCCGCCGTCTCGACCTACGGCGGCATGGCCATCATGGGGGACGAGCTCTCCCTCGTGTACCACCATCCTTTCGCCGAAGGGATGAACGTCTACATCGTCATCCCGTCGTCCGAGATCTCCTCGGCCGGCGAGAAGGAGTTCGAGCTCCTCATGAACCGGGCACGCGACCTCGACTACAAGGACCGGGAACTGAAGTGCTACATGGTTATGATGGATCTCATCCCGGCGCTGGAACGGGGTGATGTGAAGAAAGCCGGGGATATCATCTGGGAGATCGAGTTCCGGGGATCCAAGAGGGCCGAGGTGAGCCACCATGGGTTCCGGATCTACCAGTACATGGCAAAGCTCCGGGAGTCCGGCTTCGAGTTCGTGGGTATGTCCTCGGTCGGCCCCACCATCGCTGTCATCACGGATAAGGAGCGGAAGGCGGTAGAGAAGGCGATCTCCCCGCTCGATCTGTCGATCGCTGTCGAGACGAAGATCGATAACCGGGGGATGGTCATCGGGAAGCGGAAGGGCTGAATGAATCGGAGCCCGGGGCCTGATCGGCCTGCGGGAACCGGTTCATTTCTGTCGTATCTTCCCGCGCAGGAGGTCTGAAAACTCCTCCTGATTCTTTTTTCTCACGATCCGGGCACCTGTTTCCATCCCTGTTCCCCCGTACCCGATGGCCATCCCCCGGGTATTGAACGATATCCCCGGAAGACCATGGCCATCGAGGAGGATGATACCGGCCGTGTCAGGTCCGAAGAGGCGGGTGAGGCCGCTGATGCTTTCACTCGCTGCAGCCGGGGCCTCAATGCCTTCAGCCATGAGGCCGACCGCCCGGAGTGACAGGCCATACATGGCAATGGCCTCACCGACACCTGACGTGGAGGCGGCTCCGGCTCCCCGCATCGCGTAGAAGCCGTGCCCGACGACCGGCGAATCCCCGACCCTTCCCGGGATCTTGAAGGAGAGCCCGCCGGTGCTCGTTGCCGCGGCGAACCTCCCCTCATCATCCATTGCTATCGCTCCGACGGTGTCACCTTCCCGTGTTCCGGTCAGGCTGGGTCCGAGCTCACGGACCCAGCGGTGATCCGGGGCCTCGAGATATTCCCTCCTCTTCTTCTCGATCTCCTCCCGGCGTGTTGCATCGGGATGGAGCTCGCCCGAGATGCCGAAGGCCCCGGCAAGCCTCTCGGCCCCGACCCCAACCACGAGGACGTTCTCTGTTTTATCCATCACGATCCTCGCGAGCCTGATCGGGTGAGGGACCGAGCGGACGGCCGCCACCCCGCCGGCCCTGAGGCTCTCACCATCCATGAGGCCGGCGTCGAGCTCGATCACGCCGTCGAGGTTCGGGAGAGCCCCTCTTCCTGCATTGAATTCCCCGGATCCTTCTATCGAGGCGACCGCTTCCACGACGGCGTCCACCGCAGATCCGCCCTTCAGGGCAGCGAGGGCAGCTTCCACGGCGGTAGCGAGGGCGGGAATCACCTCCCCCTCCCTTATTTTGCCCTCTTCCCACGAACCGGCGCCCCCGTGGACCAGGATCCGGCCTTTCATCGACACCCTCCTCATCCCTGCCTGCATGGATTCAAAGGATTCTCCCTCCCATCCGATCTACCTGTTGCCTGCAGATGGGTCCCTGAACCGGCTATCGGTGCTCAGCCCTCGCCGCGGAGCATCCGGTTCATGGCCTTCACCGCGGTCTTCGCCGCACCCATGGAGAGGATGACGGTTGCTGCGCCGGTCGCCACATCCCCGCCCGCAAAGACGTGGGGGAGAGAGGTCCTGCCCTCACCGTCGACCACCACGTTCCCGAGCCTCCCGCACTCGAGTCCCTCGAGGCAGCGGGGGAGGAGGGGGTTGGGGGATGTGCCGATGGCCACGATGAAGACATCGGCATCCACGACGAACCCGCTCCCTTCGACAGGTTCGAACCAGGTCCTTCCATCCTGCTCCTCGCCGCAGATCTGCATCCGGACGCACTCCACCCCCTCCACCCGGTCCTTCCCGAGGACCCTCGCCGGGTTCGCGCAGGTGAGGAACTCCACCCCCTCTTCCTTTGCATGGAGGATCTCGGCCCGCCGTGCAGGCATCTCCTCCTCCCTGCGGCGGTAGATGAGGGTGGCCCTCGCCCCGAGCCTCCGGGCCACCCGGGCGGCATCCATGGCGACGTTCCCCCCGCCAACCACGGCGACGTGGCACCCGTGCCTGACCGGGGTGTCGTACTCCGGGAACCGGTCGGCGTGCATGAGGTTCACCCTGGTGAGGAACTCGTTTGCCGAGTAGACCCCGTTCAGGTGCTCCCCGGGGATTCCCATGAAGAAGGGGAGGCCTGCACCGGTCGCGACATAGACCGCATCGTAGGAGAGGAGGTCACGGATGGGGACGCTCTTCCCCACGAGGTGGTTCAGCCGCAGGTCCACGCCGAGGGAGAGGACAGCCCCGATCTCGGCCTGTACCACATCCCTGGGGAGCCGGAACGGGGGAATGCCGTACGTGAGAACCCCCCCTGCCTCGTGGAGGGACTCATAGAGGGTGACGGCATGGCCCGAACGGGCGAGCTCGGCAGCCGCCGTCAGTCCCGAGGGACCGGACCCGACGACGGCGACGCGCTTTCCCGACGGCAGGGCGACAGGGGGGAGCTCCACGCCGTTCTCCCGTTCCCAGTCGGCCACGAACCGCTCGATCTTCCCGATGGCGAGGGGCCGGTCCTTCACCCCGAGGACGCAGACCCCCTCGCACTGGATCTCCTGGGGGCAGACCCTCCCGCAGACCGCGGGGAGCATATTCTCGGCCTTCAGGATCCTCGCGGCAGACCTGAAGTCGCCCCCGGCAACCGCCCGGATGAACGCAGGGATATCGATAGAGACCGGGCACCCCTCCACGCACCCGGGCTTCTTGCACGCGAGGCATCGCCCTGCCTCCTCCACGGCCTCATCAGGCGAGAAGCCGGGCTCGGCCTCACCGAAGTTCCCTTCGAGATCCCCTTCCCCGCAGCCTGCCACCCCCCTCACCTTCCTGCCCCGCACTGCCCGTGATGGAGGTGCTCCATCGCCTCCTTCTCCTCATCGACATACATCCGCAGCCTGGTCAAGAGCCCGTCGAAGTCCACCTGGTGGGCATCGAACTCGGGGCCGTCCACGCACGCGAACCGCGTCTTCCCCCCCACATTCACCCGGCAGGACCCGCACATCCCTGTACCGTCGACCATGATAGGGTTCAGGGAGACGAAGGTCCGGATGCCCAGCGGCCTCGTTACCTCGGATGTGACCTTCATCATGATGGCCGGACCGATGATCCAGGCTGCGTCCAGGTGCTCCCTGGCGACAACCGCCCGAAGGAGGTCAGCCGCAAATCCCTTCTGCCCCTTTGTCCCGTCATCGGTCGCGACAAATGTCTCGTCGCAGGCCCCCCGCATCTCGTCCTCGAGGATGAGGAAGGGTGCCGAGCGGGCGCCCAGGATCCCGATGACCCGGTTCCCCTTCCCGCGGAGTGCCCTCGCGATGAAGGGCGCCCCTGCGATCCCCACTCCCCCGCCGATCACCGCGCAGGTACCGTAGGTCTGCAGGGCGGTGGGCCTCCCCAGAGGGCCGACAATATCCCGTATCTCCCCGCCCTCCGGGATCATCGAGAGCCGGCCGGTGGTCTTCCCCACGGTCATGAAGATCACCCGCACCAGGTCCCCTTTCACCGCCGAGATGGTGAGGGGGATGCGTTCGCCCTGCTCGTCGATCCGGAGGACAAGGAACTGGCCTGCCTCCGCATTCCTCGCGACATGCGGGGCATGGATCCAGAGCTGAAAGACCCGCTCCGAGAGAGAGAGAACCTCCTCCACCCTGTACAAACCTGATCACTCCGGAGTAATCCGGAAGCTGCCTGTCTACAGGGTTGCACCTAATCGCTCTTTATCTTACGCACCCTCACCGCCACGCCGTGGCGGGAGCGGAGCATCTCGGGCCCGCCCATGGCAGCCCGGCCGGTGGCAGAGAGTCCTTCTCCCAGGACCAGGACCTCGTCCCCCTCGCGGATCCCCTCGTCCACCGAGGTGACCCCGGGGGCGAGGATATCCCCTTTCGGGGTGAAGGCATCGATCCCGACACGGTAACCCCCGGAGATGAGAGCCCAGCCCTGGAAGGTGGGCCTGAGGAGGCCGGTCCTCGCATCGATGGTGAAGAGGATCCTCCCGCCCTTCTCCACCCTCTCCTGGGGGGGCCTTCCCCGGATGACCATGCCGCGGGTCTCCACCGTGACCCCGAACTGCCAGGCAAGCACGCCCCGCACCATGTCGGTGGGCCGCCTCCTCTCTCCGTCCAGGGCCGAATCAAGGGCCGCGAGGGAGGCGGGGTCTGTCGGGTGGGTTTCAGCGGTCACCTCGAGGGGGATCCCGCAGGCATCCGCTGCCACCCGCGCTGCCTGGAGGGCACCCCCGTCCAGGTGGGCGAGGACCCTCCGGTACTGATGCCGCCCGAGGTATCCGGAGATGACCGACGAGATGAGGGCGAGTTCCTCACGGTCCCAGTGACCGGTCACGGGAATATCGTAATGGGCTGCCGGATATACCCGTTCCAGCTCCCGGGGGACGAGTCCCAGCGGGGAGGTGATAATGAGCTCGTGCGCCCGTCCCCTCACCGCCCTCGTGAATTTGTGGTGGGAGAGCGAGGTTGAGTATGGCTTCCGGGCCGAGCAGGGGAGGAGGACCGCCACCTCATGGATGGGGGATGGTGATCGCTCTCTGACCCGCTTTCCCCAGCGGGTCACCTCGATCCTCCTGAGAGATTCGGAGGTGGTGGCCATGAAGGGAATCGATCGGGCGACGGGAGTAAACGGCTCCAGGAGCGCCTCCTCCCGGTCCAGGAGCCTCATGATCGCGACCTGGTGGGGGTCTGACCTGCACCGCGCCTCGACCAGGTCACGGAGCCTCGATTCGATGATGAACCTCCCGATGAGGGCCAGCTCCCGTTCCAGCGCCAGCCGGTTGTGGCGTCCGGTATCACCGCTCACACACCCCTCACAAGTGCAGACCCCGGAGGCAGCAAGGTCCTCCGGGAATGTCCCCTCGGCGAGGCAGAAGGATCCCCTCGCGGTCTCCAGGTCCACCGCCCGGTGATCAAAGAGGTCGAATCCCGCGTACGCGAGGAGGGCGACGTTGGAGGGGAGGGCAGATGCAGGGGCGTACCATGCAGTATCAGGAGGGATTCGCCCCTTCAGGGCGGCGAGGTAGCTGACGAAGTCGGGGGGCCGGGCGAGGATGGTGTGCCAGTTCGCCACGACGACGAGATCCCCGGAGGTCACCGGCTCCTTCCCGAGGGGATGAACCACCACGGGGCTCCCCTCACCGGAACGTCGGTACCGGGAGACGAAACCCGCACTGGCAGAGAGAGGAACATTTGTCACTGTCTCCCTGTCAAGGGCGGGGAAGAAAGCCGGTATATCGATGATCCCCGGGGTGCGCACTCCCAGGTCGCCGTGAGAGTAGATCCCTTCACGGGCGAGGCAGTCCCTTCGGCGGATATCAAAGAGGCTCAACCTGCACCTCTGCCCTGGGCAGCTCTCCTCTCACCAGGTCTGCCCACTCTGGCTGGCAGAGAATGGTCAGGTGAACTATTCCATGCTCCTCCATGATGGCCCGGATGCCGGCGCACCCGCGGGCGACCATCTCGCTATCCCAGGATGGGATCTCGGACTGCCCGATGGGGAAGGTCTCCGAGAGTTCGGGCGGGTACGGGCCGAACGGGGGTTTGAAGAAGAAGACCGTGTCATACCCGGGAGGGACCCTTCCCGTGAAGGTGACAAGGACCGGGTTCCCGACCGGGATCCGCCGGATGAGGCGGTGGTGCCGGTACACCTCGGTGCGCAGGCAGCTCTCGCTCCCCCGGTAAAAGAACCGGCGCTTGGAGGCACGGTCCATCGCCTCAAGGGACTCCGCATGCCCGAGAAGGTCGCGGTAGCCGTCGAGGAGTCTCGGGTGACCCCGGCACCGCTCGTCCACGAGTTCCCAGAGGGTTCCTTCCCGGATGGCCTCCCGGATCCGGGCCATCTCGAGGAGGGTGATGGCGAGGTTGTGCCGTGCGAGGTGGGCTTCCCTGTCGGGATCCTCCCTGAGATCCTCTGCCGAACGGCCCCGGCAGGTATCGCACGGGCAGGCGAGCTCGGTGATCTCGTCGAGATGGAAGGATCCCGAGGTGGTGAGATACCGCCCGTCCCTCGCAAAGAGGGCATAGGCCGCCGAGTCGAAGACATCGCAGCCCATCGCGACCGCGAGGGCGAGCATCGACGGGTGCCCGGCCCCGAAGAGGTGGACGCATGCCGACGGCGAGAGGCCGCGCTTTGCCGCAAGGACCACCTCGACCAGTTCCCGGTACCGGTACGCCTCCATGAAGGGCACCACCCCTCCGATGGGGCAGAAGCTGAAGCCCATGCCCGATACGGCTCCCCCGGCCTGCTCTCTCAAATCGGGGTACTTCCCTCCCTGGACCGGCGCCGCGAGGTTATCCATGCCAACGATCTCCACGGATTCCTGGATCCTGGCCATCGTGATGGAGAGATCCGATTCCGCCCTTGTCCGGTCGACCTGGGGAGGGGTTGCGATGTCCAGGGGCACCAGGATATCGCTCCCGATGGATCTCTGGAACTCGAGGGTCTCCCGGTTCGTGATCCCGACGTCGCCGTACACCGACTGCTGGAAGGCCCCCGAGTCGGTCATGATGACCCCGTCGAACCCGAGGACCCTGTGCAGCCCTTTTTCCATGGCCGCTTCCCTGAACCGTTCACTCGTTGCGAAGATGTAGGCATTCGTGATGATGGCCCCGGCTCCCATTGCCTGGATCTCGGCCGGCGGGATGAGAGGAAGGTGGGGGTTCACCACGGGAAAGAGGGCCGGGGTCTGGACGGTCTTCCCCCCGACGTGGAGCCTCCCCAGGCGTCCGGCGATGTCCTTCTCGAGGAGCTCAAACCGTATGGCCATCAGACCTCTTCCTCGTGGAAGATCTGCCCCTCGAAGGTGAGGACCTCCACCCCGGGCGACTTCCAGGACCCGGGGGGAAGCCCGGCCTTGAGGCACGTGTGGTCCAGGAACTCACCGGCAGACCAGCAGTACTCCGTCGCTACCTGAGGAAGGAGGAGGCCGCTCCGGCCATACCCCTGGGCAATGAGGCCATGGGTCCCGACCCGGACGCAGGCTTCTCTCTCTTTCGGGAGCCCGCCGAGAGATGCCGGCACCGAGAGGACGGTGACCTCCACGCGGATCTTCGGGAGTTCGCCCGGCTCGACGGGAGGGAACCGGGGATCCTGGAGCGCCGCCGAGGCAGCCGCCTCGCGGATCGCCTGGCCGAGAGGCATAACCGGGTAGGGGAGGCCGATGCACCCCCTGAGCTCACCTCCCTCGGTCAGGGTAACGAAAACCCCCCTCTTCTCGCCGAAGACCGGGGGCAGGGACGGCAGGCAGAACCTCTCGTTCCTGACCGCAGCCCCGAGGGCCTCCCGGGCGAGCGCGACCGCGGCCGCCCCTTCCCCTTCTGAGAGAACCTTCATGAGACATAAATAAAGGGTGCATCCATATTAATAGGAGAGGGAGAGGGCGGCTGACGGTGGCTCCCATGGAGCCGCTGAGGAAAGTCCCCCCACCGATCAGGCTCGCAGCTGCACCCACGTGCAGGTGGCGAGAGCCACGGCAATGACACAGAAACGGCACGGCCCGCCGCCAGCGATGATGCGACGATTTCGTTGAGCGTATCGGCGGGAAGCGTTGAAACGGTGAACCCCTGCGGGTGCAAGCCAGAAACGGGCGATGGGCTGCCTGGTGCCCGCCCAGGTTTGGCGCAGAGCTGAATGCCGCCATGAACAGAAGGGGGCTTACTCCTCCCACTCACCTTTGCATAATTCGCATGGGTTATATAGATCTGTTTCTCTATTACAGTTGTGCATATCCCCACCTCCGAGGAGATCCGGGCACGGAGGATGATGCTCGGCCTCACCCAGACCGATCTCGCCCGGAAGGCCGGGATCTCCCAGTCCATGATCGCACGGATCGAGTCGGGATCGGTCGATCCCCGGGTCTCGACCCTCTCGAGGATCGTGGCTGTCCTCTCGCAGAAGGAGGTGCCCCTCTACCGTGCGAAGGACGTGATGCACACGCCGGTCTACACCGTCGGGTCAATGGACCCCGTCTCCCGGGCTGTGGAGATCATGGAGAAGAACGATATCTCCCAGGTCCCCGTCGTGGACAGGGGGGTCCCCGTCGGGTGCATCTCCGAGTCGGCGATCGTCTCCGCCCTCGAGGAGGGAGCCATGCACGGTTCGGGCAGCCGGCCTGTACGCGACTTCATGGAGCCGGGGTTCCCCACCGTGCCCCTGGAGGCGGACGTCCGGGACGTGGTCCACCTCCTCAGGGAGAACCATGCAGTCCTGGTGGTGGACGGCGGCCGGGTGGCCGGCGTCATCACCAAGCACGACCTCATCCCTCTCTTCTCGTGACGGTGACGAGGGAGACCAGGTCCCGGAGCACCTTCGCCGGATCCTCCGCCTTCACCACGCTCGATGCGAGGAGGACCCCGCTCGTCCCCAGCTCGAGGGCGATCCGAACACAGTCCCCCGTCTGGATACCGGCGCCCGTGAGGACCTTTACCTTCGGGTTCACCCTCCGGGCTGCCTCGACGGATCGGCGGATGATCTCAGGGTCGGCCTTGCAGACCGAGATCCCGCTCCCGATGAGCTCGGGTGGCTCGATGGCGACATAGTCCGGTTCAAGCGCTGCTGCCGCTGCGGTGGTGGGATCGTTATTCGTGCAGACCACCGTCTCGAGGTGTGCTGCACGCGCCGCCTTCACCCCCGCCTCGATCCCCGCGAGGGTGAGACGCCTCTCTGAGTGGTTGATGAGGGTCCCCACAGCCCCGGCATGCCGGACGGCTGCAGCCGTCACATGGCCGGTGAACGGCCCGGGTGCCACCCCGTCGATATGCTGGGCAAACACCGGTATCCGGAAATGGTGGGAGATGGGATGGATCTCGGTATAGACCGGCGCCATCCCGATCTGCACGCCGCTCTCCTCCATGACCGTCTCCGCGGCCTCGGCGATGAGCTGCCCGCGGTTCCCCATGCCCTCGGCAAAGGCCTTGCAGTTGATGAGGATAAAAGGTTCTGCCATAGTCGGATCCCCTGTAGATCACGGAACATCACGAACTATATAAAATAGTGAGATCACCTAAGTAATAGGGGCTTTCTCCGCCTTGGCGGAACAGGAATGACGGGTTTTTTCCGTTCTTACCACAAAATGGCGTATTCTCCGAAAGAGGAGGCACTCCGTCTGTTGCCGCCAGGTGATACGATACTGGGAGAGGACTGGCTGCCATGACACGGCAGAAGGAGGACGACGAGAAGTGGGCGATCTTCGGCGGGGGCAAGGATCCCGAGGAGCTCGTGAAGGACGGCATCGGGCTCTACACCCTTGGGAAGTACACCGATGCCCTGGACCGGTTCAATGCCGCCCTTGAGATCGATCCCGCGTCTGCCACGGCCTGGGTCAACAAGGGGGGGACGCTGACCGTCCTCGGGAGATACGATGAAGCCCATGCTGCCTTCGAGCAGGCCCTCGTGCTGGACAGCGGGAATGCCCTTGTCCTCCGGAACAAGGGGATCACCGAGATCTACCTGGGAAGGGTCGAGGATGCGATCCGCTCCTTTGACCTGGCGCTCGGGATCGATCCCCATGACATCACGGCACTCCTCAACCGCGGCATCGCACTCGTGAAGATGGGCAGGCACGAGGATGGGATCGAGTGTTTTGACAGGGTCCTCGACCTGGACCTGCGGAACACCATCGCATGGGTCCAGAAGGGGAAGACCTTCGCCATCATGGGGAGGACGAGGGAGGCCATCGAGCTCTTCGAGAAGTCCCTCGCCCTCAACCCGAAGGACCCGGAGGCCTGGCTCCACAAGGGGCTCGCCCTCGCAGGCATGGACCAGAGGGACCAGGCCCTGGCCGCCTATGAAAGGGCCCTCGAACTCTCCCCCCATCTGCTCCCGGCCATCACGAGCAAGGGGATCCTCCTCATCAAGAAAGGGGACTACGAGGGGACGGTGAAGGTCATGGACCAGGCGATCGCGCTCGACAGCAGCGATACAAACGCGTGGTTCGGGAGGGGCGTGGCCCTGAAGATCCTCGGGAGGTACGACGAGGCACTCGCGAGCTTCGACAGGGCGCTTGCCATCAACCCGAAGGATGCCTCGGTTTTCCAGGGGAGAGGCGACATCTATGTCCTCGCCGGGCAGTACAAGGAGGCCCTGGAGGCGTACCTGAAGGCCAAGGAGCTGGACCCGTCCCTGGCAGGGCCCCTGGAGGGGGCCATCGAGCGGTGTATCGCCTTTGTCCAGTTCAACCTCAACCAGTGGCGGGACCAGGGGCTCTTCCTCCTCTCCCAGGACGAGCCCGTAGAGGCCATCCGCTTCTTCAACCGGGTCCTCGACGTGGAACCGGAGCAGACCGAGGTGCTTCTCAGGAAGAGCGAGGCGCTGGTGGCCCTGGGGAGGCACGAGGAGGCGCTCGCAAGCCTGGACCGGCTGGTGCAGCTCAGCCCCAGGGATACCGCCGCCTGGCTGAAGCGGAGCGAGGTCCTCATCCAGCTGGGGAGGCCGGAGGAGGCAGCCGTCTCGCTCGACGGAGTGATCCGGGAACACCCGGAGATAAAGGACGAGCGGGCGATGGAAGCTTACATCCGGTCCGGAGACGCCATGACCGGAAAAGGGAACTACACGGGATCCCTCTCAAGTTACGAGAGCGCTCTCTCCATAGCGCCGGCAAACCCCTCAGCACTCGTGGGGAAGGGGCGGGCCCTTGCCATGCTCGACCGGCCGGTCGAGGCGGCCTCGATCTTTGACAGGGCCCTCCAGCTCGAGCCAGGGAACATGGAGATCTGGGTCAGGAAGGGGATCGTGCTCGACATGATGGGCCGCTATGACGAGGCCATCAGCTGCTACGAGCAGGCCCTCGCCCTCAAGCCGCATGACGTGAATGCCTGGTTCAACCTGGGGATCACCCTCCTCAACAAGAGCGAGTTCGAGGAGGCTGTCAAGGCCTTCGACCAGGCCCTGGAGTCCGATCCCAGGAACGCCGAGGCGTACTACAACCGGGGCGTAGCGCTCCTTGGCCTGAAGAAGTACGAGAAGTCCCTCATGTCCTTCAACAAGGCGGTGGAGATCGATGACACGGTCCCCGAGTTCTGGCACAGCAAGGGATGCGTCCATGGGATCCTCAGGGACTTCAACGAGGCCATGCGGGATATCGACAAGGCCCTCTCACTCAACCCGAAGTTCGCTATGGCCTGGAGGTCGAGGGGGCTCTTCCTCCAGTTCCTCGGGAAGCTCGATGAGGCGGTGACCTCATACGAGCGGTCCCTTGCCATCGAGTTCGACCCCGATACAGCGAAGGCGAAGGACTCCATCAGGGAGAAGATATAATTGTCCCTCCTGTTTTCGAGCGTCAGCGCTTCCAGATCATCTCAAGACTGTACTCGATGATCTCATCTGGCGATAGGCCTGTATTTTCGGAGGCGATAAGCGCAAGAATGCCGTTCAGGATCTGTAAAACCATCACGGTATAAAACCTGGGTGGCAAGTCCCGTAGGATCCCCTCACGGATGGCTGCATCACTCACTTCGAGCAGCCACCTGATCTCATTATAGGCTTGATGCTTCACCTCATCGCCGATACTCGGGGAGTTGTAGAACTGTTCCATGAACCGGACTTTTTCAGGGTGAGCGACCCCCCACGCAATATACCCCCGGAGAAACTGTTCGAGCCTCTGCTTGGTCGGGAGGGACCTGTCGTCATTCTTCCGCATGCCTTCGGCGACCTCCTTCTGGATCGAGAGGTACAGCTGATCGATGAGGGTATTTTTATCCGGGAAGTAATGGAAGAGGGTCCCTGTTGAGACGCGTGCTTCTTTGCTGATCTGTGATGTCGGGGTCCCGTGAAATCCATGGGATGTGAAAAGACGGAGTGCAGCCTCAAGGATCCGCTCCCGGTTACCGCTTGCCCGATTGGTAGCCAGGGAGAGATCAGGTATCCCTTGACTCATGGCTCTCCTCCCCATCCCCTGGCTTGAGATCTCAGATGCATGAATAGATTCATCAATATAGACTGACTAGTCAATATAGCATCTGGGATATTAAAGGCAGCTGCGTGGGGAGAGGGGATACCCTGATACAACAGATCTTCGAAGGCATTGCAAATACGATCATCAGGCGGCCGAAACTGGTTGCTATATTTATCCTTGCCCTCTTCTGCATCGGTTTATACGGTATGACCCTGCTCAGCATGGAGACGGGGTGGAAGACCTATATTGACAAGGATACTCACGCCGGGGCCATTGAGGAAAAATATAATGAGGACTTCAAGTCGGATACGATTATCCTCATTATCGAAGCCGGTGACCCGCTGAGCCCGGAAATCCTCACGTATATCGATAATCTCGAAACTGATTTGCGGCAGCAGCAGAATATCAAGAGCGTACAGAGCATAACCGATGTCCTGAAGGTGTACAACGGGGGAACATTGCCCTCGTCGCGGGCTGGCACGAATCGCATTGTCAATTCACTCCCTGAGAGCACCCGTGCCGTGCTCTATCCTTCCAATGTGCTGACCCTCGTCCAGATTAAGCTCACGCCACGCTTGTCTGATAAGGTCCAGAAATCCGTCCTTGCGAATATGGGATCGGTCGTGGACGCATCCAATGCACCACCGGGTGTGAAAGTCGAACTTTCCGGTTCCCCGGCATTCAGCCAGCAGATGAGTGCAGGGCTTACGAGTAACATGGGGATCCTCATCGGGGGGGCGCTCATCCTGATGATCATCACGATGGGGATCCTCTTTTCCTATGTGCGCCACCGGTTCATGCCCGTTCTTCTCGTAGCTATCGGGCTTGTAACTGCGCTTGGCCTGATGGGAATTGCCGGTATCAGTCTGAACATGGCAGTGATCGGGGCCTTCCCGGTCCTCATCGGGCTGGGGATCGACTATGCGATCCAGTTCCATGCCCGGTTCGATGAGGAGGCGAGGAAAGGATCACTTGAGGATGCGGTCTTCATGACCGTAACCCGCACCGGCCCTGCGGTCATGTACGCGATGCTGGCGACATCCATGGGATTCCTGGCCATGAACGTCTCGACCGTCCCGATGATCCGCTCGTTCGGTGTCGTGTCCATCATTGGCATCAACACCTGTTTCTGGGTGTCCTGCATCGGCATGCCCACGCTCGGTCTCCTCCTGAACTACCAGCCCAAGCCGCAGCAGACCGGAGAATGTTATGCCGTGGGAACGGATGCGTGCGATACCATTATTGACAACCCGAATAACCGCGCCAAGAACGGGAAGAAGAGTTCCTTCTCTTATGGCAAGTTCCTGACTGACACCTCGGTGAAGATTGCGAAGAACCCGATACCGGTCCTGCTCGTGGCCGGCCTTATCGCCCTGATCGGGTTCCAGATTGATGCGACCATTCCGGTCGAGTCAAACGAGAACACCTTTGTTCCCTCGGATATGCCGGCCAAGATCAACATGGACAAGGTCACCCGCGTTATCGGTGCAACCAATACCGCAGACCTGCTTGTCCAGGGCTCCCGCGTAACGGACCTCGATACCCTGCTCTGGATACAGAAGTTTCAGGACTATGAGCTGACGCATCACCCGGAAATGACCGGGACAACCAGTATCGCCACATATGTCCTCCAGTATAACGGCGGCTCAATGCCGGAGATCCAGGCAGGAGTCGATGCCGCGCTTGCGAAAATACCAGAGGATACGAAAAAATCGTACCTCAGTGACCCGATGTGCGGGATAATAAGGTTCAGCACCACATCCCTTTCGATGAGTCAGCAGAACAGCCTGAAAGAGCAGGTTAAAAAGGATATTGCGTTCCTCGAACCTGTCGGGATCTCGGTAGAACCAGCCGGGGACTTCGAGCTGACGACCAGTCTCTTAAGGAGAATGTCAGAATCGAAGGATACCATGACCCTTCTCGGGTTCATCTTTGTCTTCGCCTTCCTGATCCTCGTCTACCGGCACCTCCACGCCGTTTCCCCGATTATACCGATCATCTTCGTTGTTGGCTGGAACGCGGTCATGATGTCTATCCTCGGTATCACCTACAACCCGATCACGGCGACCCTGGGATCGATGGCAATCGGTGTTGCCGCAGAATACACGATCCTTGTCATGGAGCGGTACGCAGAGGAAGAGGAGCGGCTGCATGATCATGTTGCAGCCATCCGGGAGAGCGTCCAGAAGATCGGCACTGCCATCACGGTCTCGGGTCTTGCAACATTCTTCGGGTTCTCCGCGCTCTGCCTTTCCACCTTCCCCATCCTCAGTAACTTCGGCACCACAACCCTGATTGCCGTCGGGTTCTCCCTGATCGCTGCTATCTTCATCATGCCTGCGGTCCTCTCGCTTGTCGGCGGGCTGTCCGAATGGCTGGAGAAGAGAAAGACACGCGGTATCCTGAAAACGGTTGAATAAGGACTTTCCTTCACAGATCAGAAGATAGTAGGCTTGTTACCCTAGGAAAAAAAGATCTCCCTCTCTTTCTTCACTTCTTGATCGAGATGATATCGCCGAAGGTGGTGGTGATCCCCTTCCCCTTCGATGACTTCACCTCCTCGGCTGATTCGATGAGGGATATAGAGAGGACCTCCTCGAGCTTCTTCCTCAGCTCCTCTTCAGGAACCAGATCCCCCTTCTCGACCTTCTTGATGAGCATCTCCCGCTCCATGATCTCCAGGGCGAGCTGCTTCTGGGTCCATCCCTTCGCCATCCGGGCGTTGCGGATCCGGTCTGTGTAATCCTCGGCGATGTCCCCCTCTATCCGGTCGAAGAGGTCCCGTCGCCTCCTCTGCACCGGGGGCTGAGGTGCCGGTGGGCCGCCCGCCCTCCTCCGGATCTCGGGCGTACCGGTGGAGATTCGTGGTTTCTGGACCTCGGTCCCGTACTTCGAGCACGGGATGCAGACCCTGAGTTCGGCCCCCTCGATGTGGACGGTCCGGGGTGCCCCACGGATCTCTCCGCCGCACAATTCGCACTGCATGGTCTCGAAAACATCTTTATAGTCACATCCTATATACTTATTTGAGGAAAATCGATGGGCGAGACTGCCTGGCAGGGCCAGGATCCTCCCAATAACGAGGAGATCTACAAGTACCTCCTGGAGAAGATCTCCCAGCTCGAGAACCGGAACCTGGAGCTCCGCGAGCAGCTCAGGCAGCTCGAGGTAGAGAAGAGGTACACCGAGACCCAGAAGATCCGCTACGAGCGTGACGTGAGGAAGCTCAAGAGCGAGATCGAGCAGCTGAGGAGCCCGCCCCTCGTCATCGGCACCATCACCGACGTTGTTGACACGAACCGTGTCATCGTCCGTTCATCCTCGGGCCCGAGGTTCCTTGTCCGTACCTCCCAGTGCATCGAGCCCGACCAGCTCAAACCCGGCGTCCGGTGCTCGCTGAACCAGCAGTCCCTCGCGATCGTCGAGATCCTTCCCTCGAGCTACGATGCAGCGATCTACGGGATGGAGCTCGTGGAGTCCCCGTCCGAGACCTACGCAGATATCGGGGGCCTCGGGAAGCAGATCGTCGAGATCAAGGAGGCGGTGGAGCTTCCCTTAAAGAAGCCAAACCTCTTCAAGGAGGTGGGGATCGACCCGCCGAAGGGTGTTCTCCTCTATGGGCCTCCGGGGACGGGAAAAACCCTCCTTGCGAAGGCCGTGGCCCACGAGACGAACGCCCACTTCCTCAGGGTGGTTGGCTCCGAGCTCGTGCAGAAGTACATCGGTGAAGGGGCACGCATGGTCCGGGAGCTCTTTGACCTCGCCCAGAAGAAGGCTCCCTCGATCCTCTTCATCGACGAGATCGATGCCATCGGCGCCCAGCGCATGGACGCAGATACCTCGGGGGACCGCGAGGTCCAGCGGACCCTCATGCAGCTCCTTGCGGGGATGGACGGCTTCGATCGCAGGGGGGACGTGAAGATCATCGGCGCCACGAACCGGATCGATATCCTTGACCGTGCCCTCCTCCGGCCCGGGCGGTTCGACCGGATCATCGAGATCCCGCTCCCTGATGCCGAAGGCCGTTACGCTATCCTCTTGATCCACACCCGGGGGATGAACCTGGATAAGTCCGTTCACCTGAAGGAGGTCGCCCGGGCAACCGATACCAAGAACGGCGCGGACCTGAAGGCCATCTGCACCGAGGCTGGGATGTTCGCCATCCGGTCCGAGCGAACAACCGTGACCCAGCAGGACTTCATGGCCGCAATCGAGAAGGTGAGCACCGACTTCTCCAAGCACCAGCTCACCAGCTCCTACGGGGCCATGTTCGCCTGACGACCTTTTTTAATTCATATAAGTTTTTGCCGATTTTTACGATCCAGGTTTCCAATTAAGAATCGGTCCATTCAGTTGTCGAGTATATTTTTTACTATTGGGCTCTCGGGGGACTTCCGCCCCCGGCGCGGCCACCCCCCGTCGTGTACCGGGATTCGTGGAGGATGGTTTTCCTGTTATCTGAAGAAACCGAACCTCATTCATGAAAAGGCCTATCCCAACTAGGGGGCGCCACAGCGGCGGAGGTGAGCGGAGCGAATCCCCCAGGAGCGTCCACAAAGGATCGATTACGGAAGAAGATCGGAAATGCAGGCCGGAAGGTTTCCGTTCCGTCACCTTCATATATCTCTCACGCTCCTATGGTGACTAATTGCTATGTCAGGTGAGCAGAATCTCGAGAAGGCGACCTTTGCGGCCGGATGCTTCTGGGGTGTTGAAGCGGCATTCCGGCAGATCGAGGGGGTCACGGATACCGCGGTCGGCTACACCGGCGGGAAGAAGGAGCGCCCGACCTATGAGGAGGTCAGCTCCGGTACGACAGGCCATGCAGAGGCCGTCCAGGTCACCTTTAACCCGGCCCGGGTCTCGTACGAGAAGCTCCTCTCGGTCTTCTGGTCCATGCACGACCCCACCCAGGTGAACCGCCAGGGGCCGGATATCGGGACGAATTACCGCTCTGCAATCTTTTATCATACGCCAACCCAGAAGGCCGCGGCCGAGGCGTCGAAGGAGCAGCTGAAGAGATCAGGGAAGTTCGGGAAGAGGCAGATCGCGACCGAGATCGTCCCTGCCTCCTCCTTCTGGAGGGCTGAGGAGTACCACCAGCGCTACTTCGAGAAGCACGGGTTCCGGGGTTGCCATATCTGACGATTCCTCCCGGAACCCCCGGGGCAAGAATCACAACAGATAAGAAAACCCCCCGGGAACTCTTCTGTGCGATCTGCCATGGTCGGGAAGGGAGGAGCGTACGAGGAGGTATACCGGAGATCCATCGTGGATCCGGAGGGGTTCTGGGGAGAGGCGGCAGAAGCAGTCAGCTGGTACCGCAGGTGGGACCGGGTCCTCGACAGCGAAAGGCCGCCTTTCTACCGGTGGTTCCCTGGCGGAATCGTCAATACCTGTTATAACGCCCTGGACCGGCACGTGGAGACCGGACATGGCGACCGGCCCGCTCTTATCTACGACAGCCCCGTCACCTCCACCGTGAAGAGGTATACCTACAGGGAGCTCCTCGATCTCGTTGCCCGCTGCGCAGGATCCATCGCGGACCTGGGTATCTCCAGAGGTGACCGGGTCATCATCTATATGCCCATGGTTCCCGAGGCCGTGATCTCCATGCTCGCCTGTGCGAGGATCGGGGCGATCCACTCGGTTGTCTTCGGGGGTTTCGCCGCTCCCGAGCTCGCGACCCGGATCGACGACGCAACGCCAAAGCTCGTCATCTCCGCCTCCTGCGGGATCGAGGGAAACCGGGTCATCCCCTACAAGCCCCTCCTTGACCGGGCTATCGAGATCGCACGGGCGAAACCGGAGAGGTGTGTCATTCTCCAGCGCCCCCATCTGGGGGCCTCTCTCATCCAGGAAAGGGATGTCACCTGGGATGAGTTTATGTCAGGGAAGCCTGCACCCTGTGTCCCCGTGGCAGCAACCGATCCCCTGTACATCCTCTACACGTCAGGGACCACCGGTATCCCCAAAGGGGTGGTGCGGGATAACGGCGGCCACCTGGTTTCCCTCAGCTGGTCCATGAAGAACATTTATGGGATGGATCCAGGTGACGTCTACTGGGCAGCCTCGGATATCGGCTGGGTGGTGGGCCACTCCTACATCGTGTACGGCCCCCTCTTCCACGGGTGCACCACGGTCCTCTACGAGGGGAAGCCGGTCTCCACCCCAGATCCCGGTGCCTTCTGGCGGGTCATCTCCGAACACGGGGTGAAGGCGCTCTTCACCGCCCCCACCGCGTTCCGGGCCATCCGGCGCGAGGACCCCGATGGCGATCTCATCAGGAAGTACCCCAGGTCCGGGTTCCGCATGCTCTTCCTCGCGGGTGAGCGGTGCGACCCGGATACGCTCCTCTGGGCCGAGAAGCATCTGGGGGTACCCGTGATCGACCACTGGTGGCAGACCGAGACCGGCTGGGCGATCGGGGGAAATCCCGTTGGCCTGGAGATGCTCCCCGTGAAGCCCGGCTCCTGTACAAAGCCGGTTCCCGGCTACGATATCCATGTCCTGGACACCTCCGGGCGGGACCTCCCTCCGGGCCAGATAGGAAGCATCGTCGTGAAGCTCCCGCTCCCGCCGGGTTGCTTCCCCACCCTCTGGAAGAATGACAGGGACTACGTGAAGACATACCTCTCCGCGTACGAGGGATACTACCTGACCGCCGATGCCGGTTATCTGGATGATGACGGGTACCTGTGGATCATGAGCCGCACGGACGATATCATCAACGTCGCCGGCCACCGGCTCTCGACCGGCGCGATGGAGGAGGTCCTCGCCTCTCACCCGGATGTCGCGGAATGTGCGGTCACCGGGGTGAATGACGAGATCAAGGGGGAGATTCCCGTCGGGTTCATTGTCCTCAAGGCCGGCGTGACCCGAAAGGAGAGAGAGATCATTCAGGAGCTGGTCCGCCTCGTCCGCGACAGGATCGGTCCCATCGCGACCTTCAGGCTGGCCACGGTGGTCAAGAGGCTCCCGAAGACCCGGTCCGGGAAGATCCTCCGCGGGACCATGAAGAAGATCGCCGACGGGGCGCCCTATACCATACCCCCGACCATCGATGACCCGGCAATCCTTGATGAGATCAGGGAGAGCCTTGCGGGCCTGGGATACCCGACGGGGAGGGGTGGGAGGTAGAGCCAGCTCAGCTGCCCATCTCTATCTTGGGGAATCCCGGAAAACAGCTCTCCATGGGGGCGGCTCCCCCACCGGACCGCATCTTGAGATCAGTTTTACTTTTTAAGTATTTCCCTGGCGGGATCAAGGACGCACGGTTGAAATCCGCGTCCTGATGAATTTAACATACAAATATGATATATTGATTGTCTTTTACAGAATAACATGTTTAACTTACCTGATTATATGTTTAGAGCCTAATCTGTCATATAATGGTAATATAACGCTAATATGAAAACTACTATGTATGGATATATTATTATACTACAACACATAATTACTAAATCAGATAGAGAAGGGGGATGAAGCCCATGAGAACAATCATCCTGATCATGCTCGCGACCCTCGCCCTCGGAGCAGCAGCATCCGCCGCGTACCCCGTGCAGGTCACCGTCGCGAGCGATCATGCATGGATGGTCGCGGACAACAAGGACACCGCCACTATCAGGGCAACAGTCATCAGCGGGACCGGGGTGAACGCCGGGCAGCCTCTCGCGGGTGCCAATGTAGCCTTCACGGTCAACCCACCATGGCAGCTGAAGGATTCTTTCCTTGTCACCGATGCAAACGGAAATGCCACCACAACCCTCTCTGCCACCAAGGCGAGCGGGACTGCCAATATCACGGTGACCGCATTCGCAATGATCCTCACCGATACCTGGGGGTACCTCAATTACAGCGCATCCACGAACCTCAGCCAGCCAATTGACCACGACACCCCCAAGTCCATCACGTCTTTCTATAACGGTCAGGTTCAGGTGCGTTCATCAACACACATTGCCGTCCTCGTCAGGGATAAGTTCGGGAACCCGGTAGACAACCGGAATGTCGTCGAAAATGTGCGGTTCGATGCTTCTGCCGTGGGCGCCTCCGGATTTCTCTCCGGCACCTCCTGGGTGAAGTCCATCACAGTGCCGGTGAATGGATCCGGTTACGTGGACGTCCAGTACCTTGTCGATCCCGTGGGCACGAATTATGTGTCTATTACTCCTCCATCTCCTCTGAACCAGCAACTCATCAGCATTGAGGGTATCTCCCAGGGAACCCCGTTCTCGGTCTCCTCTATCGTATCTCCTGGTGGCACCCCCTATCCTTACACCACGATTAAAACCGGAATATTCACCATCGGGTACACCTTCCGTGACCAGTTCGGGTATCTAACCGCGAACCAGCAGGTAAATATCACCACCAGCATCCCCGGAGAGTCGATGTCCCTGACCACAAACAAGAACGGGATGGTGGTCATCACCTATGGTCCCAAGGATATTGCAGGTATCTACAATATAACCGCGAGAGCAGCCACGAACCTCTCTGCCTCTGCCACCGCGAACGTCGAGTTCGTGAGCGGCGCCCCGGCGGATGCCCTCTTCACGGCAAGCCCCCAGACTATGGCAAGCCGGGATGTCATGGACAATATCACCTCGACCCTTATCATGAAGGTCGTTGATCAGAAGGGGAATCCCGTCTCGGGAGAATTGGTAAACTTCAGGTTTACATCACTCCCCGGCACCGGGTTCAATCAGACAATGCTTCCCGTCCTTGAGAATGGGGTCACCAGCACAAGTGCCACGAACGTGGATATCCCCGCAACCTCTGATGACAATGGCGATGCCACGGTCACCTTCCACCCGGGCGCATTCAGCACCGACTTCACCGCCCCGGGCTACAACACCAGCGCAACGGGAAGCGCCATCGTGCAGGCCCAGTGGTCGACGGTGAAGCGTCAGGTGACCCTCAAGTACCTCAACTCCCGCTACCTCACCATCCAGAGCTGGGTGAGCCCGTCAACCGTTCAGGTAAACCAGACCGTGGACGTGACAGTACTCGTGAAAGGCGATGGGTGGGCCCTCCAGCCGAAGCCTATCGATGTGATACTCGTAACCGATCGGTCTGGATCGATGCTCGACGACTACCCAGACCGGGAGGTAAGTGTGATGGCCGCGGGGAATGTCTTCAGCAGGCAGCTCGACTTTACGCGGGACCGGCTCGGACTCGTCTCCTTCGGAAGTTCGGGGCAGCAATGGGCCAACAGTTCCCAGAACTCCGGCTGGGATAATACCACAAACGATGATGTCTCCTATGCCCTCGCCAATTATCAGGGAAACGGCAGGACCTACAGCGATAACGCGACCCTGGATCTGGGCCTGAGCAATGTCCCCGCGAGCATCTCCACGCAGATCAATTCCACGGTCCCGGGTGGCTGGACCCCCATGCGGTACGCCATCTACACGGCGCTCAACGCGACCAAGAACAAGTGGAATCCCAATTCGGTGAGGGCAGTGATCGTGCTCTCCGATGGGGATTATAACCACTACGGCGATCCCCTCGCCCGCGTTGCCTCAAAGTCAACGATGAGCACGAATCCCGGTGATTACGGCGACCTGACCTCGAAATGGTACAGCTTCTCCGGACTCAATGCCTCGTTCCAGAACATGACCACCTATGCGAATGCCTACAATGTCAAGATCTTCACCATCGGGTTTGCACAGTCCATCAGTTCTGGTGGTAAGAAAAACCTTACCGCGCTTGCAAACCTGACCGGCGGGAAGTACTACGATGCGACAGCGGCCAACCTCGCCAGTGTCTACACCGACATCGCAGGCTCCCTGAAGGATACGGCGGGTGTCAACACCACCATGAGCCTCTCCTTCCAGAACATCAACGTCACCGTTGACAACGTCACCAGCGTCATGGCCGGAAACCAGGTATACAACTACACGTACATCAGCGGGCATTCGACCCTGATCGACACCGGAAACTCCACGATCGCTCATTTCGCCGGTTACCCGGTGACCTTCGATAATTCCAGCCAGTGGAAGAGTTCCCAGGGCTTCACCTTCAACATCGGGACCATCCGGCTGGGCCAGTTCTGGCAGTCCACGGTCACCCTCCAGGTCCTGAAGGGAGGGACCATCAATGTCTTTGATCCGAATTCAAATGTAACCACGCAGGACACCACGAATACCCAGAAGCTCATGCCCCTGACGATCCCTGGCGCGTACATCGTAGCACTCCCCAACAACTCCGCACCCACGCTCCAGGGCGCGGCACAGCTTGACATCGATGATTTGAACCTGACGAATGCAGGTTCGCAGATCTCAGCAGACCTGCACTGGAACCTCAGCTACAATGGGCTCGACCCTATCTCCGAAGACATCATGGTCGCCGCGTATAGCACCAATCAATGGAACCACATACCTCTGCAGCAGGTCTCGAACGTCACCACGTTTGATACCGCAAGCATACCCATCGATGACCTTGCAGCCGGGTACTACACCATCCGCGTCGATGTGAATGCCAATGACTCCAACTCGGATACCGCCACGCTTGAGATCTACATCGATGGATCCGGTGTCAGGGGTTTATTCCCCGGTGAAATACCCACACCACCCGGTGTACCTCCAGTCCCAACCACACCGACCATTTCCTACATCAAGATAAGCTGATGAGGTCGACCGGATTCCCCTCCCCCTTTTTCCGGGATACACAGTTGCCATAGGAAAAAACTATTTTAGGGCCTGAATACCTCCATCCACCTCACCAACACCTTAATACCTCTTCTTCCTGATTTCTGTACCGGAGGTTCAATGGTATGAAGGTACTCGGGCTCAACGCAAGCCCCAGGGGAAAGGAGAGCCAGACGCTGCGGCTCGTCATCGCCGTCCTCGACGGGGCCGAGGTGGAGGGAGCCAAGACAGAGCTCCTGGACGTCTGCGATTATGAGATCGGTTTCTGCACCGCCTGCGGCACCTGCTATGCGAAGGGAGAGTGCACGCAGACCGACGACTTCCCCGATATCTTCGACCGGATGCTCGACGCCGACGGGATCGTCCTCGGCTCCCCGAACTACATCGACTCGGTCTCGGCCCAGATGAAGGTCGTCTTCGATCGGATGGCGGATGCCATCCACTGCCAGATGTTCTCGGGGAAGTACGGGTGCTCGGTCTGCACCGCGGGCGGGGCGAACGAGATGGAGATCGTCGGGTACATGAACCGGGTACTCACTTCCCTCGGCGCACAGATCGTCGGCGGGGTGGGGGTCGCCTTCAGGGGGAACCCGGACGCAATACTCCCTGGCGAGAAGAAAGCGTACGAGATGGGTCGGGATCTCGCCGCTGCCATCCGCACGAAGCGCTCCTACCCGGACCAGGAGGCGATCCTCTCGGCCCGCCGGGATTACTTCTGCCAGCTCGTGGAGGGGAACAAGGACCGGTGGGCCCACGAGTACGAGTGGTGGGTGCAGGCGGGGAGGTTGAAATAAGGAAATAGCCGGGAGCTCCGAACAGGAGATCTCGGAAACCTCCAGGGGGACGCCCGCGCGGCGGGGGCGGTGCCCCCAGGAGCGCTCCCTAGCATCATCAGGCCGATACACTCCTCACCTGTTCAAATAAGAATTTTTCTATCACAGATCCTGCATGCCCGCCGATATTCAATTCCGGAGGAAGCCGATCCGCTCTTCCCAAACCCTTCATATACTTCCCCATCCCACCATCTTCCTGCTACCATGGCCGACGAAGGTTATACATCATCCACCGTCCAGGGGAGGGAGGTCCCCTGGGACCCGGCACAGCTCCGGAGGATCAGGGATCACCCCTGCTTTTCTGAGAAGGCCTGCCATGCCTTCGGCAGGATGCACCTTCCGGTTGCACCAAAGTGCAACATCCAGTGCAACTACTGCATCCGGGACTTCGACTGCGTGAACGAGTCGAGGCCGGGGGTCACCACCCGCGTTCTTTCGCCAACAGAGGCCATCGAGATGGTAAGAAAGGCCCTCGAGAAGTTCACCTACATCAAGGTCCTCGGGATCGCGGGCCCCGGCGAGCCCCTGTTCAACGACGAGACCTTCGAGACCCTCCGGCTCGCGAAGATCGAGTTCCCGAACCTGATCAAGTGTATCAGCTCGAACGGCCTCCTCCTCCCCGAGAAGATCGACCTCCTGGAGAAGTACGACGTGGGGAACGTGACCGTCACCTGGAACGCCCTCAACCCCGCCACGGGCGCGAAGATCTACTCCTGGGTAACCTGGGAGGGAAAGAGGCTCCACGGCGAGGAGGGTGCCCGGATCCTCCTCGCGAACCAGCTCAAGGGGATAGAGGAGGCGGTGAAGCGGCACATGATCGTGAAGGTGAACACCGTGTACATTCCCGGTGTGAACGATATGGAGATCCCGGACATTGCAAAGAAGGCCTCAGAGCTCGGGGCCTACACCTTCAATGTCATCCCCCTCATCCCCCAGTATAAGTTCCGGGACGTGAAACCGCCCACTCCTGCCGACAAGAGGAAGATGCAGGACGAGTGCTCGAAGTATATCAGGCAGATGCGACACTGCCAGCGGTGCCGCGCCGATGCCATCGGCCGGCTGGGGCACGACGTGCAGGGCTGCCTGTACAGCGGCGGCGAGTAGACGGTCCCCCTCGCCACCTCCTTCTTTCCCGGGTTCATCGGAGAACCCTAGGACTCCTCCCTCGGGACCACCCAGGGCGGGTTGCCATCGCCCTCGTGGTCGTCGTGCTGGACCTCAACCTTCATCCGGCTGACCTTCTCGAAGATCCGCTGCTTCCTCCGGATGGGCCACCAGAGATAGAGGAAGATGTTGACAGGCTCCCACATGGCCACCCAGCTCACGATCAGGAGCCCCCCGGCGATCCAGGCGGCGAAGCCATGCTGGGTATAGGGGGAGATGAGCGTGGATATGACCCCCATGACAAGGAGGAAGGCTATCCCGATGGCGAGGCTCATCCTTCCCTGCCGGAACTTGAGGCGCAGCTCACGGGCAGCCGAGGCCTCGAGGTAGCTGAAGTGGTTCTGGATGGCCGGCTCCAGGGTCTTCGCCTCCTCGCACTCGGCCTCCTTGCAGGGAAGGTGGATGACGATCTTCATCGCCTTCGCGAGGGGGAAGTCCTGGACGATCTCGGTGATATAGGCCTCTGCATCGGGGTCGAGGTCCTTCTCGTGGAACGGGGAGGCGTCGAGTGAGTTGAAGATCTGCATGACCGTCCGGAGCCTCATCTCGATGAGGATGGCGCCGTTCTCGCTCCGGTAGTGCTCCTCGATCTCGGTCATGGGTGCGTGACAGTACTGGTGGAGTTTGCAATGCCCATGAGGGTTTCGGACCCGAGCCCTGCGGTGCCGCCCGCCTGCCCGCAACCATGAAACCCCGGGACAAACCATGCTTCCGGGCATGGGTACCATCCGGCTCCGGGAAGACCAGCCCCTGGATCTCTCCCTCTCCCTCTCCTGCGGCCAGGCGTTCCGGTGGGAGCAGCGGGAGGGCTGGTGGGAGGGGGTAGTCGGGGAGAGCCTCTGGAGAGTGCGACAGGAAGGGCGCCGGGTCATCTACAGCGGTACCACAGCACCCGCTGTCAGGCACTACCTGGCCCTTGATGAGAATCTTCCCGTGATCCTCGCCTCGATCGACCGTGACCCGGTTGTGTACAGGTCCATCGAAGCCTGCAGGGGGCTGCGCATCCTCAGGCAGGACCCATGGGAGATCCTCATCTCGTTCATCTGTGCGACAAACACAAACATTCCACGGATCCGGAAGATGATCGCGTCGCTCGCCCGGACCTTCGGCAAAAGAATCCCAGGGTCGGATGAGGCCGTGTATACATTCCCCGTGCCGGAGGCACTCTTAGTATCCTGTGGCGATCACCTGGCAGCCTGCAGACTCGGTTACCGGGACCGGTCCGTCGCAGGCACCGCCGGCATGGTGGAGGAGGATCCTGGCATCCTGAACAGGATCGCGGGATTCCCATCGAACGACGCCCGGGCGGCTCTCCTCTCCTTCCCCGGGGTCGGGCCAAAGGCCGCGGACTGCATCCTCCTCTTCGGGTTCCATCGGCTGGAGTCCTTCCCTGTGGATGTCTGGATCCGGAGGATCATGCACGATCACTACATGCCGCCCCCGCCCGGAGCGAAAGGATCGTCGGAGAAGGAGGACAGGAGGATCAGGGAGTTCGGGCAGGAGCACTTCGGGGCATATGCCGGCTACGCGCAGGAGTACCTCTTCTGCGCCCGGGAACTCCTGAATGGGGTGAAGGTCAGGTCCCCTGGCCCCAGCTCTTCTGGTACTCCACCTGCTCGCCGGTGAGGCGGTCGATGGAGAGCCCGAGGGTGGCGAGCTTCCGGAGGGCGACCTCCTCGTCGATCTCGAACGGCACCTCGTGGACCCCGGGTGCGAGGCCCTTTCCTCTCTCCGCGATATAGCGGGTCGAGAGGGCCTGGAGGGCGAAGGAGAGGTCCATCACCTCGATGGGGTGCCCCATCCCTTTCGGGGTCGCCAGGTTGACGAGCCTCCCTTCGGCAAGGAGGTGGAGGGACCGGCTGCCAAACCGGTAGCTATCTATCCCGTCCCTGCGGACCACCGCGGCCGCGTTCTCCTCGAGCCACTTCCCGTCAATCTCGACGTTGAAGTGGCCAGCATTTGCAAGGATCGCGCCATCCCGCATAAGGGGGAAGTGGCGCCCGGTGATCACCCCGATGTTCCCCGTCGTGGTGATGAAGATGTGCCCGATGGGGGCGGCCTCGTCCATGGTCATCACGGCAAAGCCGTCCATGTGGGCCTGGAGGGCGGACCTTGGATCCACCTCGGTGACAATGACCCGGGCCCCGAGGCCGGCTGCCTTCCGGGCGAGCCCGCGACCGCAGAAGCCGTACCCCGCGATGACCAGGTTCTTCCCTGCCATCAGGACATTGGTTGTGATCATGATTGCAGCGAGGGCACTCTCGCCGGTCCCATGGACGTTGTCAAAGTAGCGCTTCATGGGCGTGTCGTTCACGGCGAGGACCGGAAAGGCGAGAGCCCCCGCCGCCGCCATGGCCCTCAGGCGATGCACTCCGGTGGTGGTCTCCTCGCAGCCGCCGACGACCCCCTTCAGGAGCTCCCGCCGTTTCGTATGGAGGACATGGATCAGGTCCATCCCGTCATCGACGGTGATCGAGGGGCGGGCGTCAAGTACCTGGTCGATGGCTCGGTAGTACTCCTCCACCGTGGCACCGCGCTTTGCGTAGCAGTGGACACCCGGGACCTCGTTCAGCTCCGCAGCGACATCGTCCTGGGTGGAGAGAGGGTTGCATCCCGTGATATGGACCTCTGCGCCTGCCGCCGCGAGGGTCTCGACGAGGACCGCGGTCTTCGCCTCGACGTGGAGCGCCATCCCCACGGTGAGGGACTCGAGGGGGCGCCCCTCCTCGAACTCCCGCCTGATGGAGGAGAGGACCGGCATGTACTGGCGCGCCCACTCTATCTTCAGCCGGCCCGTGCTCACGCCAGGCCCTCCCCCACGCTCAGTGCCCCCCCGATGTTCTGCCCCGACCCCCTGGAACCTGTTCCCGAGGTTTCCGGGTGCTGCAGCCAGAAGTCGATCCCATAATCGCCGATACCTGTGACGAGGATGCCATCACCCGTCTGCCAGCCGCGTGTCCCGCCGGAGAAGGAAACCTGCAGACCGTCCTGGTACTCATTGGAGGACGGCCCGAAGACATCCCAGGTATTCCGGCCGGTGAGGAAGGTGAAGATCGTGAGATGCACATTCCCGGGAGCCGTGAAGTCGGCATAGGTTGATCCTTGATAGAGCTCGCAGCGCATCTCCGGCGATGCCTGTGAATCCATGTTCCCGCATACGGCCGGAGTCCTCTTCGCGGCCGGTACAAGGACCAGGCCCCCAGTACCTGCGTTCCTGGTATCGATTGGCCCATCCACCCGCGCGTTGACCGAGAGGAGATAGGGCCTGCCGACAGGGCTGGACGCGATCTCGCGGGCCGTCACCGCGAGCATGGTGAACTTCTCTGTCCCGATCAGGGAGATGTTCCAGCCCTGGGGTAACCCCTGCAGATCCCCTGCCCCGATCCCCTGGAGGACCGCTGAAGCCTCAGGCCCTTTCGCGGGGACCGGGATGTAGAAGGTCACGTTCTCGAGGGTTGTGTCGCTGGTAATGCTCACCCGGTATTCATAGGTGCTCGAGAGCGTGGCCCGGTAGGTGATCTCCATGAACACGTTTATGGAGATGGCAGCCAGGAATATCACGGAGACCACGGCGAGGACCGCGAGCACCCGGAAAAGTGTTCTGTCCATCCTCTCACCACGGTAACGTTACGCTTCATCCTACATGAACTCATCCGGGTCCCTCTTCCTCTCCAAAACCCTAAATAGGGCGTCGCTTATCCCCTATGTCCGCACCGGAGATCCCCGGTCTTCTACCGGGAACCGGCCTTCCAAAACCCTAAATAGAGCGTTTCTCATTCCGGTACATGTGCTTACCAAGCGGATCATCCCCTGCCTCGACCTGAAAGACGGCAGGGTCGTGAAGGGCTGCCACTTCATCGATCTCCGGGACGCGGGGGACCCCGTCGCGCTCGCCCAGCGCTACAACGAGCAGGGCGCAGACGAGGTGGTATTCCTCGACATCACCGCCTCCCGGGAGAACAGGGGTATCATCCTCGAGCTGATCCGGCGGGCCGCCGACCAGCTCTTCCTGCCCCTCACCGTGGGCGGGGGTATCCGCAGCCTGGAGGACATCCAGCAGATCCTCCGGGCCGGGGCCGACAAGGTCTCCATCAACACGAGCGCGGTGAACGACCCCCCTCTCATCAACCGCTCCGCCACCAGGTTCGGCACCCAGTGCATCGTGGTGGCCATGGATGTACGCCGTCGCCTCGACGCTCTCTCGGGAAAGACCCCTGTTCTCCTCCCTGGAGGGGAGGTCTGCTGGTACGAGGTGGTGACCTACGGAGGGAGCCGGCCCACCGGTACCGATGCCATGAAGTGGGCCGGGGAGGCCGAGGAACGGGGCGCCGGCGAGATCCTCCTCACCTCGATGGAGACCGACGGGACAAAGGCGGGGTTCGATATCCCCATCACCCGGGCCATCTCGGAGGCCGTGGGGATCCCCGTGATCGCGAGTGGCGGGGTGGGGACCCTCGGGCATTTCCACGAGGGCTTCACCGAGGGAAAGGCGGATGCCTGCCTCGCCGCGTCTGTCTTCCACTACGGGGAGTTCACGATCCGGCAGGTGAAGGAGTACCTGGCTGCCCGCGGGGTCCCGGTACGGCTCTGATATCGAACTCCAGGGCCGCGACCGGGTGCTCCAGCTCGAACGCGGAGAGTACCTCCGGGTGAATCTCCCCGAAACATCCACGCCCTGTCCCGTCCATGACCAGATCCCCCCGCCGCCCGTCGATGAAGGCAGGGTCCCTGGATTCCGTCACCGTGCAGGAGAGCCCGAGCTCCCGGGTGAGGGCATCGGTTGCGGCATAGGCCTCGGTGAAATCTGCCGCAGGATGGATGGAGACCGCTGCCACCTTCTGGTAGGTCTCCTTGCCCTCCACCACGTCGCCGATGGCAAAGATACGCTGCGGCAGCTCCCTGTGCCGGTTGGCCTGGAGGGTCTCGAGGAGAAGGGGGAGGATATCCGTCCTGATGACCGTGTGCTCCTCGCTGATGGGGTACTTCAGATGGAGGGCCGCAGGCGAGGGGGTCCTCTGCATCCAGGTGAAGAGGACTCTCTCGTTCGTGAGCGTGAAAGGGATCACTTCGAGGTAGCCCATCCCCGTGAAGATGGATCGGATCGTGTCGGCCAGGATATTCACCGGGTGTTTTGCCCCGATGGTGAAGACCCGGGGGAGGGCAGGGGTGAAGCGGTCGTACCCATAGGCGATAGCCACGTCCTCGTAGATGTCCCAGTCATGCATGATATCTGACCGGTAGCAGGGAACCCGGACCCGAACCCTGTCGTCATCGACGGGGGTCGCCCCAAACCGCATCTTCCCGAGGAGCCCTGCCATGGAACCGGGCGAGAGAGGAATTCCAATAAGCCGTGAACATGCGGAGGCAGTGACTACCCTCTCGGCGGGGGTGAGATCCGGGCACGGCACCCCGTCGATGGCAACGCTCTCGATCCCGGCCCCTGTCTCGGCGAGGGCGCTGCAGAGGATCCGGACCGCGGTCATGACCGCCCTCCGGTCGGTCCCGGTCGTATCGAGGAGGATGTTGCGTGTCTTCCCCGTCACCCGGGTGAGCTCCCCGTTGATGATCGGGGGGAAGGAGAGGACCTCGCCCCGGGAGTCAACGATGAGGGGGAATTTGGGGAGGTCTTGGACGAGATGGGCGTAATCCCTCCCCTTCGGGTGCTCGGTGAGGATCTCCTCCATGGTCATGGGCCGGTCGTAGTCGAGGGGAACGAAGGAGCGGGAGCGCTCGGATGCAAGGTACCGGAACGGGGGGGTCACCGTATCCAGGTCATGGACACCGATGGCCACCTTCCCCCTGCCCCTGCCCACCGCCCAGTGGAGCGCCTCCTGGAGGCCCATGAGGCTCTCGATGGCCGCCTCGCCCAGGTTCAGGTCCCGGATCACCGCGGTCCCGAGGTAGGGGCGAATGGATGCGAGCGCCGGGTCGACGGAGAAGGCCATGCCGGAGGGGGTAACCGGATAGTCCCTGAGTCCGGTCTCGATCGAGAGGAAACCCCGCAGGGCATGGGCGACTCCCTCGGTGGAGAAGAGGTCCGGCCGGTCAGGAAAGAACTCTGCATCGGCATGGTCCTCCTCCAGCCGCTCGATCTCGCACCCGATCATGGGGAGCTTCTGGAGGATAGCCTCGTGGTCAGCCCCGACGAGCTGCTCCAGGTACTGGTAGTTGAGCTTGATGATCGGCACCGGGCCTCACCCTTCCTGATAAAATATCCCCTGTTTCCCTGATATATCCAGCGGATATTCATTCGGGGGTCGCAGGGAGAGGGAGCGCCACCCTGTATGCCATCACTTTGACTCCTCCTTCCCAAGCACCGTGATCCTCCTCGTGAGGGACTTGTGCACCCGCTGCCTGTGGACCTGGAGCACGGTAAAGAGGGAACCCGCGATACCCTCGATATCCCGGTGGGTAACCACAACGGCCCTCCGCCCAGGCTGGAGGACCCTGTGTATCTCCCTGAGAGCTCCGGTGTAGAGATCATCGAGGTTCGGGCTCCGGATCCAGGACGACGTCCCATACGGGAGATCGGTCACAATTGCATCCACCGACCCGGCCCTCAGGGGGATGGCCCGGGCATCAGCGAGAAAGAGAGGTATCGAAGGGAAGTTCATCCGGCACCCTGCGAGCATCACGGGATCGGCATCGCTTCCCAGGGGGGATGCCCCGACGAGGGCCGCCTCGCCGAGGAGCCCGCCTGTCCCGCAGAAGGGATCGTAGAGGGTCCCGCCCGGGTGTACCAGGGAGAGGTTCACCACGGCCCGGGCGGTCCGCGGCAGCATCACCCCGGGGTGGAAGAAGGGCCGGTTGGAGGGTCTTCGGCGGTCATAGCTGCCCCGGTCGATCCTTGAGAGCACCTGCCCGAGGTAGATCCGGTCGCCGGAGAGGATGAGCCGGAACTCGGCCTCGGGCCGGGTGAGGGAGACCGGGCCCTCGATCAGGGTTCCCACGAGCCGCTCGATAGCGGGAACGGGTTCCCTGACCTCTGATCCAGTCATCCTCTTCACCCTCGCGGCGAAGGGCCGGCCGGTAGAGAGGGAGAGGTCACGGAGGAGAGAGGAGAGCTCGTCGAGGGAGGGGCCCGAGGAGCCAAGGAACGCGAGGACTGCATGAGTGAGGGCCAGGCGGGCGGTAGCATCCGGATCCGGGCATTCGGCAACCGCCACCTGGGTTCTCGCCTCCAGCACCTCTCCCACGCATTCCAGCTCGGCTACGGGGAGGGTCGGGTGCTCCCCCGAGAGCTCGAAGATGAGCTTCATCCTTCCTCTCCTCACCATGGGAAGGGGAGGGAGATAAACCACCGGATGCCAGGACGGGGTGGTGTTCCATCGCAAGGGAGATGAACGGGTGAGGAGGGTACAGAGTAGGGATCCAGGATGGAAGAACCTCCCTTCACAGGGCTCCCGGAGCTCCTCGCCCCGGCGGGGTCCATGGAAGCCCTCCGTGCCGCCGTTGCCTGCGGAGCGGATGCCGTCTACCTGGGGGGAAAGAGGTTCTCGGCCCGGCAGTATGCAGGGAATTTCGATGACAGGGAGATGGAGGAAGCCGTCGACTATGCCCACGGGAGGGGAGTCCGGATCTATGCGGCGGTGAACACCCTCCTCCACGACCGTGAGATCCCCGATGCGGGCAGGTACCTGATCTTCCTCTCCGGTATTGGTGTGGATGCCGTTCTCGTCCAGGACCCCGGCCTTGCTGCCCTCGCCCGGGAGGTAGTCCCCGGCCTGCCTCTCCATGCCTCGACCCAGATGACGATCCACAACCGTGCCGGGCTGGATTGGGCAGCCCGCCTGGGGCTGAAGAGGGTCGTCCTGGCGCGGGAGCTCTCCCTTGAAGCTGTCCGGGCAATGGGCAAGAGGGCAGAAGAGCTCGGGATCGGGCTCGAGATCTTTGCCCACGGGGCCCTCTGCTACTCCTACTCGGGGCAGTGCCTCCTCTCCTCGGCCATCGGAGGCCGGAGCGGGAACCGCGGCCGGTGCGCCCAGCCGTGCCGGAAGCCGTACACCCTGGTCCGGGGGGATGCCGACGAGTACGGGCGTCCCCGGCGGGCCGCCCCCGCCCCTCTCGCGGATAAGTACCTCCTCTCGACGAAGGACCTCTCCCTCTACCCGTACCTGGACCGGGTCGTCCGTGCGCCCGTGGCTGCCCTCAAGATCGAAGGGAGGATGCGGTCGCCGGAGTATGTTGCCACGGTTACCGGGATCTACCGGAAGGCGCTTGATGCCATCGCCGCGGGAGCCTGGACCCCATCTCCCGCGGAAGAGGAGGCTCTTGCCCTCACCTTCAACCGGGGGTTCACAGGCGGGTGCCTCTGCGAGGGCTGGGAGGGCATCATGGGGAGGGATGCCCCCGATCACCGAGGGATCCTCGTCGGGATTGTGGAGTCCCTGGACCGGAGATCGGGATCCATCGCCATCCGGCTCACCGGGTCCACCGTACCTGAGAAGGGGGACGGCCTGGTTTTACGGGAGCCGGGGAGGGAAGACCGGGATCTGGGCATGATCCTCAGGACCAAGCCGTCGATCGACGCGGGCATCCTCTGGATGAAACCTGATCTGGAAGTGCAGCGGAGGGGCGAAGAGGGGATCCAGCCGGGTTCCAGGGTGTTTATCACCAGGAGAGCGAGGCTCGCCGACGCAGCAGGATGCTCGACCGCCGGTACATCGACTTCGCCGGAGTCCAGGATCAGGATCGATCTCACGTTTCGGATCGGGGAAGGAGACAGACCGGTCCTTGCGGGATCCGTCCAAGGGCCAGGTATACCCGTCACTGTGATACGGCGAGATGCTGATTTCTCGGCCGAGTCTGCACGTGCTCATGGACTCGCTGGTGCCGAGATAGAGGAGATACTCTCCCGGAGAGGTGACGCCCCTTACCGGATCGGCCGGGTCACCGTGGACTGGCCCTCAGGTTGCTATGCGAAGAAGGGCGATATCGGCCGGATGAGGCGGGATCTTCTCGCAGAGGTGGAGAGATCCCTTATCAGGGCAGGGAGGCCGGATCCCGCGCTCGTACGCGTGGCCGGAGGGAAACTCGAGAGAGCCCTCGCGAAGGAGAGTCCTGCAAGCCCGGGTTCCTTCCAGGGTAAGGCACCTCAAACCCTGTTCATGCTCAGCGATACCCTCAACGGGCTGGAGGGGATCGTGGAAGAGGGATCCGGTTATCTCGCCCTCGAACCGCCTTCTCCGAAGGAGAAATACGCAGGTCCGGATAGCTGTGGGAATGCGGATGAGGTCATCCGGGAGGCGGCCGGGATCTCCAGGGATACTGGCTGGACCCTTCTCTGGAAGTGGCCGCGGATCACGGGAGATCCCTGGATCGAGAGCGCATCGGAGATCCTCCATCATGGGAAAATCCCGGGTCTCGCCGGGCTCGCGGTGGAGGGAGCCGGTGCCGCTCTCGCGGCACATGCTGCCCTCCCCGGCCTTCCCCTTCACGGCGGTGCTGGCCTGAACGTCTGGAATGCCCGCACGGTGCAGGTACTCTCATCCCTCTTCCATTCCCTTATCCTCTCCCCTGAGCTCTCGGCCGGGGATCTCACGGACCTTGTTCCCCGGGCCAGGAGCTCGAGAGTTCCTCCCCTCCTCGGGTTCCTCGTGGAAGGGAACCTCGAGGTGATGGTTGCCGAGGATCGCCTCGCCTCGCTTCTTCCGGAGAGACGTGTCCGGAACCGCAGCCGCCAGTTCGTCGGGATCCGCGACGGAACAGGGCGTATCTTCCCGATCGAGTCGGACAGGAGCGGGAGGACCCGGATCCTCAACTCGGTGGAGACCTGTCTTATCGACCAGCTGCCGGCTCTCGGAGCACTCGGGATCGGGCTCCTGGTCATCGATGCCCGGGGCCGGGGCCCCCGCTACGGGAGGGAGATGGCTGCGGTCTACCGCGAAGCTCTCTCCCTCGCGGAATCGGGAGGAGGCGGAACGGCCCGTGAGCTCGATCACCTGCGGGAGGAGTGCAGGGCACGGGCGCGGGGGGGGATCACCCACGGGAACTTCCTGAGAGGGCTTCGCGAAGAGGACGGGTAGCCCCCAAGGTTTTATCGGGCCTTCCCTACATCTCTTTAGCATGAAGATCGTGGCTACGGTCGTGAACGCCCGGGAGGCTGCCTCTGCGGCAGGGCTTGGCCCTGATCTCATCGAGGTCCGCATCGATCTCATGGATGCGGACCCTGAAGAGGAGGTCCCGTCCATCCGATCGGCATGGAAAGGGCCGGTCATCCTCACGAACCGGAGCACGGCCGAGGGGGGAAGGTTCAGAGGGGATCCCGGTGAGTGGTGGGAGAGCCTCCAGCCCCTCCTCCGCTTCGGGGATCTCGTAGACGTGGAGCTGCCCGTCTCCTCCTTCAGCCCCGAGATACGCCGGCAGGGGAAGAAGATCATCGCATCCCTGCATGCCGATAGGATGCCCTCAGTCGGGGATCTCTCAAGGATGGCGCTGGAACTCCGGCGGTACGGAGACATCCCCAAGATCGTCGTCCGGCCGGGGAACGAGCACGATCTCCTTGCCTTCCTGAAATTCACCCTGGATGCCGGAAAACCTATCTGCACCGGCGTCCTGGGAGAGGAGTACCGCTATGCGAGGGTGATCCTCCCCTTCTTCGGTTCAGAGCTCGCGTACACCCATGCGGGAACCCCTGCGGCACCCGGCCAGTTCTCCCTCGAGGATTTCAGGAAGATCCAGGCCCTCCTGGGGACCTGAAAAGTATTTTTAGGGGGGATGGGATCAGCGCCTTCCGGCCCGCCCGATACCCGCGCATACGAGGGATGCTGCAAGGGCAAGGATCGTAGACGGGATACCGAGGGGGACCGGTTTTGCGGTCGCAGATGCCTGCTCGGGGGGAGCCGTGGACTGCAGTTCGGTACCCAGAGGAGACGGTGAGGTCACAGGCGCGGATACCTGACCTGCCGGCTGCCCGGTACCCGGAGCGGTGATGATGGAGAAGGCGACATTATCGACATAGCCCTCGGCGATTGCGCTCGGGTTCGTGGAGTCCCCTATCTTGGACATGTAGATCCGGTTCATGGTGGGGAAGATGGAGACCTCGCCCAGGGTATACTGCCAGACGGGCATGGAATCGTTGCGCCTGGTCACCGAGAGGGTGAGGGTCCGGGCATCCACGCGGTAGTCCATGATGACATGGTACCAGGTCCCGTCTGAGAACTGGACGGTCGGCCCGCCGTAGGAGAGGTAGTAGGAGGAGGCTTCCCTCCGCTGGTTTGAGAGGTCGATCGAGCGGATCCAGATGAGCCTGCCGTAGGGCCCGTTCTCGAACTCGGCGAACATGGTGAGGCGCCGGACCGTCACCTAGTCATCGTCACCGAGCCCGAACTTCACGCTGCTCTGGAAGTCGGTCCTCTCGGGGAGGATATCGAAGGAGAGGGTGAAGGACTCCCCGTGGTAGGGAACCCTGACATTCACGTAGGCGCCGCTCCCGTCCCTCATCAGGTAGTGGAACATCCCCTTCTCCGCATCGTAGTAATTGGTTACGGGGTTATTGGTTGACCAGTGGGGATCGATGGAGAAGTCGGTGCTATACACGAGGGTCTCACCGGTCACGTATGCCGGGGTGGGAAGGATGAGTATACCTGGGGCGAGGAGGAGGATGCATGCGAGGATTAACCTGCTGACTGATGCCCGGATCCATAACATCATGATCGGTTTCTTCCAGAGCAAGAGTGAGACCTCCGGGTTTAAAAATGATCCAGCAGGCCGAAAGATCCCGGTTCGTACGTAATCTCCAGCGTAAAACCGTCTAAAGCCCCGGGATCACCATGTGCAGGGAGGGTACCGGCCCTCGAGCCCCTCCCAGCCCGTGAACCCGCAGTAGATGCATCCGTCCCCGTCGCAGTGATGGCATTTCTTCGATGGCTGGCGGACGAGCACTTCTCCCTTCTTGTCGCAGTAGCAGCACCCCGCTCCCTCGCAATGGGCACAGAGCTCGGGGGCGTAGGTCTCTTCTTCCGGTTCCATGCGTTCAGCTCCCCGCATCCTTGCTTTCCCGGGTGAGGTTGCGGTACTTCGCCTGCTCGAGGAACGCGTCGAGGATGACGAGGGCAACCATGGACTCGGCGACCGGGAGGATCCGGGGCACGATGCAGGGGTCATGCCTCCCCCTGATCGAGATCGAGACCTCCTTCCCCCGGCGATCGATGGTCCTCTGGGTTTTTGCGATGGAAGGGGTGGGCTTCACCGCGATCCGCGCCACGATCTCCTGGCCTGTGCTGATCCCCCCCAGGATCCCACCGGCATGGTTGGTCGCGAACCCCTGCCTTGTCATGGCATCGTTGTGCGTGCTCCCCTTCATCCGCACTGCAGCAAACCCCTCGCCGATCTCCACCCCCTTCACGGCACCTATCCCCATCAGGGCATGGGCGAGGAGGGCATCGAGCTTGGAAAAGACCGGGTCGCCGAGCCCTGCCGGGCATCCCGAGACGAGGACTTCCGCGATCCCGCCCACCGAGTCCCCCTCATCCCGGGCCATCTCGATCTCCTTTACCATCGCGTCCGGGTCCCTCTTCCCGTGGATCTCAAGGATCCGGCCGGTGATCTGTATCCCGTTCCCTGCGAGGTATTTTGCGGCCACCGCCCCGGCTGCGACCCTAGCCACCGTCTCCCTTCCCGAGGACCTGCCTCCTCCCCGGTGATCGCGGATCCCATACTTGGCCTGGTAGGTGAAGTCCGCGTGTCCCGGCCGGAAGATCTCCTCGAGCTCCTGGTAGTCTTCCTCGCGGATATCCTGGTTCAGCACCATCATGGTGAGGGGGGCACCGGTGGTCTTCCCCTGGAAGAGGCCGGAGAGGATCTCCACCCTGTCGGGCTCCCTCCTCGGGGATTCCAGGGGGCTCTTCCCCGGGCGCCTCCGGTCCAGGAAGGGCTGGATATCCCCTTCCGAGAGCGAAAATCCCGGGGGGCAGCCGTCGATCACGACCCCGAGTGCCTTCCCGTGGCTCTCGCCGAAGGTGGTAACCCGGAAGCTGCGGCCAAAGGTATTCACCTACACCAGCTCCCTGATGAGGGATTCGGCGACCTGGATACCCGTGACATGCATGAACTGTTCGCGTGCCTGGTGGATGAACATCTCGGTGCCCGGGATCACACGGCAGCCAGCCCTGCGCGCAAGCGAGATGAGCGGGGTCTCGGGCGGGGTGTATACCAGGTCAAAGACGGTCATTCCCTCCTCCAGGTCCTCTCTGGTGAGGAGAGATGAGCGGTCCGGGAGCATCCCGACCGGCGTCGCGTTCACGACCACCTCAGGGCTCAGATCCCTTATGGAGGAGAGGGAGGCGGCCCGGCAGCCGAACCGCGAGGCAAGGCGCTCTGCCTTCTCCGGTCTGCGGGCGAGGATGGTGACCTTCATCTCCAGGGAGAGGAGGGCGTATACAGCCGCGGCTGCGGCCCCCCCCGCACCGAGCACAACCGCCCCGGCACCCCGGAGATCTTCGAGAGGTGCCCGGACGCCGAGCCAGTCGGTGTTGAAGCCGGAGAGCACCCCGCCGCACTGGACCACCGTGTTCACCGCACCGATGGCCCGGGCATCCTCATCGATCTCGTCCAGGTGACCCATAACCTCCTCCTTGAAGGGGATGGTCACCGAGAGTCCGCGGACACCGAGATCCCGTGCAGCCCTTATCACCTCCGCGATAGCCGGCCATTCAAACGAGGTGTAGAAATAGGGGAGACCGTACCGGCTGAAGAGCTGATTCCAGAGGGCCGGGCTCCTGCTGTGAGAGCAGGGGTACCCCGTGATCCCGCAGATGCCCACCCGGGAATCCCCGGCCTTACGGAGGATGGAGGAGAGGGCGGAACGATCCCCATCAGGGAGCGGGATCCCGTCGATGAACTTCAGCCCCGACTCCTTCGTGTTTGGGGGTACGGGGCCCTCGTGGAGCATCCTCACGATCTCCCCTGCAACTTCCTCGGCGGACGTCTCGCCGGTGCTGATGCAGAAGTCAGCGGCACGGAGGTACGCTGGCTTTCGTACCCTGATGAGTTCCCTCACCTCGTCGGAGAGTGGGCGGCCGGTGAGTGAGGGGCGGTCGCTCCCCCCGATCCGGCTGATGACGGTCTCTTCGCCCGCCCCGAGGAGGAAGACAAGGGATCCCCTCCTCAGGTGTGCCACGTTCCCGGGGTCAAGGACGGCACCGCCTCCGGCGCTCACCACGATACCATCCTCCGGGAGGGAAGCGATCGCCTGCCGCTCCATGTCCCTGAAGGCAGGCTCTCCCTTTTCGCGGAAGATGGCAGGGATCTTCATGCCCGCCCCCTCCTCGATGAGCTGGTCAGTATCGAGGAATGGAATCCCCAGGCTCCTGGCCACGATCCGCCCGACCGTGGTCTTCCCGGTTCCCCGGAAACCGATGAGGATGATCCTCACAGGAGCCCTGCCTCCTTCAGGTGATCCCAGAACTGTGGGTATGACTTGGATACACACTCCGCATCCCTGATGGTAACGCCTCCCAACCCGAGGGCGATGACCGCAAAGGCCATGGCGGTCCTGTGGTCGCCTTTTGGATCGATGACACCGCCGCGAAGAGGCCGGGGATGGATGGTGAGGGTATCCCCCTCGACCCGGACATCTCCCCCAAGGATTCTGAGGGCACCGGCTGTTGCCTGTATCCGGTCGCTCTCCTTGTGCCGGAGGTGACCGATCCCCGTTATTCGCGTCTGGCTCCGGGCAAAGGCAGCCACCGCGCAGAGAGTCTGGACCGTATCCGGGCTCTCCGACATCTCCACGTCGATCCCTGAGAGCGAACCATCGCTCTCCAGGAGAAGCCCCCCGCCACTCCACAGTACCCGGCACCCCATCTCTTCCAGGATGTCAGGGAACCTGCGATCTCCCTGGGGGGATCGCCGGTTCAGGTTGCCCATCCTCACCCGGCCCCCGCAGACGGCTCCCATGGCAAGGAAATAGGATGCAGACGAGAAATCCCCCTCGATCCGGTAGGTACGTCCACGGTAGCCGGTGCCTCCCTTCACAAAGAAACGGGTATAGCCCTTCCGGTCGGGGGGAGCACCGAAGGCCGACATAACGTCAGCCGTGAGATCCAGGTAGGAGCGTGAGACCGGTGGTGGACTGACCGTGAGGCTGAGGTCGCCCTCTCCGCAGGGGGCGGCCATGAGCAGGGCGGATATGAACTGGCTGCTTATGCTCCCGTCCACCACCACATCCCCGCCCCTGAGAGCCCCGGCCACCCGGAGGGGCGGATAGCCCTCCTCCCCAAGGTACCGGACCTCGCCACCCACCTCCCGAAGCGCGCTCACAAGGGGGCCGATGGGGCGCTCATGCATCCTCAGACTTCCCTTGAGAACAACCGGATTCGTTGCAAGGGGGGCAAGGGCAGCGAAGAACCGCATGCTGGTCCCTGAATCTCCCAGATCGAGGAGGGTCTCCTCTCTGGTCGGGAACCTGCCATCCATCCCGGATATTCGCACCGCCCCCTCCTCCCAGACGATGGATACTCCAAGGTTCCTCAGGGCGGTTGCCGTGATCGTCGTATCATCCGAGTGGAGAGGATCCTGGATGGTTGAAGGCCCCCGGGCCAGGGAAGCCGCTACGAGGGCGCGGTGGGTGAAGGACTTGGACGGCGGCGCCGTGATGCGGAGATCGATCCCCTGTGCTTTCCCGAGGGTCACCTCCATCACGGTACCTCCCGTCTCCGGTAGCACCCGAGGTTCTTCACATGGGTGAGCCCGTGCAACTCCCGGATCGCAACCTCCCACCCTTTATCGGTCAGGAAGTCGAGGAAGAAGATGTAGCTCCCCATGCCTCTCTTCGAAGGTCGGGACTCGATCCTGGTGAGGTTGATCCCTCTCCTCGCAAATACGGCAAGGAGATCATGGAGCAGCCCCGGCCGGTCCTCCCGGGGGTCGATGAGGATGCTGCACTTGGCGGGGTTGCTCTCAGCGGGCGGCCGCGACGAGATGACGATGAACCGGGTCGTGTTACCGGAGCTGTTCTGCACATCCCGCCTGATGAGGGGGATGCCGTAGATCCGGGCGGTCAGATCGGAGACGATGGCCCCTGCATGCTCCTTCTCCTTCATCGCGCGGGCGCTCGCCGCGTTCGACGATGTGTGGACGACCTCGAGCCCGAGCTTCTCCAGGAACTCGCTGCACTGCTCGTGGGTCTGGGGATGGGCGAAGATGGTGGTGAGCTGCTCCAGCTCCTCGAAAGCGGCACAATGGTGGTGGACCTCCATGTACGCCTCGCCCGTGATGAAGACATGGTGTCCCTGGAGGCAGTCGAGGGTGGGCCCGACCCCCCCCGCCTCGCTGTTCTCGATGGGCACGAGCCCGTCGTATGCCCCCTTCTCAACCTCGTCGAAGATGCGGTGGATCGTGGGGAGGAGGACCACCTTGTCCCCGAAGAGAGAAAGGGCCAGCTCGTGGCTGAAGGTCCCCTCGGGACCAAGTACCGCGATCATCTCTTCCCTGCCATGAACTCAATGAGGGCATCGGTCTCTGCCGTTGCCTGTTCCCCATGAGGCCGGTACATACCTGCGAGGCGTTCGAAGAACTCCGTAAAGGACGTGAGGTCCCCGCTCTCCACCAGCCCGCGGAGATCGGCGGCCGCCCCCCCGAAAGCAGAGAGTACATCGGGTACATACGGGTTCATCTGGAGCATGTCCCCGTAGAGAGTCGGGTCCTGGGAGAGGAGCCGCCCGATGAGCCCCATCTGGATCCGGTACACCGGGGAGGTTGCATTCAGCGCAGCGGCGAGATCGGTTCCGGTCCGGCGGATGGCATCGGCCATGCAGAGGTTCCCGAAGTGGGTGAGCCCCTGGATCACCGCCATGAGCCGGTCATGGGCCTCGGGGGTCATGACCACGAGGTTCGCCCCTTCGTCCCGCAGTATCTCAGGCAGCCGGAGGGAGAGGGCGCCGCCGCACCGGGCCGGGGTGAGGATGATGGTCTGGTTCCGCAGGGACGAGACCGTCGGGCCGAAGAGGGGATGGGTCCCCAGTACCTGGGCCTTCGACGCGACCATCGCTTTCACCGGTCCTTCCTTGAGCGAGGTGAGGTCGCAGAGGAGCTGGTCCTCTGTGAGGAGCGGCGCGATCTCCCCTATGACCCCGACCGTCGAGCGGATCGGCACCGAGACCATGACCAGGTCGCTCTCCTCTGCGAGCTTCCGGTTGGTGAGAGGGGTGCTCCTCCCCGAGACGAGGACCTCGAAGCCGTGCCGCTCGATCACGGATCCAAAGAGCCGCCCCATCTTCCCCGTCCCGCCGATGATCCCCGCAATCATGGTCTCACTTCTCGACGATTGTCTCCTTCACCGCTACCCCGAAGTGGCGCCCGGCCTCGGCGGTCGCCCCCAGCACGCGGTCCCCAACCTTCAGTGCCGCAACGGAGATGGGTTTCCCGTCCTCCCCGACAAGACGGACCGTCTCGGCGTTCTGGAGGATGAGGCTCGCGCGCCTGCCGGCCCCCTCGGCTTCAACGAGGAGGAGAGGCCTCTTCTCGATCTTGGTCCTCCCCACGCAGGCCTCGGTGACCTGCCCCCCAGCCGAGACGAGGGCGACCCGCTCGGAGACCGCGATCTCGGAGAGGTACGCGGTCTTCCCGCCGGGCATCAGGGCGTAGGCATGGACGGCTCCTGCATTCACCCGGAAGGGGCGCGGGGCGACGTACGGGTTCTCCTGGGTCTCGGCCTGGACGAGGAGGAAGGCCGAGGAGGTGTTCCCAACGAGGATACCCTGCCCCTCCTCCATCATGGTGCAGGTGTCGACACAGACACGGTCGCCCATCCCCACCGGACGAATCGCCGTGATGGTGAACGGAACAAGATCAACCGTCCCGGTTCCCTCCTTGAGGAGCCTTCCCACATCGCGGATGACCGAGGGATCGCTGGTCTTGAGGAGGACACCCCTGACACCCTTCTCCAGCGCCCCGAGCGCGAGCTCCGCCTCCTTCCGGTTCCCCACCGCGGCGATGACCCGCTCGGCCCTCGATACCAGGTTCTCCAGGGGGATGACCGTCCAGTCCGGGGTTCTCACGATCACATACCCTTCCCTGCTCATCCGGACGGCTTTCTCCTCCGAAGGCCGGTCCTGCACCTCGATCTCGAATACGTCCTTACCGGGCACCAGGTCGCCGTCCGGGGCAACGGTCGTCACCCTGCCGAGCTCCCTCACCCGTGCCGCATCCTCTACGACGAGGATGTCGGCGCCGCTCTCGATGGCGGCCGTTGCCAGATCCTTTCTCCAGGGACGGACGTCGACCCAGAGCTCCTTCATAGCATCTCCATTGCCTCGTCCGGGTCAAGGTTCTTGTGGACGACCCTTGAAATGGCCTGGACGAAGAGGGTGGTGTTCTTCCTCTGGAAGGCGTTCCTCCCCATGCAGACCCCTGCACCGCCGGCTTCTACCGAATCCCGGATGACCTTCAGCGTCTCGAGGTTCCCGGCCTTCTCCCCGCCCGCGATCATGACCGGTACCGAGCAGGCCGAGACGATCTTTGCAAATGACTTTGAATCGCCCGGGTAGTTGGTCTTGATGAAATCGGCTCCGAGTTCTTCTGCGACCCGGACACAGTGACCGATGGCAGAGGGCGAGTTGCCGTCCACGTTCTTTCCCCTGGGATAGATCATGATGAGCAGGGGGATCCCCCAGTGCATACAGGCCCTGGAGATATCCCCGGCGGACTCGATCATCCGCGACTCGTTGGGCGCACCCAGGTTCACGTGGATCGAGACCGCGTCGGCACCGAGGGCGATCGCCTCCTCGACCGTGCAGACGATCACCTTGTCGTTCGGGTCGGGGTTCATGCTCGTGGACCCCGAGAGGTGGACGATGAGCCCGATGTCCTTCCCGTGCTTCCGGTGGCCGGCCTTCACCATCCCCTTGTGGAGGATGATCGCATTCGCCCCTCCCTTCGCTACGGCGGTGATGACCTCGGTCATGTTCGTGAGCCCCTCGATCTGTCCCAGGGAGAACCCGTGGTCCATCGGGATGATGACGCTCCTCCCCGTGTTCCTGTTGATGATCCGTTCGATCCGGATCTCCTTTCCAATCATAGCTTCTTTCCTCCTTTCTCCTTCTCAGCTTTGATGATCTCAAGTGCCTCTTCAACACTTCGTCTCCCGTGCACAATGGCAGCTGCGGCCCGGACAAACCGGTCCGGGGCAGGGTGCTGGAAGGCGTTCCGGCCGATGGAGATACCGGCCGCACCCCCTTCCATGGCCCCTGCGATCAGCTCGAGGGTGACCCGCTCGTCGGTCTTCGAGCCGCCGGCCACGACCACCGGGACCGGGCAGCCCCGGGTCACCTCCCGAAAGCTCTCCGGGCTCCCCGTGTACACGGTCTTCACGAGGTCGGCCCCGAGCTCTGCCGCGACCCGGGCGGCGAGGGCCACGTGCTCCACCCCGTGCTCGTCCTTGATCTTCGCACCCCTCGGGTACATCATCGCGAGGAGGGGCATCCCCCACTCCATGCACTCGACGGCGAGGTTCCCCAGGTCCTGGAGCATCCTCGTCTCGGACTCCGCACCGATGTTCACGTGGATGGAGACCCCGTCGGCCCCCATCTTCAGCGCATTCTGGACCGTGTTCACGAGCACCTTCTCGTTCGGGTCAGGCGCAAGAGACGTCGAGCCCGAGAGGTGGAGGATGAGCCCCACGTCCGGCCCGCGCCGGCGGTGGCCGTAGAGGGCGAGGCCCAGGTGGCCAAGCACGGCGTTTGCGCCGCCCTCTGCGACGAGTTCAACGGTACGGCCCATGTCGATGAGCCCTTTCATGGGGCCGTTCGTGACCCCGTGGTCCATGGGGACGATGATGGTCTTCCCCGTGTTCCGGTCCATGATTCTTTCCAGACGGATCTCTTTTCCTCTCATCACATACCTCCCCCGCCGGAAGGCGGCCCAGGGAGGTTTTTATGGTCCGGAACCGTTCCAGCGGCGGGAAAACTACCCGAAATACCCGAAGAAGCGATAATACCCGAAGGGGGCATCCGCTCGCGGGAACATGTTCAGAGAACTGGACACTGCGGGCAGAACGGACGCTTCACTAGGCGCGATAAAGGCAACCAGGGGCGAAAAGGCATCCACCACGCATTGGCTAAGATATAGCATAGCCACAGTATTTAAAAGTATCCAGATTCCGGTAAACGGGATCGCGTTCCCCGAAACAGTCGCCTATCCGATTACTTTTCATAGATCAACTCATGACAAAACTATTGATGCTTCTACTGTTGGGCTCTCGGGGGACTTCCGCCCCCGCCGCGGGCACCCCCCGTCGTGTACCAGGGCACGTGAAGGACGGTTTCCGGCTATTAAATAAACCGAACCCATTTCTTGACAGGACCTATCCTAACTGGGGGACACCTGAGCGGCGGGGGTGAGCGGAGCGAACCCCCAGGAGCGTCCAGCAATTCGGGATACACGATGAAAATCGCTATTTCACAGGTATTCTTACAACAAACGACTGGTTCGGTGGCTTCGCCCCTCAGCTCTGGCACCTCTCGAATTACGATGGCCCGATCTCCGGCAAGGTCGCCCCCGGGGGAGCATCCTTCCTTTCCCCCGGCTCCCTCTCCACCGGGTACCCTGCCTTCTCCCATGCCGCCATGGACCCGAGGACAACGACGACATCCCTGAATCCTTCCTGGAGGAGCAGGCTTGCCGCGATGGAGGACTTGTAGCCCGCGTCGCAGAAGCAGACGATCTCCTTCTCCATCGGGACCTTGCAGATGTACGAGCGGAACTCACCTGCATAGATCTGGTGAGCGCCCGGGAGGTGCCCGTGCTTCACGTAATTGGGCTCGTCGCGGAGATCGAGGAGGTACAGGGACGGGTCCCCGAGGTGTTCCTTCAGGTCGTGGACCGTCCAGGTCTTCACCGTCCCGACCGGCTCTGCGGCCTTCGCCCAGGCCATGAAACCCCCATCGAGACAGCCGGCCAGCCTGTCGTACCCGATCCTTGCGAACTGGCGCTGGATCTCACCGAGATCCTGGTTGAAGTCATCCACGATGATGATCGGGTCCTCGTAGTTCAGGAAGTAGCCTGCAAAGGCGGAGAGCCCCTCGCGCCAGATATGGAGGCTCCCGGGCACGTGCCCGCCGGCAAACGAGGAAGGAGACCGGATATCCACCAGCTGAGCGCCCTTCTTCGTGAGATCCTTCACCTCCGATACCGGGAGTGCCTGGATATGGAGGGGGCATGAGAGGGGAGGCGGGCCGTTCCGGTTCTTTACCTCCATCTGTGAGAAGTAGGGCGGGTAGTGGTGCCGCTCGGCGACCTTCCTCCTGATGAAGGCCTCCCTGTCCAGCCGGAGGATGGGATTCGTCTCCTTCTCGTAGCCTACCGTGGTCCATGGGAGATCGCTGATATCGGCCCCGCAGACCGACCCGCCGCCATGGGCGGGGCAGACGATGACCCCGTCCCCGAGGGGCAGGATCTTTTTATGGAGGCTGTCGTAGAGCTCCCCTGCCACCTCCTCCTTCCGGTCGGGGTAGAAGTCCGTCCGCCCGACTTCGCCGGCAAAGAGAGCGTCGCCGGTGAATACCATCAGGGGTATTGAGGAGACCTCGGTATCCGAGAGGACGATGGAGATGCTCTCCCCGGTATGGCCGGGGGTCTCCAGGATGCTGAGATCGAGGCTGCCGACCCTGAAGCGGTCACCCTCATGGACAGGCTTTCCGTACGCGAAGTCGAGCTTTGCCCCATGGTGGATCTCGCACCCGGTTGCCCTTGCGAGCTCAAGGGACCCGATCAGGTAGTCCTCGTTCCGGTGCGTCTCGAAGGCATGGGTGATCCGGAGGTCATTCTTCCGGGCAATCTCCAGGTAGATGCCAATGTCCCGGCGGGGATCGATAACAGCGGCCTCTCCCCCGGACCCCGCCAGGTAGGAGTTGTGGGCAAGCCCCGCCGAGACGAACTTCTCGAAGATCATGCGCTCTCTCTCTCTAGCTCACCACTTGCAAAGGGGAGCATTAAAAGATACCGCCCTCATACATTCACGTTGAGAAGGACACGGACAAGGATCCCCATGAGGAAGGAGAGGGCTGCGACGCCCAGGCTGATGGCTGCCATCTCCAGGAAGCGGCCGCGGAAGTCCAGATCCCGGGTCACCGAGGTGTAGAAGGTGAAGACGACGATGACGATGATGGCGTTCAGGATGGTGACGGCGAGGGCGAGGTAGAAGCTGGAGAAGACCAGGTACGGGGCAACCAGGAAGATGACCGTGATGATGTAAGCGACGAGGGTGTACGTCGCGGCATGGACGGGGTTCCTCCCCTCGCCCTCGGACTTGGTGGAGAGGTACTCTGCCGAGCCCATCGAGAGGGCTGCCGCGATGCCGGTGATGAGCCCGGCCATGGCGATGACCCTCGTGTTCTGGAAGGCGAGCGTGAGCCCTGCGAGGGTCCCGGTGAGCTCAACGAGGGCGTCGTTCAGGCCGAGGACGATGGATCCCGTGTACCTGAGACGCTCTTCGTCGATCAGGGCGATGAGGGCCTTCTCGTGCTGCTCCTCATCGAGGAGCACCTTCTCGAGACCGGGAACGACCTGGAGGAGGTCCTGGTAGACCTTCTGGGCCCTCTTCTCACCCCGCTCCATGAACTTGAGGGTGAAGGTTATCCCGAATATCCGGTACACCAGCAGGTAGAAGGCAATCCTGATCCGGTCCGGGGTGAGGTCGATGCCGGTGAGGGACCGAAAGAACCGGTAATGAGCCTGCTCCACGGCGGCAGTCTCCTCGAGGACCTTCCGGTTCCCGGACTCCGACACCTTCATGGCGAGAGCTTTGTAGATCTCGTGCTCTGTGATCTCGCCTCTCTGTGAGGCGAGGATGGTATCCCGTGCCTCTTCGGGGATGGCCTTCTCCAGGGTCATTACCAACACCTAAGAACGTGTCACGATAAAAGGGTGGATCATACGTGCCTCAAGTATCACGCCAGATACGTTCACTGTCCTTGCCGACATCATTTAAAATGCCAAAACGTTATCAAGATAACATATGGAAGCATAACAAGATTCAACCGATCCCCCACCTTATGGCCAGGCAATTAAGATCAATTCCTGAAGGAAAGCCGTTCTTGAAATGGGCAGGTGGAAAAACCCAATTACTTCCCGAGTTCGATAAACGGTTTCCCACAGAATTGAAACAAAAAAAACTCACTAAGTATGTCGAACCATTTATTGGAGGCGGCGCCGTATATTTTTATGTTAATCAAAAATATTCCTTTAAACACTGCTATATCTGCGATATCAATGAAGAATTAATACTCTCATATCTTGTGATAAAAAAGTCTGTAAATAAGCTGATTGAAAATCTTGACGCACTTAAATCAGATTACGTATCGAAAGGAGATGAGAGTCGCAAGCAACTGTATTATCATATTCGAGATGTATTCAATCAAAAAAAATCTGAGATCGATTTTCACAAATTTCAACCGGCCTGGATTGAACGAGCCGCCCAACTTATTTTTCTCAACAGAACGTGCTATAATGGGCTGTTTAGAGTAAATCAAAAAGGAGAATTCAACGTCCCTTTTGGTAAATACAAGAATCCAGAAATTCTAAATGAGACTAATCTGAAGCAGGATGCCAAAATATTACAAATGACAGAGATCATTTTGGGTGATTTTACACAATTTAAAAAGTTTGTTGATAAAAATACATTCGTTTATCTGGATCCTCCCTACCGCCCACTTAATGTTACGTCCTCATTCACATCCTATTCAAGGGATGGATTCTCGGATGATGATCAAAAACGTCTTGCAAAATTCTTTAGAGAACTTGACAAATTAGGCGCAAAAGTATTACTCAGTAATTCTGATCCAAAGAACGAGAATCCTTACGATACATTTTTTGAGGATTTGTATTCAGACTACACGATTGAGCGCGTACCAGCTAAACGAAGCATTAATTGCGTTGGTTCTGGTCGTGGAGAAATTAACGAATTAATTATCACTAATTATCGTCGTAAGATCTGATTGGCATATGTCGCAAAATGATGAAGCATGGGAAAAAATCTTCGAACGTCTCCCTCTTCTTGCTGATATTGAGCAACAAGGCTTTGTCTATATAACCGCTGATGATTTAAAACGGACGAGCGATGGTAGGGAACCGCGTCTCCTTGCCAAAATGGATACTAAAAACCTTAGGCCGGGAATTTTCAAACGGCATACATTATCGATTCTCCCCGTTGAAAACGGGAAATACATAATATTCAAAGATAAATTGTCTAAGACCTACTATTCCCTCGGACATTTATTTTCTAGAATTAGCCCTGAAGAGTATCGTCCCACGCGGGATTTTGGTGAATATCAGAGTCTAGATATTCAGAATATTTCTTCCGAATCTCAGGCAATAGACTATGCAAATCTGATATCGCTCCTTAAAACTTTTACCAATGAACGTGAATTAAATCTCACTATTCGTGGGAGACAACGCTCCGAATCGTTCCCAATCAAAATCCCCATAGATCATCACACGGTTCAAGTCTCGGGTGTTCAGATTGAAGTTGATGCAGGTTATGAAAGTCCAGAAAAAATCTATCTTTTTGAAGTAAAAATGGGACGGATTGAAGATTTCAATATCCGGCAACTCTATTATCCTTTTAAAAACTGGTCATGCAAATCATTGAAGGAAATTGTTCCTTTATTTTTCTTCTATACCAACGGTCTCTTCTATATCCTTCAGTTCTCCTTCGGGAAAGAATATGGTGACCTGCATTTTGTCCAAGGTAAGTGCTTCACTGTCAACGAACCCATAAAACAACAGATAAATTTGCACAAACTTTTTCTATCGACCAATGTTGAATTCGAACCAGATGTCCCCTATCCTCAGGCGAATGACCTTGATAAGGTCATCGATATTGTTATTAATTTTTCAAAAGGGCTAACGACTAAAGCCGCCATTTCAGAATTTTTCGAATTTGATGAGCGACAAGGCGACTATTATGCAAATGCTGCAATTTATCTCGGTTTCCTTGAAAGGCGGCGACCTGCGTCATCAGCATTTCAACTCACGAGAGAAGGAGAATATATCACTAGTTCGCAAAATCGATCCCAAAGAAATCTTTTATTATTGAAACAAATTTTAAAGAAACCGAGTTTTAATGAAATTGTCAGTTTATTTATGGATCAACACTTTGATTTGCCAGCTTTAAAAATTGAAATAATTTCATCAATCATCCGTCGTTATGTTTCACTAAATCATACAACTGCCCGGAGGAGATCTTCGACAGTATTGAGTTGGTTAAAATGGTTAGAATTTAATATGGATTTTTCACTAAATCCAAATCCATCACCTCACATCACAGAGAAAAATTAATTAAGAATTATTATTCAAATCTCATTCAACAAACAAATATATATATTTTGACATAAAATAATCCATTACCAAACCCTGCTTGACAAGCGAAAAGTTAAACTTGGTTCATCTGGTCATTCGATGGCGCAAGAACCTCTGGACGGGGGGCCAGCGTTCCCGGCCCCGAAGATCGCAGTCCTCTACGTCGATGACGAACCTGCCCTCCTCGAACTCAGCACGCTCTTCCTCGGCCGGAACAGGGATTTTGCCATCGACACCGCCCTCTCGGCGAAGCTCGCGCTGGAGAAGCTCCGGCTGCACCCGTACGATGTCATTGTTGCAGATTACCTGATGCCCGAGATGGACGGAATCGAGTTCCTGAAGGGACTCAGGACAGCGGGCTGCACCATCCCCTTCATCATCTTCACGGGGAAGGGCAGGGAGGACGTCGCCATCGAGGCCCTCAACTCAGGTGCCGACTTCTACCTCCAGAAGGGGGGGGACCCCAGGTCCCAGTTCGCAGAACTGGCGAACATGATCCGGCAGGCCGCCCACAAGCGGCGGGCCGAGGAGGCCCTCCGCGAGAGCGAGCAGCAGCTCCATGCCATCCTCCAGGGCTCCCCCATCCCTCAGATCGTCATAGACCACGACCATCGTGTCGTCCACTGGAACCGGGCCATGGAACAGTACTTCGGCATACCCGCCCAGGAGATGATCGGGACAACCCAGCAATGGAGAGCCTTCTACACCTGCGAGCGGCCATGCCTCGCCGATCTCATCGTCGACGGAAGGATCGACGAGATCCCCCGCTGGTATCCCGGCAAGTTCGCCAGTTCCCGTCACATCGAGGGTGCCTTCGAGGTCACGGACTTCTTCCCGAAGATGGGGGAGCACGGGAAATGGTTCTTCTTCACCGCTGTTGCCATCCATGACAGGTCCGGGAAGACGATCGGTGCCCTCGAGACCCTCGAGGATATCACCGAGCAGGTAGAGGCAGAGACGAACCTCACCGAGAGGGCCGGCGAGATCGAGGAGGCCCATGCCCAGCTCGAGGCCATCTTCCAGGCATTCCCCGATGTGTACCTCAGGTTCGACTGCGACGGGACCATCCTGGACCTCAGGACCCGGGACCCGTCCTCGGTCTTCCTGGCCTATGATCAGCTCCTCACGCGGAAGGTCAGGGATCTCCTCGCGCCCGGGGAAGGGACACTTGTGGAGGAGACGATCCGTGATGTCCACCTGAGCGGGAAGATGCAGATCATCGAGTTCACCCAGGAGATCGAGGGTTCCCGGCGTTCCTTCGAGGGGAGGTTCATCCCCCTTCTCGGTTCCCAGGTCATCGGCATCTTCCGGGACATCACCGACCGGAAGGTGGGCGAGACGGCCCTCAGGCAGGCGAACACGAAGCTCCAGCTCCTCTCGGGCATCACGCGCCATGATATCCTGAACGCCCTCACGGCCCTCTCGGCGTATCAGCAGCTTGCCATGGAGGCCTCGGCCGATCCCCTCATGCTCACCTACCTGGAGAAGCAGCACGGGATAACCCGACAGATACACACCCTCGTCGAGTTTACCCGGTTCTACCAGAAGATCGGGGTCACGGAACCCACCTGGCAGGATGTCCAGGAGATCCTCACCCGTGTCGTCCGGCAGCTCGATACGCAGGGGATCCCGGTGGTTTTTGATCTCCAGGGGATCGAGGTCTATGCCGATCCCCTGCTCGAGCGGGTATTCTCCAACCTCATCGAGAACGCGGTCCGGCACGGCGGGCGGGTGACCTGCATCCGCTTCGGGCACGACGAGAACTCCTCGGGGCTCACGGTGACCTGCGAGGATGACGGCACAGGGATTGACCCTGGCGAGAAGGAGAATATCTTCGGAAAGGGCTACGGAAAACATTCAGGCCTGGGCCTCTTTCTCGTGAGAGAGATCCTCTCCATCACCGGCCTCTCCATCCGCGAGACCGGCGAGCAGGGCAACGGGGCGCGGTTCGAGATCTCCATCCCCCGGGGGAATTACCGGGTCTCCGGGACGCCGGGGAGGACCGTGCACGAGACCACCCTCACGGTCGCGGACCTTCACGCTCCCCCGTCGGAACAGTGAACCATTCCTTTCCAGTATCTCCCCCCATTTTTCGGAAATGAGACATCTGCCCCATCTCCCGATAACCGGTAAAATCCGTACAATATCTCTCGTTTATTTTCCGCGGATGAAAAGGGGATTGTTCATGAGATTGGGTTATTCGCTATTCCTGATTTATATTATTTTCTCTCTGAAAAACCCCCGGAAAAGTGTTATTTTATGAAAATTATAAGGCTAATAAAATTTAAAGCATTGAAATAATAATATAGGTGATCAACCCAAGAACTTCAAGGGTGCTCTCGTCCCCCCGAAACAGTTGTGCGTCCATGGCGGCATCTCCTGATCCCTCCGGCTTTGGTGAGTATATGAAGAGGGTATCCCACATCATCGCCCTCCAGGGGATCTTCGGGATCATCCTCCTCTCCACCAGGTACCTGCCGGACCAGTCCATGGCCATCGTGATCCGGGGACAGGAGATCCTCACGCTCCTTGATATCAACTCCCTCGCCGTCTTCGCCCTCTTCCTCGTCCTCTCCATCGCGGTCTTCCGCCAGGAGTCGGACGGGGCCCTGCAACGAGGGGATCCCTTCCTCCGCGTCCTCGAGGGATACGGGAGCCCCTCGGGCTCGACCACCCTCTTCCGGGTGGTCCATGCCATCTTCTCGGTGGTCACGATCCTCGTGTACCTCACCTCGACCCCCCTCGTCCCCTCCCTCCACCAGGAGGCGGGGATCCTGGTCCTGTTCATCATCGTGGTCTTCTCCTCGCCGGGCGTCTCCTCTGCCAGCTCACGCTTCTTCGACCGGACCTTGAACGGGCTCCAGAAGGCCTTCCCCTGCCTGATCTACCTGCTGGGCCTGGGGCTCATCTTCGGAGGGGCTGTCACGGGCACCCAGAACCTGCTCATCTTCGGGATGGTTGTCATCTCGTTTGAGATCCTCTACGTCGTGGTGCGGGAGGACCGCCGGGTGCGGGCCGGGGAGTCCTCCCGTGACGGCTGAGCGTGGCCCGGAGGCGGCCGGTTCACGCTCATCCGGCCCGGAAAAGGGGCATTTTCGCTGCCCGTCTCATGAATAAAATCAAGTAGTCCGGGGGAGTACGCTATCAAGAGGAGGAGCATGGAAGAGCACCCGGTCCAGGACATGATGCGGCTCATGGCGTCCAAGGTGAGGGGCATCGCAAACGGCATCTCCGACGGGGAAGTGGAGGGGCTCATCCGGGAGATCCTCGGCGCGAAGCGGATCTATGTCATGGGTGCCGGGAGATCGGGGCTCGTTGCCAAGGCCTTTGCCATGCGCCTGATGCACCTCGGCCTCAGTTCCTATGTCGTGGGCGAGACCGTCACCCCGGCGATGGACCCCGCGGATCTCATGGTCGTCTTCTCGGGGTCGGGAGAGACGAAGACCATCGCCGACATCGCGGAGTCGGCAAAAAGTATCGGGGGCAGGCTCTGCCTCATCACCTCGAGGAGGGAGTCCCGGATTGGCCGGATCGCCGACTGCTGCGTGGTCATCGAGAGCCGCCGGGACGAGACCGGGGACGAGAGCGCGGAGTTCGAGATCCGGCAGATGATGGGCAAGCACAAGTCCTTCGCCCCACTGGGCACGCTCTTCGAGACGGCCTCCGTGATCCTCGCCGACGCGGTCATCTCGCGGCTGATGGAGATCAAGGATGTCAACGTCGAGACGCTCAGGGGAAGGCACGTGAACATCGAGTGAACGACAGGGGAGAGGGGATGAAGGGATGAAGTTTTCCGAGAGAGTACAGGGCATCGAGATCTCAGGCATAAGAAGGATATTCGAGGGGGCAGGCCCCGGATCCATCAACCTGGGCCTCGGGCAGCCGGACTTCGATACCCCCCAGCACATCAAGGATGCCGCCATCCGGGCCATCCGTGAGGGGAAGACAGGCTACACGGTGAATGCCGGAATCGTTGAACTCCGGACAGCCATCTCCGAGAAGCTCCGGCGGGAGAACGCCCTTTCCTACCGACCGGACCAGGTCATCGTCACGGCAGGGGCGAGCGAGGCGCTCCACCTCGTCTGCCAGGCGCTCATGAACCCGGGCGACCGGGTCCTTGTCCCTGACCCCGGGTTCGTCTCCTATGCGGCCCTCGCAACCATCGCCGGAGCGAAGGTGGAAGGGGTCCCCCTCACCTCCACGCTCCATATCGACGTCGAAGCGGCAAAGGAGCGGATGGAGGGCGCCCGGCTCCTCTTCCTGAACAGCCCCGGGAACCCGACGGGAGCCGTGGAGAGCCCGGAGTCCATCTGCGCCCTCGTCGAGTCCGCGAACGACCTCGGGGTGACCGTGGTCTCGGACGAGGTGTACGAGCACTTCATCTACGGGAAGCCCCACGTGAGCGCCGCCTGCTACGGGGAGAATGTCATCACCGTGAACGCCGTGTCAAAGACCTATGCCATGACGGGGTGGCGGATCGGCTTCCTCGCCGCGGACGAGAGCGTCATCGGCCAGTGCATGAAGGTCCACCAGTACTGCCAGGCCTGCGCCACCTCCATCGCGCAATACGCGGCACTCGCGGCCTATACCGGCGACCAGTCCTCGGTCGGCGTGATGCGCCGTGAATACCAGGCACGCAGGGACCTCCTCTACGAGGGTCTGAACCGGCTCGGCTTCCAGTTCCCCCTCCCCGAGGGCGCCTTCTACACCTTTGTCCCCATGGGAAGGGATCTCGTGGAGAAGGTGATCAGGAAGGGTGTCATCATCGTCCCCGGCGACTCCTTTGGCCGCAACGCCAGGGACTACGCCCGGCTGACCTATGCCACCTCCCGTGAGAATATTGCTGAGGCCCTCACGAGGATAGCCGCGGCAGCGAGTGAGTAGAGCATGAGAGAGACCCTGGAGAAGCTCTCGAATGCCCATGGCGTCTCGGGGAGCGAGGGGAGCGTGTACGGGATCATCCGTGCCGAGCTCAGGGGCTCGGTCGACGAGATCCGGGAAGATGCCATGGGCAACCTCATCGCCGTGAAGAAGGGCGGCAGCTTTTCGATCATGATCGCCTCCCACATGGACGAGATCGGCCTCATGGTGAACTACATCGACGAGAAAGGGTTCATCCGGTTCGTCACCTTCGGCGGCTGGTACGCCCCCACCCTCTACAACCAGCGGGTCATCCTCCATGGGGGAAAGGGCCAGGTCGTGGGGGTCGTCGGCGGGAAACCGCCCCATGTCATGGACGAGGAGGAGCGGAAGAAGGGCGTCAAGGCCGAGAACATGTTCATCGACGTTGGAGCAACCTCGGCAAAGGAGGTGAACCAGCTCGGGATCGAGATCGGCACCCCCGTTACTATCGACCGCGAGCTCGCAGACCTGGCCGGCCAGCGGGTCACGGGAAAGGCCTTCGACAACCGTGTCGGGTGTTCGGTCCTCGTCAATGTGCTGAAAAAACTCAAATCGCCCCACACGGTCTACGGGGTCTTCACCGTCCAGGAGGAGGTAGGGACCAAGGGTGCAAAGACAAGCTCCTTCTCCCTTGACCCTGACTGTGCCATCGCTCTTGACTCCACCTTCCCGGGCGACCATCCCGATATCGACAAGAAGGACTCGTGCCTCGAGATGGGGAAGGGGCCGGCCATCACCGTCTCGGATGCCAACGGCAGGGGGCTTATCGCCGATAAGCGGATGGTGAGATGGCTCAGGAAGGTGGCGGACGCGAAGAAGATCCCCTACCAGCTCGAGGTAGGCCATGGCGGGACAACCGATGCCTCCTCCATCCATCTCTCCAGGGGCGGGATCCCCTCCACGGTCATCAGCATCCCCGTCCGCTACATCCACTCGCCCGTCGAGGTGGCTGACCTGCGGGACATGGAGGCCTCTGCGAAACTCCTCCTCGAGGCCCTGAAGGGGAAGCCGGATCTGTGATATCTGACAGCAGTACCGATTACCTAAATTTCGTCATATTTTTTCAATTGAACGCTCTTGGGGCCTCACCCCGCCGCTCGGGCATCCCCCGAATTGCGATAGCCTGCAAAAAGGTTGTAAAAAGGCAGGAGAATGGATGAGTTATCCAAAAAATGAGATTTTTCCTTCAGGAATTTAGCATGGTTGCCTTTCCAATCTTCACGGGTGTCACCGGCCTGTCGTTCGAGTCGGTCTTCACCTTTGCGATCCTGTCCACAACGTCCATCCCCTCCACGACCTTTCCAAAGACGGGGTGGGCTGTGTTCAGGTGAGAATTATCAACCAGGTTGATGAAGAACTGGCTCCCTCCCGTGTTCGGGCCGGCGTTCGCCATGGCGATGGTGCCCCGCACATTCCGGTTGTTTGCCGTGAACTCATCGCGGATGGTGTAGCCCGGCCCGCCACGCCCGGTGCCCGTGGGGTCGCCGCCCTGGATCATGAACCCGTTGATGACCCGGTGGAAGATGGTGTTGTCATAGAAACCCTGTCGTACCAGCTTCTCGAAGTTCCCCGCGGTGACGGGCATATCGGGACGGAGTTCGATGGTGATATTCCCCATGGTGGTCTCGAGCCTGACCATCTTTGCCTGGGATGCTGTGGTTGGTGACGTCACGGATGATTCCTCCTTCGGTGCTCCGGTGCAGCCTGCGGCGATGACCAGCACCCCGATGAGGAGGAGTACGGCTGGCATTGTCCTGGACTGCATGGCAGAAATCTTTGATCTCTCACAGGATTATAGGTTTTGGATTGGGGGAACGAGGAGGGGGATGGCCTCCCTGTCACCTGCATCGACGTGTGGAATTCTTCCAGGCCTGTCGGGATTTAACGGGCCCGGATCTTTCAATCCCCGTATATCCGGATCACATCATACGCCGATTCGAAGATATACTCCCTGCCGATCGTCTCAACGATCCCGTCACGTTCGAGCTTGGCGAGGACAGGTTCTTTCACATCGCTCATGACGAGGACGATCCCCCGTTTCGCGAGCTCCTCATGGACCCTCTTCAGGGTCTCGGCGCCCGAGTAATCGATGTCACCGATGTTCGCGGCCGAGAGACAGAACCACCGGAGAGGGGGGTCCGCATCCCTTGCGAGGGTGATGATCTCCTCGATGAAGCGCTTCTCGTTCGCGAAGTAGAGGTCTGCGCCGAAACGGTAGATGATCAAACCTTCCAGGGCCTGCTGCCCTTCCGTGACCGGCGTGTTCCTGGTCGATCCTTCAGGCGTTGGTACGATGAGCGAGTTCAGCGGCCGGTAGCTGTGGCGGAGGTGAGCGATGATGGAGGCTGCAACAGCGATCGCGATGCCCTGCCCGACCCCGATGAAGATCACCGTGGCAGCGGTCACGAGGGCGACCGCGAACTCCACCGGCCGCCTTCCACGGAGGGAGGTCATCCCCTCCACGTCAACGAGGCGCAGCCCGATGAGGAAGACGACCGTCGAGAGCACTGCCGCCGGCAGGTAGGCGAGCGGCCGGGTGATGAAGAGGAGGACGACAAGGACGACGGCAACGGTAGTAAGATGGGTGAGCTGCGTGCGACCTCCCGCGCTGTAGACCATCTCGGTCTTCGTGGGGCTGCCGTTTACGATGAAGGTCCCGGAAAGGCCTGCTGCGATGTTCGCGAGGCCGAGGCCCACCAGGTCGACATTCTCATCGACGCTGTCGGAGAATTTCGACGCATAGGCCCGCGAGGTCGTGGCGCTCTGGGCGAGGATGATGACAAAGCAGGCGGCTGCCAGGTTGAGGAGCACGGGGATGTCGGAGAGGGGGACGGCGGGAAATCCAAGCTCCGGAAGCCCACCCGGAAGGGTGCCCAGCTGCGTGATTCCATAGGACGTGAGATTGAATGCCCAGCTCGCCAGGATCGCACCAGCGACCGCGATGAGAGCCCCGGGAACCCTGCTGCTCACCCTTCTCCCAAGAGCAACCACCCCTATCACCGACAGCGAGGCGACAAGGGTGGGGATACTTGCTCCGGGGAGGTTCCCTATGAAATAGATCACCTGCTGCACCGGCCCGGAAGGCATGAGCATCATCCCGAACATGCCGCCGAGCTGCCCGAGGGCTATCGTGATCCCTACACCTGTGAGGAACCCGATGATGACCGCACGGGAGAGGAAATCTGAGACAAATCCAAGCTTCAGCAGGCCCGCAAGGAGGAGGAAGACCGCTGCGAGGAGGGCAATCATCCCCGCATACGCGACGTATTGCGGCGATCGGGAGACTGCCATCGCTGCGAGCCCGCTTGCGATGATCGCGGCCGTGGCAGAATCCGCACCGACGACCAGTTGCCGTGACGATCCAAAGATGGCAAAGACCGCCAGGGGGAGGAGGAGCGTGTACAGGCCGGTGACCACGGGCATCCCCGCGATGTTCGTATAGCCCATGACCTCGGGGATTGCAAGTGCCGCGAAGGTTATTCCGGCGAGGATCTCGGCCGGGACCTGGGCGGTGTCAACAGGAAGGATGCCCTCGAGGAGGTGGTAGCGGCGGATGAATTCCGGTGCCCGGATCGAGACCATGCCTATCGGATCTCCCGTGCCGGACAGGGCAGTTTCGATGCCCCTGCGGCGCTTAATCTCCCTTTTCCTTCTCCAATGCTGATCTACCCGATTACTCTTAAGCTTAGGTGATCACTGGGGAGAGCCCCCTGAAAAACCTCGTTGTTCGGAAGGACTTGTCCACTTATTCCCTCTTCCTGCCCACCCAGAGAATCCCGATCCCTGCTGCTGCAATGGTGATGAAATCCGGGATCGGGATCTTCGCCACGGGCGTTTCCTGCACCGGGTTTTGCGTTGGCGTCCCGGTCTGAAGCGTAACCGGTGTCGGCGCCGGGGTCGGTTGGACCGGCGTCCCAGGTACAGGCGTAGTTGTGGCCGGCATGAGAGTGGTGTGCATCGTGGTTGGCAGGGGCAGCGGCATCATCGGTGTCGGGACCCTGCTCGGGACCCCGAGGACGACCTGGACGTCTTCGTTCGGATCTGCAGGATTTTGTGCCACAATATGAAACTGCTGGATGGCGGTGGCGGATGACGTCCGGAACAGGACGACCCCGTACCCGCTCAGGTCGGTAGTCACCTCGGCATAATAGCTGGTTGCCGAGACAACGGACGATGTAAGGGCGACATCATCCAGAATGGTGCCACCGCCGCCGTTGATATGGGTCGATCCGATGACGTACGGCCCGCCGGGAGGGTCCTGCACGACATCCACCTGGCCCGGGACGATGATCGGCGGCTGGTCACCCGGTTCCCCTGACATGGAGTGGGTCCCCTTCAGCCAGATATCATATGGGGTTCTCAGGTTCCCTACGACCGTGACCGTGAACGTATTGCCCCGTATGAGGGAGCCGCTGCCCTGGGCCCCTGCCACCGGCACAAGGATGGGGAGCAGAAGAGTGAGCAGGAGGATCGTTCCCGCAAAGATGTATTTTCCTGGCATCCGAAGCCCTCGCGATCTGCTGCGATCACCGGCAGGTTAAGGCGGGTTCGGGATATAAGCATGTGCCTTGCAGGTTCGGTCGCCAAGGAGGGACATACTGCATCCCGACTATAATGGATTTCGGATAACTTTTCATGAAAAAAAGAGATTGAAGGTACTGATTGAAACTCACTCTGTCGTCTTTCCAGTGAAATGTTCTTCCTTCGCCATGGCTTCCTGCCTGGTCTTTCTCACCACCTTGTCCTGGTGCTCCGGGGGCGAGTAGATCGTGTAGAGCTTGAGGACCTTGGTCCTTGACGTATTAACGACGTTGTGTTTCGCTCCACTCGGGACCACGACACCGCTTCCGTCTTTCACCAGGTGTTTCGTGCCATCGATCACGACGACCCCTTCCCCCTCCTCGAAACGGAAGAACTGGTCGACATCATCATGGGTCTCTTCGCCGATCTCCTCTTTCGGTTTCAGGCACATCAGGACGAGCTGGCTGAATTTTCCCGTGTACAGTACCCTGCGGAAATCGGCGTTCTTCCTCGTTTCTGCCTCGAGATTTGCTGAAAAACCTTTCTTCATCTCTTTGCCTCCATATAGTGCTGGCGGTAGTTCATATGAGTGGTACACTATTAATCTAACCCCGCTTTCAGGAGGATTTGTGAAAAACCGCATCCGATGGCTCGAGACGTCATGAAGGGCGCCCCGGCTGAATTTTTCAACGCTGTAAAATGCATAGAATAAAAAATGAGATGCAGATTGTGAATTCAGGGATCAATAATTGCTACCCAGGCGATAGAAATGCATCCTAAGATAACGGTTATGATACTCAATCCATTCGGGCTGAAGAGCCACATAATCTGGAGATATTCCTCGGTCGGATATGGATTCAGATGTGCTATGAAGGGTGAATTATAGACAAAGGGCCACAAAAGCTGGAAGATTGCTACAAGGATAACAATCAAGGCGATTATTTTCGCAATTTTTTTATTTCTTTGTACCGTGCTACCACCTTGTTATTCAATGCATAAAGTTGGATTAATACCTTGCTCCAGATCTCAAAAAAATGAGATTCCGCTTTAGCGGCTGGGAAGATCCGTGACATCCGGCCGGGGACCTGGGCGCTGACGGTGATATCACTTCGTGTTCCTGGTGATCAGGCCGTATTGAGGTAACAGATGGGGATAAACTGTGACTATTGAAATTGATATGGTTATTGGACAAAATCCGACATAAAAATTTCATTTAAATTAAGATTCCAATTTTATTTCCTTAAAATGTTTAATTCTATCTCTGGGTAATGGATGATCGTAAAAGATTAAATTTAATATTTGTCCATAATCTTTTTGAGACTCAAAAAATTTTTCAAAAAGAGATATTGCACCGTTGAGATTTTTGGACTTTATCAAACCAAGTTCATCCGCCTTGAATTCAAGGCGCCACGCTAAATAATTACTAATCATTATTCCAATAATGAACAAAATCAAGATTGCGATAAAGTAAACAAAGATATTTAAAATTCCAAAAAATAAAATCGCGAACCAAGTAAATATGATAATGATCTCATAAACAAACGGAAAAATGAATGGATATGCAGAATCACGTCGAGGAGTCTTTGTATGTCCTATTTCATGCGATAAGGCGAACAGCAATTCATTTCTACTGTTATTTTTTAGAAATTCGTCTCCAACATAAATATCAATAAACCCAAATGACATTTTTTTGAAAACACTCTCACCAGGGTATATTGAAATATGGATTTTATTATCTGGTAATCCCCAAAGCATTGTGATAGATTTAGTTAATTCAGCATCCAAAGTAGCAGGAGCCTTATTTTTCCATTTGAATTGTATAAAAGGGAGTAATATTGACAACTTTGCGACCAATAGATAGTAATACACTCCAGAAAGAATTGAAAGTAAAAACATGAGAAAGAGGGTATCTGAATAAAAGATTGTTCCAACTATTAAACCTTGAAAATACGAAATGATAACGAGTATTATATTTGAGCCTAAATATTCGCTATTTTTCGAATAGAACACAGAAATAACCAATAGCCCGAGAAACCCAATTAAGAGTATTATGAGAGAGGTCTCTGTAAGCATATTCGATCATCGCTTAACAGTATATTAATAATGACCTGAAAAGTGGTACGCCCCGGCCGGGACTTGAACCCGGGTCAAAAGCTCCGCAGGCTTCTAGGATGTCCACTACCCCACCGGGACGCGAAGTAGGAAAATTTACTTTCAGAAATTGTCGTGTATCCTTAAAACGGTTGCTCATGGATCCGCCTGCCCCTGCCCGTGTCCCGATGAAGCGGCCCTCGATGGATCGCTATCGTTTCCCGCATGAGTGAGATAAGATGCATTCAACATTGGGAACAACAAAGAACCGGTGAGAAGGACATGACCGGCCGACGCTTCACCGCAGACGATCCCGATCGAAAACGTTGGCAGGACCCGGAACAGATCCTCTCCTCCATCGGCCTCAGGGAGGGGATGGTATTTGTCGACATGGGCTGCGGCGAAGGGTACTTCGCGATCCCAGCCGCACGGAGAGTGAGAAACTACGGAAAGGTGTATGCTGTCGATATCAACGCTGAGTCCGTTGCAAGGTTAGCCGCACAGGCAGAGAAGGAAGGTCTGAAGAATCTTATTTCACGGGTGGGTGAGGCAGAGAACACACGGGTCTGTGAAGGGTGTGCGGATATCGTGTTCTTCGGGATCGACCTTCACGATTTCAGGGACCCCGTCGCGGTCCTGCGGAACGCGAAATTGATGCTGGGGCCGGAAGGACGGCTCGCCGACCTCGACTGGAAGGATGAGCCGATGGAGATGGGCCCACCTCTTGGAAAACGGTTCTCCATCGCGAAGGCGAGCCGGCTGATTGAATCAGTCGGGCTCAGGATACAAACGGTCCAGGAAGCCGGCCCCTATCATTACCTCATCGTCGCAAGCCATTGATAGGGCAGGCAGGATCATCTTTACCCTCTCGACCCTGAGTGTATACGGAAAAAGCAAGCCGCCGCACGGGTGGGGGATGCCATGTGAGAACTGATCACATATCTCCTGAATGTTACCCCACATTTAACCCTCCCGGCGTCCCAGATACCTGTAACAGGACATGCCATGGATACCCTGAACGTCATCAAATCGCTCGCCGAATCGCTTGGAGCCGATTATTTTGGTATCGCGGACCTGACCGAAGCTCGAAACTTCATCCTCATGCAGGGCGGGCCTGAGATAGCCCAGTACCCGACCGGGGTAACCATGGGTATCGCCCTCCTCGATCCCCTTGTGGAACTGTTGCCCGACAGGGGGAAAAACGGGGGAGGCGCCCTGTACCGGCACCATGCCTATGATGTCGTGAACGCCGCTCTCGATCAGATCGCCCTGCAGGTGGCAAATAGAATCCAGAGGGAAGGATACCGGGCATTACCGGTTGCTGCATCCCGGAGGACGGATGAGGCGCGGATCTGCGGCCCGTTCTCGCACAAACTTGCCGCTCATCTTGCCGGCCTCGGGTGGATCGGCAGGAGCTGCCTCCTCATTACCCCGGACCACGGTCCCAGGGTCCGCTGGGTGACCGTGCTCACCGATGCCCCCCTGGCAGCGACCGGTTCGCCCATGAAAAGCAGGTGCGGGAACTGCACCGAATGCGTAACCGCCTGCCCCGTACAGGCATTCACGGGGCGGGTATTCGATGAAAACGAACCCCGGGAGGCAAGGTTTGATGCACCGGCCTGCGACCATTTTTTCAGAGAGGAGGAGAAGCGGACGGGCATTGCCGTATGCGGTATGTGCCTCTGGGCCTGCCCGTTCGGACGGGTAAAACAGAAATGACGGCCTAAAAAATCTTTTTCCCTGAAAAGTCAACCCCTTTACCTTCTGCCCCTCACCCTCTCCTCTGTATCACCAGCAGGAAGAAACCACAGAGTCCCGCGAGCGTCACGCCGGTCTCGAACCCTGGCGCCGTGGTGGTTGTCGGAATAGGGGGAGAGATCGGCAGTTGAATGACAGGGGATAGGGGGATCGATGGCGTAGTCACCGGTGATGGGGATGCAGGCGGGAGACCGGTCGGCGATGAGGGGGGGATCACCGGTACCAGGTCGAACGACGTGCTCCTGCTCAGGCTCATCTCGACCGCCGAGACAATGACGACGTACTCACCCGAGGGAAAGGAGGTGGTATCGACGGTAAACGCCCAGGTGTTCAACCCACCGGGCCCGGGCTGGACGGGGACGGATCCCGACATGCCGTAGAACTCCCCGCCCTGTCCCTTGACGGTGGGCCCGAACTCCGATGAATATACCTCCACCATCAGCTGGTCGTCCGTTGCGAGGTTCGTTGTACCGGTGATGACGAGGGGAGTCCCCACCGGCGCCTGTCCGGGAGGATTGATGGCAAGATCGGGATCCTGCACCAGGATGGAGAGGGTTGTATAGGTATCGTCTATCCCCGAATCATCCAGCGCTCTCATGAGGGCATCGGCGGCCTGCCGCGCTGCCAGGCCGTTTGGCCCCACGAGAGCGAAGAGCACTCTTCCGGAATTTGTGGGGGTCCCAATCACCTCAGTCCTGTCCGGACTTGGATACACCCCGAAAGCTGCATCTGGTCCCGGCTGCTGGATCACCACCGCGTACTCCCCGGGCGAGAGGGTTGAGGTTGCGTCCCTGGCGAGTGTGTAGGAGAAGGTTCCGTCCGAGTTCACGACGATCGTATCGTACCTGAATTCGTTCGTCCCGAAAATCCAGATCGCGACCTCCCTCGCTCCCGGGGCGGTCCCGCTGATGATGAGGGTGTCCCCCCTGTCGACGTGCGAAATATCCGGTGGCAGGGTGAGTGCGCTCCCCGCCATGGCAGCCAGGATCATCCCTGATGCAAGGATGAAGAGACAGGACTTGCTGGACATCTCTCTTCCTCCGGTCACCTTCCGAACGACGGGTTCATCGGGACATCCCGTGTCCGGCTGGCCGGGACATGCTCACATGACAGGAATACATGATGAAGATTTCGGCATTCCTCGCCCTGATCTGCAGACTCTGCCGGGTATCGGTTATGAAAAAAGTATTTCACTTATTTCGGGCGGAAGGTGCGGGACGGGCACCGCTCAGAATCGCGGTCTGCAGTGACGATCCCGTTCATCTTGCACTCGCCCTCATCCTTCGTGAGGGGCCGGAAGAAGTGGCAGTCCCGGCAGGTGGACAAAACCCATCACCTCCCCTATCGGCTCATGCTCCACGGGGTACCAGGAATTTCACATCGGCACTCAAACGGTTCCCCGAGAACTCGATGTAGTAACTTCCCGGATAGCGGACCCAGACCTGTTTGCTGTATCCCACATCATACTGCCCCCCATACCCATCCCGGGCGATGACCTTCCTGGTTTCCAGATCCGTGACCGTAACCTCAAACACCGCGATGGGATCGGGATAGGTGATCGATACCGTTGTATCACTCCCTGAAACCGGATCCTTTATAGATCTCGTCCTGGTGATGTTCGGCACGGTGAGGGTATAATCGATGAGGAGCGGCGGGTCTTCGAGGGTATACGTAAATGCAGTGCGGTTATAGACAAAGGGCAGGGTTTTCTCATCGATGACGGTTAAGTTGGCAGTGATATTGGCAACCGGTGGCGGGTTCCGGTAGGTCGGAAACGGGGAGGGGGTATTGGTTCCCATCGGAATAAGGGTCGCCTGTATGAATGGGCTCGTGGTTGTTGGTACGACCGGTGTCTGGCCGGAACCGCCTGATCCCCCGGGAGTGGGGGTGGTATTGCCCCACGGATTCTTACTCGTGGCATTCCGCGTGGGAACCCTCTGCCCGCACCCTGCGAGGATGATCAGGAGCATGAGGAGGATGGCGATGACCCCGGTCCAGCGCATGGAACTCATCAATGAATATTTGATGAATCGTATATTTATGCCTTTATCCCGGTGAACTCCCCCAGGGACTGGAATGGTGGAATTCTGCAACAGAATAACTAATATGATACAGAATCCACCCATTCTCTGGATGAACCCGATCCATTCCATCATCCTCGCCGGAGGCGTCGGGACCAGGCTCTGGCCCCTCTCGCGGCAGTATTACCCGAAGCAGTTCCTGAAACTCGGGAGATGCTCCCTCTTCCAGATGACCTATGAACGGGCGAGGCTTCTTTCGGGGGATGGTGGCATCACCGTTGTCTCGAACGCCATCCACCGCTACCTGGTGATGAACCAGCTCGAGGAGATCGGGTGCGCCATCCCGGGTAACCGCCTTCTCCTTGAACCGGTGGGAAGGAATACGCTCCCGGCCATCACCTGGGCCATGGAGCGGTACAGGGTGGAGGACGGGGACGCAGTTGCCGCGGTCTTCCCGAGCGATCACCTCCTCGCAGACTCGGTGGTGGACGAGGTCAGGGCTGCCGCGGGCCTGGCGCGGGATTACCTGATCACCTTCGGCGTTCGGCCAACGCGGCCGCACACGGGATATGGCTACATACGGCCGGGTGAGGACCTCGGGGGGGGCTACCGGGTCTCGGAGTTCAGGGAGAAGCCCGATATGGGGACCGCCGCCCGGCTCATCGGCGAGGGCTGCCTCTGGAACAGCGGCATCTTCCTCTTCTCCCCGCACTCCTACTTCTCCGAGCTGTCGAAGTACCAGCCAGGGATAGCTGATGCCTTCGCCAGGGGGGATCCAGACTATTGGAACCTGCCGTCGCTCTCCCTGGACTACGGGCTCCTCGAGAGGTCTGACCGGGTCGCGGTCGTGCCCCTCAAGGCGGCGTGGGACGACCTCGGGGATTTCAATGCCCTGTACGAGCACGAACCCCACGACGGGGCGGGGAACGCGGGCCAGGCCGAGTTCATCGAGTCCCAGGGGAATTATGTCCATGCGGTGGGGAAGCACGTGGGGGTCATCGGGGCAGACGACCTGGTCATCGTGGACACCCCCGATGCCCTCCTCGTATGCGGGCGGGGGGAGACGGACCGGGTGCGGGAACTCGTGGAACGGTACGACAGGAGGCAGGATCCCATCACCCAGTTCCATCTCCAGGTCCACCGCCCCTGGGGCTCTTACACAGTCCTCGAGGAGTCCCGGTCCTATAAGATCAAGCGGGTCAGCGTGAGCCCCGGGAAACGACTCTCCCTCCAGCTCCACAGGCGCCGGAGCGAGCACTGGATCGTGGTCTCCGGGACCGCCGAGATCCAGCTGGGGGAGGAGCGGTTCGTCCTCTCTCCCAATGAGAGCACCTTTGTCCGGGCAGGTGTCCGCCACCGGCTCGGGAACCCGGGGAAGACCCCCCTCGAGGTCATCGAGGTGCAGAGCGGCGATTACCTGGGCGAGGACGACATCGTCAGGTTCGATGACGAATACGGGAGGATCTGATCCCTCCGCCGTGCGATCCCGGCTGCCCGAAGATCCTGCATCGCTCTTCCTTCACAGGGATACCCTTGTGAAGTCTGGTGATAGACCGGCGCCATCTCCGGGGAGTGGAATCCAGGAGGTTCTCACCATCGTGCACGGAACCAGGGGAGAGCCCTTCCTTAAAGGTGAGGAATACGCCTTTCGTTCAGCCTTTCCACGGTGCCCCGGTGGTCATCCCCGTCGCCAGGTGACATTCCGGTTCACCAGGTAGTTCCAGCCGAATGCGACGATGATTCCGATCAGATTGGAAATAAGATAGTTGATGCCCGCGAATTGAGTGAGGAAAAAGAGAAAATCCCAGTTGATCGCCGCACCCATGGCGGATACACCGTGGAAGAGCATGATACGGCTTGCGAAGGAACGGGTCCGGTGTTCCGGCATCTTCCCAAAGGTCCAGCGATCGTTCCAGAAGAAGTTATTCAGGATCGAGACCTCAATGGCAATAATGCTAGAAATGAGGTAATAAATGCCTGCAAACCGGGTGAGGATCCAGAGGATCCCCATGTTCACCACGATCCCAGAGCAGCCCACGACCGCAAAGCGGAGTATCTTCTCCCACTCCTCCCAGGCCGCCCCCTCACGGTGGGAGAAGGCATGGCGGGAGATGTCGAGGACCTGGCGGATATAATCGAGGATGGTGCCGGGCCGGAGCTTGCTGGATCCGGCCCGCCGGTCCATGAAGACGTAGGGAATCTCCCGTGCCTTCTCCCACCTGCCCTTTCCCAGCACCTCCATCAGGATCTTGTAGCCCCTCGGACGAAGGGGCGCCCCGGTGACCACCTCTCTCCTGAGCGCGAAGAACCCGCTCACCGGGTCGGTGATCTCGGGAAAAAGGATACGCCCGAGCAGTGTTGCCCCGCGGGAGATGATCCGCCGGGAGATCGGCCATCCCTCTGTTCCCCCTCCCTGCGTATACCGGGAGCCGATGACCACGTCAGCACCTCCGCGGATCTCCTCGAGGAAGCGGGGGATGAGGTCGGGCGGGTGCGAGAAGTCCGCGTCCATCACGAGGAATACCGGCGCCCGTGCGAGGGAGAACCCCTCGACGACCGACTGGGAGAGGCCGGGGTCCGAGGTGCGGACAACAAGCCGTACATCCGGGAAAACATCTTCCAGAGCCCGTACCGCAGGGATGGTGCCATCGGGGGAAGAATCGTCGACCACCAGGATCTCGCCGCGGATGCCGGCCCGGGTAAGGACTTCCCCGACCGCCCTGATGATGGCCCCGATGTTCTCCCCCTCCCTGAAGGTGGGGATGATCACCGTGAGATCGTACGGGGGATCCATCTCTCCCCGCCCTCAGCCGGAATACTTGAGGAGGAAGATCCCCCCGTTGGTGTCTCTCCACGCGCGAGTGGCATGCTGGTTCAGCCATGCAATGACAAGCCCCTGGGGATCCGTGGACTGGATATCGCCGGTCACGATGAACCAGACGGTGTGCCCCGGGTTGGCGGCGATAACTGCCTGCAGATCCTCGACCCGGTAGAATCCGAACTCCAGCGTCCCTGCGGTCTCGTTCCTGTAGTAATAGTCGAGGGGCTGCCGCACGTAGCCGGGGAGGGCGACCACCAGATCCCCTGGCACCGCCAACCCCGAGAGCTCCCGGGACAGACCTCTCCAGTCATCCTTCTGCAGGGTGGTGTAGTAGGGGAAGAGGACGGGCAGGTTGATGACGAGGGCGAGGATGAGGGCACCGTAGACCAGGTTCCGGCTCCTGAAGAGGGAGCAGGCAGGCCTGAGCGGGAGGGCGACCGCCGGGAGAAAGGCAGAGAGGAGGTAGAGGAGGTACCGCGGTTCCATGGGCATCCGGTAGGAGAGGAAGACGCTGATCACCAGAGGGAAGGCAAAGACGAAGGCCAGGAGGAGGGCTCTTGTACGGTCCCTGAGAAAGAGGGAGACGACCCCCACGATGAAGAGGGCGGTGAATACGTAGGCGAGGATCTCGGAGAATCCCGAGATCTGCATGATCGTCATGGTGATGGTCGCGATACCCTGGATGCCAAAAGTGGGCGGCCCGCCGGTCCGGAGGGTGAAGAGCTGGACGGCGTAGTAGATGAGGGGAAGGGAGAGGATGACAAAGACCAGGATCGAGACGGCGAAGGGGATCGCTGCCCTCAGATCCTTCACCATCTCCCTGGCCTTCACCGCGAGTGCGAAGATCACGAGAGCGAGGATGGGCACGAAGGCATAGAAGTGGGTCCAGAAGGCGACGGCCGAGAAGATGCCAAAGAGGACGGCATCCCTCCTCCCCCAGGATCGGAGCAGCCGGAGGAAGAAGATGAAGGCGAGGGAGAAGAAGAAGAGCATCGGGGCATAGGCCCGGGCCTCCTGGGAGTAGAAGATCTGGAAGGGAGAGAAAGCGAGGAGGGCGGCCCCGACGATTCCGGTGTTCCGGTCGAGGATCTCCACGCCGATGAAGTAGAAGGCCGGAATGGTGAGTGTCCCGAGGATGGCGGGGATCAGGCGGAGAACCGCCTCGCTCTCCCCGAAGGCGAGCATGGCATGCTCCAGCCAGTAGAAGAGGGGCGGGTTGAACTCGCCGGCCGAGAGCGAGCCCCAGATCTGGGTGAGCGACTGGCGTGCGAAGGTGAGGGTCGAAGCCTCGTCCAGCCAGAGGGAGGCGGTCCCGAGCTGGTAGAGGCGCAGGAATGCCCCGAGGACGGTGAGGACGATGAGAACCTGGAGGTAACGACTCCGGCGGACCATATCCACGATGGAGGCCCGTCCCCCTCCTTCGGAGGGGGCCGGAGCGGGGCCTTCCAGGTCGCACGATGGTTCCCCGGGTGCCGCCCCCTTTGTTTTCTTCTGCCTGATCTCCTTTGCCTTCTTTGCCATGGGATCACTACGTACATCGGAAACGGGGGGTTAAAAGAGTACCGGTCATCGGGGCCGGTACATCCACCGTGATAAGATGACCGGAATCATCCTGCCTTTTCAGGCCGCGGCAGGCTTCCCATCCGGTGGGGACCGGATGAACTCCTCGAAGAGCTTCGCGAGGCCGGATTCGCTGTACAGGCTCATCAGGAACGGCTGGGCAAAGAACTCCTCGACCGTATCGAAGAAAAATCCTGAAGGAACCGGCAGGTTGCTGTCCGGATCGATCACCAGCCTGAAGCTCATGTATTGTGCGGGCTTCTCAGTGTCGTACAGGAGCCTCCACACGGTCGGGAGAGCTGCGAAGGTCTCGGGATGGTCCCCCTTCAGCCAGTCGATGAAGGCCGGGAACTTCTCCCGGTCACCCTTCGCTTCCTCGTCAATCCGCCACCTGAGATATTCGCGGGACATCTCGTTTCTCGCGGACATGAAGTTGTACGCGAGGATTCCCAGGGTATAATCGACATGTGCGAGGGTGTCCATGAAGAAGAACCGGAGCACCGGGTGGAACTCGGACGGGTTATGCATTATGAGGGACTTCCGGTAGAGGTGCCGGAGCACCTGCTCATACTCGTTCGTTTCCAGCATACAGACTGGAAAGGAGGCGGGCAGGTAAAAATCTTTTCACCTTCGTACCCTGAAAGCCTGATCCGGAGGTGATCCGCGGATGTGGGCCCGTTCCACCTTCAGTGGAAGTAGGGTTCCCGGATCCTCACCGCTTCGCAAAAGAGAGCCTCGAGCTCAGCCCCCCTCTTTCCCCGGATATCGATGAGGTTGTCGGAACGGAGGAGGCAGGGCTTGAGTTTCCCGTCGGAGGTGACCCTGAGCCGGTTGCAGAAGGCGCAGAACTCGGTGTTGTGCCGGGGACGGACCACCTCCACCTCGGCGCCGTCCACGCAGTACTTCTTCCGGTGATGCATGCGCCGGGTCAGGATGATCCTCGACCGGGATGCGAGGTCCTCCTCCAGACGGTTGATCTCGGCATGGGAGGTACAGGTGTTCCACTCCATGAGCTCGATGAGCTGGAGGATGAGGTTCCGGTTTCCCCGGACGTACCTGAGGAAGGAGTCCACCTCGTCGTCGTTGATCCCCTTGAGGACTACCATGTTCAGCTTGATCGGGGTGAGGCCCGCCCCGAGAGCGGCCTCGATCCCGGCGAGGACATCCGGGAGCCGGTCGTGCCCGGTGATCTCCCGGTAGCAGGCGGGGTCCAGGCTGTCCAGGGAGACGTTGATCCTCGAGAGCCCTGCCTCCTTGAGGTCCCGTGCGTATCTCTTGAGCAGGATGCCATTCGTCGTCATGGAGGACTCGAGCCCGCGGGGGACCGCCCTCACGATCTCAAGGATATCCTCCCGGACAAGGGGTTCGCCCCCGGTGAACTTCACCGAGCGTATCCCGAGGGAGGCGGCGATCCTGAGGATCTCCCGGATGTCCGAAAGTGGGATCTCGGTCTCCGGCGATCTCTCTCCCTCGGCATGGCAGTAGATACACCGGAGGTTGCACCGCTGGGTGACGCTCACCCGGAGGTTCGTGACCTTCCGGCCGAAGGTATCGGTCAGCACGTCTCCCGTCCTGCGAAGTTCTTGCCGATGATGTAGCACTCTCGCGATCCCTTCCGGGTCACCTTCGGGCGATAGACATGGACCGACCTGAACCGTGCCCGGACATCGCCGAGGAGCTCGTTGAAGTCCTCCCCCTGGAAGGACTTCACGACGAAGTTGCCGCCGGGTTTCAGCACCAGGCAGGCAAGGGCGAGGGCGTCCTCGCCGATCCCGACGGCCCGGGCCTGGTCCAGCGTCCGGTTGCCGGAGAGGTGGGGTGCGGCGTCGGAGACGAGCACCGAGGCCTCCGGGACGGTCGCCCGGATGCGCTCCTGCACGGCGGGATCGGTGAAATCCCCCGCGATGGTTGCGACCCCGGGGATGGGCTGGATAGGCTGGAGGTCGACCCCGAGGATCGTCCCGTGGGTGAGGGCGGAGAGGACCTGGAGCCAGCTCCCCGGCGCTGCCCCGATGTCGATGACCGAGTCCCCGCGCCTGACGACGTGGTAGCGATCCTCGATCTCCAGGAGCTTGTAGGCAGCCCTCGATCGGTAGCCCTCCCTCGCAGCCCGCCGGTGAACGGTATCGCTCGCCCATCCCGAGTTCACGGAGTTCGCTCCCCGGCCGCCCGGCCCTCGGCGGGGTCCTGAGCGGCGTGTTTCACTGACGCGCGCGACGCTGACGCGCCGCTGACGCGCACTAAAAATATGCTTATATAGTTATTAATAGAGTTTGTTAAGGGGTGAGGAATGCTCAAAGCAAGCATCGATGCAGATATCTTCAGGGAGGCTATCGAGGTCGTCTCGGCTCTCGTCACCGAGTGCCGGCTCCACACGGATGCAAACGGGATCAGGACAAGGGCTGTGGATACGGCGAACGTGGCCATGGTCTCCCTCGACCTCGGGAAGGATGGCTTCTCGGCCTTCTCCGCGACCAAGGAGGAGATCGGCCTTGACATCACCAAGATGAAGAATATCCTCGGGATGATGAACAAGGGGGACACCCTGAACCTCCAGCTCGCCGACAGCGCCCGGAAGCTCGAGCTCTCCTTCGGGAACTACCGGTACTCCGTCACCCTCCTCGACGTAAACACCGTGAGAAAGGACCCGAACCCGCCCACCATCGAGCTCCCGGGGAAGATCGTCATCTCCGGCGAGGCCCTCTCCTCGGCCATCAAGGCCGCGAGCGTGGTGTCCGATAAGATCGCCCTCGGCATCGATCCCAAGGGGCAGAACTTCTACATGGTGGCAGAGGGGGACACCGACCACATCCGCCTCGAGCTCGGGAAGGACCAGCTCATCTCCATCAACCCCGTGGAGGCCCGCTCGCTCTTCTCCCTCGATTACCTGAAGGATCTGGGGAAGGTCATGGGGAGGGCGAAGGAGGTTCAGGTCTCCCTCGGGATCGACCACCCGGTGAAGTTCTCGTTCACGTTTGCCGACGGGAAGGGGTCCGTGGATTACCTCCTCGCCCCCCGCATCGAGGCTGATTGATGCGGGTCCAGCTGGACAGACGAGACCTCGCAAAATATCCATTTTTGAAAGAAGCCCAGGACTGGGTCGCGGGCCGGACCGGCACCCTCGAGCAGTTCCTCTCGACCACGTACGGGAAGATAGCCGCCCGGAACGGTGCCCGCAGGGTGATCGGCGCGATCACGGGCGAGAGCGCCGACGGGGCCGCCGGACAGTCCGAACCTGAAAGGGATGTCTTCTCCTATGCCCTCGCCCGAATCCTCGTCTCGTGCACGAAGGACCGTGCGCTCATCGACCGGCTCACCCGGTTCGAGGCGGCGAGGGCCTGGGGTTTCCTCCAGGAGGAGGATGCAGCAAAGCGGGCCTACGTGGCAGGGAGCATCGGGATCGACCCGAAGGCACGGGAGCTCCCTGTGATAGAATACGTCGAGCTCGTGCCGCAGCTCCGTGAGGACCGCTGGAGGCTCGTGAACCGGCAGATATCGAAGGGCAGGGTGAAGCTGGACGGGGATGACCTGGAGGAGCTCATCAGGGAGCGGATCCGGCATCTCCTCCAGCGGCAGCTCCCGCTCCCGGTCCCCGGTCAAATCTGCGAGACCCTCTCGCCCCTTGTTACCGATATCACCGCTTCCTACCAGGCGACCATCCTGCGCGACTTCGGGGAGGTGGAGGAGGGGGCCTTCCCCCCGTGCCTCCAGGCCCTTGTGAGCGCGATCACCGCCGGGACGAACCTCCCCCATGCCGGCAGGTTCGCCATCACCGCGTTCCTCCACAACATCGGCATGAACCCGGTCCAGATCGTGGAGATCTTTGCCAGGGCACCGGACTTCGACCCCGAGAAGACCCGCTACCAGGTGGAGCATATCTCGGGACGCGGGGGGACGGAGTACACCGCCCCTTCCTGCGCGACCCTGCGGACCACCGGGTTCTGCGTGAAGAAGGACAGCCTCTGTGAGCGGGTAAACCATCCCCTCTCGTACTACCGGATCAAGAAGAGGAAAGAGAAAGAACGGGAGAAGGAAAAAGAGAAGGAACCGGTCACGTGATATATTGTTAACAGTGGTATAATGTGATTACCTTGATATTTTTACCTGTGCTTTTTCGAGGATTCCAACTTTTTTTTCAGTCTTTCCACAAATGACACAGCGATTTTCTTTCCATAAATGACAGAGCGGTTCTTCAACCGTTTTAAAATAGTCTCCCATTCGTCTTTTGACACCATGAGGGAGAATATGTTTAAGCTTACATAAAAATTACTTCATGATGCTCTTTCATCCTCCCCGAACCCAACCCTGACATACCAGGATGATCCTCCCTCTCCTCATGGCAACCGCTTCCCTGATCCCCTGGTCTCCTGCCTGCGGATCGCTCCTCACCTCGTCCCGGGAGGATCCGGAGATATGGGAATGCGGGTATTGTTATGCGGTTTTTCCGGTCGAACGAACTGGGTAGGAATCAATAAAGGAATGCGGTAAATGGGGAAGAAGATTCGGGAAGAGACCTTCAAATGAAAATTATTTTTTCTTTTTTGCTGTAGCCTTCTTGCGGGTTGTTTTTGCTTTTCTCTTCGGCTTTGTTTTTGGTTTTAATTCTTCCCGGAATTTTTTGCACCATGATACCAAGTCGTGTGTTCCCATTTGTTTATTGCACCTGCCACAGATGGGTTCCAGGTTGCTGACATTGTTACTGCCACGGCTTGCATATGCTCGCCGGTGTCCGCATGCAAAGTCATCCCTGTGAATAGTACGCTGACGACAGCAAACACAGATGCCTGTTGCACTATCGCCAAACCGCTTCTGCCAAACCTTATTCCTTGTTGCGGGGGTTATCTGCTCCCTCTTCTGTTCCTCCCCCCACATACCCTTCGGGCTGGGTAGTTTAGCCTTGAGTAGCGGAGCCTTAGGGAGTTTGACTGAGGGCAACCTTCCGAATCGAAAGTCAGGCATAATTCAAAACTATAAATCGTCTTGGGTATTTTACCTCTTTTTACCTTTAAGTGGAGGTCTTAATCCTAACTCTCTGTGCATATGTTTGATAACATCTTCCCGTCCGTCACCACCAGTAAGATCCTTTCTGATCTTTCCACGAGGGGTTTTGGGGCCTGACATGATATAGTGATATAAAAAAGCATAATAAATAATTATGCAAGAATCTGTGGATTAAAGCGACTTTGCATTTGTGAGATCCCACACTCCCGGCACAACCACCCGACCGGCACCTAGCTATGTCTAATAAATTCATGACCTCCTTTTTGCTTGGACCCTGAAAATTTCCGAAGTATTTTGTGTTACAACTTTACAACAAAGAATGAGCCAAAATACAAACCACCCAACAAAAGCAATAAATTCAGGATGGACGGTATTAAAAAATGCATATAAAAAATAAAACGAGAGATCTATCGAAATATAAAATATATCCAATATAATAAAAGATTTAACCAAACCGAATTTATTAAAGAGTTTTTGATACCGTTCATTCGTCTCTAGTATACCAAACCACTCTACTGCAATACATGTTGTGAAAGCATCCAAAAAGCGTAGCGCGATTGTGCCAATCACTATATACAGGAAATAAAGCCTAATTGTGCCAACCACCGTATACAGGAAATAAAGACTATTCATGCATCACCAACTCGGCTGATCCCGCACTCCCGACACCACCACCCCGACCAGCACGAACCGGTACACCCCTTCTTTCTCTTCCTTGGCATAGAGCCAGACCATGCGCGATCCGCATTTAGGGTGAGGGCATGAGGGAGCTTTGACCCTCATTATGTATCCATAAGTGCACGAAAAGAAAGGTTTTACGGAGCCGGATTATTATGGTGCTCTTATGGTTATCATATCATGCCACTATCAACGGTGTCTTACGGTCACGCAATCTTCTCCCTGATCAGGAATCCCGCGCCACTCATCAGCGCGATGTAGACGGCAATGGCAAGGACGTACGCGATCCCTTTTCCCCCCGGGATGGGGAGGGCAGGGAGGGCGATAAGGACGATGACAAAGAGCACGAGGCTTGTTATTCCGGTCGCCACATCCAGCATCCGGGCATTCATGGAAATTTATCCGGCTTCCTCCCCCATATGCCTGCCCATTCACACACCGATCGCTCCCTTTTTCCCTTCATGACCCCATGATCGGGTACGGGTCTTGCCCGACAGAGGCGGCGAGAGTGAGGAGAGACGAGGAAGGGGAGGTCCGGGGGAGGCTCGAGCTGGCCGTGAAGATCCTCGCGGAGGGGATGTCGCCCTCCCTTGTCCCTGTCACAGGGGCGGATATAGGGTATGCCCTCCGCGGGGCACGGACACGGAATGACGTTGCAGGCATAGAGGGTGGAATCGTGAAGATGGGCGGCGGGGTCCATCCATCGGGAGGGGTGACCTTCGGGGCGGGTGAAGTCGTGGCGAGGGTTGTGCTCACGGCCCTGCGGACCGATCCTGCGATCCGGAGCGCAGCGGTGATCCGGTACTCCCCGGCCACCATTGCCGTCCTGGAGGCCCTCCTCCTCGAGATCTGCGAGTTCGACCGTGCCCGTGAGCCCCCCGGGGTATCCACGATGGACTGGGGGGTCGCCTCCTGCTGTCGTGAGGGAGTGCCCGATGTCATCTTCGACCGCGGTGCTGCGGGAAGGGAGCCCCTGATCCGGATCCTGGGCGAGGAACCGGTATCAGTCGCCCAGACCATCGTTGCGGTGAGCCACAGACTTTTTTAGGGTTTGAAGCCCTCGATAGAGAAGCATACCTCCCCCCAGTTGTCAGAAAGGTCTTTTCCTCCCTGGAAGCGATCGGGGCTCACCCGAAACCGGGATGCATGCACTGAGAAAAAGTCTTTCATTTAGCACGGCCGAAATGACCCCATGGATACCGAGCTCCGCGACAGGTTCACCGGGTTGTGGAATACGTACTTCGAGGGGGCAGACCTGCCCGTCACCTTCGGGATCGGCAGCGATCCCGGGGAGATTCAGAAGGCGGCCGCGCCGAAGGGCTGGCGGTGCCTTGTCTGCGATCTGACCCGGATACGAAAGGGAACTCCTCTCGCCTTTGACGAAAGGTCAGTCTCCTGCGCAGGCGGGAAGTTTTACCTTGGCTTTACGGCCGAGCGGGCCCCCGAGTTCCGCTACTTCCTCTCGTACGGGAAGCCGGGAGTGGTCGAGGGTGAGCGATACAAGCAGTCCCCCGAGATCGTGGAGGCGATGAGCGGGCACACGATGAGCATCCCCGCAGCGGGCCGGTGCTACATCTTCAAACGGTGGGACCAGCTGGATCCCGATGATATTCCCGAGGTCGTCATCTTCTTTGCGAGGCCGGAGGTCCTCTCGGGCCTCTTCACGCTTGCGAACTTCGACCAGACCGACCCGAACGGTGGAGTCATCTGCCCTTTTGGTGCCGGGTGCGGCTCGATCATCTACTATCCCTGGCTCGAGCAGCAGAAGGAGAACCCGAGGGCCGTGCTCGGATTGTTCGACCCCTCGGCACGACCCTGTGTGCCCCTGGATATCCTGACCATGGCCATCCCGATGAAGAAGTTCGTGAAGATGGTCGGGTACATGGAGGAGAGCTTCCTCATCACGCCCTCATGGGAGAAGGTGAAGAGGAAGATCGCGCGGAGCACGGAGATGTATTCACGGTGAGAGAAAAAACAGGAGAGGCGTCTCCCCCGGGACTGCAGTCCGCTCACCCGCTATGTTCAGCGCTGAGAATAAGAAGAGGGCGATCGGGAGTGGGAAAAACCCCTCATGGGCCCCCATGAGGTGCCCATCCGGTGGGCCCCAACCATCCCTGGCATCCCCGCCGGTCCTCTCCCTGAGCGGACGAGGCCGGTCCCTGCTGATGCTGTCTTCAGGTAATCCTGGATGACGGTCCTGTTTATCGTTCCTGCCGTGACCTTCGCATCGAGATCTCTCCTGAAGGCCATCATGGCGCTCCCGAGGGCGGTCATGTTCGAGCTCCCGAGGGCCGTGTGCGCATCGGAGATGGCTGCAGAGAGATCAGAGACATCATACCCCTTCCCCGCGAGATATGCGGTAAGGTTCTCTGCATAGCCGACTCCCACGGTACCTGGTACGCCTCCCCAGGCGGGAAACGCGGGAATGGTCGACCTGTTGAAGGCCCCCGGATTCCATACGGGCTGAAGGTTCCTGATCGATGTTCCCTGGGTCCCCCTCGACGAAGGGTTGATGAACCTCTGGACGACATTCTTCGCCTCCGAAAGGACGACCAGCGGGCCTACCACGGGAAGCGCCATCACCTGGAGGGACGAGAAGATGCCCATCCCGTGGCCCAGCAGTCCTGTTCCGATTCTCCTGGAGACAGGAGACGAAATGCGGCCGTGAGAGGGACCGGCAGCCATCGCGGGTGCTGCCAGGATGACGACAAGGCAGACGATCATTGAGAGCCCGAAGACTCTCGTCCATGAACTTGACATGAGTACACCTGCTTCTCTGGGCGTAAACGGGTACGCCTGATGTAAGATATATTGTACATTATGTTATATATAAACTACTATTATCAGGGACTCGGGCACATGGGAGACCCCTGGCAACAGAGGAAGCCTGACCCGGCAGCAGCAGGCAAGAAATAAGCCCGTGACAAAGCGATTCCCCGGTTCGCAAATATTCTTAAAGTCTCACGTTGCATGCATGATGCAAAGGGAAGATAGGAATGGGAATCAAACCATCATACATCAAGAGGCTCGGCCAAGAGCTCATCGTGGAACGGCCCGAGCGATTTGGCCGCGACTTCAAGGAGAACAAGCTGGGCGTGAGCGAGAATGCAATCATCGGGAGCAAGAAGGTCAGGAACCGGGTAGCCGGCTATATCACCCGGAAGCACAATACCGGCAAGAAATCCTGATACCGGACTTCTCTTTCTGAATTCCACCTCCTCCGGGCAGAGGGCGATTCACCTGACAACCCGTGGCTTGCGAGGCCCGGGGCCACGCCATTTTCCTGCACCTGCCGGTCAAGCCCCCTGTGTCGGGCTCCAATCATCTGATAGGGATGCTTTTATCACCGGCCAGGCCGGTATTTGATGAAGGTGCCGTCCCGGTATTCCTGGAAGGCGACTTTCAGCTCCTCCTGCGTGTTCATGACGATGGGGCCGTACCAGGCGACGGGTTCCCTGATGGGCCTTCCTGAGACGAGGAGGAGCCTCACCCCTTCACCTCCCGCCGTGATCACGACCCTGTCACCGTCTCCGTAGAGGACGACGTTCCCCGGGCCGACTGCCACCTCTCCCCCGAGATCGAAGTACCGCGCACCCTCAACCCCGTAGGAGTACGGCTCTCGCCTGTCATCGAAGAACCCCTTCCCCCCGATGACATATGCAAAGACGGTCCGCCCGGGACCTTCCTTGTGCGAAAAGGTCCCCTCTGCCGGGATCGTCACATCCAGGTACATGGGATCGGTGACGATCTCCCGGACCGGGCCCGCAACGCCCTCCGCATCCCCGGCAATGACCCGGATCTTCGAACCGCCGGGCCCGTCAACCACAGGGATCTCACCTGACTCCAGACCCCGGTAGCGGGGGTCCATCATCTTGTGGGAGGCAGGGAGGTTGGCCCAGAGCTGGAATCCCTGGAGAAGCCCCGTTCGATCGCCCGCGGGCATCTCCTGGTGGATGATCCCGCTGCCTGCGGTCATCCACTGGACATCGCCCGGCCCGATGACCCCCTCGTTCCCCATGCTGTCCCCGTGGGCAACCTTCCCATGGAGCACATAGGTGATGGTCTCGATCCCCCGGTGGGGATGCCAGGGAAATCCCCTCCGGTAATCCTCCGGATTTTCTGAATGGAAATCATCCAGGAGGAGGAAGGGGTCGAGTGCCGGTACATGGCGATACCCGAACGCACGGCTGAGCCGGACCCCGGCGCCTTCTATCGTGGGTATGCTCTTCAGGAGCTTCGTAATCCTTCTCGGGTTCTCCATACAGGTTCTTCCGCCCCTGATTACACCCTTTCACCTCTTGAAGCTCACCCATGGGATAAGACCCTCATCGGGGACGGAATCCGGGATTCCTGATGATGTCGAAAACGATAAGAATGAGATGCACGTTGAGTAGAAGATACAGGAAGGTGAGCGAAAAGATATGTTCGAGGGTGTCTTTCCGGCCATTATCACACCCTTCCGGACGGGTTCCCGGCCGGATCTCGATCTCGAAGGGTTGCGTGCGAATGTAGCATGGCTCGTTGAACAGGGCGTTCATGGCATCGTCCCCTGCGGCTCGACGGGTGAGTCCGCCACCATGAGCCACAAGGAGCACGAGAAGGTGATCGAGGAGACCGTGGACGTGGTGAACGGCAAGATCCCGGTCCTTGCAGGTACGGGTTCCAACAATACCGAAGAGGCCGTTCTCCTCACGAAGGCGGCAAAGAACATCGGGGCGGACGGCGTTCTCGTCATCTCCCCTTATTACAACAAACCGAACAGGTCCGGCCTCGTGAAGCACTACACAAAGATCGCGAATCTCGATATCCCGGTCGTCATGTATAACGTCCCGGGCAGGACAGGGCAGAACCTGAACGACTTCAAGCCTTCTCTCGTGGCGGAGCTTGCAAAGCACCCGAATATCGTCGGGATCAAGGAGGCGAGCGGGAACCTAGGCCAGATGTGGCAGATCATCGAGGAGACGAGAGACGAGTCCTTCCACCTCATCTCGGGTGACGACAACCTGACCCTTCCGATCCTCGAGCTCGGAGGTGTCGGGGTCATCTCGGTCGCGGCGAACGTGGAGCCTGCCCGCATGGTCGAGCTGTACGAGTCCTTTAAAAAAGGAGACTATATGAGGGCAAGGAAGATTCACTTCGAGCTCGAGCCGCTCTTCAAGGACCTCTTCATCGATACGAACCCGATCCCGGTGAAGAAGGCCGTCGAGCTCAGGGGCATGGCTGCCGGCCCGGTCCGTCTCCCCCTCGATAGCCTTGACCAGGAGAGGACCGCGAAGCTCGCGAAGACCCTAGGGCTCTACAGGGCCTGAATATGATCAAGGTGGTGGTCAGCGGGGCCCTGGGCCGCATGGGCGGCACGGTGGCAAAGCTCATCAACGATGCCTCGGATCTCGAGCTTGTCGGCGGAGTGGACGTGAGGCCGGGAACTGCCTTCGGGGCAGAAGTTGTCTCGTCGGACCAGATCGACCGTCTCCTCGCAGAGAAGAAGCCCGATGTGCTCGTGGACTTCACGGTCGCAGGTGCTGCGGTCGAGAACGTGAAGGCCGCGGCCCGGCACAATGTGGCCCTTGTCGTGGGAACGACCGGGTTCACACCCAAACAGAGGGAAGAGATGAAGAGGGCCGTTGAGGCCTCGGTCCCTGCCGTCATCTCGAGCAACTTCTCGGTCGGGGTGAACATCTTCTGGTTCCTGATCCGGGAGGCGGCAAAGAAGCTCGGGGACTATGACATCGAGGTGATCGAGGCCCACCACCGGAACAAGAAGGACGCCCCGAGCGGGACCGCAAAGACCATCCTCGAGATCCTCGACTCCGAGGTGGGGACGCGGCCGAAGCTCTACGGCCGGGAGGGGATGACGGAGCGGGGGAAGGAGATCGGGGTCCATGTCATCCGGGGCGGGGACATCGTCGGCGAGCACACCGTGCTCTTTGCAGGGAACTACGAGTGCATCGACCTCTCCCACCGTGCCTACGACCGGTCGGTCTTTGCGATGGGGGCCCTCCGTGCCATCCGCTGGGTCGGGGGGAAGAAGCCGGGCGTCTATTCGATGGCCGATGTGCTGAACCTTCACCCGAAGTAGAAGACCGCTGCCATATCGAAACCTATTAAACCTTTTTTCCCGAATGTCTATACCCGGAGGAGCACAAATGCCAGCAGTGGTAAACCCCGATCTCTGTGTCGGCTGCGAGACCTGCGTCGACGAATGCCCGGGGGAAGCCATCACCATGGAGGACGGTATCGCAAAGGTTGATCCCAAGAAATGCACCGAGTGCAAGACCTGCGTGGATATCTGCCCGTCAGCATCCATCCACATGGAATGAGCTCGCGAACCTCCCCTGAGCATCCTCACCCTCATCTCATCCTGAATGGGAAGACCGATTCTCATTTCGGGAAAACGATACATTTTTTATGGGGCGGGAACCGGGGATTTCCCTCCGGATTCATAAAGCAAATTATTTATTTCGTGACAGACTCTAACACACTCAGCCATGATCAAGGTCGGAGTGCTCGGAGCCACCGGTGCCGTCGGGCAGCGGTTCGTACAACTGCTTGCAAACCATCCCTGGTTCGATCTCGTCACCCTCACCGCTTCTGAGAGGAGTGCAGGGAAGAAGTACGGGGATGTGGTGAACTGGAAGCTCGACGCACCCTTCCCGGAGAAGGTGAGGAACCTCGCCGTCTCCCCCACGAGCGTGAAGGGGGCAAAGGGAGTTGAACTGGTCTTCTCGGCGCTCCCGGCGGAGATAGCCGGCCAGGTCGAGGACGACTTCTCCCGGGCCGGGGTCGCGGTCTGCAGCAATGCACGCTCCCACCGGATGGAGCCCGATATTCCCCTGGTTATCCCCGAGGTGAATGCCGATCACCTGGCCCTCATCGATCTCCAGAGGGACAAGGGCCGCGACGGTTTCATCGTCACGAACCCGAACTGCTCCACGATCATGCTCTGCGTCGCACTCGAACCCCTCAGGTCCACCGGCTTCACGGACGTCCGGGTCGCCACCATGCAGGCCATCTCAGGGGCAGGCTTCTCCGGCGTTGCTGCCATGGACATCTATGACAACATCGTGCCCTACATTGGAGGAGAAGAGGAGAAGATGGAGAGCGAGACCCTCAAGATCATGGGAACACTCGAGGGGGGCGAGGTCAGGGACGCCCCCTTCCAGGTGAGCGCCAGCTGCCACCGGGTGCCGGTCATCGACGGGCATACCCTGGCGGTCTGGGTGGACGTGAAGGACGGGATCGCGGAGGTGAAGCAGGCGTTCCGGAGCTACAAGCCTCCCTTCTCGGGGCTCCCCACCCAGCCGGAACGCTCCATCGAGCTCTTCGAGCAGCCCGACCGCCCGCAGCCACGGCTCGACCGCATGCGGGGTGGTGGGATGACCGTCTCGGTCGGAAGGGTGAGGCCGGGCCTGCGCTTCATTGCCCTCGGCCATAACACTATCAGGGGGGCGGCAGGGGCCTCCGTGATGAATGCAGAACTAATCCGCACCAGAAAGTACCTCTGAACAGGAGGGAGACACATGTTGAAGGACAACACAGTATTCGTCGGAAACAAGCCAGTCATGAACTATGTACTTGCAGTGGTGACCCAGTTCAACAACGGTGCAGATGAAGTGGCGATCAAGGCAAGGGGAAAGGCGATCTCCCGTGCGGTGGATACCGCCGAGATCGCCCTCAACCGCTTCCTGGATAACATTGCGAAGAAGGAGATCGTCACCTCGACCGAGGTGATCGACACCGACAGCGGGAAGACGAACGTCTCCTCTATCGAGATCATCCTCACCCAGAAGAAGTAGCCGGGCGCTGCCCACCTTCCTGTTTTTTACCCTCCGGGGACAGACAGAGAGAGGACGAACCCTGCCCGAAGGAGAGAGATGATGACCCGCCCGGATGCCCTCAGGGAACGTATCCATACGCTCGCCCGGCAAGAGTACCCTATGCTTGAGGCTCTCTACCGCGACCTCCATGCCCACCCCGAGCTCTCGGGGCATGAGAAGGCGACCGCATCGAGAATAGGAGAGGAACTCAGGCGATCCGGCCTCACGGTCCATACGGGAATCGGGGGCCACGGGGTCGTCGGGGTGCTCGCGAACGGCCAGGGCCCCACCGTTATGATCCGGAGCGACATGGATGCCCTTCCTGTCACCGAGAGGACCGGTCTCCCATACGCGAGCACCGTCTCGGTGTCCGTGGAGACCCGGGCGGTGAAGGTGGGGGTGATGCATGCCTGTGGCCATGACCTGCACATGGCCATCATGGTCGGGGCAGTCCGGCTCCTCTCGGCGCTCTCTGACACCTGGTCGGGCACCCTGCTTGCTGTCGGACAACCATCCGAGGAGACCGGGTCCGGGGCACGGGCGATGGTTGCCGACGGTATCTTCACCCGGTTCCCCGGGCCCGACTATGCCCTCGCCCTCCACGTCGACCCGAATATCCCTGCCGGGAAGATCGGCTACCGGCCGGGCATCATCTCGGCGGGGAGCACCTCCCTCGATGTCACCGTGAGGGGCATCGGGGGGCATGCCGCCCACCCGCACCAGTCGATCGACCCGGTGGTCACCGCTGCCAGGACGATCCTCGCCCTCCAGACCATCGTCTCACGGGAGATCGACCCGAGGGAGATGGCGGTGCTCACCGTGGGGGCCGTTCATGGCGGCACGAAGCACAACGCGATCCCCGACGAGGTGGTGCTCAGGGTGAACATCCGGTACAACAGCGATGCCACCAGGGACCGGATGCTTGCCTCTATCGGGAGGATGGTGAGGGGTATAGCCCTGTCCGCGGGGGTGCCCGATGACCTGATGCCCCTCATCCGGAGGCCCGGCGATGCGACCCCCCCGATGGAGAACGACCCGGTTCTCACAGAACGGGTCCGATCGATCCTCATCTCGGTCCTCGGGGAGGAGAACGTCATCCTCATCCCCCAGCTCACCGGGAGCGAGGACTTCAGCGTCTTCGGGAACGGGACCCCCCGTGTCCCCATCTGCTACATGCGCCTGGGGGCCGCCGACCCCCGCGAGCTGGAGGGATCCGCGAAGGAGGGGAGGGACCTCCCCTACCTCCACAGCAGCCGGTTCGCCCCGCCGCCGGATCCCACGATTCGTATCGGCGCCATAGCTATGGCGGCTGCGGTTGCAGGCCTCCTCAGCCGCTGATCGGTAAGGGAGGCTATGCCATATCCCGGATCTGATCCGGCGTGAGGAGCCATTCAAGTACGCCGGCCGATCCGGAGTCCGGCGAAAATTCCCCGATCTTCGCCATCCCCCCCTTCCCGATCTCTATCCTGGTAGACTCGCCTGCACCTATGAAGAGGGCGATGAGCTCTGAAAGGTGAGGTTCATGGCCGACGAGGAGAACCATGTTCGCGTCCGGGAACGCCGTGAGCCGTTTCCTGAGGGCCTCGGGTTCCGATCCCGGCTCAAGCTCATCCCAGAGAGCAATCTCCTGCCCGTAGGAGAGCTCATCAGCCACGATCTCCGCGGTCTCCCGTGCTCTCTTCAGGGGGCTCGAGGCGATGAGATCCGGGGCGATCGCACACCCCGCCATCCACTTCGAAACAACCCGGATCTCCCGGGCCCCCTTCGGGGTGAGGAGGCGGGCGGAATCATCCCCTTCCGCCCCGCCCCTCTTCTCGGCCTTCCCATGCCGCAGGATGAGGATGTCCATGGGGGAGAGGAGGGTTGACCGGCCGATAATACTATCCACCCTTCCTCGCTCCCTGTAACCACCTGGTCGTGAAGGGGTTCAGAATAGGGTAACTCTTTTTCTTCGCGGGTCAGGAGTATGAAGGGTGGAGAGGCAGGACTGCGATCAGAGGAGTTCTTCCCGGGGATCATTCCCGGATGTATCACGTGCGGGGCAGATTCTGTCTGCACCGTTACCAACCTGCAGTTTGCAGCCGGTGCGTGGTTCTTCCTGCCCCGACTCCCGGATAATGACCGGACTCCTTATATACTCCCGGAATGAGGGGAGATCTGCAGCCAGACCGGGAGGGATGGCTGGATCTCTCCCCGGCTGACTCCCTGGAGCGTGAGGTGGTGGACAGAGCGTTTTCCCTGGATGACCCGGGCCTCTTCTTCAACCGCGAGCTCGGCTGGCTCCAGTTCAATGAAAGGGTCCTTGAAGAGGCAGAGGACCCGGCCCACCCTATCCTTGAACGGCTGAAATTCTTCTCGATCTGCGGGTCCAACCTCGACGAGTTCTTCATGGTCCGGGTCTCGGGCCTCCGCCGCCAGCTCGGGCGGCCGGTCACAAAGGCACCACCAGACGGGATGACACCCGCCGAGCAGCTCCAGGCCATCGGCCGGCGGATGAAGCCCCTCCTTGAGCGGTACGGGCGCTGCTGGGAGGGACTCCTGCTCCCCGAGCTCCAGAGGGCCGGCATCCGGATCCTGCGCTTCTCCGAGCTCTCGCCTGAGCAGCAGGCATCCATGCGGTCGAGCTTCGAACGGGAGATCTTTCCTGTGCTCACCCCGCTCGCCTTTGATATCACCCACCCCTTCCCCTTCATCTCGAACCTCTCGGTGAACCTCGTGGTCCAGATCCGGCACGGGGGGAAGGAGGAGACCTTTGCCCGGATCAAGATACCCAAGGGGCTCTTCAAAAGGCTCCTCCCCGTCCCCGATGTCTCCCCAGGTGAACAGGCAGGGGTAACCGACCGGCTCACCTATGAATTCATCCTCCTCGAGGACCTGGTGGCGGCGAACCTCGATCTCCTCTTTCCCGGGATGGAGATCGGGGAGATCCACCCGTTCCGGATCACCCGGGACGCGGACATCGAGATCCGGGAGGACGAGGCCCATGATCTCCTCTCGGCCATCGAGGAGTCCATGGAGATGCGCAGGACAGGGATTCCGGTACGCCTCGAGGTGGACCGGACCATGCCCGAGAGGATCTGCCATATCCTTGCCTCCAAGCTGAACCTCCCCCGGGAGTTCGTCCACCATTCACCCTGCCCCATCGGCATGGCCGATCTCTCGGAGCTCCTGGCCATCCCCCGCACGGAACTGAAGGACCGGCCCTTCCTCCCTGCCATCCCGCCGGGCATAGAGGGCGAGACGGATATCTTCTCTGCCATTCGGAAAAGGGACATCCTCTTTTACCACCCCTATGACAGCTTCGTCCCCTTCATCGATCTCCTCAATACCGCCGCCCATGATCCCCAGGTCCTCGGGATCAAGATCACCCTCTACCGGATCGACAGCGACTCCCCGATCGTCAAGGCCCTGATGGATGCCAGGGAGCAGGGCAAGCAGGTGACCGCCGTGGTGGAGCTGAAGGCCCGTTTTGACGAGCAGCGGAATATCACCTGGGCCCGTGCGCTCGAACGAGCGGGTGTCCACGTTGTCTACGGGGTAAAGGGGCTGAAGGTCCATGCCAAAGCCTGCCTCGTTGTCCGGAAGGAGGACGGGGGGATCGTGCGGTATGTTCATCTCTCCACCGGCAATTACAATGCCGTGACCACGAGGATCTACGCCGATATCGGCCTCCTCACCACCGATCCAGAGATCGGTGCCGATATCACCGATCTCTTCAATGCCCTCACCGGTTACTCGGGAAAGGAGAAGTACCGGTCACTTCTCGTTGCCCCCCGCACCCTCAGGAGAGAGATAATCGACCGGATCGACCGTGAGATCGAGAGGCACGGGGCCCACGGGGACGGCTACCTGGCCTTCAAACTGAATGCCCTCGAAGACAGGGAATGCATCGAGGCCCTCTACCGGGCTTCCATGGCAGGTGTCACCGTCGACCTGAACGTGAGGGGCTTCTCGTGCCTCCGGCCCGGGGTTTCCGGGGTGAGTGACCGGATCCGGGTTACCTCCGTCGTCGACCGGTTCCTGGAGCATGCCCGCATCTATTCCTTCCGGAACGGAGGTGATCCCGAGGTGCTCCTCGGCTCGGCCGATCTCCGGCCCAGGAACCTTGACCGGCGGGTCGAGATCCTCTTTCCCGTGAAGGATCCCGAGATCCGTGATGCCATAGTGTCCACCATCCTCCGCGTTCACCTCGCCGATACCGTGAAAGCGCGGGAGCTCCACAGTGATGGTACCTATACCCGGGTGGAACCATCCCCGGGGACTACGCCCCTGAGGTCACAGGAATGGCTCATCGAGCACCGGGGGATATGGCACAGGAGGCAGGATGAGAAGTCCTCCCGTGACTCCTGAGGAAGATTCACTCTGCGGCTACGGGGCCGGATACCTCCTGCGCCAGCTCGCAGCCATGCGGGAAGAGATGCCCGGCGTAGCGAGCCGCAGGGATATCGAGCACATCCACCGGATGCGCGTCGCGACAAGGAGGTTCCGGAGTGCTCTCCCCCTCTTTGCCCTCTGCTTTCCGGAGAAGAGGATGCGGCGATGGCGGAGGCGGCTGCGCGGGGTCGCACGAGCCCTCGGGGAAGCGCGGGATGCAGATGTCCAGATCGCATACCTCGCGGAGTACCTCGACAGGGTGAGAAAGGGAGGATCCGGGAAGTTCCATGAAAGCCTCCCGGCCGTGATCACGCAAACGAACTACCCCGTGCCGGTCAGGCCCGGACTGGATCGCTTCCTTGCCATCCTCCGGCGGGTACGATACTCCTGCCAGGGCATCCGCGACCGGATCGGGAGCTACCTCCTGAGCAAAGGCCGCATGTCAACAGCCCGCCCGTCCATACCGGGGACCGATGCCTTCCAGTACGGGGATGAGCAGGATCCGGTTCCGGGGATCGAGTTCCTCCTCCTTCGCCGGCGGCAGCGAAGGGATCTCCTCCAGGAGGGGATCGAAACCGCCATCGCAGACCTGGAGAAGGAGGGGATACTCGGGAGGATAGAGGAGCACCTGAAGAAGATGGCCGGCGGAGAGATCGGCTTTTCATCCACCCCCGAGGAGGCTTACGCAGCCGCCTTCAGTGCCATCTCGATCCGGATCGACACCCTCCTCTCATACGGGGATGCCCTCGCCGACCCCGCACGGGCCAGGGAACACCATGCCATGCGGATCGCGGGGAAGAGGCTGCGTTATGCCCTCGAGGCATGGAGCGACTTCTACGGGGGGGCCTTCGCAGACGAGATAGATACCCTCAAGAGGTTCCAGGACCTCCTCGGCGAACTCCATGACTGCGACGTATGGATCGGGTCCACCCCGGGGTTCATCAGGGAGGAGGAGGAGCGCAGCCACGCGTTCTTCGGGGATGACCGCCACTTCAGGGCCCTGATTCCGGGCATCCGGGCGGTACTTGCGGACCGCAGGCTGCAGAGGGTGCACCTCCACGAGATCTGCCTCACCCTGTGGAGGGATCTCCTGTTCAGGGGGTACTGGGAGGGGTTGCGGGAGAAGGCGCTCCGGCCCCTCATCCCCGCTCCGCCGGGCGGGGCCTACCGGATTGGCCTCGTCAGCGACATCCACGGGGACGCGGATGCCCTTGCCATGGTCATCGCCGACGGAAGGGCGCGGGGGACGGACCTCTTCCTGAATGCCGGTGATACCCTGGGTGAGGGTCATGATTCGGGAGAGGTCGTTGACATGATCCGGCGGAAGGGTGTGGTGAGCGTTATCGGGAACCTCGATCTGGAGATCCTGAGGGAGAGAGGTTCCGCCGGGAAGAGGAGGCGGGGTGAACCTGTTCCGATCCCTGAAGGGATACAGAAGGATTCCCGCAGGTATATGGAGTCGCTTCCTGCCTCGATACGGCTGTCGGTCGCCGGAAAAGGGATCCTCCTCACCCATGGATCGCCACTTTCCAGGACTGAGTACCTTGATGAGCGGACCCCCTATGAGCGACTCTGCGAGATAGCGCGGGAATCAGCCACCAGTGCCATCGTGAGCGGCCATGGTCATCTCCCTTCCGTCCGGTCTGTATGTAATACCCTCTTCGTGAACCCGGGCTCGGTGGGAAGGCTCACGGACGGAAACCCCCTGCCCGGTTATGCGATCCTCGAGATAGCCCCGGATGGGACGATGACGGCGTCCCGCCACCGTATCGAGAACCGGGTGCAGAACAGGTGAACCAGGAATACCTCCCTTGCGCAGGTTCCTGATTTCTTCGGGAGAGGGGGAGAACACCTGTGAGGTCCCTTCTCCCCGGCCAGCCGGTGGACGGAGGCTATTTCAGAGATCCCGGTGAGATCAATGCAGGGAAGCGTGAGCCAGCTGACATGAAGGACTCCGAGGAATCCGGACCCAGGACCGTGGCCTTCATCGATATCGGCACGAACTCCATCCGGCTCCTCGTGGTCCGTATCAACCCGAACGGCACCTATGCGATCCAGTCCCGGCAGAAGGAGACCGTCCGCCTTGGGGAGGGAGAGTTCGGGGACCAGAGCGTCATCCAGCCGGAACCCATGGAGAGGGCGGTGATGATCGCCCGCCGTTTCCGGGATATGGCCGCCGCGTTTGGGGCAACGGAGTTTGTCGCGGTGGCAACCTCCGCCACCCGTGAGGCAAAGAACAAGGCCATGTTCCTCGCGAGGCTCCGCCTTGAGGCACTCCTCGATGTTCATCCCGTCTCAGGGAGGGAGGAGGCCCGGCTCACCTACCTGGGGGTCGCACCTTCCCTCCAGCTCGGGGGCAAGAAGGGTCTCTTCATCGATATCGGCGGGGGGAGCACCGAGATCGCGGTCGGTGACGGCGAGGACCCCGCCTTCATCGACAGCCTGAAACTCGGGGGGATACGGCTCGCGAACAACTTCCCGGGGGACGGGCGTGGTGGGCCGCTGGGAAAAAAGACGCTCCGGGAGATGAAAGGCTACATCGGGGACGTCATTGTCCGCACCGTCGAGTCCGTGAAGCGGCAGAAGGTTGATCTGGCGGTAGGATCCTCGGGGACCATCGAGAACCTGGGCGAGATCGGCGTCAGGAATTTTCCGCAGCCGGGGCAGGTGGCAGGGTCCACCCTGAGCCTCGGCCAGCTCCGATCCATCATCCCCCTCCTCTCGGGGATGACCCTCGAGGAGCGAAAGGGCGTCGCCGGCATGAACCCCGAACGGGCCGACATCATCATCCCCGGAGCGATCATCCTGGAGAGCTTCATGGAGGGCCTGAAGCTCGGGAGTATCCGGATCTCGGAGAGGGGGCTCCAGGACGGCCTCCTCGAGGATTACCTCTCCCGGCATGCCCGCCCCCGTGACATCCACCGGATGGGTGCCCGCGAACGCTCCGTCCTCCGCCTCGCACGGTCCTGCGGCGTGGACGAGGGGCATGCCCGGTCCACCCAGGCTCTCTCCCTCCAGCTCTTTGATTCTGCCCGCGGGATCGGCCTCCATGACCTCGGGGAGAGGGAACGGGACCTCCTCGGCTTTGCGGCTCTCCTCCATGATACCGGGAAGTTCATCTCCTTTGCGAACCACCATGACCATTCCTACTATGTCGTGAGGAACGCGGATCTCCTGGGCTTCGATGACATCGAGCTCGCTATCATGGCGAATGTGGTGAGGGTCCACAGGAAGAAATTTTCGGTCAAGAAGCTCGCCGATTGCAACGAACTGGACGGGAGATCCCAGAGGGTTGTCGGGATCATGGGAATGCTCCTGCGCCTTGCCGAGAGCCTTGACCGGAGCCATGCCGGCCTCGTCAGGAAGGCCTGGTTCACCGCCAAGGAGAACGGTATCCTCAACCTTGAATTCGAGGCAGCGGACAGGTGCGACCTCGAGATCTGGGCCGCAGAGAAGCACAGGAAGGCTTTTGCATCGATCTTCAAGAAAGAACTGGCCATCAGCCCCCGATGCGGGCCGGGACCAGGTACTGAGACACGGGGCTGAACAGGCCCCTTTTACTGGGGCCGGAAGAACAGGCTGCAGTGACAGTGCCCTTCGCCCTCGATCTCCTTCCCATGATAGGCACAGGGACATATGATGAGCCGGTCCTTCTCGGGGTCTCCAGAACGGATCCGGCAGGGACAGTAGCGCTCGCCGTGTTTGAGACGGTTGCGGACAAGGCCCCGGATAACAGCGGTGAACTGGCGGTCATCCGTGTTGAGGGCAAGTCCCTTCTCCTTCGCGTACTCCCTAGTCCATGAGAGGATCTCCTGGTAGAGGTCTTCCTCCTCCTTTGTCATCCCTTTCCCCTGCTTCTCGGCCATACGGTCAATCACCCCGTTGCCTCGATATACCTGATCATGGAGAGGAAGATCTTCTTCCCGTCCTCGGACCCCAGGACCTTCTCTGATGCCCGCTCGGGGTGGGGCATCATGGCGAGGAAGTTCCTCCCTTCGCCGAGGACGCCGGTGATGTTCTCGGTCGAACCGTTGTGGTTCACCTCTTCGGTGACCCGGCCTTCCGGATCCGAGAACCTGAATATTACCCTCCTCTCACGGTTCAGGGCCGCAAGAACCGCTGCGTCGGCCATGTAGCGCCCTTCCTTGTGGGCGATGGGGAGCCGGATCACCTCCCCCTCGCGGTACAGGGAGGTGAAGGGGGTCTCGTTGTTCTCGACCCGCAGGTGGGTCGGGCGGCAGAGGAACTTCGGATAGGCGTTTATCGTGAAGGTCCCCGGGACGAGCCCGCTCTCAGCGGCGATCTGGGCCCCGTTGCAGATCCCGAGGACGAGGCCCCCGCCCTTGGCGTGCCGGATGATCTCCTCCATGATCGGCGTCCGGGCCGCGATGGCGCCCGCGCGGAGGTAGTCCCCGTAGGAGAACCCGCCGGGGATCACCACGGCATCGTAGTCCCTGCCCAGGCCCTCCTTGTACCATCGGAGATCGGTATCCACCCCGCAGATATGGGAGAGCACGTGGGCGGCGTCCAGGTCGCAGTTGGAGCCCCCGAACTGGACGACCGCGAACCTCATTCCCTGACCTCCACCTCGTAGCGGTGGATGACGGGGTTCGCGAGGAGCCGTTCGCACATCTGCCGGGCTTTCTCCTCTGCCTCGGTCCGGTCCCCTGCCTCCATGGAGATGGAGAAGATGCGGGCCGTGGAGAGCCGGCTTGTGGGAAAGCCGAGGTCTGCAAGGGCATGCTGGATGGCCCGTCCCTCGGGGTCGAGTATCCCCGGCTTCAAGGTAATCCTCACCTCGATATCAAAGTTCATCCTCATCACTCGCCTGAAAATACCGTTTTTTCTGCCTCGAACCGGTGCAGGGCACCGGGCGTGATCCGCTCGACGACCGCTGCATAGGTGGACATCACGTCCCCCTTCTCGAACCGGTACACGTCCTTGTCAAGGGACTCTTTCGTCTTTCCATCCCAGAGCCGCATGGAGTCCATGGAGATCTCGTCCCCGACCAGGATCTTATCCTTATACCTCCCGAACTCGAGCTTGAAGTCCACGAGGGTTATGGAGAGGCCGGCAAGGTACGTCCGCAGGAGATCGTTCACCTTGAGGGCCGTCTTCCTGATGGTGAGGAGCTCCTCACGGGAGACGAGACCAAGGGCGAAGATGATATCATCGTTCACCATGGGGTCGTGCCGGGTATCATCCTTGTAGTCGAGGATGATCACGGTGGGATTGAGCACATCCCCCTCATTGAACGGATACCGTTTCACGAGGGATCCGGCCGCGACGTTCCGGACGATGACCTCGAGGGGTATCATCGAGAGCCGGCGGACAAGCATCGTCCGGTTGTCGAGCATATGGATATACTGGGTCTTCACCCCGTGTATCTCCAGGTACTCGAAGAGGAATGCCGAGACCGCGGCATTGTACATCCCCTTCCCCTCGAGCACGGCCTTCTTCTCCCCGTCAAAGGCCGTGATATCGTCGCGGAACTCCACCGAGACTTCATCGGGATCATCGGTGAGGTACACCGACTTGGCCTTCCCCCTGTAGAGCAGCGGGCCCTTCTTCACCTTCTCTCCCCCCTGATCTGTTGCTCAAGCCGTTTGATAAGTCCTTCGATAGAGGGGGGGTACCATCCCATCTCAATGAACCTGGGATAGATGCAGAGCCGCTCCCTGAGGCGGGCGGTCCCTGCCACCCGCTCCAGCTCCTCGATCCCGGGCCATGGGTGCTCGGGGTTGATGTAATCGGGCGTCACCGGTGAGACACCTCCCAGGTCGTCAACACCGCACGGGATGAGGGCGGATGCATCGGCGAGGTTCGGCGGGATCTGGACCGCGACCTCGGCAGGGAGGATCTCCCGGGCGAGCTCTATTGTCACGCACATCTCGTCTGTGGATGGTACAGGGGAGCTGGCCATCGGGGTGCCCTCCTTCGGGCAGAAGTTCTGGATGATCACCTCCTGGATATGGCCGTACCTCCGGTGGAGGTCCCGGATGAGCATGAAGGCCTCCTCGCGGTCACCCATGGTGTCGCCGATTCCCACCAGTATGCCGGTGGTGAAAGGGATGCGGAGCTTCCCTGCATCCTCCATCATGCGGATCCGTTCCTCCGGTCTCTTGCCCGGAGAGTTCCGGTGGGCAGGGACCTCTGCCACGGTCTCAAGCATGAGGCCCATGGATGCGTTCACCTCGCGGAGCTGGTCCATCTCACCGTAGCTGAGGATCCCTGCATTGGTATGGGGCAAGAGTCCCACCTTGATGGCCAGCCTGCACATCTCGAAGCAGTAATCGAGGATGCTCCTGTAGCCCATGGCAGAGAGCATGCCGGAGAACCCGGGTTCCATCTCGGGACGCTCGCCAAAGGTGAAGAGGGCCTCGGTACAGCCCATCGTGGACCCATGCCGGAGGAGCCTCTCCACCTCTCCCGGAGAAAGAATGGCTCCTTCGTGCACCGGAGTACGGAAGCCGCAGTAGTCGCACCGGTTGCGGCAGACCGTGGTGAGAGGGATGAAGACGTTCCGCGAGAAGGTGATGACCCGGCCCATACTGTAGTACTGCCCGTTCGTCCACATGAAGCTGGCAGGAGTAGAGCGGGCCACCATCGAAGTATTTTTCTCATCCTCACCCCCACTCCTATCTCGCATGTCCGTCCGCGCCATCATCCCATTCAAACCGAAGAACCCGAAGACCAGGCTCTCTTCCGTGATGAGCCTCGCGGAGCGGGAGAGCTTCGCGGAGATGATGCTCGGCGATGTTGTGGACGCGGTGGTCGACGGGGGATGCACTCCTTCCATCCTCTCCACCGCCCCCTACCGCCTCACCGGTATCGAGACCATCGTCCATGCAGGGGGGCTGAACGAGGCCCTGAACGAGATCCTCCCCAGGAGCGAGGGCCCGACCCTGATCGTCATGTCGGACCTCCCCCTCATTACCCCTGCAAATATCACCGAACTCGTCTCCACGACCGCGAGGATGGCCATGGTGCCGGGACGGGGGGGCGGGACCAATGCCATCTTCCTCCACAACCCTTCTGGTTTCAGGGCGGACTTCTACGGCGCGAGTTTCCTGAAGCACCTTACCATCGCCGGCGACCTGGGCCTCTCCTGCGAGATCATCGACTCCTTCCGGCTTCACGACGATATCGACGAGGTGGAGGACCTGGTCGAGATCCTCATCCTGGGGAGCGGGGGGAGCCGGCGGTACCTAGAGCGGCTCGGGTTTACGATCTCGGTGGAGAACGGCAGGGTCGGCGTGAAGCGCGACCCCCATGAATAGGCACTCCTCTGCCGCGATCGCCGGAACACCGACCTCGTCGGTGATGGGGAGGCCGAGGCCCCTGACGATCGCGCAGGGGATGGACTCGTCCGCCTCGCCCATGACGAGTACCGCGGCCGAGGCGATGTTGTCCGCCACCGCCCGCTGGGTGACCTCGAGGACCCTGCCGTAGAGGTCGGTCTTCCCCCGTTCATCGATCACCGCACGGATACCCGCACACCCGATGGCGACCGATGCACACCCCAGGCGCATGGCATGGGTCCGGCTGTCGGCGATGATCACCGCCACCCGTGTGCCGGTCCTCTCTTCAATGGCCCTCCGTATCCAGACAGCACTTTCGTTGGGATCACTCGGCAGGGGGAGGGCGGTGCCCTGCGGGGTGTTGGAGAGGTCGACCCCCGCATTCGGGAGGAGCGTCCCCTGCTGCATGGTGAGGAGGAAACCCCGCACCCCGCCCACCACGGCCTCGCTCTCCCCGAGGACGACCTCGACGAGCCGCGGGTCCATGCCGTACCGGTCTCCAAGTTCCATGGCCCGTTGGGACGGGTTCACCGTGTCGAGGATCACGGCGCGCCCCTCGGCGGTTGCCACGGGAGACTCGGCGATGACGAGGATATCCCCGTCTGATATCCCGCCCGCGGGGCTCCTTGCGGCTGCTTCCAGGATGATGGAAGGGAGATCGTCACCCGCGTGGATGACCGGGGTCTTTACCCCGAACACCGAGAAAGAGGTCTTCATCCGCCCAGCACCTCCGTAAGGACCGTGAGGATATCCTTCGTCTCCCGCACGTCGTGAGTGCGCACCATGGATGCCCCTCCCATGGCCAGGAGGAGGGCGACTGCCAGGGAACCCGGGAGGCGTTCATCCGGCCCCCGGCCCAGGAGTTCGCCGATAAAGGTCTTCCGGGAGACTGCGGCAAGGAGAGGACGCCCGAGGGCAAGGAACTCCCCGAAATGCCGAACAAGGTCCCAGTCATCCCTGCCCGTCCGCTCAGGCACCCATCGCCCGATCCCGGGATCCAGGATGAAGTCCCTGATCCCGTGCTCCCCGCACCTCTCCACCACGAGCCTAAGGGTCTCGAGAGTCACCGGGAACCCGACCGCATCGCCCGGGACCGACCGGGATGCCATCAGGATGGCAGGGAGCCCTGAGTCCCTGGCGAGCTCGGCATACCTCGGGTTTGAGAGCCCGCTGATGTCATTCACCGCATGGATGTCATAGCGGAGGCATGCTTCCAGGACCTCGGGATGGATCGTATCGACAGAGACTGTGATCCCGCTCCCTTCCAGGACCGAAAGGGCCTCGACCATCCTCTCCCGCTCGATCCCGATCGAGACGGGCGGGGATCCCGGCCCCGTGGCGCGGGCCCCGATATCCACGAGGTCTGCCCCGTCTGCGACCATGGCAAGGGCCCTCTCCCTCGTCTCCCCCGGGTGTACGTAAGAACCCCGGTAAAACGACTCGGGGCTGCAGTTGATCACCCCCATGAGCCGGACAGGCAACCCTTCCCCGATGGAGAGGCCGTTTATCTCGCAGGCCTGCATCCTCTCCCCCGTGCCGCTTTGAGGGTATTCTCCATGAGCATGGCGATGGTCATGGGGCCCACCCCGCCTGGTACAGGAGTGATGGCCCGGGCACGGGGCTCGACCGCCGGAAAGTCAACGTCCCCGCGGGTCTTCCCGCCGACCTGGCTGATCCCCACGTCGATGACAACCGCACCCTCCCGCACCATCGGGGCGGTGATGAAACCCGGCTTTCCGACGGCGGAGACGAGGATATCTGCCGATCGTGTCTTTTCGGCGAGGTCCCTCGTCTTCGAGTGGCAGATGGTTACCGTCGCGCCGGCATTGAGGAGCAGGATGGCCATGGGCCGGCCGACCTCGAGCGACCTCCCCACCACCACGGCATCGCTACCCTCCGCGGTGATGCCATACTCGGCCAGGAGAACCATGATCCCGAGAGGGGTACAAGGCGAGAAGAGGGGATTGCCCGAGAGAAGACTCCCCAGGGAGAGGGGTGCGAACCCATCCACGTCCTTCTCCGGCGGGATCGCGGCGATGACCTTCTCCTGGTCGACGTGGCGGGGGAGCGGGAGCTGGACGAGGATCCCGTCGATGGACGGGTCTTCGCCAAGGCGCCGGACATCCTCCACCACGTCTTCGGTGGTTGCTTCTTCGGGCAGTTCCACCAAGATGGATCCGATCCCGACCCGCTCGCAAGCCCGGTGCTTCATCCGGATGTAGAGCTGCGACCCCGGATCCTTCCCGACGATGAGGGTCGCGAGCCGGGGGGTGATCCCCGATACCTGGATCTCCTTCTTCAGCTTCTCGAGGCGTCTGTCAGCGGTTGCCTTCCCATCCAGGATCATGTCACTCCGGGTAGATGGGGAAACGGCTCGCCATGGCAACGACCTCCCCCTTCACCCGTGCGGTCTGTGCGTCGTCCTTGATATTCCTGATGACATGGACGATCTTCTCACCGATAAACCGCATCTCGGCCTCCTTCATGCCCCGGGAGGTGACCGCCGGGGTGCCGATCCGGAGGCCGCTCGTGACGAAGGGGCTCCGGGTCTCCCGGGGGATGGTGTTCTTGTTCACGGTGATGCCGGCGCACCCGAGGGCATTCTCGGCCTCGAGGCCGGTGATGCCCTGCTGTGAGAGATCGATGAGGAGGAGGTGGTTGTCCGTGCCCCCCGAGACGAGCCGGAGCCCCCCGTCCAGGAGGGTCTCTGCAAGGACCCGGCAGTTCTTCACGATCTGCCTGTTGTAGTCGGCGAACTGGGGCCGGAGGGCCTCCCTGAAGCAGACCGCCTTCGCCGCGATGGTGTGCATGAGGGGGCCGCCCTGCATCCCCGGGAAGACCGCCTTGTCCACGGCCTGGGCGAACTCCTTGCCGCACATGATGGCGCCGCCCCGGGGGCCTCGGAGGGTCTTGTGGGTCGTCGTCGTGGTGATATGGGTCACGTTCACCGAGGTCGGGTGGACTCCGGTTGCGCAGAGGCCGGCGATGTGGGCGATGTCGGCGATGCAGTAGGCTCCGACGGCCTCGGCGATCTCCATGAAGGCCTTGAAGTCGATGGTCCTCGGGTAGGCGCTCGCACCGCAGACGATGACGTTCGGCTTCTCCTTCCGGGCGATGGCCTCGATGACCCCGTAGTCGAGGACCTCGGTCTCGAGATCCACGCCGTAGGGCACGATGCGGAAGAGCTGCCCCGAGAAGTTCACGGGGGAGCCGTGGGAGAGGTGCCCTCCCTGGGAGAGGCTCATGGACATGAGGGTCCCCCCGGGCTTCATCACCGAGAAGTAGGCCGCCATGTTCGCCTGGGTCCCCGAGTGGGGCTGGACGTTCGCGTGCTCTGCCCCGAAGAGCTTCTTCAGCCGGTCGCGGGCCAGGTTCTCGGCGACATCATAGTACTCGCACCCCCCGTAGTACCGCTTGCCAGGGTACCCCTCCGCGTACTTGTTGGTCATGATGGATCCCTGCGCCTCGAGGACGGCACGGGACACGATGTTCTCGGATGCTATGAGCTCCAACCCGTTCAGCTGCCGCAGACGCTCCTTCTCGAGCACGTCGGCGATCTCCGGATCGGTCCTGGCAAGCTCTGACATGCATTAAAAAAAGGGCCGTCATGGGGCATGAGCCTTTGGATAAAACCGGGGGAACGCGACCCTTCCGGAGGAAGGGTTGCTGAGCGACGCGAAGCGTCGCGAACACAAAGGATATAGGCAACTAAAATGATAAATTCCTCAGAGATCTTCGCTTAAACGTTAAGCCGGAGTCTGGATACAGGATAAGGAGTTGGGGTTACCATGGACGGGGATATCAGGGTTCCGCAGCCGGTGAACGACAGGGTGAGCGAGCTGGAGAAGAAGGTACGGGAGATGGAGGCCCTCATCAAGGGTCTCACGAACGAGCTCCTGGACCTCAAGTCTGTCGTCGAGAGGATGAATAACAGGATGGAGGAGAAGCGTCCCCAGGTCATGACACGCCCGCAGGGCCGGGTCAATGTCTCCCAGAGAGAGCCCGCACCTGTCAACGAGGGCGAGCTCGTGCGGATCATGCAGCCCGACGGGACCATGAAGGAGGAGCGGAGGAAGGACTCGGACTATATCATCGCCTCCGCCCGCTCGGCCGCGGCCCTCAAGAACAAGGGCAAGGGGGAGCCGTCGAAGGGAAAGGGATCCACGGCCCTCATCTACGCGGTCGAGGAGGAAGACTCCAAAACTAAGAAGTAAGAGCCCGTTTATTTTTTAGCCAGAACGACAGACCGTGGGGCCGGCCTTGCATATCACCCAGATCGAGATCGATAACTTCAAGTCGTTCGGGCGAAAGACCACCATCCCCTTCCTCGACGCCTTCACCGTCATCTCGGGGCCGAACGGCTCAGGGAAGTCCAATATCATCGACGCCATCCTCTTCTCCCTCGCCCTCTCCTCCTCACGGGGCCTCCGTGCAGAGAAGCTCACCGACCTTATCAACCTGAACTCGGGGAAGAACACCGCCGAGGTCGCCATCAGCTTCTCGGACGGTACCGTCATCCGGAGGCGGATCCGGCGGACGCCCCACGGGTACTACAGCTACAACTACCTGAACAACCGGCTCTGCAAGCAGACCGATATCACCGATTTCCTCGCAAAGGTCGGGATCAAGCCCGAGGGCTACAACGTGGTGATGCAGGGGGACATCACCCGGATCATGGAGATGTCCGACACCGAGCGGAGGAAGATCCTCGACGAGATCGCAGGCGTCGCCGAGTTCGACTCCAAGAGGGAGGCTGCCCTTGGGGAGCTGGACGTGGTCCGGGAGCGGGTCGAACGGGAGGAGCTGATGCTCCACGAGCTCGACACCCGGCTCCAGGAGCTCGAGAATGAACGTGACCGTGCAGTGGAGTATCGTTCCCTCCTCGATAAGATCCACCACTTCGAGGGCTGCCGCTCAGCCGCCGAGCTCCGCGAGAAGGAGAAGGAACTCCTCACCCTGAGGGAACTCGCGGGGGAGCAGGGGAAGGCCCTCGAGAAGGCGAGAGGGGCTGCTGCAGATGTCGCAGCGACCATCAACCGCCTCAACGGCGAGCTCGCGGAGCTCGACGGGAAGATCAACGAGAAGAGCGGGCCCGAGTACCTGGGGCTCGTCTCCACCCTCGAAGCAGAGAAAGGGAAGATCGCGCTCGCCGAGCAGACCATCGAGCGGCTGGGGAAGGAGAAGGAGGGGAACCTCGAGGAGATCAACCGCATCTACATGGACCAGAAGCGGGCCGAGGCCAAGGTCACCGAGTGTACACAGTCCGTCCGGACCCTTTCCATCGACCGGGCGAACCTCGCCATGGAGGCGGGATCCCTCCGGGGCAAGTTCGAGGTTATGGACAGGGACGTGAAGTCCAGGACCGCGAACGTCGAGAGCTCCCGGGACCGGCTCTTTCAGCTCATGGAGGAGGTGGAGAAGAAGAAATCCGCCCGGGCCGAGGTGATCCATAAGAAAGACCTCCTCATCGAGAAGAGCAGGACCCGCACCTCCGAGCGGGAGCGACTCCAGAAGGAGGTGGAGGCTACCGAGGCCGAGATGGCCGAGAAAGACCGGCAGGTTGCCGAATGCGGGACCTCTACCGCTGACCGGGAGGCAGAGAAGCAGGCCCTGGACAGGGAGCTGGCAGCGGCCGAGGGGAATCTCTTCGCCCTCCGTGCCGAGGCCCAGCGGCTCGAGACCGATGGCCGGGCCCGGGAGCGGGAGCTCGCCCGCCTCGAGGCGCAGCAGCAGGCGACCGGCGAAGGGACCGAGCGGGGGCTCGAGGCCGTCCGCGGCATGGACGGGGTCCACGGGACCATCCGGGAGCTCGGGAAGGTGGATCCGGAGTATGCGGTCGCCCTCTCTGTCGCTGCCGGCGGCAGGATCCGGAACATCGTTGTCGACAATGACAGGGTAGCAGCCGATGCCATCACCCTCCTCAAGGAGCAGAAGCTCGGGAGGTTCACCTTCCTCCCCCTGAAGAACCTGAAGACCGTAAACCTCCCGCCCCTCGAGGCACGGCCGGGGGTCATCGACTATGCGGTGAACCTGATCCATTACGACCCCGTATACGCGCCTGCATTCCGCATCGTCTTCGGCCGGACTGTGGTGGTCGACACCCTGGAGCGTGCCAGGAAGCTCCTTGGCCGCTACCGGATGGTGACCCTCGAAGGGGAACTCCTCGAGGAGAGCGGGGCGATGACCGGCGGGTCCCTGAAGAAGGTGAAGGGCTTCGGGATCGCGGCCGACGATGACATCGCCCGGCTCCGCGCCGAGATCCAGGGGCTCGCCGTCGAGGCGGAGGAGGTGAAGGAGGCCATCCAGAAGGCCGAGGCCGGGACCACCGGCCTCAGGGCAAAGAGGACCACGCTCGACGAGGAGATGGCCCGCTTCCGGATCCTCGCGGAGGAGTACAACAAGCGGCGGGAGGCCCTCACCGCCGAACGTGAGGCGGACCTCGCCGCGCTCGCGAAGATCGGGGAGGAGACCGGCGGTGGTTCCCAGGAGCTCGCTGCCTGCGAGCAGGAGCTCGACGGGATGAGCCAGGATATCGGCCAGCTCACGGGCGAGGTCGAGGATCTCAAGAAGACCCTGGACGACGCGACCCTCCCCGGCATCGTCCAGGAGATGGAGCGCCTCCGCACCGAGGCCGACGAGGTCGAGAAGCGGCTCCGGAACAAGGACACCGAGATCGCCGGCGTCCAGCAGGAGAGGTCCTACTTCACCAAGCGGGCGGAGGAGCTCTCGGGAGACAAAGAACGGGTCACTGGTAAGAACAAGGAGATCGATGTCACCGTCGCCTCGGCAAAGGAGGAGATCGGGCGGGCGAAGGGGTCCATCGCCTCGCTCGACGAGCGCCTCTCGGCCTTCTCGAAGGATCTGTCGGGGCTCCGTACCGCCCGGGACGGGCTCACCGAAAAGGTCAGGACCGCGGAGCGGAAGCGTGCGGAGAAGGAAGCCGGTATCGAACGGATCGCCGTCCAGATAGCAGCTCTCGACGAGAAGGAGAAGTCCCTCGCGGCTGCGCTCGAGGGCCTGCGGGTCCAGGCGGCCGGTATCGAGACCGAGCTCTCCCTCAAGGAGATCGAGGACGGCCTCGCGGAGGCGAAGAAGTCCGTCGAGGGGATGGGCGCGGTGAACATGCTCGCCATCGAGGAGTACGAGCGGACCTGCGCCCGGGTGAAGGAGCGGAGGGAGCGGAAGGAGGTCCTCTCCCGGGAGCGCGCGAGCATCCTCGAGCGGATCGAGCAGTACGAGAAGATGAAGTTCAGCGCGTTCTCGACCGCTTTTACCGCCATCGACGGGCACTTCCGGGAGACCTTCGCCCGCCTGACCCTGGGGAGCGGCCACCTGGTCCTGGAGAACGAGGAGGACCCCTTCGCCGGAGGCCTCACCTTCGCCGTCCAGCCCCGGGACAAGAAGGTCCACCTCCTCTCGTCCCTCTCGGGCGGGGAGAAGTCCCTCACCACGCTCGCCTTCATCTTCTCCATCCAGAAATACCTCCCTGCCCCCTTTTACGCCCTCGACGAGATCGACATGTTCCTCGACGGGTATAACGTCGAGCAGATCGCCAACATGGTGAAGGAGCTCTCGGGGAACGCCCAGTTCATCATCGTCTCCCTCAGGAAGCCGATGATCGACCGCGCCGACCGGATCGTTGGGGTGACCCTGAGGGAGGACAAGTCGTCCCTCGTCACCGGGGTGAAGGCCAGTGGATGAGGCTCAGGCGGGATCCTGCTGGACGTCACCGGGGGTGAAGGCCAGTGGATGAGGCTCAGGCGGGATCCTGCTGGACGTCACCGGGGGTGAAGGCCAGTGGATGAGGAGCCGGTCGAGATCCTGGTAGGCCTCGCTGAACGGGGGGAGATTGACCCATGGAACATCGACATCCTCGAGGTGACCGACAGGTTCCTCTCCGAGCTGGACCGGCTGCGGCAGCTCGATCTCAGGATCTCGGGACGGACGCTCTTTTTTGCCGCGACCCTCCTCCGGCTGAAGTCCGAGTTCCTCGTCGAACCGGAAGAGGGCGCGGACGGGGACGAGCCCGGGCTGGAGGAGGAGCCCCCCGAAGGCTTCGACATCCACGAGTACCTCGGCCCCATCGAGCGGCTCGAGCGGGAGATCAGGCGCCGCATCGAGAGGAAGAACCTGCGCACCCGGCCGGTCACCCTCTACGAGCTGATCCGGATGCTGCGCACCGCCGAACGCGAGGAGAGGATGCGGCGGCGGACGAGGACCGTCCACCCCGAGCCCCTGGTGGAGACCGCCGACGTTATCTCGGTCGCGCATGACGAGGGGTACCAGGAGGCCGCGAACGCGGTCTGGAAAGGGTACGAGGACCTCCTCGCATCCCGGGAACCGGTCACCCTCGGCGATCTCTGCCGGGCCCTGGACCGGCGGATCTCGGACGTCTACATCCCCCTCCTCTTCCTGAACCTAGACGGGAAGCTTGAGATCTCCCAGGAGACGTTCTTTGAGGAGCTCTTCATCCGGAGGACGAAGCCCCGTTCCTGACCTTTTTCACCGTCGGTGGAGCAAAGTATATATCGTGACAAAGCCATATACATAAGGTCATGGGGGACGGACCAGGGGAACCGGGGCCTGACAGAGGCCCCGTCTCCCGGGGCTTTTTAACCATGAAAAGTTCCGTCGATGGTCACATGTCCCGACCTCGGAAATCTTAAATACCATCAGCACCTATGATACGATCCTCATGTTCGATGGAGAGCCAATGACCCCGGCTACGCCGGAGTTGGTTCTGACGTTGGCATTGGCAATGCGGACATCTCTCTGATAACCGCAATTCTCCATTATTAGACGTTTAGTGTGCATCACATTCACCAATTCTGGTTGATCCTGCCAGAGGTCACTGCTATCGGGGTTCGACTAAGCCATGCAAGTCGAGAGGGGTAAAGCCCTCGGCGAACTGCTCAGTAACACGTGGATAACCTGACCTAGGGTGGAGGATAACCCCGGGAAACTGGGGATAATACTCCATAGGCTACGGAAGCTGGAATGCTCTGTAACCCAAAGCTCCGGCGCCCTAGGATGGGTCTGCGGCCGATTAGGTTGTTGTCGGGGTAACGGCCCAACAAGCCGATCATCGGTACGGGTTGTGGGAGCAAGAGCCCGGAGATGGATTCTGAGACATGAATCCAGGCCCTACGGGGCGCAGCAGGCGCGAAAACTTTACAATGCGGGAAACCGTGATAAGGGGACCCCGAGTGCCTGTACACGCAGGCTGTTCAGGTGTTTAAAACGCATCTGGAGAAAGGGCCGGGCAAGACCGGTGCCAGCCGCCGCGGTAATACCGGCGGCTCGAGTGGTGGCCACTATTACTGGGCTTAAAGCGTCCGTAGCCGGGTCGTTAAGTCTCTTGGGAAATCCAACGGCTCAACCGTTGGGCGTTCAAGGGATACTGGCGATCTAGGGACTGGGGGAGGTGAGAGGTACTCTAGGGGTAGGAGTGAAATCCTGTAATCCTTGGGGGACCACCTGTGGCGAAGGCGTCTCACCAGAACAGCTCCGACGGTGAGGGACGAAAGCTGGGGGAGCAAACCGGATTAGATACCCGGGTAGTCCCAGCTGTAAACGATGCGCGTTAGGTGTATCGGTGACTACGAGTCACCGAGGTGCCGAAGGGAAACCGTGAAACGTGCCGCCTGGGAAGTACGGTCGCAAGGCTGAAACTTAAAGGAATTGGCGGGGGAGCACCACAACGGGTGGAGCCTGCGGTTTAATTGGACTCAACGCCGGGAAGCTTACCGGGTAAGACAGCGGAGTGATAGCCAGGCTGAAGACTTTGCTTGACCAGCTGAGAGGAGGTGCATGGCCGTCGTCAGTTCGTACTGTGAAGCATCCTGTTAAGTCAGGCAACGAGCGAGACCCACGCCAACAGTTGCCAGCATGTCCTCCGGGATGATGGGGACACTGTTGGGACCGCCTCTGCTAAAGAGGAGGAAGGAATGGGCAACGGTAGGTCAGCATGCCCCGAATTACCCGGGCTACACGCGGGCTACAATGGGCAGGACAATGGGTATCGACACCGAAAGGTGAAGGCAATCCCCTAAACCTGTCCTTGGTTCGGATTGTGGGCTGCAACTCGCCCACATGAAGGTGGAATCCGTAGTAATCGCGTCTCAAAATGGCGCGGTGAATATGTCCCTGCTCCTTGCACACACCGCCCGTCAAACCACCCGAGTGAGGTCTTGATGAGGCTGTGGTCTTTGCCGCATCCGAATCTAGGTTTCGCAAGGGGGGTTAAGTCGTAACAAGGTAGCCGTAGGGGAATCTGCGGCTGGATCACCTCCTAACGACGGGAAACGCGGTTGTCAGAGGGACCGTAAAATTGCCGGTGCCGACACGGGCTCATAGCTCAGTTGGAAGAGCGCGGCCTTTGCGAGGCCGAGGCCGGGGGTTCAAATCCCCCTGAGTCCATTTAGTGCACCTGGAGATGCGAGTCTTCAGGGAAGGGCAGATGGTCACCGACCAGATGAAGGCCGTGTACAGGTGTGCGATCTAGGACGTTAAATGGGTTCGGCGGTTACTGGTGGCTATGCCTGCCAGGGGATGGTTCGGTTCGAGTGCCGATGAAGGGCGTGCCAAGCAGCGATATGCTCCGGGGAGGTGCATGGAGCCTTTGATCCGGAGATACCCTAATGGGACTCCTGACACTTCGGTGTCGATCCGTAAGGATTGGGAACGCCCCGAATTGAAACATCTTAGTAGGGGCTGGAGAAGAAACCAATTGGGATGTCGTGAGTAAAGGCGATCGAAAGCGACAGAGTTCAAACCGAATCCCGCAAGGGAGATGTGGTGTTGTAAGCCCGCCGGAACGGCTGTCTGATCTAAGCGGAAGTCATCTGGAACGTTGCACCAGAGAGGGTGATAGTCCCGTACGCGTACGATCGGACGGCCCGGGCGGTGTCTTGAGTACCGCGGGTTGGAATTCTCGCGGGAAGCCGGGGGTCACTAACCTCCAAAACTAAATACAACTCGAAACCGATAGCGCAATAGTAGCGTGAGCGAAAGCTGAAAAGTATCCCTGAAAAGGAGGTCAAAAGAGCCTGAAACTGGCAGGCGATGGTGGGTTACGGCGTGAAAGGATCTCCTCTGCGAAGGAAACCATCGCGAGGTGGGTGTACGGGCAGAGGTGCCGATGTCGTAACATACGTTTTGAAGAACGGGCCAGAGAGTTTGTTCTGCTGGCAAGGTTAACCCGATGAGGGGGAGCCGAAGGGAAACCAACAGGTCCGTAGCCCCGCAAGGGGTCTGGGACGACGTATCAAACGTGCGTGGAGTCAGCAGGACAGGACCCGGAACCTAGTGATCTATGCGTGGGCAGGCTGAAGCGTCACGAAAGTGGCGTGGAGGGCCGCAAACGGTATTGATATGCAAATCATTCGCGTGACCTGCGTATAGGAGTGAAAGATTCATCGAACTGGGAAACAGCTGGTTCCTCCCGAAACATATCGCAGTATGACCTGGCTGGAGATAGACGGTGAGGTAGAGCACTGATTGGGGGAGCTGGGAGGGAAACTTCTCACCCCCCTGTCAAACTCCGAATTCCCCGTCATCGTAGAAGGCCGGCAGTCCGCGCTACGGGGTAAGCTTGTAGTGCGTAAGGGAGACAACCCAGACCGTGGTTAATGTCCCGGAATGTAGGCTCAGTGTCAACACTGAAAGGCGTCCTAGGCCAAAAACAACTGGGAGGTGAGCTCAGAAGCAGCTATCCTTTAAAAAGTGCGTAACAGCTTACCAGTCGAGGTTTAGGGCACTGAAAATGGACGGGGCTCAAGCCTACTACAGAGACCACGGAGCACCGAAAGGTGATCTCGTAGGGAGGCGTCCTGCATGGGTAGAAGCAGGGTCGTGAGGTCCTGTGGACCGTGCAGGAATGAAAATTCTGGCAGTAGTAGAAGCAAAGTTGGGTGAGAATCCCAACCGCCGCAGGGGCTAGGTTTCCTCGGCAATGTTCGTCAGCCAAGGGTTAGTCGGTCCTAAGGCGTACCGTAACTCGAGTACGCCGAAAGGGAAACAGGTTAATATTCCTGTACCATCCGGCCGTAGCCGAAAGGCCCTGACGCTTCGAGATATGCCGGGCGGGTTTGTCTGCCCGTCCAAGCAGCGAAGCCTGTGGAGTACCGCAATGGTGAGAAGCGGGCGAACCTGTGATGGGGTAACCCGGCAAATTCTGGGAGCCCGTGAAAAGGGGGCTGGATGTCCGTACCGAGAACCGACACAGGTGCCCCTCGCTGAAAAGGCGAAGGCGTGTCGGAGAAATCGTGTTTAGGGAACTCGGCAAATTAGCCCCGTAACTTCGGAATAAGGGGTGCCTGCCTGGAGATCAGGCAGGTCGCAGTGACAAGGGAGCTCTAACTGTCTAATAACAACATAGGTGACTGCGACTCCGAAAGGACTTGTATAGTCACTGATTCCTGCCCAGTGCGGGTATCTGAAAACCTGGTCCAACGGGAAGAAGGACCCGTAAACGGCGGGGGTAACTATGACCCTCTTAAGGTAGCGTAGTACCTTGTCGCTTAATTGGCGACTTGCATGAATGGAATAATGAGAGCTCTACTGTCCCAAACACGAGTCCGTTGAACCTTTTGTCCTAGTGCAGAGACTAGGGACCCCTATTGGGAAGTGAAGACCCCGTGGAGCTTTACTGCAGCCTGTCGCTGGGCTACGGCGTTTCTTGCGCAGGGTAGATGGGAGGCGTTATATCCGTTCCTTTCGGGGAGCGGGGAGCCGACGATGAGACACCATCCTTGTTATGCTGTAGCTCTAACCTCTAAGGGACAACGGTAGGTAGGCAGTTTGGGTGGGGCGCCACACCCTCGAAAAGGTATCAAGGGTGCCCAAAGGTCGACTCATGCGGGTCGGAAACCCGCAGCGGAGTGTCAAAAGCAAAAGTCGGCCTGACGCGATCGTGCACAACAAGCGATCGCGAGACGAAAGTCGGGTTTAACGAACCAATATGCCCTGTTGGTGAGGGCTATTGACGACAGAAAAGCTACCCCGGGGATAACAGAGTCGTCGCCGGCAAGAGCACATATCGACCCGGCGGCTTGCTACCTCGATGTCGGTTCTTTCCATCCTGGCCGTGCAGCAGCGGCCAAGGGTGAGGTTGTTCGCCTATTAAAGGGGATCGTGAGCTGGGTTTAGACCGTCGTGAGACAGGTCGGTTACTATCTAATAGGGGTGTATGGGGTCTGCAGGTAAGAAGGAAATAGTACGAGAGGAACTTTCCTTCGTCGCCTCTGGTCGATCGGTTGTCCGACAGGGCATTGCCGAGCAGCCACGCGATAAGGGATAAAAGCTGAAAGCATCTAAGCTTGAAACCCGACCTAAAAAGAGACCCCGTTATAGGGCACCGATAGAAGATCGGATTGATAGGCCCGGGATGTACGCACGAAGGCAACGACGTGTTCAGTCCGCGGGTACTAACGCCCGATATCACCGGTATAATGCCGAACCCAGACGTAATCCTGGATCGCACACCGAGATCTGATATCCTTTATCAGGTCCGGCACCCATACCAATGGGTGCCTTTAGCACGGCGCTGCCAAGGTGGCGGAGCGGCCACGCGGCTGACTGCAGATCAGCTCAACTCCGGTTCAAATCCGGACCTTGGCTTACGACTGGGCATTCGTAAGAATGGCCAGTCGTGGAGAAGATCGGCGTAAGCCGATCTTCGACCAGGGCAGGCGTCCGTAAGGACGGTTGCCCGGGTAACAGTTCATCTCAGTGGTGATAGCGGCCATAGCAGTCGGGAAACACCTGGACCCATTCCGAACCCAGCAGTTAAGCCGACTCACGTAGTATGCGGTACTGAGGTACGCGAGTCCCCGGGAACCATACCTCGCTGCTATCACCTTCCTTCTTATAACGGTATTTACATCAATCAAAGCAATTTTCAAATATATCTCTGACCCTTAGTTCAAACCGAATCAAGAATTCCATCCAAAATCTTATGCCAGTATAAGTTATAAATTTCAAAAAATGGCTGAAAATGAAATAAATTTGGATGGACTCGATGGATTTCAATTTGAAGAATTAATTGCCAAAATAATGAAAAAGCAAGGCTTTCAAAATATTCGAGTTACTTCAAAAACGAGGGATTTAGGCCGAGATATTATTATGGAGACTCCAGACGGAAATATTATTTTAATTCAATGTAAGCATCAACAATTCGTCGGTAGACCCGTAGTTCAAAAATTGCAGGGAGTAATAAGCTATGAAGAGTCCAGACATCCTCGTAAATCAATTTCCGGAATGATCGTTACCTCAGGTAGTTTTTCTCAGGATGCAATTGATTATAAAGAGCAAATTCGCGAAAAGATAGGATTTATTGATGGCAAACTATTGAGAGATATCTGCAAAGAATTGAATATCATAATCATAAGTGGAAAAATCCAAATTCTCATAGATACGTCTTTTAATAATATTTCCGAAGATAAATCCAAATCGATTACCCTCGATAAATTTCATAAAATATATGGAAATGAATACCATAAGCCGAAAGTGGCATCAAATGTCATGTTTTTTCCCTCTGTTTACATCGCTTATAATGTCAATTTCGATACATACACCCAGGTTGGATGTATTGATAAATATTCATCATCTGGACGAATCATGCTGGATGGGGTCACCGGTAAATTCGTTACTGATGATATCAAAAAATTCTACTGTGACGATATTCAAAAACGAGAAGAAATCCAACAACATGATCGAGATAAGAAAATTCATTTCGAATTTACCGAGAATGATATCGAGGATGATGTATTTAATTATGTTATAAAAAATCACACTCATGATGTACATTACCGGGAAAAAAACAATGTTACGTACAAAAAAACCTGTGTTCCAAAAAGGCGAGATATTGATATCTTAGAATTTTTACCGATATACTTGCCAATATGGACAAATGACCTCAATGTCAATCAATCAATGAAATATCAACAAAAATTCTACAATAAGGGGAATAATCAACTGTTCATTTTAGATGAATTAAAAATTTGTCATATTTGTGGAATGAAAAGGTCTGAATATGAAAATATGAGCCTCTGTAAAGTATGTGGTGGAATCGTGTGTCCAAGCCATATTAAAATCGATTATTTGGATAAAAAAACGCCTGTTTGCACGAATCACGCTATAGCGCTTAGATTATTTATTCAAAATAAGTATTTTTCAAACAAAGAAAATTATTCAAAATACCACCAATGGTGGAAATCGGTTAAGTTTACGAGACAATTATATGAGGATAAAATCGCTTTGGGGTTAATAATCGCGGGAATTATTCTTACCTTGATAATGGTCATCTTTTATATCATTTAAATTCATAACACCTGACTCCCAGTCGGCCCTGATCCTTCTGGTCCACGAACCCGCCTGTTTCGCTCAGCCCACGTGGTGTCCTGATCCTGATATCCAGCGAGTCCCCGGGAACCATACCTCGCTGCTATCACCTTCCTTTCGTTCTGACGATGCTTTTTGAAGGTCAATAGGATTTAGCAGAAATCCTATGTCGTGAGCAATTCCTTGATCTCGCGGGATAAAAGCGGGAGATGTGTCTCGATGATGCCCCATACAACTTCATCGGAGATACTGGCATAACCATGGATAAGCCGGTTCCTGAAGGAGATAACCTGTCTGGTATTGCTGATCTTCTCTGAAAGGCTCGGTTCCTGCTGGAGCGCCTGGTTCAGAGCCTCGCCGATGATCTCGAACTGGCGTTCGACCGCAGACCTGAGCAGGGGATCCCTCTGGTAATCCCCGAATGTCTTCCCTGCAGTGAACTGGATGACATAGTCGCAGGCTTCGCTGATGTCAAAGAGATACTTCCGGATATTACGAGGCAGCAGGGGCAGCATAGAGTACGACCTGCGATTCCTCGATGGATTCCCGGAAGTATGGATTGCGGATAGGGCCCGGTTCAATGAGATCCACGGGTTTTTTCAAGAGATCTTCAAGATCTGCCAGGAGGCCAAAGTACTTCTCGGCGTGCTCTGCCGGAGACATCTTTTTGAACTCCACAATCATGTCAAGGTCACTTGCCGAGGGATCGAAGGATTTTCTGGTCGCCGAACCGAATATGGCCAATTTTTGGACGCGATACTTCCGGCAGAGCTTCATTATCCGAGGGATATTGTTCTTAATAATTGAATGCATTCGAATCCTCCGATTTACTCCCGGTATTCCCTTAAGGAAGATAGTCATTGAAAGATGATATGATTTTCTCGGACCCGAGTAGATCGGCTTGGCCCCCAGTCGGGTCACATCCTCTGACTCCGAACCCGGCGAGTATCAGCCCGACTCACGTGGTATGCTGTCCTCTCGGTACGCGAGTCCCCGGGAACCATACCTCGCTGCTATCACCTTCCTTTCGTTCTTCTGAGGATCGTTCCGAACTTTTTGCACCCGTTCAGCGTTTCCTATCTCCTCATATCTTCCCATAACCATTTATCAGAAGAGACCCAATATCTCCTCACGAAACAGCGAACCGGTCATCCTCTTTTCGATGATTCTTCATCAGGGCAGGGAATGGATCAGGTTCCCTGGAAGTGAATCCATGAAGACTGCATCCTTCACCGATTTGGCCCTCTCCCACGAGCTGCAGCGGGCCATCGCGGACCTCGGGTTCGAGGAGCCGACCCCGATCCAGTCCCTTACGATCCCGGTCATCCGCTCAGGGAAAGACGTCATCGGCCATGCCCACACGGGTACCGGCAAGACCGCGGCCTATGGCATCCCGCTCCTGGAGGGGATCGATCCCCATAAACGGACCATCCAGGCGCTGGTCCTTTGCCCGACGCGGGAGCTCGCCATCCAGGTCTCTGAGGAACTGACAAAGCTCGCGAAGCACCGGAGAGGCATCACCATCCTCCCGGTGTACGGCGGCCAGTCCATGGACCGGCAGCTCTCGGCCCTCGCACGGGGCGTCCAGGTTGTCATTGCCACTCCCGGCCGGCTTCTCGACCACATCAGGCGCCGTTCCATATCCCTCGATGAGGTGAAGTACGTGGTGCTCGACGAGGGGGACGTGATGCTCGACATGGGCTTCATCGAGGACATCGAGGCGATCCTCGCCCGGACGCCGAGGGGGCGGCAGACCGTTCTCTTCTCGGCGACAGTCCCTGATACGATCCATGACCTCTCACGCCGCTACATGCGCGATCCAAAGATCATCAGGGTGGTCCACGAACGGCTGACGGTCCCGGGTGTCGAGCAGCGGTACTACCAGGTGAACGAGCAGGAGAAGCTCGACGTCCTGGCCGACCTTCTCGAGGAGTTCGACCCGAAGCTCTCCCTTATCTTCTGCAACACGAAACGCAGGACGGATGCGCTCGCCCGGCGCCTGCGTGCCCGGGGGTACCCGGCCGACAAGCTCAACGGGGACATGACCCAGGGGCAGCGGGAACGGGTCATGGCGAAGTTCCGGCGGGGGGAGATCGGGGTGCTCGTGGCTACCGACGTCGCTGCCAGGGGCATCGACGTGGAAGGGATCGATGCGGTCTTCAACTACGACGTCCCGAATGACCCGGAGTATTACGTCCACCGGATCGGGCGCACAGCCCGGGCAGGGAAGGGCGGACGGTCGTTCACCCTCGTGACCGGGATGGATGCCGGGAAGATCCGGGATATCCAGCGGTATGCAAAGATTACCATCGGGGAACAAGCCGCACCTGTCCGGGGACCGGCACCTGTCGTAACCGGCACCCTGCCGGATGAGATCCGGACCTTGATCGAGAAGGGCGATCTCGGGCCCTACAGGTCCCGGATCCAGCGCTGGATCGAGGAGGGCCACACCTCCCTCGACATCGCGGCGGCACTCCTTGCGGTTACCGAATCTGCCCCGGAAGGGGAGATGGGTACCGCCAGCCCTTCGAGGAGAAGAATCCACTGAATCCGTGAGCCCGGGATCAACACCTCATTCGATTATCCGATTGCTCATTTCTTCCCCTTCCTTTGTCACGGGACGGGAGAGGATCCTCCCACTATCCTCATGAAGTGAGACAGAGATTACTTCTCGTGATCCATCCGAGGTTGCGAAGGAGTGATACAGGTCTATGAGATGGCATGGCTGGCCACGGGTGAAGCTGCGGATTCAGGACCCTTGCAGCCGGGCGGGGGGGGATCAAGACCCGCCCGCTCAGGAGATCCCGTTCAGCCGCGAGGTCGAGGCCATCGCTCCCCTGATCATCTCAGCCTCGCGGTCAACAGATATCCCTGCATTTTATGGCGACTGGTTCATGGAACGGCTCCGAAGCGGCTATGCGAAGTGGGTCAACCCATGGAATGGTGCCCCAATCTACGTCTCCTTCCAGAACGCCCGTGTCTTCGTCTTCTGGTCCAAGAACCCCACCCCCTTCCTTCCCTGCCTTGAAGAGATGACACGGCTGGGCTATCAGTACTACCTGCTCTTCACCCTGAATGACTACGAGGTCGAAGGGGTCGAGCCCCGTCTTCCTCCCCTCGAAGACCGGGTACAGACCTTCATCTCGCTCTCGCGGATGGCAGGGAGAGGGAGGGTCGTGTGGCGGTGGGATCCCCTCCTCCTCTCGGATACCCTCGATGTGACAACCCTCCTGGATCGGATCCGGAAGGTGGGCGATGCCATTGCGCCCTTTACAGAACGCATGATCTTCTCGTTCATCGACATTGCAAGATACCCGGGAGTCGGCAGGAACCTCAGGGCCCGGGGATTCGGGGATATCCGGGAATTCTCGCCCGCCGAAGAACTGGAACTCGCAGCAGGGCTTCAGGAGCTGAACAGGTCCTGGGGCCTTACGATATCCGCCTGCGGTGAGGAGAAGGACCTCTCCGGTTTCGGGATAGAGGCAGGCGGATGCATCTCCCGCGACCTGATGCTGCGGGAGTTCAGGGGAGACCAGGTGCTCCGTCATTTCCTGGAGCCCCCTGATCCCGGTATCCCTCTGGTCAGGGGGACTGCTTCGCCTGTCCCCCCGCACCTGAAAGACCCCGGCCAGCGGCCCTCATGCGGATGCGTCGTCTCGAAGGATATAGGGCAGTATTCGACCTGCCCCCACCTCTGCGCCTACTGTTATGCCAATACCACTCCCAAAAGGGTGGAGAAACGTTACATAATCTACCAGATACAGTCCGAAAAGGGTCTCTTTGGCGATTCCATCTCCGAATAACAGGGTGAATTCCAAACCCCCCGGAGGCAGCAGCCGGAGGATTTGCGAGGTGTGATCGTCTGAGAGATCACGCAGTTTCTGAATCCTCACGGATGACGAAGAGGCATCTCTCCAGGGCATTCACGGCGATCTCCTCCATCTCGGGGGCAAAGGTGCGGAGGGCCAGGTTCATCTGGTACAGACCCGAGACCAAAGCTCCCGACTCGCCCTCCCCGTCCCCGTTGGACAGGAAGAAGTAGAGGATGAAGAGGTCTGCGAGGTTATCCTGATCCATCGTGGACGTGGTTGAGAGATATGCACAGGTTCTCCTCGAGACCTGCTCACCGAGCGTTACCCTGATCTCCTGCGAGAGTGGTGTCATGATTTCATTCCTGATCTCCTCGTCATGCTCGCTGGCTGGGCTGTAGTGCGGCTGGATGACGACCTGGCAGGAATCCGTATCCGGGCAGTACCTCATCCGTACGATAAGGGCCATCAGGTATGTTACCGTCGGAGCGGAGGAGAGGAGCCCGCAGGCGGTCTCAAGGACATGCTGCCTGCCGGCACGGAGCCTGGGGGCTGGAATTCCGCGATCGTCAGGAACATTCATCGGTGCATACCGGGTGTCCGAATCTGCTGCCATTGGAATCCTCTGAGGATTAATTATTATCAATACTATATATATGTTTCCTGTGTTAATCCTGATCCTGTGTCGTGCAAACAGTCTATAAATGGTCCATTGAGATAAATAAAAGCAAATTTCATTCATATAAATTCTAAAAGCATAACAAGGCGTTTGTTCATGAATCTAGAGAATAAGATGATAAAATGAAGTAACCATCCCGGTTCCTTGCCCACGGGCGCCCCTGGAGCAAGGGGATGGAGACTCATCGGATACGCCCTCACCCGACCGGACGATGAAAACGATCCCGATGGGAACTTGGGGAGACGAATCGAATCCGGGTTTCACTCTGGCAGTTACGGAACGCTTTTATCCACCACTCTTTATACTCTTATTCAATTTTATGTCACCGGAGGATGTGGAATGGCACTGAGGGACGAGAAGTTCTCCATACCTGAGGAGCTGATCATAGAGGATCTCACCGGGCAGGACAGGAAGATCCGGCAGAATGCCCTTGACCTCCTGAACGTGATGACCTGGTACGACTGGAACCCGACGACATTCGTGGCTTCCGGGGGAGCCCAGGCCCTCATCTCCTGTCTCGAAGATCCGGACGAGGAGGCAAGGAGGCTCGCCGCCTTCCTCATCGGCTATGTCGCCGAGGCCTGCGGCGTCGAGAATACCGGGATCGTCAGTGCCGTCCCCCTCCTCATGAAGCTCTTCGATGGATCCTCCGTCTCCTTCTCAAAGAAGATCCTCTCCCGGGGGACCAGGAACCTCCGGGTGGCAGCAGGAAATACCCTCGTGAAGATAGGTTCTCCGGCGGTCGAGGCACTCACCGTGGCCCTCCACAACCCGAACCGGGACGTGCGGTTCAATGCAGCCCGGGCCCTGGGTGAGATCCGGGATCCGAGGGCAGTGGAGTCCATCCTCGACCTTCTCCGGGACCAGAACCGGACCGTCCGGCTGGCCGCCGCCCGGGCCCTCGGTTTCATCAAGGATGAGCGGGCGGTGGAACCCCTCTCCCATGCTCTCGGCGACAGGACCCGGATGGTGAGGAACTATATCGCCTGGGCCCTTGGCGAGATCGGCGATGAGAGGGCGGTCACCGCCCTCCAGAAGGCGTACAAACATGCTCTCATGGATGGGGATCTCTCGGGCCAGTTCGCCATCAACGCGGCGCTCGAGGAGATCGAGAGCTCGAGGTACCGGAAGTACAGGGAATAACGGGAAATGAACCATCCTCCCTTCCTGTTCTCCGGTGCACCGGGAGATCCCTCCTTCCCCCTCTTTCGCTCATTCTCCGATGAAATCCCGGCGGGAGAACCATTGCCCTCACCTCGTTCCGGGAACCCCTGGTGAGGCCTGTTCATGTCACCTCTCCAGACCCGATCCTTCGGGAAGAACGGCCCCGGGGTCACCATCGTCGGACTCGGCGGTGAAGGGATCCTCCGGAGCCACGGGAAGAATGCCTTCGCCCAGCCGGTCATCGAGGAGGCGGCCGCACAGGGGATCACCTACTTTGACTCGGCGAGGGCGTATGACGAGAGCGAGCGGTACCTCGGCAGGTTCTGGGAGACCAGGCCCGAACTCCGGGCCCGGATCTTCCAGACCTCCAAGTCCGCGTGTCGTGACTATGCAGGGGCGTGGGCCGACCTCGAGACCTCCCTTGCAAACCTCCACACCAGCCACCTGGACCTCTGGCAGATCCATGACCTGAGAAGCTGGGAGGACGTGAAAGCCGTGGAAGGCTCCTCGGGTGCGCTCGATGCATTCGGGGAGGCACGGAAGCAGGGGAAGGCGAGGCATATCGGGGTCACCGGGCACCATGATCCCACGATCCTCACCCATGCCGTTGAGAACTGGCCGGTGGATTCCGTGCTCCTCCCCGTGAACCCGGTCGAGGGGGTCCTCGGGGGGTTCCTGGACCGGACCATCCCCATGGCAGAGAAGAAGGGGCTTGCCATCATCGGGATGAAGGTCCTCGGGGCTGGCAACTACCTCGCACCGTCTGGCGGGATCTCTGCCGAGCTCCTCATCCGGTACGCCCTCTCCCGGCCGGTCACCCTCATCATCGTCGGGTGTACTCAGCCCATCGAGGTGCTCACCCTTGCCTCCCTTGGAAGGGATTTCACCCCTCTCTCCGAGGGCGAGCAGCGGATGCTCGAGGAGAAGTTCGCCCCCTATGCGGCAGACCTCGCCTTCTACCGTGGGGTGACCTGACGGGTCAGGGCGGACCTCCCCCCTCCATCAGCTCCAGGATGCGCAGGAGGGCATTTCCTGCCACCTGGCGGACGACCGTGTTTTCGTCGGACTCCGCAAGCTTCCCGAGGGGATCTCTCGCCCGTGCATCCCCCAGTTCGCCGAGGGAGATCGCGGCCTGGGCACGCACATTCTCGCTCCCGTCCGTGAGGGCCGAGATGAGGGGATCGACAGCCCTGGGATTCCGCATCTCCCCCAGGACAAGGGCGGAGAGGACCCTGACCTCCTCGTCCGGGTCCTGAAGCGCAACGATGATCTCGTCCATCGCAGGATCCCCGATGTTTGCCAGGATGTCCGCGATCTTCACCCTCACGAGGCCGTCCTTCTCATGAAACGCCCTGATGAGGGGAATGACGGCAATCTTCCCGATCTTCTCCAGCGCAATGGAGGCGACCATGTGGATCTGCTCATCCCCGTCCCTCAGAGCCATGAGGAGGGTCGGTACGGCTGCCGCTCCCGAACCGATGAGGGCGTCCAGGACATCGCTCATGGTATCGGGATCGCTCCCTTTCACCGATGCGATGAGTTCCCTGAACTCGCCTCTCTTCACCATGCCCTCGATATCCGGCCGCACATTTCCCGTCTCTGCCATCAGAACCCCCCGTAAGAACAAGGGTGATACGCTCTCATTTCCTGCTTAGCCCTTCAAGAACCCGGATGACTTCCCCGATATCCGGCACGCTGTGGATGGGATAGACCTTCACGAACACCACCGTCTGCTTCTCGTCGACGATCACATTCGCCCGCTCGGCGAACCCGTTCGCGTCCCTGAAGAGGCCGTACATCTGCGCAACCTTCCCGTGGGGCCAGAAGTCGCTGAGGAGCCGGGTCTGGGTGATCTTCAGGCTCTCGGCCCAGGCCTTCTTGCAGGGGACGGAATCGACGCTGATCCCGACCGCAACCGTGTTCAGGGCTTCGAGCGCCCCGCGGTTCTCCTCGAGGGATTTCATCTGGCCAGCGCAGAACGCGGTCCATGCAAGGGGATGAAACGAGAGGAGGACCCTCTTCCCTGACTGTTCAAGGAGATCGAAGGTCTTGTCGTTCTGGTCCTTGATGGAGAAGTTCTTGGCCGGGTCCCCCGGCTTGATCATCCGCGGCTGGTCCATAGAGTGCACCTGACTACGCATCCTGCCAGCGAGTATTTATCCCTTCGGTCGTGGTCTTCAAAGCATCCCCTCACGCTCCTTCACCCCTGCCGGCCTTCTCTGCGAGGAGCGCCTCCTTCACGGCCTCTGCATGCCCCTTCACGTTGACCCTCCTCCAGACCTCCACGATCTTCCCCTCTGGATCGATAAGGAAGGTGTCGCGCTCGGTGCCGAGGATCTCCTTGCCGAAGATGGTCTTCGGTTTCCACGTGCCATATGCTGCAAGGACATGGTGATCCAAGTCGGAGAGGAGGAGCACGGTCAGCTTGTGCCGTTCGGCGAAATCCTGGTGGCTCTCGGGCGAATCCGTGGAGACCCCGATGACCTGGGCACCGAGCTCGGCAAATTTCTCAAGCGCTGCAGAGAACTGGATCGCTTCGAGGGTGCAGCCCGGGGTGTTGTCCCGGGGGTAGAAGTAGAGCACCACCCATCTCCCGCGAAAGCTCTCGAGACAGATCTCCTTCTTTTCAGCATCCGGGAGGCAGAACGGGGGAGCCTGCCTTCCGATGCATGGATCGACACCTGCTTCCATAAGGACCGGAAGATGACTGGTCGTGCGGGTTCTTCAAACCATACCTTCCTCGCGGGTCGCGTTCCCAGGGGGAGGAGATCTCTGATTCAGGGGGGGGCCTGAATAGATGCCCTGAACTGTACCAGGGTATACCCCCGGGCGGATTCGAACCGCCGTCACCGGCTCCAAAGGCCGGTATGATTGACCGCTACACTACGGGGGTGCCTGATGATTAGCCTGCTCTCATCATTTTCCTATTCGGAGAAATGATACGTTATATTCAATTCGGGAATGGATAAAAAGATGTACTCCTCATATTCGTCCCGATGGAGAGATCAACGAACCGCGGGTGCGACAATGAATTGGTAAAATTCTCGTCGGTGTCCAAACTTTTTCTGCAAGATGTATGCCCCATCCCGTTCTGCACGTAGTCTTCGAGGGGTGTTACCGGTTGTATCCCAACCCCCGATGTTTGCCATGTTTCGAGATTATTCGGTGCCTGGGCAGAAAATGAAGGTGGGAAGAAGGATAGAAACGCTCTCATCCCGTTATCTGGAATGAGTTGAGCATCTGTCGTTCGGTCCCCGACCAGTCATTGAAGGTGTCGTCTCTCGAGGTAAATCCGATATTATATCCCTTTTCCCCCACTTCCAGCAAATATCCGACGGTCCTGATCTTGTCTCCCGAATTTAAAACGACCGTATACTCCAGATTCTGCGCTGGATATCCGGCAAGGACCGTCCTCTCATTTCTCAGTAACGTGAACTGGGAAGAAATTGTGTTTGAACCTAATATCTCGATTGAATGGTTCGTCCAGGCATCGAGGGAAACCCCGCGGTATCCCGGCCCGGTAAGGTCAACCACCTGTACGGTCGCGGCTGTTTTTCCATCGCCGCTTATAAAAGCAGTATCGGTGATGAAATCCGAATTCGGATCTTTCCTCGTGAAATGGTTCCAGGTGCCGGGATATACTATCCTGAACCCGAGAACGGGATCCTCGTACGTCGAGAAGCTGCCCGCTGAGCCGGGTGGTGACACAGGTCCAAAGGCAGAAAAAATTCCAGACATGAAAGGAAACAGGAGGGAAATAAGAACACCTGCCCCTCCCAGGGCAATAAGCCAGAGAAGAAGAACTCTCCTGTTTCCGCTTCCCGGATATACTTTTTTCAGGAGAGAATAGAGGAGAGAGAAAAGAACGATGAAAAAAACGAGAGCCGCCGTGAAAACCAGTATGGTGGAAGCTACACGCTGGTTCTTGAGAGAGAGAAAGACAGCCAGAAGAGCGAAGATAAAAGAGAGACCCAGAAAAACCCGTTCACCTGTGGTTAAATCTTCAAACATCCTGATCATATAGGTGAACGGGTAACTTTTTATTAATTCTCCTGTTGCCGGGAATTTTTCACCAGGGATTCCGTCATGCATACCATATCACCCCTGATGACTGCTTCCGCCTCTCGCAGCAGGGCTGTTCCGGTTCCATTCCATGACTCTTCGGAGACAAGAAAATCCCTTATAATTACGAATATTTTCGTAGTTAAAGCAATTATCTTATTCTTTTACGCCAATAGACTCATATACACAGGATTTTGACATGGAGAAGGAGATCAATATGGAGAACCGCTGGCAGATCGTCTGGATGGTGGCCGCTGTCACATTGATAGCTGTCATCATCGGTTATGGAATCATCAGGGAACAGCCTCCTGTCCTCTCGGAAGAGGGCGTCCTCAAGCAGTTCGCTTCCGCGGGTGAGGTCAGGGCTTATCTTGCAGCTCATACCCCCTCCGGGACCGGCACGAACACCTGGAACCGGGCTGTGGATGGCATCGCCCCCCAGGCCATGTCCGGGGTGGGAGAGAAGTCTGGAGCTGCGCTCCCGTCCCTGGATATCTCCACTGACCATTCCACCACCAATGTCCAGGTCCAGGGTGTGGACGAGGCTGATATCGTCAAGAACGACGGCAGGTACATCTATGTCATCTCGGGCGGGGAGCTCGCCATCGTGGATGCGTACCCGGGCGAGAAGGCGAAGATACTCTCGGAGACCCCCGTGAACGGGACCCCCAGTGAGATCTTCCTCTCAGGCGATCGTCTCGTGGTCTTCTCCTCTGGAAATGGTTACTATCCGGTAATGTACAAAACCAGCGGTATGGTGGCTCCCCGTTCTGTCCGGACCGAATCCCATGCATACGTCTATTCGCTCGGTGACCGGTCGAACCCAGAACTTGTCCGGGATATCACCTTCTCGGGCACGTACTATGATTCCCGGATGATCGGGGACCAGGTCTATGTCATCACGAATGAGAATGTCTATTATGGCATGGGCGATATCCCGATGCCCGAGGTGAAGGATGGGGCGGGAATCTCCATCGAGCCCCGGGTATCCTACTTCGACGTCCCCTTCGACACATTTACCTTCTCCACGATCTCGTCCTTCTCGATGACAGACGATAGATCCCTTTCGGCCGAGTCCTACCTCCTCGGCTACACGTCCACCCTCTACGTCTCTCAGGACAATATCTACATGGCATTCCAGAAGCCTGTGACAATCCGTGAGGTGCCGGTGGTCGGGAAGGATATCGTCGCCAGTCCAGTTCGCCAGCAGCCCGCCGAGGAGATAACCGCTATCTACAAGTTCGCCATCCGCGATAGCCAGATCCGGTTCGGTGGTAACGGAGAGGTGGCGGGGCACCTCCTGAACCAGTTCTCCATGGATGAATCGGGAGGGAACCTGAGGGTCGCGACGACGGTCCAGGGATACGGAAACAGCGGTTCATACGTGTACAACAATGTCTTTGTCCTGGACCCGGGGATGAAGACAGTCGGGAGCCTGAAGTACATCGCCCCGGACGAGAAGATCTACGCCACCCGGTTCATCGGCGACCGGCTCTATATGGTCACCTTCAAGAGAATCGATCCCCTGTTTGTCATCGATCTCTCGGATCCGGCCAACCCGGGAATCCTCGGAGAGCTGAAGATACCAGGTTACTCCGACTACCTCCATCCGTATGATCAGAACCACCTCATCGGGATCGGGAAAGAGACCGAAAGCAACGACTGGGGCGGGGTCTCCACGTCGGGCCTGAAGCTCGCGCTCTTCGATGTCTCGGATGTCAATAACCCGAAGGAGGTCGATCACGTGGAGATCGGGGAGGCAGGGTCCGACTCCGAGGCTCTCAGGGATCACAAAGCCTTCCTCTTCTCAAAGGAGAAGGATCTCCTCGTCATCCCCGTACGGGCGGTGCAAAAGGTTCTCTTGAAAGGCGATTCTGCGTCATATACCCAGAAAATATGGCAGGGAGCGTATGCCTTCTCCGTCTCACCGTCGAAAGGGTTCACCCTGCGGGGCACAATAACCCACAGTGATGAGGACACTTCTGGATACTACTGGGGATCCCAGGACGCGGTGAAGAGATCGCTCTATATCGGCGATGTCCTGTACACCCTATCCTCGGACGAGATCATTGCTACCAATCTGGCGACGATGACCCTCATCCGGGTAATCCCCCTCCCCTACGGGGGATACGGAACGCCTGTCCCGATGATCGAGTAGGGAAGACCCATCCTCCCTTTCTTTATTTTCCTGTGAGCCGGGACAGTCCGCAGGATCAATGGTTCTTATTCATGGGACGTTTCCGCTCCCGACGGAGTTATCAGAATTCAGCCCCGTACGCCCGGAAACAGGTGAAAATGACACCTCCAGTGAGTTTTTCCGGTCCGGTGAATATCCCCCAATCATATCGCAGCCGGCGGTTTATGACTCGTCCTTCTTCGAGAGGGGGAAGTAGTCGCGATAGACCTTCTTCCGTTCTTCCACGTCGGTATGGAGGTAGATCTCCGTGGTCTTGATGGAGGAATGGCCCAGGTTCTCCTGGACGACCCGGAGGTTACGGGAACGGGTGTAGAGCTCGCTCGCATAGCTGTGGCGGAGCTTGTGGGGGGTGATCCCCGCCGGCGCGTACTTCCTGAAGATGAACTGGATGGTTCTCGGGGAGATGGGGTTGCCCATCTGGCCGGGGAAGAGGGGGCCCTCCCTCCTCTCCCCCGCGAAGCCCCGGATATCGTCGAGGGTCTCCCCGTCGATGAACACGGTCCGGATCTTCCCGCCCTTCCCCTTCACCCGGATGGTATGGCCCTCGAAGTCGATATCCTCCAGCCGGATGCCGGAGAGCTCCGAGACCCGGACACCGGTTGCATAGATGGTCCTGACGATGAGCCGGTCCCTGGTATCAGGGATGGAGGCGAGGAGATCGAGGACCTGGCTGTGCTTCATGTAGATAAGCTCCTTCTCCTTCACCCTGGGCCGCTCGATGGCAACGAGGGGGTTGGAATCGACCGCCTTCTGGGCATAGAGGAAACGGTAGAAGGAGGAGAGGGTGGAGATGATTCTGTGGAGGGTGCGCGGCCGGTAGCTCCGCAGCGAGGAGAGGAACGAGAGGAAGTCGGTGACAAGGGGCACGGTCACCCCGATCTCGGTATCGAGCCGGGCTGATGCAAGATCCTTCCAGTAGAAGATCAGCTTCCCGGGTTCGCTATGGCGCCTCAGCCAAAGGTACCGTGCAAACCGTCCAATGATCTCCTCATAGCTCTCGATGGTCCTGTCAGAGTAGTTCCGCATCCGGAGGTAATACCGGTACCGGGGGATCCACTCCGAAAAAAGACCATTTTCCATGTCCAGAATTATGAATAGCCTGCTAAATAAAGTTTTGCGCAGAATAGACATTCTGCGAAAGATCTCGATCCTCCCCTGGTCCATGCCAGGGAGGGATCATGGAACAAGTCAGACTGAGTCAAGGGAGCTCCTGTCATCTCCAGTTCTATAAATTATTGCTAGCTCACCCATACTTGAGCGCACCGTTCCCACCGCGAGACCGCGAGGCTTCGTCCAGCTGGTTTCAGGTATCTCTCATTTTTACCTCCTGTATCTCCGGCAGGTCAACCAAAATGCAATCTCTCCGCCTCGGGTGTCCTGTACGCCTTTTGTGTCCATCCCTGCGCCCAGAATGACGATATTCTCGGTCTGTCAGGTATGGCCTCCTCGAGACGTCATCGATATACCTTGCGAGGCGGATGAATGCCCCGATGATGCCAGGAGTCCCCCCTCGAACAAATTCACAAATATCTTCCTGATAATGCCGAATCCAGGACCATTCCAGCCACATGGCCGAGCAGGAGTTGTGCATAAGGGTCATCAAAGAGGAGTACCTCTTCGGGGTAGTCCGATTCGATAACCCTCACGCCGGTCGGAATGAAAGCCTTGATCCGGCACGCCATCCCTTCATCGGAGGATAGGTGGGGTAATTCGCTGATACGATTCACCTGAATTCAATCGCCAGCCGGCACATAAGCCGGTGAAGATTCCTTCACTTCCTTTAGGCCAGACACATGCCTTCCCTGATCGCATGAGGGCAGAGAAAGATCCAGGGATAGGGCTGCAAAACGGTTTTGGCCGATGCTGGTTCGCGCCCGGGATCAGCCCGCCGGTTCCATCGGGAAGGGACTATAAACCATATGATGCTATACATAAGGGGGGCGGAGTGCAGCAGTAGTTCCGAAAGTAGATACCTTTTAAAATATCTCTTCGAAATCTAGTATTAAGTTAAGAAAGCGGAAAAGATTGCAATGAGAGCTGATAATATACAGGATTTTAACCGATGGTCTAGCACATACGAGGATTCCTGGCTGCAGCGGCATTATTTCGATTACGTGCATGGAGGAGTCCTTAATTTAGTCGATATGGAATCGACCTTCACAAGAATATTGGATATCGGATGTGGAACTGGAAGGTTGCTACGAAAAATCAAGGAACGTTATCCAGATGCGCAACTGATCGGTGTGGATCCTGCAGAGGGAATGATAGAGAAGGCCCGGCAACTGATGCCGAATGCTACGTTTTCTGTTGGTCTGGCGGAATCAATACCTCTGCCGGATGCATCCGTGGATCTCGCTCTCAGTACCATGTCTTTTCATCATTGGTCAGACCAATTGCAGGGTATACGTGAGATCAAACGAGTTTTACGCCCCGGAGGTCTATTTTTACTTGCTGACGTTGCAGGTTTAATCCTCCCAAAAATTATGCATCACGGCCAGATGCGTAATCCCACCGAGGTTAGACTATTGTTTGAACAGGCAGGATTGGAGGTCCGGATTCAGCGACGGCTGATGTTGGGGCATGTCCGTGTAACAGTAGGAATTCGGCATTAATGTCATTCATGATTTTAAATGGCGCGGACCAGACACTTTCACCATCCTCAAGAGTTCCCAGTCCCCTCCTCCCTGCTTCTTTTCGTGCTGTAGAAATGCACCCCGCTGGAATTGACGGTAAACCAGTCTTTGGCCGCGAGGCAGCCTGCATGCATCTTCGCGCAACCGGGGAATCACCCGTAGCACGGGTTACCTTTTATAACTCAGATATGGGGAGAGCGAAAACCGATAATGGCCCGACCAGCCCTCATCCCTGACCCCCCTCGGAGGAGAAGCGATAGGCCGTGCCTCAAGGCGGGATCCCTAGAGGGGTGATCCTGTTTCATGGATGATGAACTTTGATGAATAGTCTCAGGGCAGGAGAGACAAAAGTATACATCCGACCCGGTTCACCATTTTGCCAGGTCAAGGGGAGAAGGATGAATGATACGGGGGGGGGTCGGGGTGCTTACTTCCTTTTGGCGACGAGGAAGAATGCCGCCATGATGAGGGCGAAGATGGCAATGAGGAGCGGGGCCGGGGTGCTCTTCTGGGTAGTGACCGGAGGCGGGGAGAGGGTGGGCAGGGTCGGGGTGACAGGGGAGGTTTCCCCTCCAGTGACCATGGTGGGGGACGACGTGGATGTCGGGGTCCCGGGCTCACCGGAAGGAACAATGAGGCGCATGGAGACATTATCGAGATACCCCTCGGCCACCGCGCTTGGGTTCTCGAAATCACCTATGGTGGAGAGGTAGATACGATCCATGAACCCCAGGTTCGAGATGCTCGAGAGAGTATAGCCCCAGAGCGAGGACCCGTTGGAGAGGAAACTGATATCGATACCGACGGTCTTCTGCTCACGATTGTACTTGAGGGATACATGGTAAGGGATGCCATCCGAGAAACGGACCGACGGGCCGCCATAGGACTGGGCGTAGGATGAGACTTCCCTCCTCTGGTTCGACTGGTCGATGACCCGAAGCCACATAATATTCCCGTACGGTCCGTTCTCAAACTCCGAGAAGATGGTTGTCCCCTGGTTGATTTTCATGTCCCGGTTGCCGAGCCCCAGCCTGAAGGAAGACTGGAAATCGGTCTTCAGGGGAAAGAGATCATAATCGAGGTTGAAGGATTCGCCCATGTAGGGGATCTTCTTGTATACAAAGGTGTTTGTCGAATCCCGCAGGGCATAATCGAACATTCCCATCGCCTCATCCCAGTGGTTTGTGTAAGGATTGTTGGTCACCCAGTCGGGGTTTGATGAAAAGTCGGTAGAGTAGATGGTGGTCGACATCTCCGCAGATCGTGCGAGGCCGGCTGCTGATACGAGGATCAGGAGGGCAAGAACGATGGGGCGGAGGTGCCGCCGCGGTAATCCCTTGATCATGGACGGGGCTCCTTCATTATCAGGTCTCCCCCGGCTTCCTGCAGGGCGACCTGCCTGAATCTAGTACAGGTGTACTTGCTTCCTTATATGTATATAGCTGGCCCGCAGCGACCTTCCCGGAGTTTTCGACGGCCATAAACCACAGGTTGCTCTATGCAAGCCCTGACCGCGGGATTCATTATCTGCACCTTCTCAGGAGTACAATGAATGCAGGAGCGAGAGGGAGAGGCAGACGCGCAGAAATACCAGAAATTCAAGAAAGTGGACGGTGCCACCTACCAGAAGGTGAACGCCTTCCTCCGGAAGAGGACCTATGTCACTGCCCGGGAATGGGCCATCGCGAGGCTCTGCGCCGACTTTAAGACAACGAGCGGTTCTGAGATGACCTTCATCGGGGAACACCTGCCGGAGCTCGTCCCGTTCATGACCGATACCTACACTCCTCAGGCGGTGAATCAGGCGCGGAGTGCATTCAAGCGGAAGGTGAAGAAGGCGGGGGCCACCTTCTTCTACGGGGCCATGTGCGGCTTCTTCACTGCTGAGGAGCTGGACGACATCCTCTTCGAGGCGAGCGAGGTGGCGAAGTTCCTCCTCGAGGTGGAGGGCACGAGACTGGATATCGACGAGGAGATCTCGATCGAGGACCGGATCACCGATGTGATGCGGAATGTCGCCCAATCTGCCGCAAAGGTCCTCAAGGCCAGGGAGGCGGGCGAGGATCAGCACCTGGATGTCGGTGATCAGCAGCCGGCCGAGGGAGAGGGACGGGTTTCCGGGGAGGATCGGGATCAGGGTCCCGGGAAGGAAGCCGAACCGGGTTCCGGGGTGTAGACATGGGAGAGGGAGAGATCCGGAAACGCCTCTTCGGCACCAATGGCGTACGCGGGATTGTCGGGCAGGATATGAATCCCGAGCTCGTGCTCAGGATCGGGGCCGCCCTCGGGTCGATGAGAAGAGGGAGAATTGCAGTGGGGCGCGATACAAGGACTTCGGGTGCGGCCCTGGCAAGCGCCCTCCAGGCAGGAGTTATGGCATCGGGATCCGATGTCGTGGACCTCGGGATACTGCCGACCCCAGCCCTCCAGTACATCGTTCGTGGCCGGTTCATAGCCGGGGCGATGGTGACAGCGTCCCACAATCCTCCCGAATATAACGGCGTGAAGATCATCGATACCGACGGGACCGAGATGGGGGACAGGGAGGTCATCCAGCTCGAGGACCGGCTCTTTTCACACCAGTTCGAGCTCGCACCCTGGAACCGGGTCGGCAGGCAGACTTTTGCCCCCAACCTGGTCGAGGAGTACCTTGCCGCGGTCCCGGGTCACTTCGCTTCCGGTACGGGTGAGGGGCTGACCGTGGTGGTGGACCCGGGATCCGGGGCCGGGGCCCGGACAACCCCGGAGATCCTGACCCGCATGGGATGCCGGGTTCATACCCTGAACGCAACGCTGGATGGCACATTCCCCAACCGTGCCCCCGAGCCATCAGCGGAGGGCCTCGAACCCCTCGCGCAGATGGTGAAAGCAACTCATGCCGCGCTGGGCCTCGCCCATGATGGTGATGCCGACCGCACGGTCTTTGTTGACGAGAAGGGCCGATACATCGAGGAGAACCGGGAGTTCGCGCTCATTGCCCGTTCCATGTGCCGCGAGATGAAGGGGGTTGTTGTCGCCCCGGTGAGCACCTCCCGGATCATCGAGGAGGTTGCGGGCGAGTCCGGCTGCAGCGTCGATTATACGGCGGTCGGATCGATCTACGTTGCCCGGCGGATGATGGATCTCATAGCCGGAGGAACTCCAGTTGTCATGGGGGGTGAAGGAAACGGCGGCCTCATCTACCCCGGCCACCAGTTCTGCAGGGACGGCGCTCTGACAGCGGCGAAGATGGTATCCCTCCTCGCCCTGTCCGGTACGCCCCTCTCTGAGATGGCTGATTCCCTCCCCAGGTATCACATGATCAAGGAGAAGATCCGGACCGGGGACGCCCGCCACCTCGTAGCAGGCCTTATCGAGCGGTTCAGGTCAGAGAAGCCCGACCTGACCGACGGGATGCGCCTGAACCGGGATGATTCCTGGGCTCTTATCCGCGCATCGGGCACCGAACCTCTCGTCCGTATCACGGTCGAGTCCAGGAGAGAGAATGAGGCCGGGGATCTCCTGGGGGAGATCCGGGATGCCATCCGGGGGATTGCGGGATCCCGGAGCGATCCTGAGATCCCCTGAATTATCTTTTTGCCTTTTGCCTGATAGCTCTCCTTCCAGCGGGTGTACCTACATAAATAATGAGAATATGGAGTTTTCATCAGAAAATAACCGTCAGAATCAAGTTATTGGCATGCCATACTCTTGAAAACGCTGGGAAGTTGTTTTTTCTCATAATCTTTGTCAAATAAGGTTGGAATTTCGTTAAACGAATGGATTTTAATCGAAATACTTATAAATAAGATTGGGTTATATCTTGTATATTGCGGGGATTTCCTTGCCAGCCACCCCCAATACCTCCCATATCAAGAAGAAGATCCACCAGGCTCTCCTACATAAAGATCTCGATGGGATCAAGCTCATCCTTGATGATGTCCGGACCATCCAGAAGAGGAAGGAGCGGAGGATGATCCTTGCGGTCATTCACGAGGCCATCAAGGAGAGCATCTTCAAGGAGGGCATCCCCGACTTCCTCGTCTTTCTGGGCGACCTCCCCTTCCCCGAGGTCCAGGAGGTGGCGGACCGGGCAATAAAGGCATATATCTCCTCCCGGAACGAGCGGTGGCTCCAGAAGACCATCGAGCTCTGCCATGGCCTCGACCGGAAGAACTACCAGTCCAAGATCTTCTCGGTCCTCTCCAAGGAGCTCATCGAGGCCGGGGTGGCCCAGAAGGACCGGCAGCTCATGGAGAAGGGGATGTCCACCATCCACATGATCAGCTTCCGGAAACACCGGTCGAGCATCATGATGGACATCATCCCCATGATCATCGTCTGGAGCGTATCCACGGAGGACGACAGGCACCTCTACACCTCCCTCCAGCTCATCGATGTCATCGGGGATGTATCGAAGAGGTCCATCCTCCACTCGGAGATCGCAAAGGCGATCGGCATGATCGGGATCCTCCAGCGGGATATACGGGGCGTCCGCGAGGCTGTGAAGATCGCGATCATCATCAAGCAGAAGCAGAGGCGGATAACCTGCATCTCCCATATCCTGGAGAGGGGGTGGTCCTCGCCCCTCGGGAAGCAGCTCGAGGACGTGGTCAGCTTCATGAACCTCATGGGCGAGGTGCCCGCGCCGAGGAAGCACGAGATCCTCTCAGTCCTCATCGAGCACCTCCTGAACCGGGTGAAGGACAAGAAGCAGATCAATTACACCCTCCAGAACCTCGTGGACCGGATCCCTGTATCGAGGGAATGCATCGTTCTCAAGTTCGTGAAGAAGGCCGAGATCTCGGGGGACAAGTGGTACTTCGAGCGGGCCCTCGAGTTCAACGAGAAGATCACCGACCCCTCTCGGACCCCCATCAAGGAGATCATCGCCTCGGCGAGTTCTGTCGTCGAGAAGACCGGTGACATCAGCCTCCTCATGAAGACCGTGCCTCTCCTCGATGCCGTGGCGAAGACCTCTGAGGAGTCGTTCCTCCCCCAGTACCTGATGGTCGCGGACACCCTCCTCAAGAGGGGCAACCTCCAGAACGCGGTCGATATCTTCGCCCGGATCGGAGGGCCCCTCGAGAGCGCGAACAAGGTGGCCATGGATACCTGCGTCCGGATTCTCCGGGAGGGGATCTTCAGGGACGAGACCGAGCTCCTGAAGGAGAAGATCCTCTCGCCCATGGACGCCGGGACCCGGGACTTCGTCATCAACCGGGCGGTGATCGAGTTCTGCACCGATGTGGAGTTCGTGGACATCATCGCCCACCTCCCCTCCCTCCAGTCCCTCACCCTGGCCCACAATACCCCGGGCGTCATCATCCCCGAGTGCATCCGGATCCTGATCGAGCGGAACTTCATCGAGTTCCAGGACCCCTCGGCCCTTCTCTCCCTCGCAAACCAGATCCCGAACCGGGCCGAGAAGGAGCAGATCATCTCGGCGATCGTCATCGGGATCGCCCGGGTGGGGGTGGCCCACAAGAACAGGGACCTCCTCCAGCGGGCCGTGGGGCTCTCGTGCGAGATCAAGGAGCAGCGGCCACGGTCCGAGGCCCTCGGGCATATCATCGACCAGGCCACCCTCCTCGCCGTCGAGCAGGGGGACCTGGACCTCCTCCACCGGATGATGAAGTGGACCGGATCGCTCCTCGAGCGGGACTTCAAGCTCTATGCCATCGACAGCGTCATCAAGGGGATGATCACGTACGGGATCCACCACCAGTCGCCCAAGGCCCTCGACGAGGCATACCTGATCACCCATACGGTGGACGACCCCTCGCTCCAGCAGCAGCAGCGGGAGAGCATCATCGAGGGGCTCGTCCGGGTCGGGTGCATCCGGCTCACGACGGCGGTGACCCCCATCACCCCCGAGGCGCTCAAGTTCGAGATCGAGCCCTTCGACCGGGCCCTCACCCTCCTCTCGGAGAGCGTGAACCGCTCGCAGCTCTCCCTCAAGATCTCCAAGTTCATTGATATCATCCTCGAGTACGCCCAGGCGGCGAACCGGCAGGAGTACCTCATCCCCCTCACGATGTTCATCCTGAAGATAGAGGACCGGCTGGAGAGGAACGCGATGTTCTACCGGATCTCGGGGAACTTCAGGGATGTGATGGAGGACCTGGAATCAACAGATCCCTACGAGATCGTGGCTGCGGTCCTCCAGCGCCTCCAGAGCGGGAACATCTCGCCCCTCGTCCTGGATCTCATCCACCGGCTCCTGGAGCAGACACCGGACTCCTACAAGAAGTTCGCAGGGCTCTGCAACCTCGCGGATTCCTACTACTCCATCCAGGAACGGGAGAAGGGGACCGAGATCCTGAAGAAGGTCTACAGCAACCTCTCTTCCCTCACCGATGCCTACGAGAGGGCGAGGATCCTTGCCGATCTCGCGGGGATGCTCGCACGGGTGGACGAGGCCCTTGCCCGGGACTGCCTCGAGGCAGCCATCGCCCTCCTCACCCAGGTGAAGGACGAGAAGGGCTCGCTCCTTCGGAAGCATATCGTCTTTGCCATCCTCTCCCTCCACACCCTGAGGACCCAGGAGGAGAACCTCGAGACGGCCCTCGATCTCGTGAAGCAGATCGAGGATCCCACGGAGTACGTCAACGCCCTCATCGCCATCCTCTCCATGGTGATCACGGGCGAGAAGGCGAAGGAGATCCTCGCCAACATCTACGATGCCATCGCGGCCATCCCGTCCACGTACGAGCGGGTAGCCATGCTCCTTGACGTGGTCCCCCTCGCGGAGCAGTATGGCGATCCCGATGACGCCCTCAGGCTTCTCGAAGAGGCGCGGGCAGAGGTGGAGTCCATCTCCATCCCCTACATCGCCACCATGATCAAGAAGGGGCTCGTCCAGGTGATGCTCATGGTCTTCCACAAGAGGGGCGACGAGGCCATCCGGAAGAAGGCCAAGGAGGTCACCATGCGGATCGAGGACGAGGAGGCGAGATCCCAGCTCCTGGCCCAGACAGGGTATGAGAGGGCAGATGCCGAGGTGAGCCCGGTGTTTACCTCGCTCCACGTCCTGCGCGAGAAGATCAAGGAAGGAAGGAACCCCCTGAACGAGCTCTCGAGTATCACCCACCAGATCACCACCCTCCCGGACCGGGCAAAGCGGGCGACTTACTACACCGACCTTTTCAGGATCTTCACCGAGAGCAAGGAGGAGAAGATGGCAGAGCGGATGCTCTCGGCTGCCATCGACGAGGCGGCTATTATCCGGCCCCTCTCGCGCCGGGCATATGTCCTCGGCGACCTTGCCCTGAATGTCTATAATTCTGGTTTCGAGGAGCGGTCCAAGGATATCCTTGGGATGGCGGTCTACGCTGCCATGAACATCCGCGACGAGGGCCTCAGGGACGAGGTCTTCTACGAGCTCGACGTCGCCCTCCGGATCATCGAGGAGCGCCTTGCGTGAAGACCATCGAGCTCTACGCCTCAGGCCGCGTCCAGAGCGTCGGTTTCCGGGCCTGCGTGAAGAAGGTGGCCGGAAACCTCGGGATCCTCGGTGACGTGATGAACCTCCCCGACGGCAAGGTGAAGATCACCGCCACTGCCGAGGATGTCATCCTGGAGAAGTTCGTCTCCATGCTCTACGGGTGCCCCCGGGCCGTGATCCGCAGCCTGGAGATCAGGGAGACGGATCCGGTCGCCTTCCCCGACTTTTCGATCAGGAGAGCCCAGGATCACTGAGAGGCCGCGTCACCCGGCGAGATGGAGAAGAGGCGGCCACCGAGCAGGGAGTCCCTGAACCGGGCGACCATGTCATCGATCTCCTCGCCCCTCACCGAGCTGTACAGGCGCGCAAGGAGCCTCTCGATGAGGCCCTCGGAGAGGTGGCACCGCCGGTCACCGTACTCGTAGTCCCCGTCGAGGAGCCCCTTCCGGGCGATCTCGAGGACGACATCGTCCACCATCCCGGGCTTGAGGGGCTCGATGAGATCATAGACAAAGCTCCCCGTGCCCTCGTGGAGCATCCCGAGATCGGGATCAAGGTTGGCACCCAGCACCGCCCGCATGCACTGGGAGAAGAGCATGGCGTACCCGAAGGAGAGCATGGCATTGACCGGGTCCTGGTGGGGCCGCCTCGTCCTGCGCCGAAAGCCGAGCTCGGGGGGCAGGGTGCGGGAGAGGATCTCGTAGTACATGTCGCCCGTGAGCGTGAAGAGCCTCCGAACCTCGTCCAGTTTCACGAGGAACTCCATCTCCTTGAACGATGTATGGAGGAACTCCAGTTCGCCCTTGTACAGGATCTCCCTCCCCGAGCCCTCCCCGAGCCTCTCGACCCGGAGGATCCGTGCCCGGATAGCAGCGGTGGCGATCGCGAGGGCATACCGGTGGGCAGGGGCCAGTTTCTGGATGGCCTTGATCTCCTCGTCAGGATGCCTCAATGGCGGATTGAGGAAGCCGACTGGATTGCTGTCCTGGTCGAGGAAGCTGATGGCTCCCCCGGCCTTCAGGAGGTTGATGATGACTGAGGTATGAATGGTGTGGCCTCCGGCGATGACCAGGTGATGGACGCTCCGGAGAGGGTAATTCTGTATCTCGCCCTTCCTCTGGATGATCAGCTGGGTGGGTGTGGACTTGATGTGTGCACCATACCCTGACACGGTGAGCCAGGGAACTTTCTGTAAGACCATCCTGTACCCGCAATAGCTTGATTTCGGCGAAAGAAGGTACCAAGTTCGGATTACATTAACTCATCGTTTCTTGCCTGCCGGGGAGGGAAATCATCTTCTCCCGAGAAGCTCCTAGCTCATTGGATGGAACCAGGCGCAAGGGCCGAGTGGGATACCCTGAGGCATGTCCTGGTACATGAACCCGGGATCGAGGTCTTCTTCGCCCTCCTTGCACCCGAAGCCCACCTGTACGAGCGGTTCTTCACCCACCATGAGGCACGGTGGGAGCACCGCCAGCTCTGCGACCTCCTCCACAACAGCTTCGGGGTCAGGATTCATCACCTGAAGACCACGCTCATGGAGGAGGCGGGTGAACCGGGCCCTATCAGGGATCTCCTCGTCTCCATGGCCGGGAGGAGGCTCGCAGATGACAGGACCGCCCTGACAGCCACCGGAAGGGACGGGAAGGCTGGCGGAGACGGCCTGGCAGTCCCGCTCGATGAACGGGACCCGGAACACCTCTTCAGGATCATCGTCCTCAACCCCGCAATCGGTCATGGGCGGGGCGGGCATGTACGGCTTATCAACCCCCTCCATAACCTCTATTTCATGAGGGACCAGCAGGCGGCAACCGACAGGGGGATCTGCATGGGCCGGATGGCAACCCATGAGCGATCCGAGGAGGTCGCGGTCTCTGCCCTGTGCCTGAAGGCCCTCGGGGTCGAGCCCGTCCACAGGGTGAGCCAGGGGCGGTTCGAGGGAGGGGATTTCATCCCTGCGGGTGAGTTCGCCCTGGTCGGCTGCGGGTCACGGACGAACCCGGAAGGGGTCCGCGACCTCCTTGCCGGAGGGATGGGTTTCGACGAGATCGCGGTTGTCCGCGAGCCGAAGCACCCCCTCATCAGCGGCCGGGACCACATGGTGAACATGCATCTGGACACGTACCTCAACTTTCCGAAGGAGGGGGTGGCAGTCGGCAGCCCTGCTCTCCTCCAGGAGGCGAAGGTGACGGTGTTCAACCGGTCGGGTGAGGGCTACGAGAGATCCGGCGACCATGGCACCGTCCCGGAATACCTCAGGGAAAAGGGGTTCGATCTCATCGAGATCACCACTCTCGAGCAGCTCTGCTTCTCCTCGAATTTCCTCTGCGTCAGGAATGGCTCCTGCATCACCCCCGATGCCAGCGCTCTCGCACCCGTCATGCTCAGGCGGCTCTCGGAGAAGGCTCATGCCAATCCCGGTAAGTACGGCAGGCTCCTCGCCCAGGCAGAGCATGACTACCAGATCCTCCGCACCGAGGCCGAGTTCTTCCCCCACAAGAAAGCGGTCTATGCCCATGGCCTGGAGATGACCACCGTTCTCCTGAACAATGCCACGGGTGGTTACGGGGGGGCCCACTGCATGACCTGCGTCATCGCAAGGTAGAATCAGGGGAGGATGCGGGTCCCCGCTCTCCCTTCCAGGCTATCCAAGGCCTTTTCAAGGGAGGTGACGATGGCACACCGGCCGCCATCCTCGACAAACTTCGCGCATGCCTCCATCTTGGGCCCCATAGAGCCCTCAGGGAATTGTCCCTCCCTGAGCCACGCCCGGACTTCGGACGCACGGGCTGATCGGATAGGTTGTGAATCGGGCGTGCCGAACCCGAGGGACACCTGTTCCACATCGGTGAGGATGAGGAGGGTATCAGCTCTGATCGCCCTCGCGAGTCGCTCGGCGGTGAGATCCTTATCGATGACCGCCTCAACCCCGCTGAGGTTCCCTGACCCGTCCTGCACCACGGGTATCCCGCCACCTCCGGCAGCGATGACGATGAAGCCTTCCTCGACGAGGGTCCTGATGGAGGACTCCTCGACGACCTTCAAGGGCTTCGGCGATGGGGCAACCCTCCGGTACAGACCCCCTTCGACGGGGAGGATCGTCCACCCCTCCTTCTCCCTGAGCTGCCGGGCCTCGATCTCTCCATAGAAAGGCCCTATCGGCTTTGCGGGATGGGAGAAGGCGGGATCCGCGCGATCGACGACGGTCTGGGTCACCACGGTGATGACCCTCCTGTCGATCCCCGCGGTCCTGAGGGCGTTCTCCAGGCTCTGCTGGATCATGTACCCGAGCATCCCCTGGCTCTCGGCCCCGCAGACGTCGAGGGGCATCCTGGGGAGGGTATCCTTCGCGCACTCGTTCGCAAGAAGGATATCCCCCACCTGGGGGCCGTTCCCGTGGGTGATGGCGATGCGGTGCCCCCCCTTCACGATCGCCGTGAGGTTGGCTGCCGCGTAGTGCACGTGCACGAACTGCTCCTCCGCGGTCCCCTTCTCCCCCCGCCGGAGGATGGCGTTCCCGCCCAGGGCGACGACAAGCCGCATAGGGAGATGATGGTGCCCCCGGGATTTAAGGGGGGCGGTAGCCAGGGATGGGCATATCCCCCGTCCCATCCCGCGCCGTCATAAATCGCGGTCTCCTGTGCCAGATCACGCACCATAAATAGCATGCCATGCAACGGCATATCTGGGATTCCGGATGTTCTGGAACGAGAGGATGGAGACCCTGAAAGGGAAGGATCTCGGGGATCTCCAGCTCAGGCGCCTTCGGTGGACGGTGACCCAGGCGGGCAGGGTCCCGTTCTACGCGAGGCTGCTCGGGGATGCCTCCGTCGGAACAGGGGACATCCGGACCCTCCAGGACGTGGCAAAGCTCCCGTTCACCTCGAAGCAGGATCTCAGGGGGGGCTACCCGTTCGGGTTCCTGGCCGTGCCCCTCCGCGAGGTCCGCCGGATCCACACCACCTCCGGGACGACAGGGAAGCCCACCGTCGTGGGCTACACGGCAAAGGATCTCTCGAACTGGGCGGAGCTCATCGCCCGGAACCTTACCATGGTCGGCCTTGGGGAGGGCGATGTCTTCCAGAACATGGTGAACTACGGCCTCTTCACGGGGGGGCTCGGGTTTCATTACGGGGCAGAGCTCATGGGTCTCACCGTGGTACCCTCGGCAACGGGAAACACCCGGCGGCAGATCGAGATGATAGAGGACTTCGGCGTCACCGCGATCCACTGCACCCCCAGCTACGCGATGCACCTCGCAGAGGTGGCAGGGGAGATGGGTGCGACCCTCGAGACCCTGAAGGTCGGGTGCTTCGGGGCCGAGCCCTGGTCCGAGGCGACCCGGGGCGAGCTCGAGAGGCGCCTCGGGGTCTCGGCCTTCGACTCCTACGGCATCTCCGAGATGTACGGCCCCGGGGTCGCCATGGAGTGCCCCGAGAAGGACGGGCTCCACATCTGGCATGACAGCTACCTCGTGGAGATCGTCGATCCCGCGACCGGCGAGGCGCTCGGCCCCGGGGAGAAGGGGGAGATGGTGATCACGCCCCTCGTGAAGGAGGCGATGCCCCTCCTCCGGTACCGGACGGGCGACGTCACGATGCTCATGGACGAGGAGATCTGCTCATGCGGGCGGGGCCAGAAGATCAGTCGGATCCTGGGGAGATCGGATGACATGCTCGTGGTCCGGGGGATCAACGTCTTCCCCTCCCAGATCGAGCATGTCCTCTTCTCCCTTCCCGAGGTCGGGGAGCAGTTCATGGTCTACCTCGACCGGATCCACCAGCTGGACGAGATGACCATCGAGGTGGAGATGAACCGGAGTACGTTCTCCGGGGAGCTCCGGGACCTCCACCGGGTCCAGGAGAAGATCGCCTCCGCACTCCGCGAGACCCTGGGGATCCGTACCGACGTGAAGCTCGTGGAACCGGGCAAGCTCCCCAGGTTCGAGGGGAAGGCGAAGCGGGTGGTGGATAGGAGAGGGGTGTTGTTCTGATGTACTGGGATTCCAAGATCGAGACGATGGAGAGGGAGGAGCTCGAGCGCCTCCAGTACCGGCTGTTGAAGACCCTTGTCTACCGGCTCTACAGCTTCTCGGCGTTCTACCACCGGCGGATGGAGGAGGCGAAGGTGCACCCGGATGACGTGAAGACGCTTTCCGACGTGACAAAGCTCCCGTTCATGTTCAAGCGGGACCTCCGGGACAACTACCCGGACAAGCTCTTCATGGCGACCCAGGAGGATCTCGTCCGGTACCACGTCTCGTCAGGAACAACAGGGAAGCCCACCGTCGTAGGATACACGGCAAACGACCTGGAGGAGTGGACCGTCTCCCTCGCCCGGGCCCTCACCTCCTGCGGCCTCGGTACAAAGGATGTCATCCAGGTGAGCTACGGCTACGGCCTCTTTACGGGCGGCCTGGGCCTCCACTACGGGGCCGAGCGGATCGGGGCGACGGTCATCCCGACTTCGGTCGGCGGGACCGAGAGGCAGATCGAGCTGATGCAGGACCTGGGGGCGACGGCCATCTGCTGCACCCCGTCGTACCTCCTCCACATGGGGGAGGCGGCCGAGAAGATGGGGGTCTCCATCAAGAAGGATACGAAGCTCAAGGTGGGGATCCTGGGGGCAGAGCCCTGGACCGCCGAGATGCGCACCCGGATCCAGGACTGGCTCGGGATCAAGGCGTACGACATCTACGGGACGAGCGAGCTTTCGGGGCCCCTCTTCACCGAGTGCACAGAGCAGAACGGGATCCACATCTGGGGCGACTTCGCTTACACCGAGATCGTCGATCCCAAGACCGGCGAGCATGTCGGCGATGGGGAGAAGGGGGAGCTCACCATGACCATCCTGAAGAAGGAGGCCCTCCCCATCGTCCGCTACCGGATCGGGGACATCACCGGGATGGAGCATGAGGTCTGCGCCTGCGGACGGACCCACCCGAGGATCACGCGGATCACGGGCCGGGTCGACGACATGCTCATCATCCGGGGGATTAATGTCTTCCCGTCCCAGATCGAGCACACCCTGATGGGTATCCCCGAGGTGGGGCAGCACTTCCAGATCGTGGTGGACAGGAAGCACGAGCTCGACGCCCTCCTCGTCAGGGTCGAGGTGAAGCCCGAGGCCTTCTCGGACAAGATCACCGACCTCATGAAGATCAAGGAGATGGTCGCCCACCGGCTGGGGGCCGCCCTCACGGTGAATGTCGACGTTGAGCTCGCCGAGCCCGGCTCCCTCCCGCGGTTCGAGGGGAAGGCGAAGCGGGTCATCGACAGGAGGAAGATGTGAATGGAGCATGAGAGGTATTTCATCAAGCAGATCTCCGTCTTCTCGGAGAACCGGCCAGGAAGGCTCGCCGCCATCGCGAAGGCCATGGAGGAGGATGGGATCAACATCTTTGCCTTCTCCATCGCCGAGGCCGACGGGTTCGGGGTGGTGCGGGCACTCGTGAACCACCCGGACAAGGCGTACAGGAAGCTCACGGGCCTCGGGTTTGTCGTCTCCTTCACGGACGTCATCGGGGTGAAGATGCGGGACGAGCCCGGCGGGCTCTACGAGGTGGCGAGGATCCTCGGGGAGGCAGGCATCAACATCGAGTACTCATACGCCTACAGCGGGAAGGAGGCCGCGGTCCTCATCCTCAGGGTCGATAACATCAGGAGCGCGATCGAGAAGATCCTTGCCCACGGCGGGTCACTCATGGAGGCCGCTGCCTTCCGGTGACCTACCGCTTCTCCCACTTCTCGAGCTCCTGGATCACCGAGAGCGTCCCGCCCCGGGAGATCTCCTCCCGGATCCGCTCCTCGTTCTTCTGCACCTCGCGGGCCCTCCTCGCCACCTCGTAGGCACGCTCCTTCGGGATGACAACAACGCCGTTCATGTCCCCCACGATCCAGTCACCTGGACGGACGACCTGGCCGCAGCAGGCGATCTCTGCATTGATCTCGCCGAAACCCTTGGGCTCGCCGGCGTTCGGGACGATGGCCCGGGCAAAGAGCGGGTAGGCGAGCCTCCTGATGTCGTCCACATCCCTCACTGCGCCATCGATGACAACACCTGCAACCCCTTTGACAATACAGCTTCGGGTGGCGAGCTCTCCCCAGGGTGCGACATGAATCCCCCCGTCGTTGTTGATGACGATGACATCGCCCGGCCCGGCGACGTCAATGGCTTCGACGGGTTTTGCCCAGTCACCCGCAAAGGTCTGGACGGTGATGGCCTTCCCCGCCATCTTCACGTCCCCGCAGATGGAGAGGATTCTCTGCATCGCACCTTTGCGGTGCATGGCGTCCGAGATATTCGGGGTGGACACCCCCGAGAGGAGCTCGCGGATCTCCGCATCCCTGGGGCGGATGGTCCCCTTCCGGGTGCCCGGGCGATCGATGGCCTTGCGGATCCTCTTTGCTGAGGCTGTCACATCGCCGGATCGGACGATGTTTCCCCCGACGATGATGATCCCGGCCCCGGACCTCACCGCCTCCGCCGCAGATGCTGCGTCGAGCCCTCCAGCAACGGCGATAGGGACCGAGATCTTCCCTGCGAGGTCCTTCACCAGGTCGACCGAGGTCAGCCCCACCATCTGCTGGTCGATCCCTGCGTGGGCCGCGATGATATCCACCCCCATCTCCTCGAGCTCTCCCGCCCGGGCGACCGGATCCGGGGAGTTGATCAGGTCGGCCATGATCCGGACCCCGTAGAGGTGCTTCGCCCGCACCGCCTCCCTGACCACCTCGTTATCGGCGGTGGCGAGGATGCAGACGATGCTCGAACCGGACTTCGCCGCCATCTCCACCTCGAGGGTCCCCGTGTCGGCGACCTTCATGTCGGCGACGATCTCCCGATCCGGGAACTCGGCCCGCAACCTCCGCACCGCCTCCATCCCGGCGCTCTTGATGAGGGGAGTCCCTGCCTCTACCCAGTCCGCCCCGCCGAGGACCGCCTCGCGGGCGATCACGATCGCCCGTTCCAGCTCCAGGAGGTCGAGAGCGACCTGCAGGATCGGCTTGCGCTGGATCCCCTCCGCACCCGGGCTCATACCATGGGGTGGGGGAAGAAAAGGGATAAGGGTTGCTGGGATCCCGGGTCCCGCAGGGAGCCGGGATCGTCCAGGGGGGAAGGGGCCCCTCTGGACGGAATCGCCTCCGGGCACGGAAGGTTCAATTCCGGGAATGGTACATACTCATGACAGGATGGGAACGGATCCCGTGGGTACTCGGATCGCTTTGCTCTCGGCGCGGATGCGGCGGGCTGCGTCCAGGGGAGCCCTTGCCGCCGTCATCGCCGAGGAGGTCGCGACCTATTCCCTCCACGACCTTCTCCACCTCAGGGCCTCCGTGGAACGGGATCTCCGGCATGTCCCCCCGAATTACCGGGCGAAACTCCAGCCGAGGATGATGGAGCACCTCTTCGGGACCCACCACATCATCATGGTTGGCCACCGGAGGGGGAGGTTCGGGGATCTCCGGGAGCACCTCGATGAGAAGATCGGGGAATTCTGCGACATGCTCCTCGACCTCCCCAACCGGGAGGAGGAGGGGGATCTCCGGCTCGTGTTCCTCTACTACCTCATCGCGGCCTTCACCATCTTTGTCTGCGAACTCCCCGGGCATCCCGTCGGTACCCCATTCCCGGGCGGGTTCCTCGTGGAAGAACGGGACGGCACCTACTACTGCCCGGTGAGGGAGAAAGAGGACGATGTCGAGACCTCCATCTGCCCCTACTGCCCTGCAGAGCAGAGCGCATTACCTGGGGACGAACCGCTCTGAGAAGCTGATGGCGGTGAGATCCTTCTTCGGAACTATGGCGATATCGGCCGGATACCCGGCAGGGACGAGGGAGACCAGGGTATAGGTGTCGGGTACCTGGAGGAGATCCCTCACTGCAACCGCATAGTGCTTCTTGTCGCCGGCTACCCAGCAGGTCCCGATACCGTAGGCCCAGAGCCCGAGGATCAGGTTCATTGTGGCGCAGGAGCAGTCCTCCAGGTAATACTTCGCCTTTTTCTCCCCGAAGACCGCGAAGCAGGCCCGCGCCTGGGCGATGAACCTCCCGTGATCGGTGAGATCCGCGATCTTCGCGAGGGTCTCCTTCTCTTTCACCACGCCGATGATCCAGGGTTGGCCGTTCGCAGCGGTCGGCGCCTGTCGTGCACACTCCAGTGCGTCGCGGATGGCGTCCTCGGGGATCTCGGTCTCCCGGAAGCTCCTCACCGATCTCCGGCCCTTGATGATGGTCGTGCCAAGGTTCATACACGACGGTTTGGTTAAGGGGCTACTTGAGCTTTGTGCGATCTGCCCCCGTACCTGCCCTGGGTCTGATTTTCACTCTTTGCAGACCTGGAGGCCGGATCCATCCACAACGAACCGCTTCCCTTCAGGGATCCTGATCGTCGGAAAGATCCTTCTCACCCGCTCCTCTTCCTCGTTCTCGAACCTCGCCCTTTCCAGGAGATCCCCGGCCAGGACCAGTGCCTCTTCCTCGGAGATGGATCCCCCAAGCCCGGGGCAGTCTGAGATGACCAGATCCCCGGCCAGAAGGGCAAAGGGATAGGTCCGGCAGATCCAGGGGCGTGCAGGGTACATGGTGCACCCCCTATCTGAGAGGAATCTGCACCGTCCTCCCTCATGCCCGAGGCACCAGCCGAAGGTAACGGCAGCCCTGTTCCCGCAGGGGGTAAAATCCGGGTAGGGTTCGGCGACCTCGTCCCAGGTCCCTGCACCGGAGGCGACGAGGGCCTCCACTTCGTCACGCGAGACGAAGACGAGGCCGGAGTCTTCGGGACCCTCGCGGCAGCAGGCCCCACAGCTCAGGCAGAAGAAGCCTATCCTCCGGATATCCGCGGCGATACTCTCAACGGATGGCATCTCCGGGGCGACCTTCACGGGGTTCCCGTCCTCATGGCTCACGGCAGATGCGGTCGAAGTTCTCAAAGGTGAGCCGGCCGTTCTCCGTATGGCTCACCTCGGGATGCCACTGGACCCCGTACAGGCGCTCTTTCGGGTTTGCCATGGCCTCGATCCAGCAGATCCGGGAGCTGGCAAGGAGGGTGAACCCCTCGGGCAGCCTGGTTACCTCGTCCATATGGGATGCCCACACGTTTGTCATGAGAGGGTATCCCTTGAGGATCTCATCGGGGTCGACGATCTCCACCTCGACGAGGCCGTAGCCGCCCATGGATCCAGGGGAGACCGATCCCCCCCGGGCAAGGGCCATGGCCTGCATCCCGAGGCAGATCCCGAGGACCGGAAGGCCGAGATCCAGGTACCGGCTGCAATTGCCGGCCCTCTCCATGGTGGGCCCGCCCCCGAGGATGATCCCCCGGCATCCGCTGGCTATCTCCTCCGGCGGGGTCATGTTCGGCACGAGCTCCGCCGGGATCCCCATGTCCCTGAGGCTGCGGAGGATCAGGTGGTTGAACTGCCCGTAGTTGTTCACCACATAGAGGGGGCGCATGGGAGGTATATTGGCACTCCAGTCTCTAGAAGTTTTTCAGTAGCCGGACACGGTTGTGAGGAGAGCCTCCCGGATCTCCTCCTCGCTCTTCCCCATGATCCGGGCGAGGAACATGGCCCCGCCGGCCCCGATCCCCTCCTTCACCTCGCCCACGCAGTAGCGGGCAAGGCCTGTATGCCCGATGCTTGCAAAGCCCGGGTCCACATAATAAACACGGGCTCCGATCATAACCGCCGTGGCGGCGAAACCGGCCGAGGGATCGTCGCGAACGTAGACGGTGGTGACGACGGAGGGAACCTTTTTCCCGAGTTCGCGGAGCAACGCTGCAACCGCGAGCATCTGGGTTCCCCCAGCGAGAACGGTCTCACCTTTGAAGGAGGCCGCTATGCCGACCGCAACCGCGAGCATCGGGTCACCCCCGATCCGGATGATGTCAAGGGGATCTTTCGTGTTCCCGGCCCGGATCCCTTTCGCCTCATCAGCCTGGATCCGTTCCTGGACCCGTGCGCAGATTGCCTCCTTCAGCGCTACCGGGTTATTGACAAAGGACGACGAGACGCTCGCCGGTATCCCGAGACCCCGGAGCACGCAGAGCGCCGTCGTGGTACCACCGGGCACGCACTCACCCAGCAACAGGAGGTCCGCTGACTGCGAGAGGAAGCGCCCGACCTGTTCTCCCCTGGCATAGAGCTCATGGGCACGGGGGACTGCATCCCCCTCCCTCGGGTCTTTCCCTGGCTCCCCGTAGACATCCAGGCACGGGATGACCGGCTGTGTGGTGAGCCCCGAATTGACAAAGAGGGGTACCATCCCCAGGAGGGTCATCATAGCCCGGGTGATGACCGCCGGCGTCGGGCAGCCGGTGGGGGTGTTCGGCTTCCACTTCCTGCTCCGAATGTCCCCGTGGGTGATCAGCTCAGAGTCGAGTACCGGGGTGAGCACGGTCTTCTCGGGCGACATCCCTGCAGCGGAGATCCCGGGGACCGTGGAGAGGAGGGTGTTCCCGAGGACGATGGCAAAGACCGGACGTTCAGGCCGGAACGGCGGGATTCCGGAGAGGAATGGCATACCGATCTCTATAAGAAGCCGCGGATAAAAAATGGATCAGATCATGTTCGGGATCGCAGAGCGCCTCGAAGGGATGGGGATCGGGATCCCAACGATGGTGGATGCCGCGATGGTCCTCTATGTCTCACACGGGATCCCGCCCGAGGGAGCCCGGGTGATCATCGCTGGGAAGCTTGAGAAGGCCATGACGGACCCGAACGTATCCTCTCTCCTCCTTGCCGCCGTCCTCCTCGAGGAGGAACTCTGTGCCCGGAACCCCGACACCGGCATCAGGAGCGACCCGGTCTTCCTCCTCTCTGACGAGATCATCGGCATGGCGATCGCCGAATATATCGGGGGGACGTGTGCCCGGTTCGAGTTCACCCGGTACGACCAGAAGAAGCCCGGGATCCTCTCCCGCCTGGGACCGTTCCTTGACGACGCAGTGGCAGGCCTCATCGCCGGCTGCACCTCGAGACTCTACTCAGAGTGCGTGGAATGATCCTGGAACCGGCGATCGCCCTCCTCCAGTTCGAGACCCGCCTCCCCCTGGGGAAGCCGGTGGACTTCAGCCGGTTTGCCCGCCACACCTGGCTCTATCCCCTTGCCGGCTATGTGGTGGGTGGGATCGCCGCCCTCGTTGCCTTCTTCATCGCTCCGCGGCCCCTGGCCGCTGCAGCAGCCCTTGCGGTTGCCCTCCTCGTCACCGGCTTCCACCACCTCGACGGCCTCCTGGACTTCGGGGACGGCCTCATGGCCCACGGGAGCAGGGAGAAGAGGGTCGCCGCCCTCACCGACCGGTCCATCGGGGCGGGAGGGGTCGGCCTCGGGCTCACGGTGACCTTCGTCGCCTTTGCGGCCCTCTTCTCCGTTCCCTCTGTCGCAGCTGCCATCCTCGCGGCTGAGGTCTTCGCACGACTGGGAACCGCCTGGATCAGCATCGGGGGCCGACCCTTCAAGGAAGGGATCCACAGTACCCTCCATACCAATGCCCGGCCGGTGCACGGGTTCTACGCCGCTCTCTTCCTCCTTCCCCTTTTCCTTATCCAGTCCCCCGGGTCCATCGCCCTTGCTGGTGGCATCACCGCCTTCACCGTCGCGGGCATGATCACCCTCGGTGATCGCCTCTTCGGGGGGGTAAACGGGGACATCGCGGGTGCCACCCACGAGATAGTCCGGGCCCTGGTCATCGCCTCCCTTGCCATCGTCCTGTGAGGAGCGGAGACTACCCTTTTATCCGATTGGGGTGCAACCTCCTTTACAATGGCTCCCCACTATGGTATCCATCTCCGGGGCGGGGTGATCACCGAGCGGGACATCGATCTCTGCACCGTCCGGGTGCGGGTGCCCGCTGGCAACCTCACGGTCGAGCAGATGCGGGGCCTCGCAACTATCTCGAAGAGGTATGGGAGCGGCTTCGCCCATTTCACCGGCCGACAGGCGGTCGAGATTCCCCATGTGAACCCGAAGAACCTGGTCCGGATCACGAAAGCCCTCGCCAAGAACGGGACCCCCCTCGGGTCTGAGCGGGACGAGGTGGTGAACATCGTCGCGTGCCCGGGGAAGGAGCGGTGCAAGTTCGGGATGATCGATACCATCGCGCTCGCAAAGAAGCTGGACGAACGCCTCTTCGGCAAGGATATGCCCGTCAAGATGCGCATCTCCATCTCCGGCTGCCCGAACGCGTGCACAAGCCCGATGCTGAACGAGATCGGGATCATCGGCAGGGTCAAGCCGAAGAGGATCCCCGGGCTCTGCACCGGCTGCGGCACCTGTGCCGAGTACTGCAAGGAATGTGCCATCTCGATCCGGAACGGGGTCTCGGTCCTTGACGAAGAGAAGTGCGTCCAGTGCGGGGTCTGCATACAGTCCTGCCCCTTCCACCTCCTGAAGTCAGAGCACAGCCACTACCTGGTGATGGTGGGCGGCCGGCGGGGTCGGCATCCCCGGACGGGGCGGACCCTCATCGCCCTCGAGGAGGAGGAGAAGGTGGTGGACGCCGTGGAGCGGATCATCGCATGGGTCTACCGGCGCGCCTGGAGCGGGCGCCTCCTCTCGGACCAGCTGGACGACCTTCACTTCGACGGGTTCAGGAACGAGATCATGGGCGAGCTTCAGCAGTGATGGTACAGGGACGAGAACCCCTCGTTCCCGTCGTCATCACACTCGATGGCATCCCCGTCACGGATGAGGGTGTTGAACATCATCGCAGCACTCATGAGGGCCTCATCCGGACCCGTCCCTCTCCTCACTTCCTTGTAGGACTGAAGGATGGGAGATGGGATGGTCCGTTTCCCGACACGGACACCTGCGCAGTGCGTGCAGTAGGCACAATGGCTGTGCACCGAAACCTCGCCGTCAGCACACTGGACCGTCACCTTGTCGGACGGTGGGTTCCGGAGAAGGGGCAGGTTCTTCATGGCATTGTGATCATGGACGTTCCATGTGATATGAGGATGTCGATCCCGGCCGGGATCCCACCGGACTCCGCCAGACCCCCGCCAATGAGGAGCAGGAGAAGAGCTGTTCCCCAGGGCACGAGACCGTGCGTTCCTCTTTGTGAGAGGGACTTCTCACGCAGGAAAACAGGCCTGTGACTATAATTTATATAGTCCTGTCCCCAATAATTTACACTCGCATCGCACGATTGTGAGCTTGCATATTACCATCGGAAAACTGGAGGATCAAGGAAAATGGCAGCAGCAAAGCCCCATCTCAATCTTGCCGTCATCGGCCACATCGATCACGGGAAGTCGACCCTCGTCGGCCGTCTCCTCTTCGAGACCGGAGCGGTACCCCAGCATGTGATCGACGGCTACCGGAAGGAGGCAGAGAGCAAGGGGAAGGGAACCTTCGAGTTCGCCTGGGTCATGGACAACCTGAAGGAGGAGCGGGAACGGGGGATCACCATCGATATCGCCCACAAGCGGTTCGACACCGCCAAGTACTACTTCACCATCGTGGACTGCCCCGGCCACCGCGACTTCGTGAAGAACATGATCACCGGCGCATCCCAGGCGGATGCGGCGATCCTCGTGGTCGCGGCATCTGAAGGTGTCCAGGAGCAGACCAAGGAGCATGTCTTCCTCGCACGGACCCTGGGCATCAACCAGCTCATCATCGTCGTCAACAAGATGGACGCGGTGAACTACGACCAGAAGCGCTTCGATGCCGTAAAGGCCGATGTAACAACGCTCCTCAAGATGGTCGCCTACAAGCCCGAGGACATGCTCTTCATCGCGGCAAGCGCGTTCCAGGGCGTGAACATCTCCAAGAAGTCTGACAAGACACCCTGGTACAAGGGCCCGACCGTCCTCGAGGCATTGGACACGCTCAAGGAGCCCGAGAAGCCGACGACCCTGCCCCTCCGCCTGCCCATCCAGGACGTGTACAGCATCAGCGGCATCGGGACAGTACCCGTCGGCAGGGTGGAGACCGGTATCCTCAAGAAGGGGATGAACGTCATCTTCATGCCGGCGAACAAGACCGGCGAGGTGAAGTCGGTCGAGATGCACCACGAAGAGATCCCCCAGGCGGTACCCGGGGATAACGTGGGCTTCAACATCCGCGGGGTCGCGAAGAACGAGATCCGGCGGGGCGACGTCGTGGGCCCTGTCGATAACCCGCCGACGGTTGCTGAGGAGTTCACGGCCCAGATCGTCATCCTCTTCCACCCGAGCGCTATCACCGTGGGGTACACGCCCGTCTTCCACTGCCACACCGCCCAGGTGGCATGCACGATCACGGCGCTCAAGAAGAAGCTCGACCCGAGGACCGGCCAGATGAAGGAGGAGAATCCCACCTTCCTGAAGACCGGTGACGCGGCCATCGTCCAGATCAAGCCGAGCCGCCCCCTCGTGATCGAGAAGATCAAGGAGATCCCCCCGATGGGGAGGTTCGCCATCCGGGACATGGGGTCGACCATCGCTGCGGGCATGTGCATCGACATCGTGCCCAAGCAGATGAGGTAACCATTTTTTGGGGTCGTTCTCGATGCAGAAAGCCAGAATACGCCTGACAGGGACGGATTGCAGGAAGGTTGAGATGGTCTGCGAGCGGATCAGGGAGATCGCGGAGCGGACGGGCGTGAATCTGGCCGGGCCGATACCCCTCCCGACGAGGCGCCTCGTGGTCCCTGTCAGGAAGAGCCCTGACGGAGAAGGGACCGCGACCTGGGACCGGTGGCAGATGCGGGTTCACAAGCGGCTGATCGATATCGACGCGGATGAACGGGCGCTCCGGCAGCTCATGCGCATCCAGGTGCCAAAGGACATCGGCATAGAGATCGTCCTGGAGAGTTGAGCATGGGGCGGAGAGCCGCCGGTCTTATCGACCGCCTCCGCGCCGTCTTCACCTTCGACCGAATCTTTATTCTCATCCTCGTACTCACCGTCTTCCTCCGTTTCTACCGGCTGGATCTCAAGCTCTTCCACCACGACGAGGCGATCCACAGCTGGTTCTCCTACCGGCTCCTCCACGAGGGGATCTGGACCTACGATCCCTCCTACCACGGCCCCCTCCTCTACTACATCACCGCAGGGATGTTCGGGATCTTCGGCGACGGGGATCTCGTGGCAAGGATAGTCCCTTCCCTCCTCGGCACCCTCATCGTCGCCCTCATCTACCCCCTCTACCGCATGGGATACCTGGACAAGCGCCAGACCCTCGTCGGGGCACTCTTTCTTGCCATCTCGCCTGATCTCGTGTACTTCTCCCGGTTCCTCAGGCATGATATCTTCATGCTCTTCTTCATCATGCTCCTCCTCGTGACGATCCTCGCGTACCTCGAGACAGGCAGCAGGTGGTACGGCCTCGGGGTCGCGATCGCAGTGGCCGGCGGGACGACCTGCAAGGAGGAGTTTCCCGTCATCCTCCTCATCTTCGCGACCTACTTCATCTATGCCGCGTGGAAGGGCAGGATACATCTCCCCACCCGGTGGAAGAAGGATCTCGCCATCTTCACCCCCATAGCCATCGGGATCATCGCCCTCTTCTACTCGTCCCTCGGGCAGCATCCGGAGATCCTCCTCTCCGGGGGACTTTCCGCCATCCAGCACTGGACCGAGATGTCAGAGCAGGGGCGGCTCGGTGGACCCTGGTACTTCTATATCCTCCTCTTCATCATCTACGAGCTCCCCATCTTCATCCTTGCCATCGTCGGGACCATCCAGTTCCTGGCAGCCCACTCAGATCTCCGCCGGAGGATCGATGAGCTTATCCGGAAGATCCGGCGGGGAGAGACCTTCACGGGCAGCCTGGTGGACCGGATCAGGAAAGATACAGGAACTCCCGAAAGAGAGAATGCAAAACAGGAGGAGTTCTTCGGGTTCTGTATCTGGTGGATGGTCCTCACCCTGGCCTTCTATGCCATAGTGAACGAGAAGGTCCCCTGGCTCATCATCCCCCAGCTCCTCCCGGCGGTCTTTGTATCCGTGTATCGCATGACCAGCCTGAAGGCCATCCTTGCTGTCGTGTCGGTCATCTTCCTCATCCTCTGCACCTGGCATACCTCCTTCGTGCCCGCCGATGTGAACGAGCCGATCGTCCAGGTCCAGAACTCCGAGGATCTCAGGGGATTGTTCGCCCAGATCGACAACTCAAGCCATGTCGCCGTGGCATCCGAGAACTACTGGCCCCTGCCGTGGTACTACCGCGGGGACCTGGCAAAGAAGCTCGCTTACTACGGGAAGAAGGTGGACGAGGACACCATCTACAGCAATAACTATGATCTTGTCATCGCCTATGACCAGTCGAGCTACACGTCCCTGGACGGGTACACGAAGAGGACCATAAAACTGGACTACTGGTTCTCGCTGTACGACAACCAGGACAGGCTGCTCGAATGGTACTTCAAAAGGGACGGGAAGATGGGGAGTATGAACCTGGATATCTTTACCCGAGTTCGTCCCAATGCGTCTTCTTCCGGTATATGACGACCCCGGCGATGATGAGCACGACCGCTACCACGGCGAGGATGGGGAGGAAGGCGCTCAGGTTCGGCAGCGAGAAGCCCTGTCCAAGCTCAGTCTTGAGATCAAGGGAGAGGTTCCACGCCTGGTTCGCGAGGGTGTTACCTTCGTTTGCCTTGGACCTTGCAGTGCTGTAGGTGCCCGTGGTGAAGAGGTCATTCGCATTCGAGATGGCCTGGGCGGCGAGGTCCCTCTTGTTGATGATGGCGACGAGGCGGGAGTCGGTGGTCTTCAGGCTGTCATTCACGGTGAACTCATTGATGAGGCCATCGACGCTTGCAAGCATCGTCTTCGCCTGCTGGACTGACTGATCCGCCCAGGCCTGGTCGAGGGCGATTGTGGCGTCGTTGATATTGCTTGTCGCAGTATCGAGGAGGGACTGGACTGATGTGGGCGAGGAGTAAATGGAAGCTTCTGCATTAGCTAATGCCTGTTTTGCCGCTTGGTAATCCTGAAGAGCTTTTGTAACGTCAACCCCATTACTTTGCTTGGCGTCGATAGCTGTTTTCAGATCTGCAAGATTCGAAGCCACCGTATTCAATGTTACATTCAATGCTTGCGTGTTGATGACCGTCCCGTTCACATAGAATCCCGCACCCACCTGGTTGGACTGGGCATCGTCTTCAAGGGCACGGACAAGGATGATATCGCCGCTGTTGAAAGACGCCGGCACTACTCCATTTTCCATCGTGAACTTGACCTTCACAGCGTACTTGGAAGAGACATAAGCGAGGTCCATGCCCAGGATGCTCGCATGCTTCCCGCCGAACGTCCTCGGAGGGTTCTCGATATCGTTGATGATAATGGAGATCGACCACTTCGCATTGTCCAGCTGGGTATAGAAATCCAGGGTGTCATCCAGGTTAAAGGTCTGGTCCCCGTTCGGGGGGAGCAGGAGGGTCCCGCTGACCTCTGAGACGATATCCCCGGGTTTCAGGGCATTCAATTGCGAAGGGGTGGTGGTGATCTGTCCCTCATGCGTGATCGCTGCACCCGCCTGCACCAGGCAGAGAAACACAAAAGTCACGAGCAGAAATACACTAAGACGCTTCATACTCCTCCTCACTCGAAGAGCGGCTCGATGTCCTCGTCAAAGAGGGAGACCCGCTTCTCCTTGGCCTTCACGGCATCCTCCTTCGTCTCCTTCGCGATCTCCAGGAGCTCCCGGATCCTCGGGGCGTTCCCCACCGTCGCAAGGACCACGACGGCAGCGATATAGTTGGAGTCCACCGGGTAGTCGCCGCCGCGGACCTCGATCCCGGCGATATTCTCCTCAACCCAGCTCTTGGACTTCTCGACCCCCTTCCGGTCCATCTCCTCCGGCGGGCCTGCTATAAGGACGAGGGCCCGCTCGGCGGACGAATAGTCGCAGGGGAGGGTGAGCCGGCCGAGCATGGCCCGTCGGACAAGGGCGATGATCTTCGCGGACTTGTCCTCCCCGAGGAGAACCTCCTCGGTCGGTTCCTTCTTGCCCGATGCTGTCCTGGAGATGGTATCCTTCAGCCCGCCGAAGATGCCCTTCTGCTGCTTGGTACGCCGGGAGACGACCTCAGTGATGGCGTACCCGACACTCGTGATCCCCCCGCCCCGGAGCGTGTTGATGATCTCGCTCGAGTCGACGACCATCTCGCCGACCCCCATCTTCGTGACCTCGCCTGCGCGGAAGAGGACCCCGAACCTCCGCACGATCTCGTCGTTCAGCCGCTGGTAGGCCGACTTGATGCTCTCCCCCTCGTTCTTCCAGGCGCTGTTGTCAAAGAGGAAGGTGCTGTCCACCTCGTTCACGAGAGTTGAGAGGCTCCGGGCGGCGTTGTAGGAGTAGAGGCGTCCTTCCTCGGGGGCCGGGAGGATCCCGAGGGCATAGACGGGTTCCCGGTAGATCCTTTTTAAGGCTCGTGCAAGGACCGGGGAGCCACCGGAACCGGTCCCGCCGCCGAGCCCGGCAATGATGACAAAGGCGTCGATATCATGGGTCCCCCGGGAGTCGATGGCATTGATGATGCTGTCGATCTCGTCGGAGGTGACCTTGGCCCCGGTGACGTTGTCGGTCCCCACGCCGTGCCCCTTCACCATCGTCTGGCCGATGAGGATCCGGTCCCGGAGTCCGATGTTCTTGAGGCCCATCAGGTCGGTCCGTGCGGTATTGACAGAAATGGCCCTGAAACACTGTGCGGCCATCTTTTTATCCTGTTCTATGAACATATCAGCTATTTTGCCGCCCGCCTGGCCGAATCCTATGAAAAATACGCGCATTAAATGACACCAACCAGCAGGAATCCACTCTCCGGGAGCTCAATTTCCTTAACTCATTTTATTCCAGATAGTTCAAAAACTTTCTTATGCGCTTTCCGCGATAAACTATGGGACGAGCGATGAGGGTTTGTATCCTTGGCGGGGGTTTATGCGGCCTTGTTGCAGCCCTGCAGCTCTCGAAGTCCTCTGAAGTGACCATTCTCGAGAGGGACGGGGACCCGGGAGGGTGCCTCTCCTCCTACCAGATCGGCGGTGCGTGGGTGGAGCGGTTCTACCACCACTGCTTCGCCGGGGATTCCCACCTCCTCTCCCTTCTCTCCGAGATCGGCCTCTCGGACCGGCTGGAGTGGCTGAAGGGGACGACCGGTTCATTCGCCGACGGGAAGATCTACCCTCTCAATACACCCCTCGAGATCCTCCGCTACCCCTACCTGAGTGCCCTCGATAAGGCGAGGCTTGCCCTCTTCACCATGAGAGCACGGCGCCAGAAGCTGGAAGACCTCGACACGGTGACGGCCCGGGCTTTCATCGTCGACAGGCTCGGGGAGAAGATCTACACCCAGTTCTTCCGGCCCCTCCTCATGAGCAAGTTCGGCGACAGGGAGGACGAGGTCTCGGCGGGCTGGCTCATCTCCCGGGTCGCCATCAGGTCGAACCGGGGGCTCTCCGGGGAATACCTCGGGTATCTCAAGGGGGGCTTCCACCTTCTCATTGAACGCCTCGCGGAGATCGCCGGTAGACAGGGGTGCGTCATCGAGACAGGAACCCCGGCAACCCGGATGGAACGGAAGGATGGCGGCTGGGTCGTAAACGGCACCCGGTACGACCAGGTCCTCTCCACCATCCCACCCCAGGAGGTGACAAGGATCGGGGGTCCGGAGCTCCCTGCCATCCCTTACCAGGGGGCGGCCTGCATGACCCTCGGCCTCGACCGTGATATCACAGCCGGAGTGTACTGGCTCAACATGAAGGATCCCGCCCCCTACGGGGCAGTCGTATCCCACACGAACTTCATCCCGCCGGAACGCTATGGCGGGAGGATCCTGTACCTCGCCTCCTACTTCCAGGGGAAGATGGAACCCGACCTGCCCCAGCGGATGTCTGATGATTTCTGCAGCCGTTTCGGTGTTGCACCTGAGTCCATCCGCTGGAAGAAGATGGCGGTTGAACCCTTCGCGGGGCCGGTCTACATCACCGGTTACCGGAACCATATCCCCGCCTATGAGCAGGGAGGGCTCTTCCTGGCAGGCATGTTCTCGCTCCCCAACTACCCCGAGCGTTCCATGGAGGGTTCGATCGTCTCGGGAACCGAAGTGGCGAGACGGATGGAGGAGGCTATCACCCATGGGTGAGATCGAGGTCTCTGCCGTCATCCCGGTGTTCAACGACCGCACCGCTCTCGAGATGGCCCTCCCGAGATCCCTCTCGGTCCTGGAGCAGATCGCCCCGGTTTTTGAGCTGATCATCGCAGAGGACGGATCCACCGATGGCACTGCGGAATTTGTCCGGGGGAAGGCAGCAGCAGACCCCAGGATCCGGCTCCTCCATTCCGACGAGCGCCTCGGCCGGGGGCGTGCCCTCACCCGTGCTTTCGCCGAAGCGAAGGGAGGGATCGTCTGCTACTACGACGTCGACCTCGCGACCGACCTCTCGCATCTCGGGGAACTCATCGGGGCCATCCGGGGAGGCTCCGATATCGCGACCGGATCCCGCCTCCTCCCCTCGAGCGATGTAACCCGGACGGGGGAACGGGAGGTCGCGAGCCGGGTATACAACGCCCTCGTCCGGGTCATCCTCGGGAGCAGGGTGCATGACCACCAGTGCGGTTTCAAGGCCTTCAACCGCGCGAGGATCCTCCCCCTCCTCCCCTCGGTGAGGGCAACCCACTGGTTCTGGGACACCGAGGTGCTCGTGAGAGGCCAGCGGGCTGGCTTTCGGGTGACGGAGTTCCCCGTGGTCTGGAGAACGGGCCGGACAACGACGGTGAGGTTGAAGGACATCTTCGAGATGGGTGGGGCGATCCTCGCCCTCAGGTGGCAGCTCCATGGACCGAAAGGTTAGCGTCCTCGTCGTCTCGGCGGGCCTCGCCGCGGGGATCATCGTCTTCATGCTCCTCCGGGTATGGGGCGATCTCATCCTCGCCATCGAGCACTGGAACCCCCTCTTCCTCATCCCGGCCATCGCCTTCTCCACGGCAGGCTGGTGGATGCGGGGGGCACGCTACCGTTCCATCCTAGGAAGGCTCGGGATCAGGGCAGGCCTCGGGTTCTCGACAGCCTGCGTTCTCATCAGCCAGACGGCAAACCTCATCATACCCGCCCGCCTCGGCGACCTGGTCCGTATCTTCATCCTGAAGCACGAGAACCTCTCAGGCTACCCCACAGGCATCTCATCCATCGTCATAGAGCGGTTCTTCGACATCCTCACGGTGGCAATCCTCGGCCTCGTGGCACTCCCCTTCATCCCAGGCGTCCCCGCGTGGGTCTATCCTGTTATCGTCCTCCCCCTCGCGATCTGCGGTGCCTTTGTGATCATCCTCCTCGCACTCGGGAAGGTGCAGTCAGAGAACCGGATCCTTGCCATCGCCTTCTCGATGATCTACGAGATGAGGAAGGCCTCCCTCTCCCTCAGATCCATCCTCGGCCTCTCCGGCCTCTCGGTTGCGATCTGGCTCACCGATGTCTTCACAACGGTCTCCATCGCGGCGATGTTCCGGGCGGAGATCAGCCCCGCCGTGATCATCCTGGCCGTGGTGGTGGGCAACCTCTTCAAGGCGGTCCCCATCACCCCCGGGGGTATCGGTACCTACGAGGCGGCCGTGGCGGTCATCCTCGTCCTCTCCAGGACAACGAACCAGGCCACGGCGACCCTCATCGCCATCTCCGATCACCTGGTCAAGAATGTCATCACCGCCGTGGGCGGGGTCCTCTCCATCCGGCTCATGGGCACCTGGGTCGTGGATGCCATCAGGGACGCCTTCCGCGGGAAGGGGGAGACCGGGGCGTAACATGGAGGTCTGGGTCCAGATCCTGTACGTCCTCTCCTGGCTGATCCTGCTCAAGTTCCTCCAGATATCCGTCTACCCGGCCCTCAGGTCCCCGCTCGGGAAGCTCGCCTATCCCATCTCATTCTCGGGGGGCGTCCTCGCTTTCTCGGCACTCTCCTGGTACCTCGGCCTCCTCCGGCTCCCCGTCTCCCTCGCGGCCCTCCCGTTCCTCGGGCTCCTGGGCTGGGCCCTCGTGAAGGACAGGTACAGCTGGGAGGACCTGAAGCCGCACCTGACCTGGGACCTCGTTTTCCTCGTCGCATTCGCCGCCATGCTCGTGGTACGGCTCGCAAACCCGACCATCATCAGCGCCGAGAAGTTCATGGACCATGCCTTCATCGCCTCCATCATGAGGAGCCCCATGGTCCCGCCCCCCGATCCCTGGTATGCAGGCGGCACCATGAACATCTACTACTACGGGGGGTACTGGCTGATGGGGATCCTCGGCACCCTCACCGGTGTCCCGTCATCGGTTGTCTTCAACCTGGCCCTCCCCACGGTCCTCGCCCTTGCCGCGGTGAACCTGTACGCCATCGGTGACCTCCTTCTCCCCCGGTTCAAGTGGTTCCCCCTCCTCACCCTCGTCCTGGTCAACCCCGCCTTCCTCCGGTTCCTCATCCTCGGGGGTGACACGGCGGGGATACTCTGGGACACCACCCGGGTCATCACGAACACCATCAACGAGTATACCCTCTTCTCCTTCCTGTGGGGCGATGTCCATCCCCACGTCCTCGCGATCTTCAACCAGGTGTTCATCCTCCTCCTCCTCCTCATCGCCCTGAAGTGCTGGTACAAGATAGGCAGGTCAGGGCGGATCGCCCTCACGGCTCTCGTGGCCCTCTCCCTCGGCTCGATGCCCGTGATGAATACATGGGACGTCCTCGTCTACGCGCCCGTGACCGTCCTCTTCGGAGTTCTCCTCCTCTGGGACGGGCTTCATCGGGAAGAGCGGGACCTGTCGGCCCTGGGGTTCCTCCTCGTCGTGCCTCCCGTCTCCATCCTCCTGTACCTCCCGTACTACCTCCAGATGGCCGCCACTGGTTACCTTGGGATCTTTCCCGTAACGACCCCATCGGATCCCTGGGAGTTCCTCCTGGTCCACGGGTTCTTCCTGGCGATCTTCCTCGCTTACGGGGCGAAGAGCCTTGTCAGGCGGCCTTACCTCCTCCTCCCTGCCGTGCTCGTCGCTCTCGCAGGTTATGGATCGGCAGCCATCGCCATCGCAGCAGGTACCGCCCTCCTCGCACGGTGGGAGCGGAGGCCTGAGATCTTGATGGCCCTCGCCGGGCTATCGATCATCACCTTCACCGAGGTCTTCTACCTGAAGGACTACCTCGGCGGGATCTACTACCGGATGAACTCGGTCTTCAAGTTCTACAACATCGCCTGGATCCTGATGGGGGCGGCAGCCCTCATCATCGTGGCAGGGGTCCTCGCCAGGGTGAGGATACCGAGTATACCCGAAGGCCAGGGGAAGGTCGCCATGGTCATCTCCCTCGTCATCCTCATCATTGCTGCCCCCGCTGTGCTCGCGATCGCAAGCGGCTCCGGGGTGCTCACCCTCGATGGCCTCCAGTATCTCGAAAGTTCTCATCCCGGGGATGCAGCCGCGCTCCCCTTCGTCCGGGGGCTTCCCCCCGGCACCGTGATCGCCGAGGGGGCGAAGGGGGACTACAGCTATCCGTCCCGGATCTCCTCCTTCACGGGGGTCCAGACCATCATCGGGTGGCCCGGCCACGAGTTCATGTGGAGGGGCGCCGGGGGGAGAACCTCGGCACGGATCGATGAGGTGAGGGCTGTTTACGAGGACCCGGCAATAGCCACCGGGATCCTGCGACGCTATAACGCCACGTATATCTACGTCGGGGATACCGAGAGGGAGCTCTACAGCCGCCTGAACCTGCCAGCGGGGGACCTTGTTCCTGTCTACGATGCCCAGGGCGTCACCATCTACCGGTTCACCGGTTGAGATGCCGTCTGGCACGCCGGCGAAGTCTCCGAGCGACAAACCTTTATCTCCCGCCCTGATGACATGATATGGTTACGGCGTCACTACCTGTGAGTGATGAAGGAGATTACCCTCCTGAATGAGGTGTGTTATGGCAAAGGGATTTGTAAAATTCGAGGTTCCCGATGAGATCCAGAACAAGGCCCTCGAGGCCCTGGAGATCGCCCGGGACACGGGGAAGATCAAGAAGGGATCCAACGAGGCCACCAAGGCCATCGAGCGCGGCATCGCCCTCCTCGTGCTCATCGGGAGCGACGTGCAGCCAGAGGAGGTCGTGATGCACCTCCCCGCCCTCTGCGACGAGAAAAAGGTCCCCTACCTCTTCGTGAAGCGGCAGAACGATATCGGGGCTGCAAGCGGCCTCGCCGTCGGCTCGGCCGCTGCGGCCATCGTGAAGCCCGGGAAGGCGAAGGAGATCATCGACGACATCGCCAAAAAAGTGGCCGAGCTCAAGGGATGAGCAGCCATGGCAGGCGACGCGACACCGGCTGAGGTCATCGAGGTCATCGGGAGCACCGGCATGCACGGTGAGGCGATGCAGGTGAAGTGCCGGGTCCTTGACGGGCCGAACAAGGGGAGGATCATCACCAGGAATACCGTGGGTCCCATCCGCGAGGGCGATATCCTCATGCTCCTCGAGACCGAGCGCGAGGCAAAGAAGCTCTCGAAGAGGTGAGTCCATGGTCGATACGCGCACATGCAACTTCTGCGGGGAGGCGATCGACCCCGGAACCGGGAAGATGTTCATCCGGAAGGACGGGGCCATCTTCTACTTCTGCAGCTCCAAGTGCCAGAACAACTCGAGGCTCGGGCGGGTTCCCCGCCGCGTCAGGTGGACACAGGCGGGGAGGAAGGCCCTCGGGAAGGAGTGATCCCGGTTGGATCGCACCTTCGTCCTGATCAAGCCCGATGGGATCCAGCGCGGCCTCGCGGGGGAGGTCATCTCCCGGCTCGAGGCGAAGGGGCTCAAGCTCGTGGGGGCGAGGTTCTTTCTCGCCACCGAAGCCCAGGTGATGGAGCAATACAGGGAACATATCGGGAAGCCCTTCTTCCCCCATCTCAAGCGCTATATCATGAGCGGGCCGGTACTCGCCATGGTCTGGGAGGGGAAGGACGCGGTTCCCGTCGTGAGGAGGCTTGTCGGGGCCACGAACCCCGCCGAGGCAGCCCCGGGGACCATCCGCGGGGACCTCGCCCTTGACACGGGGAGGAACGTCATCCATGCCTCGGACTCACCGGCGAGCGCCGCCCGGGAGGCAGCCATCTACTTTGCCGAGGCCGATCTCATCAGCTACCCGAGGATCGATGAGCCAGTCCTCTACGAGTGGGTTGGGTAGGCAGGTTCATCAGGCAGCCCTTCACTTTCACCCCCCGCACTGCCACCCTTTTTTACCTCATCCGGTGACGGTTTCTCTGCATACCATTATCCCAACTCTTTTAGAGAGAGGAGCCCCATGCTCCCCTTCATCAGCTATTTAAATTTCCACGCCCCAGATCAGGATGAGGCTGGACACTGGACGTCCGGATCTCACCCGGGGGATGGATCTCTCTCCCGTTGCCAGCGAGGAACGTACCATGGAACATGACATCAGCGACACCCTTCTCATCAGCATCAGCCTCTGCTTCATCATCGGTGGATCCATCTTTGCCGCGATGGTGGTGGGAAAGGACTACGGCGTCCTGGAGATCCCGTACGGGCCCTATATCCTCCTCGTCATCTCCGTCGTGATAGTGATCCTCGCCGGTCTTATCGTCATCACCGGTACAGCCAAGGAGAATGGCACGTAAAGGCCGAGCCGGGGATATCTCTCCTCATTCAACACCGATGAAAGTCTGCACCGCCCAGATGGCAAGCGCCTGGGAGGATCCCGGGGCGAACCTCGCAAAGGCCGCCCTCCTTGCCGGGTCCGCGAAAGCGAAGGGCGCGGGCCTGATCTGCTTCCCGGAGCAGTTCGTCACCGGCTGGTCCCCGCATTCCAGCCTCTTTGCAGAAGACCCTGACGGCCCCACCGTGAGTGCCCTCCGGGACCTCGCGAGGGACCACTCCATCTCCATAGTCGGATCATATATCCAGAAGCACGATCCCCGCCCCCTGAATACCGCTGTTGCCATAGATGCCGGGGGGAGTGTGGTGGCGAGCTTCTCCAAGATCCATCCGTTCTCACCCGGGGGGGAGGATCTCCACTATGACCCCGGCGACCATATCTCGGTCTTCTCCGTTGAAGGTGTCCGATTCGGGATCGCCATCTGTTATGACCTCCGTTTCGCCCCGCTCTTCAGGGTCTACGAGAGGCAGGGTGTACACTGCGTCCTCGTGCCATCGGCATGGCCCTGCAGCAGGACCCGGTCCTGGGAGCTCCTCATCGCGGCGAGAGCCCTCGACAACCAGTTCTACGTGATAGGGTGCAACCCTACGGGGACCACGCCGGTTGACCGGTACTGCGGGCATTCGCTCTCGGCGGATCCGGTCGGTGTCGTCATAAGCCGCGGGGGCGAGGCGGAGGAGCTCGTGATGACCGATGTCGATCCCGCACGGGTTGAGGCGACCCGGGCACGGATGCCGGTGGAACGGGATAGGCGTCCGGATCTCTACCACCAGTTCCTTTCTGAGGCTGATCCCTGACCGGCCGTTCTGCCCGGTCACGCCCTTCCACGTTATTGTTTCGATGCCGGCTGAATAGGTATACATGCCCCTGCACCCAAAGTGTACCCATGCACCACCTGGCCTGCATCCACTGCGGTGCCAAGTATCCGCCTGACGAGGTCATCTACTCCTGCAGGGCGTGCGGCCACCCGCTGGAGGTCCGCTACCCCCTCGACCGGCTCGGGATCGAGAGAGCGGAGTGGGCGAAACGCCCCCTCTCGGTCTGGCGCTACCGCGAGATCCTGCCGGTGCATATCCAGCCCGTAACCCTTCGCGAGGGAGGAACCCCGCTCTACCATCTCGATGCCCTCGGGAAGGAGATGGGGCTTCCCCACCTGTATGCAAAGCACGAGGGGATGAACCCGTCCGGGTCATTCAAGGACCGGGGGATGACCGTAGGGGTCTCGATGGCGCTCCAGCTGGGGAAGCGATCGGTGGCATGCGCGAGCACGGGGAACACCTCCGCGAGCCTGGCCATGTATGCGGCGAAGGCAGGAATCCCGTCGGTGGTCCTTCTCCCATCGGGTAAGGTCGCGCTGGGGAAGGTGGCCCAGGCCCTCATCCACGGGGCGCGGGCGATCACCATCAGGGGGAACTTCGACCGGGCCCTGGAGTTGGTCCAGGAGCTCTGCGACAAGCATGGCCTCTACCTCCTCAACTCGATGAACCCATACCGGCTCGAGGGGCAGAAGACCATCGGCTTCGAGATACTGGACCAGCTCGGGTACGTCCCCGACCGGATAGTGTTACCGGTCGGGAACGCGGGGAACATCTCGGCCATCCACAAGGGGCTCCGGGAGCTCCGTGAGCTGGGCTTCATCGACCGGCTCCCCATGATGACCGGGATCCAGGCCGAGGGATCGGCGCCGGTGGTGAGGGCGGTCCAGGAGAACCTCCCCGAGGTCATCCCCGAGGCACACCCGGAGACGGTTGCGACCGCCATCCGTATCGGCGCACCCGTGAACGCCGAGAAGGCGCTCCGGGCCATCAGGGAGACCGGCGGGACCGCGATCTCGGTGAGCGACGCCGAGATCCTCTCGATGCAGCGGGCCCTCGCATCCCGGGAAGGGATCGGGGTCGAACCCGCCTCGGCAGCCTCGGTGGCCGGGGTGAAGAAGCTCGTTGCGGCCGGCGTCATCGGCCGGGACGAACGGGTGGTCTGCGTCGTGACCGGCCACCTCCTCAAGGATCCCGAGACGGTGGTGAAACAGTGCGAACCCCCGCAGGAGATCGAACCCGACCTGCCCTCGCTGCTCTCTGCGCTGCGATTGTGATCTGCACCGCAGCGGCAGGAGCACTCAACGCGAGCTTCCAGGTCGCTCCCGGGGGTGCGGCCTACTCCGCGGCGGTCGAGGTCGAGAATGCAGACGGTTACTCCTTCTGGGACTATGGGCCCCTGGGAGAACGGATCCCCCGCCCGGTCTCGAACGTGAGCCTCCACGGGGCCTGCGGCAACTGCACATTCGATTGGGTCGATCCCTTTACCATGAACTTCACCCAGGGGAACTACACCATCCTCTACAGCGGGGAGATCATGGAGAACCACCTGCAGGGGACCTTCGAGAGCCCCTACCATGTCTCGGTGCTTCTCCCGCAGGGCCTCGACGTGCGGGATCCCTTCCTCGGTATGAGGAACACGGGTTCGGAGATCACGGAAGGGCCCTCCTCCCTGATCATCATCTGGAACAGTACCCAATCCTTCGAGTTCAGGTTCTACACGCCCGAGAGGGAGAGGCTCCTCCTGATCTTCGGGGTGCTCTGGGTCGTAGGGCTCGTCCTCGTCCTCATCCCGTTCCTCCTGTCACGATCGGGGAGGATGAACCGTGATTGAGGTCCTCCTCCAGTCGTTTGTCATCGGCCTCTCGGGGGCTCTCTCGCCAGGCCCCCTCTCGGCATCCATCCTGGGCATGACTCATAAGAAGCCCCTCGTATCCACCGCCGGGCTCGTGGCCGGCCATGGTCTCGTCGAGCTCCTGGTGGTCTTCGGGATCTCCCTCGGGCTCCGCTCCCTCCCCTTCAGGACCGAGCTCGCGCTCCTCGGCTGCGCCGTCCTCGTACTCTTCGGGATCCTCCAGTTCAGGGCGGGGCAGGAGGAAGGGACGCGAACTGCCGACGGCCGGAACCCGTTCCTCGCGGGAATCGTCCTTACCCTCTCGAACCCATACTGGTGGATCTGGTGGCTCACCTTCGGGGCGGGTTTCCTTGCACTGCAGCCGGCCTATGCCGAGTTCTTCGCAGGGCATATATCGGCAGATGCCCTCTGGTTCGGAGTCCTTGCAGTAACCGCTTCCCGGGGCGCGGTGATCCTGGGAGAAAAGTACCGGTGGGTGGTGAAGGGGAGCGGGGCTGCCATGGCAGCCTTCGGGGTCCTCTTCGCCTTCTCTATTTTTTCAGCCTGAGGTGAAAAAAACGGAGGGGGCTAGCGGAGCGCCTTCGAAGGCCAGCCTCACCCTTCAGGATTCTCCACCGGTTTTTTCAGCCCAGGTGAAAAAACCGACCGCCGGCCGGGCGATCTTCGGAGTCAACCCTCGGGCTTCTCTACCGGTTTTTTGAGCTTGATATCGATCCCGAACTTCTCGGCGTTCCTGTCCGCGGTGGCCTGGATCCTTGCGATCTCGGCCTCGTTCCTTGTGGGCTTGAAGAGGTGGGCGAACCGCTTCTGGCCTTTGAGGTACTCCTCGACGGGTTTCCTCATCACCTTCTTCACTCTGGTGACCGTCCCGTCGGTCTGCTCGAAGAGGACGAAGAGACCGGTCTCCACCGCGAGTTTACCCATGACCATGGTACGATCGCCCTCGTACCCCCACCCGGTGGGGCACGGAGCATGGATCTGGACGTAGCACGGCCCCTTCGTCTCAATCGCCCGCTCAACCTTCTGCATCAGATCGTTCGGGTAGGCGATGGAGGTGGTCGCCACGTACGGGGCCCCGTGGGCAGCGAGGATGGCCGGCATGTCCTTCTTGGGCCGCCGGTTGCCAGTCGAGCATTTTCCTGCCGGGCTCGTGGTGGTATGGGCGTCGAGAGGCGTTGCCCCGGAGCGCTGGATGCCTGTGTTCATGTAGGCCTCGTTGTCGTAGCAGATGTACGTGAAGTCATGGCCGCGCTCGAAGGCCCCGCTGATGCAGAGCATCCCGATATCGAAGGTCGCCCCGTCACCGCCGATGACCACCACCTTCTCGCTCCGCCCCTGCTTCTTCAGCGCAGCCTCGACGCCCGATGCCACCGCGGCCGCGTTCTCGAAGAGGGAATGGATCCAGGGGACCTTCCAGGCGGTCTCGGGATAGGGGGTCGAGAAGACCTCCATGCACCCCGTGGCAGAGACGACGATGGTATCTGTTCCCGCCGCCTTCATGATGAGCCGGGCTGCGAGGGCCGGGCCGCAGCCGCCGCACGCGCGGTGGCCGCAGTCGAAGAGCTCCAGGGTCTTGTCCACCATCTATGCCACCTCCTCGCGAAGGCCGTAAAAGAGGTCCCCTTCGCCCTTCTCGGCGAGGGTGACGATCCGCTCGATGTCCCGCTTCCTCATGTCCCTCCCGCCAAGTCCGACTATATAATCGAGCACCGGGATCCCCGAGCCATAGAGGACGTCCTTCACCTCGAGCCCGACGGCGCCCTTGGAGCCGAGGGAGATATTCTTGTCAAGGACCGCGACCCGCTTTGCTCCCTTGAGGGCCGCGGCGACCTCCTCGCCCGGGAACGGCCGGTAGGTGCGGATCTTGAGGAGCCCCACCTTCCTCCCTGCCCCGCGCATCTCGTCGATCGCATCCTTGGCAGTGCCGCAGAGGGAGCCCATCGCCACGAGCACCGTCTCCGCGTCCTCGAGCCGGTAGCCCTCGACGAGGGCACTGTAGTCACGCCCGAATTTCTCTTTGAACTCCTTCCCTGCCTCCCGGATCTTCTCCCTGGACTGCTGCAGGGCCTGGTCGATCGCGTACCGGAACTCCATGTAGTACTCCGGGAACGCGAACATGCCGAAGGAGATAGGATCTTTTGCATCCAGGCGCTGGCAGGGGTTGAACTTCGGGAGGTAGGCATCCACCTCCTCCTGGGTGGGCATGTCCACGGGCTCGTACGTATGGGAGAGGATGAACCCGTCGAAGCAGACCATGGCCGGGAGGAGTATCTTCTGGTCCTCAGCCACCTTGTATGCCAGGTAGTGGAGATCGGCTGCCTCCTGGTTGTCCTCGGCGTAGAACTGGAGCCACCCCGAGTCCCGGAGGGAGATGGAGTCCTGCTGGTCGTTCCAGATGGAGAGGGGGGCCGAGATGGCGCGGTTCGCGATCGTCATCACCATGGGGAGGCGCATCCCTGCCAGGTTGAAGCAGACCTCGAACATGAGCGCGAGCCCCTGGGAGGAGGTGGCCGAGTAGGCCCGGGACCCTGCGGCCACGGCGCCCAAACAGGCCGAGAGAGCCGAGAACTCCGATTCAACGGTGATATACTCGGCGTCGAGTGTGCAGTTGGCCACCATCTCCGCGAGGCTCTCGACGATATGGGTCTGGGGGGTGATGGGATAGGCAGAGACCACATCGGGCCGACACATCCGGACCGCGTCGGAGACCGCGAGGGATCCCTCGATGAAGCGCATCATGTCACTTCTCCTCCTTCACCATCTCGATGTCCTCTGCAGGGCACTCCTCGGCGCAGAGGCCGCAGCCCTTGCAGTAGTCATAGTCGGGGATCATGAACTCATCTTCCTGCTCGATGATGCACCCCTCGGGGCAGACCATGGCGCAGAGGCCGCACTTCGTGCACTTGTTGTGCTTGAAGGCCGGCTTGAAGACCCGCCAGGCACCGGTCCTGTTCCCCCGGGACTTACCGGGCTTTGCGGTGCAGCCGACGGAAAGCGCCATTCACGCCGCCCCCTTTACCAGGTTGTAGGCCCGCCGGGCTGCCTCGATGTTCTTCCGGGCGAGTTCCTCGGAGAACCGGTGGCGGATGGCGTTCTCGATGGCCTCCAGCGTGATCTCCCCGCTCGCCGCGGCAAAAGCCCCCATGAGGCTCGTGTTCGTGATGGGGACGCCGAGGGTCTCAAGGGCGATCCCCGTTGCATCCACGGTGATGAGCCGGACACCCGGGGGAACGGTCCAGCCCCCTCCCTTCGCGGTGTTCACGATGGCGATCCCGCCCTTCTTCATCCCCGCAAAGACGTTCACATCCGCGATCAGGGTGCTGTCCTGGACGATGATGTAGTCCGGCTCGTAGACCTGGCTCCTGAGCCGGATCTTCTTGTCTGCGAACCGGACAAAGGCCTGGACCGGCGCCCCCCTCCGCTCGACCCCGAACATGGGGAAGGCCTGGGCAGAGACCCCGCCCTCGAACGCCGCCGTGGCGATCAGCTCGGCCGCCGTGACCGAGCCCTGGCCGCCCCTTCCGTGGATGCGCAACTCCTTCATAAGAAGATCCCGGATTATTTTACATGATTAAACATATTAAATATGCAGATCGAGGGCGCGATGTGGAGAGCGACCCGGGTGAGAGTCGGGGTTTGAGGGAACGAGCGGTCCCTACGTTACATCCGGACCTGGATCCCCAGAATCTCCTTTTTCCCGCCGAAGACGTCCCTCGCGATCCGTGCAAGGCCCCGGGAGGCGCACCATTCGTCAAACACCGTGGGTTTCTCCCCGAGAAGGGCCTCCACATCTGTAGCTGTGAGAGGCGCACAGGTCCCTGCAAGGGCGATCCGTGCCTGCGGGGAGAGGACCCTGAGGGCCGCGCACTCCATTGCTGCGAAGAGGGCGAGAGCCCTCATCCTCTCCCCGTCGGGGAGGGTGAAGTTGACTCCGGCCTGCATGAAGGCCCTGTTCGCGGAGATCTCGCCCTGATCGATCCTCCTGATGGCATCCACATCGATCGCCCCCTGGGTGGTTCCCGGTGCAAAGATGCAGGCATCGATGGCTCCCGCGATCCTTCCTTCTGAAACGAGGATGCTCACCGTGTTTGAGGAGACATCGGATACCACGAAGTCATCCCCGAGCGACTGGTGAACCTCATATGCGATCCCGATCTTCTCCGGGCTCGCCTGGTGGGAGTACGCCTTGAGCCTTGGATCAGTCGGGGAACCGCGGTGGAGGCCCGGGATGGCGACGGCTGGAAGACCGCTCTCAAGGACCGCATCGAAGATCCGCGTCCCCCCGCCGATATGCTCGCCCGCACCCTCCTGGCTCACCACCCCGCGGTTCGATAGATTGCCGATGGGGGTGATCTCGGAGAAGTTGTCTCCCATGGAGTAGCAGAGGGCGATACCCTTTATTTCACCGATGGGACCGAGCCGTTCCAGGTCCCGGATGGTGAAGTCCCGTGCATCCCTCCGGCTGATCTTGAACTCCGTCTCCCCCGAAGAGAAGCGGATGGCCGTGGTGCCGTGGTCGATGCCGATGAACATGGTCTCATCCTGCGCGGGGGATCAGGGACTCGTCCCTGATCAATTACTGGATCCTGTATCTTCCCGAGAATTATAGCCTCCGTTTCCAATATATGCCTGAAGGGAGGTATTCGGAATTATCTGGATCTGGTTTGTTTCGTGAGCCAAGGAATAAAAGAAATTTCCCTTCAGCAGGGCCCTCATGAGTCCCCGGCCCTAAAAATCAGCCAGTCCTTCTTCCCGGGCCTCCGGAAGCGGACAAGGGCGTACCTGCCCGAGAGCCGGTTCCCGTGGAAGATCACCTCGATCTTCCCCTCGCCCCACTCGAGGGTATCATAGGTCCCCGTATCCCAGATCGCCTCGGTCCCTGCCCCGTACTCTCCCTCGGGGATGGTCCCCTCGAAGGTGAGGTACTCCAGGGGATGGTCCTCGGTCTCCACGGCGAGGTGCTTCTCTCCCCCCGCCTCGGGGATTCCCTTCGGGACCGCCCAGGACTTCAGCACCCCGCCCCGCTCCATCCGGAGATCGTAGTGGAGGTGTCGGGCGCGGTGCTCGTGGACGACAAAGGAGTTCCCCCGGGACTCAACCGCCTTCTTTCCACTCGGTTCGGGCGTCATGGTGAAGTCTCTCCTGGCCTGGTAGGGAATAAGGTTTTGCTCTGCACCTAGTTGATCCAGCGTACAGTCCTCCGGCTTCTTGTCGGTCCGGATCCGCACGAGCCGGGGCATACGGAGCCGGCCGTCCTTTGTCACCGAATGAAAGGCGACCTCGACCACCATGCGCGGGTGAACCCAGACGATCTCCCCCTTCTCGGTGCCGGTGAGGGTCGGTTCGCCCGCCTTCAGGCCTGCGAGCATGGAGGTTATTCCCTCGAGGTCAGCCTGGTCGAACCCCGTCCCCACCCTGCCGATGTAAACCCCCTTTCCCTGATCGCAGAGCCCGAGGACCAGGGCACCGAAGGTCCCCGCCCTTACTCCCTCACCCCTCGTGTAGCCGAAGACAACGCAGTCGCAGCTCTTGAGCGCCTTCACCTTCAGCCAGGAACCGCTCCTCGCCCCTGGCTCGTACGGGCTCCCCAACCGCTTTGCCATGACCCCCTCGAGTCCCCGCTTCACTACCTCGGCATAGTAGCGTTCCCCCTCCCCCTGCACGGCGATCGAGCGGACCAGGTACTTCCCTTCCTTCACGTACTCTTCGAGAATCCTCCTCCGCTCCTCCAGGGGCAGGTGAATAAGGGGGGCCCCGTCCCTTTCCAGGATATCGAAGGCCACGTACGTCACGGGGAGACTCCGGGAGTCTGCCTCGATCTGGCGGGGATCGCTCTTCTGGAACCGTCCCATCAGGGCCTGGATATCATTCCGCCCGTCCCTGAGAAGGACGATCTCCCCGTCCAGTACGCACTCTGGCGCAAGCTCCCGTATCTCATCCAGTTCCGGGAACTGGCCCACCATCTCGCTGCCGCTCCGGGAGAGAATCGAAAGGGGGTTGGCATAGGCGACGGCCCGGATCCCGTCCCATTTCACCTCGAAGATCCAGTCCGGGGAGGAGAAGGGGGCATCCGCTGTCCGGGCGAGCATCGGGCTGTACCGGGGACCGGTCATTGCTTCCCGAGCTTTGCCACGGTCTCCTCGAGGGCGACCATCAGCTCCTTCACCTCTGCCGCCTTGGGCTTCTCCACGCGGATGGTCTCACCCGCCCGTTTCTTCTCGATGAGCGCAAGGACCCGCTCATGGTAGGTATCCTGGTACGCGGAGATGTCGAAATCGCCGGAGAGCTCCGTGATGATCCTCTTTGCAAGGTCCAGCTGTTTCGGCCCGGGAGCTGACAGAGCTTTCAGCTCCTCGAAGGCAGAGGGATCCATGACCTCGTTTGCATACCGGAGAGTGGTGAGGATGAGCGCACCATGGTACGCGTGGACAACCGCAGGGTACTCCTTGGTCCTGAGGGTGAAGCGCCCGACCCCGGCCTCCCCCAGTTCCTCGCAGACGGTGAGGAGGAGGCTGTAGGCATCGGGGGTCCCGTCGGGGACGAGGGCAAAGGAGTTCTCGAAGAACACCGGGTCGAGCGAGAGATAGTGGACAAACGTGTCGATCCTGATCCTGCGGTCCGACTCGGGGAGGGCCGCGCGGAGCTCCTCCTTCTCGAGGACGATGAACTCGTTCTTCCGGACCTCGAAGCCCTTCACAGTCTCCTCCCAGGGGACCACCTTCCCGTCGCGCGTGCAGACCCGCTCGTAGCGGAGAGGCTGCCCGTCCTTCCGGTGGAGGAGGCGGAAGGAGACCGACGTATCACGGGTCATCGGGTAGACCTTCACCGGGACGTTCACGAGACCGATGCTGATGGTTCCGCTCCAGATGGGGCGGCGGGGACTCTTCTTCTCTTCGCTCATCCTTCTCCTCTCCCCGCGGGAAGTTTCTGGGGATGACGGAGGAGGTCCTTCCAGGGATCCTCCTCGCGTGCGGGGACACTCTGGATATGGAAGTCCCCGGGTTTTATCCCTTTTCCCACCTCCTCCCATGAGAGAGGGGTGGAGACCGTGGCCCGCGGGGTGGCCCTGGGGCTGTAGGGAGCCACCATGGTCTTCCCGGCCCCGTTCATCGCATAATCGACGAAGACCTTCCCGGGGTTCGCTGGGCCCGGGGCCTCGGAGGCGATGAGGGCATGCTCCCTCGCAAGGTTCCGGCTCATATCGTGGATGAAGCCTCTCACCTCCTGGAAGCTGAGGCCGTGGACGAGAGGGGTGACGAGGTGGAGGCCCCGCTTCCCCGATGTCTTCACCGAGATGCGGATCCTCTGGGATGCCAGCCGGTCGCGAACGAGCAGGGCTTCTGCCGCCGCATCGGCGGTCGTTGCCGGAGGTTCCGGGTCCAGGTCGATGAAGAGAAGGTCCGGGGCGGTGTAGGAGCGGGTCGTGGAGAACATCACATGGATCTCGAGGGTGTCGAGGTTCGCGAGCCAGAGGAGGGTGTCCAGGTTGTTGCAGACGATGTAGCGGATCATCCGGTCCGCGGTCTCCGAGTGGTGCGGGTAGGTTTCCACCCAGTCGGGGGTCCCCATAGGGGCGTCCTTCTCATAGAAACCCGGGGCTCCCGCCCCGTCGGGGTACCGGGTGAGGACGATCGGCCTTCCTGCAAGGAGGGGCAGCATCCTCGGGGCTATCCTGATGAAGTACTTGATCACCTCGAGTTTGGTGATCCCGGCCTCGGGGTAGAGGACCTTCGGGAGGTGCGTGAACTCCACCCGCGTCAGGGGATCTCCCATCAGGAACACCGCCGCCCGCAGATCATACGAACACCGGTATTTTACATGGGGAGGGCAAATAAGCTCTCATGGGCGCTGTGGTTACCGGCGGGTGCGGCTTCATCGGCTCTCACCTGGTGAACGCCCTCGCGGGGCGCGGAGAGAGCGTCGCCGTCATCGACAACCTGAGCACCGGTTCCGAGGCAAACATCGCGGGACCACTCAGGGACGGCGGAACTACCCTCAGGAAAGCCGATCTCCTGCACGAGGGATGGGAGGATCTCTTCGCAGGAGCCGCCCGGGTCTACCACCTCGCCGCCGATCCCGATGTCAGGATGAGCGGGATCCATCCCGAGAACGTGATCCAGAACAACATCCTTGCCACGGGAAGGGTCCTCGAGGCGATGCGCCGCCATGATGTCCCCGGTATCGTCTTCACCTCTACCTCGACGGTCTACGGCGAGGCATCGGTCATCCCCACCCCCGAGGACTACGCCCCCTTGGAACCGATCTCGGTCTACGCCGCGAGCAAGCTCGCGTGCGAGGCGCTCATCTCGGCGTACTGCCACTCCTACGGGATGCAGGGATGGGTCTTCCGGTTCGCGAACATCATCGGTGAGCGCTCGAACCACGGGGTCATCTGGGACTTTGTCAACAAACTCCGGGAGAATCCCCGGGCCCTCGAGATCCTCGGGGACGGAAAGCAGACCAAGTCCTACCTCGAAATCCACGAGTGCGTGAAGGCCATGCTCTATGCCGTGGACCAGGCGAAGGGGACCTACAATGTCCTGAACATCGGGTCCGAAGACTGGATCGATGTGACGGGGATCGCAGATATCGTTGTCCCGGCTCTCGGCCTCACGAAGGTGGACTACCGGTTCACCGGCGGGGAACGGGGCTGGGTCGGGGATGTCCCGAGGATGCTCCTCTCCATCGACCGTCTCAAAGGGCTGGGATGGAAGCCGGTCATGGGCTCCCGGGAGAGCGTGAAGGCAGCTGCAGAAGCCATGGCAAGGGATCTGCGGTGAAGGTCCTCATCGTGGTCGGCGACGGGATGGCCGACGAGCCCCTTCATGAGCTCGGGGGAAAGACCCCGCTCGAGTATGCCAGCACCCCGAACTTCGACCGGATCGCCCGCGAAGGGGCGTGCGGCATGCTCCGGACTATTCCCCCTGGCTTTGAGGCAGGGAGCGACATCGCGAACCTCTCCATTCTGGGGTACGATCCGAAGAAGTACTACACCGGCCGGGGCCCCCTCGAGGCCGCGAGTATGGACGTCTCCCTGGGGGAGAGAGATATCGCCTACCGCTGCAACCTGGTCACCGTAACTGACGGGGTGATGGAGGACTTTTCGGCCGGCCATATCCCGAGTAGCGAGGGGGGTCCGCTGATCCATGCCCTTGCCGCCTCAGTCGAAGGGGTCTCCCTCCATGCCGGGGTCTCCTACCGCAACCTCATGGTGGTCCCAAACGGCGAAGGCGCAGAAACCACCCCGCCCCACGATATCGTGGGGGAGAGGATAGAGACCCATCTCCCAAGGGGCGGGGACGCCCGCATCCTCATCCAGGCCATGGAGAGATCCCATGAAGTTCTCCAGGGTCTGTCGGTAAACCGCGGGCGCATCTCCCGCGGGCAGCGCCCCGCGACGATGATCTGGCCCTGGAGCGGGGGCAGGAAGCCCGATCTCCCCTCCTTCAGGGAACTCCATGGCATCTCCGGGGCGATGATCTCGGCCGTGGATCTCCTGAACGGGATCGCGCGCCTTGCAGGGATGGAGGTGATCAGGGTGCCCGGTGCGACCGGGTACCTTGACACCGATTATGATGCGAAGGCGCGATACGCAAGGAAGGCGCTGAAGCGGGTTGACTTCCTGTACCTCCACGTGGAGGCCCCGGACGAGGCCGGCCACATGGGGTCTGTCGAGGAGAAGGTAAAGGCCATTGAACGGGTCGACGGGATGGTCGGGAGCATTATGGAGACCTTCGATGGGATCATCGCAGTCCTCCCAGACCACCCAACTCCCATCCGGGTGAAGACCCATACCCCGGATCCGGTGCCTTTTGCAGTCCGGGGGCTTGCGCGGGACGACACCAGACGGCTTACCGAGAGGGAGGCTGCAAGGGGCATCTTCGGGACCATGGATGCGGTGGACCTCCTCAAGAGGATTCTTGCGCTTCCGGGCTGAACCCGCTTTTTTCTTAGGGTTCCATCCCCGGCTTCAGGGTCGAAAACCGTACCAGGAGATGATGCATTCACGGGAATTACGGTGAGTTATATGATGGAATATGAAAGAATGGATCCTTATGGGCGATGACCGGGGGATACAATTGGAATCCTGTGAATTTGAATTCAGGCTTAGGACACACCTCCATTTCGGGGCCGGGAAAGCGCTCCAGCTCGGGCGTATCCTGAAGGAGGTCCCGTACAGGCGGATAGGCATCATCCTGGATCCGGGGGTCGCAGGCCAGCCCTATATGCAGCAGGTCCTAGAGGGGATCAGGAAGGAGGCCTTCGAGGATATCCGGGTGTGGACCTATGACCTGAAGGAGGAGCCGGATTATGATGCCCTGGACCGGGTGAAGCCAGAGTTCATGACGGGTGGGAGATCTGCGGTCGATTGCTTTATCGGGATAGGAGGGGGAAGTGTCATCGATTTTGCCAAGGGGCTTGCCACCCTCGCAGTGAACCCCGGCCCGGCCCTCTCCTTCCGCGGGTTCCCCGCCGGGCTCACCCCGTCCCTCCCGATAGTGGCTGTTCCCACCACCGCGGGAACCGGGAGTGAGGTGACCTACAACGCCGTCTTCATCGACAGGGCAGGGAAGAGGAAGCTCGGCATCAACACGGAACACAACTTCCCGGCGCTCGCTGTCCTCGATCCCCTCCTCGTTGTTTCCAGCCCCGAGCGGGTCACCATATCCACGGGGATCGACGGCCTCGTCCATGCTATCGAGAGCTACGGATGCCGGAGGTCCAATCCTCTCACCATGGTATTTGCCCGGGAGGGATTCGCCCATGTCTATTCCGCCCTCGAACGAATCCCCGACGCTCCCCATGATACCGGTGTGCGTGCCCACCTGCAGCTCGGAGCGTACCTTGCAGGGATCTCCCTCATGAATGCCGGGTCCGGCCCGGCGGGTGCCCTCTCGTATCCCCTGGGGGTCCATTTCGGGGTCGCCCACGGGCTTGCCGGGGGGGTCTTCCTGCCACCCCTCGTGGCGCACAACGTGGAGCGGGGCTTTGATTACTCGGCCCTCCATGATGCCATTGCGCCGGGCGACCGCCACCTCCCCCAGGAGGAGAAGAACAGGTCCTTTGCCTGGAAGATCCAAGAGCTCTGCCAGAAACTCGGAATACCGGACAATCTCCGGGTGTTCGGGGTGAACCCGGGGAACGTCCACCTGATCCTTGCGGATATCGATTCCCTGGGACCGGCCTTCGCACAGAATCCGGTGGATTTTTCCGTAGATGACGGCAAGAGACTGGTGATGAGGATGTCAGGGTCTCCCGAGCCCTCCCAGGGGGCGTGATGGCATGCCGGGCTTTGAACTGATGGGAAGGGAGGAGCGCGAAGCGGTGAATGAGGTCTTTGACCGTGGCGGGGTCCTCTACCGCTACGGCTTCGACGAGATGAGGCAGCATGTCTTCAAGGTGGCAGAGTTCGAGGCTGCCTTTGCCGGGAAGTTCGGGGTACGTCACGCCCAGGCGGTCACCTCCGGCACGGCGGCCCTGAAGGTCGCCCTGAAAGCCATGGGGATCGGCCCCGGGGACGAGGTGATCACCCAGTGCCACACCTTCGTTGCAACGGTCGAGGCCATCATCGAAGCGAGGGCGACTCCCGTCATCAGCGAGGTCGACCGATCCCTCAACATGGATCCGGGGGATTTCGAGGCGAAGATCAGCTCCCGGACCCGGGCCGTCATTCCCGTCCATATGCTCGGATCCCCGGCGAGGATGCGGGAGATCCTCTCCATCGCCGGGCGCAACGGGATCATGGTCCTCGAGGACGCGGCCCAGGCTCCGGGGGGTGAGTACCTGGGCAAGAAGCTCGGGACCCTCGGCACCGCCGGCTGCTTCAGCTTCGATTACGGCAAGGTCATCACCACCGGCGAGGGAGGGATGGTGGTGACTGACCGGGAAGATGTGTACAGGAAGGCCCGGGAGTACACCGACCATGGGCATGAGTACAACCCCCTGGTCCCGAGGGGTGAGGACACCCGGACCGGCTGGGGATTCAACTACAAGATGATGGAACTTCAGGGCGCCATCGGGCTCGCCCAGCTGAAGAAGCTGGACGATGCCCTGCAGAGACAGAGGGAGAACAAGCGGAAGATAAAGGAAGGCATCCGGGATCTCCCGGGGATCAGTTTCCGTGAAATCCCCGATCCCAGAGGCGAGATCGGGGATGCCCTGGTCTTCTTCCTCGACGATGCTGCCTCTGCCCTCCGGTGCGCGGCCCAGCTCCGCGGGGATGGCATCGGCACCAAGAACCTCCCCGATGCCATCCAATGGCACTATGCCGGGACCTGGGATCACATGCTCGCCTTCTTCGAGCGGTACCGGGGGAGAGATCTCATGCGGGAATGGCCGGTCTCCACCGACCTCATCAGCCGCGCCATCGCCCTCCCGGTCCTCATCAGGATGGACGGGCCGGTGATCGAACGGATGGTGGACCGGGTCCGGAAGGCCGTGGAACGGGTAACCGGTGACCGCCGATGATCCTCGGTGTAACCCCCGCCAGGGGGGGGTCCAGGGGGATCCGGAGGAAGAACCTCCGCCCCGTCTGCGGAAAGCCCCTCATCAGCTGGACCATCGAGGCCGCCCTGAGGTCCACCCTCCTTGACCACTACCTCGTTTCCACAGAGGACCCCGAGATCGCCGGGGTGGCGAGAGGCGCAGGAGCGGAGGTTCTCCCCCGTCCCGGCGAGCTTGCAACGGACGATACGACCACCCTCTCGGTGCTCCAGCACGTCCTTTCCCACGTCCCTGCGTCCACCGTGGTCCTCCTCCAGTGCACGTCTCCGGTCCGGGACGAGGGCCTCATCGACCGCTGCATCGGGAGGTTCAGGGAATCGGGGGCCGATTCCCTTGCAACCGGCTTCTGGTGCAGCCTCTTTGCATGGGGGAGCTACTCGGCGAGGCGGCAGGATCTCACGCCCTTCTTCCATGATGACGGGAACATTTATGTCATCAGGGCCGATCTCATCCGCAGGGGTGAGTTGTGGGGGCAGCGGATGGAGCCGTTTCCGGTGAGCAGGGACCAGACCTTTGAGATCGATGACGAGTTCGATCTCTGGCTGAACGAGAAGATCCTGGAACGCCGTTTCCAGTGCGGGCAGGGTGGAGGTTCCCCGTGGAGCGGATGAGGATGAGGATCGGGGACAGGGAAGTTGGCGACGGGACCCCCTGCTTCATCATCGCGGAAGCCGGGGTGAACCACAACGGCGATCCGAACCTTGCGAGGAGACTCATCGACATCGCAAAAAGTGCGGGCGCTGACGCAATAAAATTCCAGACCTTCACCGCCGATGCACTCGTGACGAGAGATGCGGAGAAAGCCGGGTACCAGAAGGCGACCACAGGTGGAAGAGAGTCACAGTATGACATGATACAGGATCTTGAGCTCACCCACGAAGACTTCAGGAAGCTCTCGGACTATGCTCGGGAGCGCGGGATCGTGTTCCTCTCATCGCCCTTTGATGAAGAGAGCGCGGATTTTCTCGAGACCCTCGGTATAACAGCATATAAAATCCCCTCGGGGGAGATCACGAACCTCCCCTTCCTCGAGCATATCGCAAAGAAAGGGAGGCCGGTCATTTTATCGACAGGAATGGCAGACCTCCGCGAGATCTCGGAGGCCCTCGATGCCCTGAGGTCATCGGGACAGGAAGAGATCATCCTCCTCCATTGCGTGACCAGCTATCCGGCCCCCTTCGAATCCCTGAACCTGAGAGCAATAGAGACCCTGAGGGATACCTTTCACCTCCCGGTCGGGTTCTCGGATCATGCGGAAGGGATCACCTCGGCCCTGATCGCACGCGCTCTCGGGGCCTGTATCATCGAGAAGCACTTCACCCTGTCCCGCGATCTCCCGGGTCCCGATCACAAGGCCTCCCTCGAACCGGGGGAGCTGCAGTCGATGGTGGAGATGATCCACCGCGTTGACGGGGCCCTCGGGACCGGGATCAAGGAGCCGGGGTGCGAGGAACTGGAGATGCGGAGGATTGCCCGGAAAAGCCTCGTCGCTATGATGGACATTCCGCGGGGAACCATGATAACGGGGGAGATGATCGGGATGAAACGCCCGGGAACCGGGATTGAACCCAAAGAATTCACCTCGGTCATCGGGAGAAGAGCTGCGAGGACCATCCGGAAAGACGAACTCATCGGCTGGCACATGATACAATGAAGCGAAAGATCCTCTCTGTCACAGGCACCCGTGCAGATTACGGCCTGATGCATGCCGTGTACCGGAACATAACGGAACACCCTTCCCTCTCCCTGGAGCTGGTCATCACCGGTATGCATCTCCTGGATGAATTCGGCTCCACCGCTGATGAGATAAAAAAGGATGGCTTCAGGTACCATATCATCGAATCAACCCCCCGGGATGATACGAAGGAGGCAATGGCCCTCTTCATCGGGGATTTCATCCAGAAATTCACCCTTTTTTTGAGGGGCACCCGCCCGGATATCCTCCTCCTGGTCGGAGATCGGGGGGAGATGCTCGGGGCAGCGATAGCAGGGGTCTACCTGGGCATCCCCGTTGCCCATATCCATGGCGGAGAGATCACTTCGACCGTGGATGAGTATGCACGGCATGCCATCACGAAGCTCTCAAACATTCACTTTGCGGCGACACCGGAGAACGGCGATCGTATCGTCAGGATGGGCGAGGATCCCTCGAGGGTGTTTGTGGTCGGGGCACCCGGCCTCGACGAGATCCTCCATGAGCCCCTCCTCCCCGCCGAAGTTATCGTCCGGAAGTATCCCCTGCGCCCCGGCGAGCAGCTCCTCCTCGTGATCCAGCACCCGGTTTCTCTCGACGCCGATAAGTCGGCATCCCAGATGGAGGAGACCCTGAAGGCCATCGCGGCCCTCTCCATGAGGACCATCCTCATCTACCCGAATGCAGACGCGGGCGGGCGGGCAATGATAGAGGCAATCCGCCGGTTCGAGCGGCTGCCGTTCCTCACTGTCTCTCAAAACATCCCCCACCGGGAGTACCTGAGCCTCCTCTCAGTGGCTTCCGTTCTCATCGGGAATTCGAGCAGCGGGATCATCGAGGCCCCCTCCTTCGGCCTGCCTGTAGTAAATATCGGCACCCGGCAGCAGGGGCGTCAGAGGGCCGGGAACGTCATCGATGTGGACCATGATCATCTCGCCATCAGGAAGGCAGTAGAAAAGGCCCTCTTTGATGAGGAATTCAGGAGAGCCGTCCGGACATGCAGGAATCCCTACGGGGACGGAAGGGCAGGCGGGCGGATCGCATCCACCCTCGCCTCGGTGAAGATCGACAGGCAGCTGCTCGGGAAGAAGATCACGTATTGAAGCCCGGGATCCACCTTCGCCCCTGTCCCCGGATCCCTAGCATCCTCCAGGGCAGCCCCCGAATGCAGGTCCCGGGCCGTGGATTGCCCCGTAGGTGAGGCATTTATGCTTGTGAGGGAGATAACCTATGAGGATTATGAGATTCAGCGAATGGAAATATCCCGAGATAACGGAGAGAACCCTCACTTCCTATTACTGGCTCGTTCACCACAAGGATAACCTGAAACTGGGATACAAGACCGATATCGGGGCTTTTACCTATATCAATGCACAGAAGGGCGTCACCATCGAGGATTACGTCCAGATAGGCTCCCACTGTTCCCTCTACTCCCTCTCGACCATCGACGGGAAGGAGGGGCCCATCACCCTGAAGAGGAACTCCCGGATCGGGACCCATAGCGTGATCCTGCCGGGCGTGACGGTGGGGGAGAACTCGGTCGTCGGCGCGTGCAGCCTCGTGGACAGGGATATCCCCCCCAACGTGGTGGCCTTCGGGACGCCGGCGGTGGTGCAGAGGCCCCTCACCCCCGAGGAGATCCTGAAGTCCGAAGGGGAGGCGGCATGAGCTGGAAGATCCCCCTCTTCAAGATATACTGGGACGAGGCGGATATAGAAGCCGTGAAGGAGGTCATCTCCTCCGGCATGAACTGGGCGACCGGCCCGAAAGTCGAGGAGTTTGAACGGCTCATCGCGGAATACACCGGCACCTCCCATGCGGTCGCCTTCAACTCCGGCACCTCGGCACTCCATGCGGCGATGATCGCCCATGGCATCACGGAGGGAGACGAGGTGATCGTCCCCTCCTTCACCTTCATCGCCACGGCAAACGCCCCCCTCTTCGTCCGGGCACGGCCGGTCTTTGCCGATGTAGAGGAGGAGACATATGGCCTCGATCCCGGTGATGTCGTCGGGAAGATCACGCAGAAGACCCGGGCCATCATGCCCGTGCACGTGGGGGGCTGCCCGTGCAAAATCCGGGAACTCCGGGAGATCGCCGAGGATCATCATCTTCTCCTTATCGAGGATGCGGCCGAATCCCTCGGGTCCCGGATCGGCGATGAGAAGGTGGGCAGCTACGGCGAATCGGCGATGTTCTCCTTCTGCGCCCCCAAGGTCATCACCACCGGCGAGGGCGGGGTCATCGTCACGGACTCGCTGGATATCACCGAACGGCTGAAACTCCTCCGGTCCCATGGCCGGGCCGAGACCCGGGACTACTTCTCGACAAATGAGTACCTGGACTACGTGACCCTCGGGTACAACTTCCGGCTCTCGAACATCATCGCGGCCCTCGGCATCGCCCAGCTGAAGAAGATCGATGAGATCATCGGAATGCGCCGGGAGAACTCGCGCTTCCTTACGCAACTCCTGGAGAGGAGAGCTCCGGCGGTCAGGACCCCACGCTCCCCGAAGGACTACTATCACCTCTTCCAGATGTACACCGTCCGGTGCCGGCACCGCGACGGACTCATGAAATACCTCGGGGACCAGGGGATCATGGCCAAGGTCTATTTCCCGCCCGTCCACCTCACCCATTTCTACCGGAATGTGCTCGGCTACCGGTGCGACCTCCCTGTCACCGAGAAGCTGGCCCGGGAATGCCTGACCCTCCCCATGTATCCAGCCCTCTCGAGGGATGAGATGATCACCATGGCAGATCAGATCGCCTCCTTTTTCCAGGGGGTACCTGCATGACCACTCCCCGGGTCCTCATCACCGGGGGTGCGGGGTTCATCGGGATGCACCTCGTCCGCACCTTCAGCGAGCATGGCAACAGGGTGACCATTTATGACTTGCAGCCGCCTGCGGGAGACCCCGGCGACGGGGTGACGTTCATCAGGGGAGACATCTTCGATGGGGAGGCCCTCGGATCTGCCGTCCGGGAGAACGACGCGGTGGTCCACCTCGTCGGGCTCGCCGACGCCGGGATCGCCCAGACAGACCCGATGAAATCCTTCCGGCTGAACGTCCTTTCGCTCCAGAATGTCCTGGAGGCGTGCAGGCGAAGCGGCGGGAAGAAGATCGTTTTCCCCTCGTCGGCTGCCATCTACGGCATCACCGAAGACCTCCCCATCAGGGAGAGCTTCCCTCCCAACCCGACGAACATCTACTCCTGGCACAAGCTTCTCTGCGAGAAGATGATCCAGGCATACCAGAAGAATTACGGGGTAGAGTACGTGATCCTCCGCCTCTTCAACGTATATGGGCGGGGGAACGAGGGGGTCATCGGGATATTTCTCGACAAGGCGAGGAAGGGCGAGCTGATCGAGAGCTTCGGCCCGTTCCAGTACCGGGATTTTATCTACGGGGGGGATGTGGCCGAGGCGATCCACCGGTCGGTGATCTTTGACAAGGCGATGAACCGGACCCTGAACATCGGCTCCGGGAGGGGGGTCCAGATCCGGGAGATCCTGGAGATGGTCTGCAGGATCTATCCCAACGTCAGGTGGGTGGAGAAGAAGACCCCCTTCACGGTCTATGACTCCATCGCGGATATCACCCTTGCCCGTATCATCCTTGATTTCAGGCCGAAGGACTCCCGGGAGTTCCTCGAGAAGATCATCCGCGATGAGATGGCCTGACTTACAGGGATAATTCGACCTGGACCCGGGTAAATTGCCCGAATACCCTTCGGGACCCCCACCGGTTCCCTGGAGGATGATCCGGGAAACGGGAGCGGTCCCGCGGAGTTATAGGGCCGTAGAGCGGGACCTTTACGTCCCTTTCAGGAACCGTGCCAAGATCTCCCAGGATGGCCTTTCCTCTGATACCTCAGTCTTGATGTACGAACGCCGGTAAGAGCGGTACGCAATCCTGTCGACCTGAAGCTCCTTCTCCCAGTCTGCCGGGAGGGGGCTGTCCAGGTAGATGGGCCTCTTCCCGAGCTCCTTTGCGATGGCCTCGATGTACGGGCCCATGACGTACCGCTCGTAGTTTTGATCCGTGATGAAGAGAAGGGGCTTTTCGAAGAGGACCGCGAAATTTACCGCGGTGCTCCCATGGAGGATGGCAAACTTGCACCGCTTGACGAGATCCGCAGTCCTGCCCTGGATCACCTCCCTTCCGCCGAACTGTGCCTTCTGTTCAGGGGTGTACTGCGCAAGGGGATGGGCGGCGATGACGACCCGCACCGCGATCTCTCTCTCCAGGGAATCGAAGAACCGGCGCAGTTCAGAGAAGTAGGTATCCATCCAGGCTGGAACCGGTTCCTTCATGTACCGGAAGTCCAGATGGTAGAAGTCGTTCCCGTCGAGGAAGACCGCGAGGTTCAGGTCTGCCGGATCACCCGTATCCCGGATCTGGAGGTAGATGTCATAGTCAAGGGTATGGATGGGGAGAATCCTGGTCCGCCCGCCCCTGATGTCCAGGGGATACCGGACAGGTTCCCAAGATCGTTCTCCTCCAACGAGGTAGAGGTATGCCGGCCGGACTCCTAAAAGGGAGTAATACCGGAGGATCAGCTTATTCAGGAGGAGGGAAAGGATCTTCCTCGGCGCGTCCAGCCTGATGGTACCGGTGAATCTCTCAGGGAGGGGCAGGATATTTGTCACGATGACTGCAAAGGGGATCTCCCTCTTCGAAAGGGCCCGGTAAACAAAGAGGGTGCGGAGGGAGTACCCGATGATGCACATCACCAGAGTTGAAGGTCCGACGTTATGAAGGGCCTGGAGGATCTCCCCTTTCCCTGTGAACCTCACCGGGAGGAATCCTCCAGGAAGAGGGGCAGGCGATAGATCCGGGGAGTATACCTCGGGATCCAGCACCGGGGAAATATCCCATGCCTCCACCCGGAAACCCTCTTTCTGAAGGGCCTGTATCCCGAACCGTTCATAATCGCGGGTTGAGAATTCCCTCTCTTGGAGGAAAATGATGGTCTCCACCGGATTCATGCCTTCGTACCTGTTTTGCATCGCAGATGATGAATGGTTGTTCTCTGTTTGGCCCTGCCAGTCACGTTCACCGGAGACAACAGATGGAACGGGAGGGCCAACGCCGGAGTGGCGGGTTCATCTACCGCCTGGCCACATCCCTGCCGATCAGGGGCATCCACCATCCTTCGTTTTGCCGGTACCAGTTCACCGTCCGGTCCAGTGCCTTCTCGAAGCCCTGGCCCGGCTTCCAGCCGAGATCCCGGATCTTGGTCGTATCGAGGGAGTAGCGGTAGTCATGACCTGGCCGATCGGTGACATGGGTGATGAGGGTTTCGGGTCTCCCGGTCATGGAGAGGACGAGGCGTGCAACGTCAATGTTCCTTCTTTCCTCGCCGGATGCGATATTGTACACCTGCCCAGGCTTTCCCTTTGTCAGCACCAGATCAACGGCTGTGCAGTTGTCCTCGACATAGAGCCAGTCCCTGACGTTCTCACCCTTTCCGTAGATGGGGAGGGGCTCCTCGCGGAGCGCCCGGATGATCAGGACCGGTATGAGCTTCTCGGGATACTGGTACGGGCCGAAGTTGTTGGATGACCGGGTGATACAGACGGGGAGGTCGTAGGTCTTGAAGTAGGCGAGGGCGAGGTGATCTGCGCCCGCCTTGCTGGCAGAGTAAGGGGAGGAGGGATCCAAAGCGTCGGTCTCCCGGAAGGACCCGGTCTCCCGGCTTCCGTAGACCTCATCGGTGCTGATCTGAACATAGGTGCCTACCTCCATTCTCCGTGCGTACTCGAGGAGGACATGGGTGCCAAGCACATCGGTCCTGACAAAGACCCCGGCGTCGGTGATGGAACGGTCCACATGGGTCTCAGCAGCGAAGTTGAGGATGGCATCGCAGGGCCCCACGGCATGAACGTCCCGCGGGTGGGTAATATCCCCTTTGACAAAGGTAATCCTGTCAAGGAGATCCTGGAGGTTCTCACGCCTCCCTGCATAGGTGAGCTTGTCGAGGACCACCACCTCGTCATCAGGACGATACGCAAGGAGATGACGGACGAAGTTGGTGCCGATGAAACCGGCCCCTCCCGTCACGAGGATCCGCATCCGATCACCCATGCCTCTTCCCGGGTGTCAGGAGCCACCGGTAGGGAATCTCAGCGGCATCCGGGGGGAGACGATACTCGTCGGGCTGCCCGGTCCTATAAGGCTCGGTGGGCACATTGATGATGAAGGCCTCCTCTTCCGAGACACACTTCCACCCATGGTACACCCCCGGCGGGATGAAGATGAGGAGGGGATGCTCCTCGCCGGTTGAGAACTCCGCCACTTCTCCACGGGTCGGGGAGTCATGGCGGGCATCGAAGAGGACGAGCTGGATCTCGCCCCGGATACAGGAGACCAGATCGGCCTGGATATGGTGGAGGTGCCAGGCCTTCACCACGCCATGGTATGTGGTGGTCAGGTACACCTGCCCGAACCTCTGGAAGAGAGGGTCATCCGACCGGAGGATGACCATGAGCCGTCCGCGCTCATCACAGGTGAATGAGAGCTCCCTGGTCCGGACGCCATGGATCATAGCCGCACCTGCGAGCTGTCACCAAGGATATACCTCCTGGCACCGGCAATTCTCCCATTCTTCTCGATGGTAACCTCCTTCCCGATCAGGCTTTCGGCGATCTTTTCCCCGTCAGAGATCCGGGTCCCCTCCATGACGATGGAGTCCTCGATCTCGGTACGGGTGATGGTGACATGGTGGCCGATACTCGTGTACGGGCCGATGGAACCACCGGTGATGACGCAGTCGTCCCCGATGATAGCCGGGCCCTTCACGACCGAACCGTCCCGAATCATGGTGTTCGTGCCGATGGCCACCCTTCCCTCCACCGTGGAATTCTCGATTCTCCCTTGGTTTCCGGGCTTCAGCGTATCGAGGATGAGCCGGTTTGCTTCCAGGATGTCCTCGGTCCTCCCTGTATCTTTCCACCAGCCGGTCACCATGCGGTAGCGCACCTCGTACCCGTTCTGGATGAGCCAGTGGAGGGCATCGGTGATCTCGAGCTCCCCCCTCCAGGAGGGTTCGATGTGATCGATGGCCTCGAAGATGACCGGGGTCAGGCCATAGATCCCTACAATGGAGAGGTTACTCGGCGGAACCTTCGGTTTCTCAACGAGCCTGACGATGACCTTCTTCTGCTCATCGACGAGGGCGACCCCGTACTGGGTCGGGTCCTTTACCTCTGTGAGAAGGAGACTTGCAGCCGCCTTTGATTCAGAGAAATCCCTGATGAAATCGGCACTTCCGGATTTGAGGAGGTTATCCCCGAGATACATGACAAAGGGATCGTCCTTGAGGAAGGGTTCTGCTATCTTCACGGCGTGGGCAAGCCCTCTTGGTGCGTCCTGCTCGATGAACTCGATCCGTGCATCCCAGGTGACACTGGTCACGGCCTCCCTCACCTGCTCCCTGTTGGGGCCGACGATAATACCTATATCATGGATCCCGGCCCCTATGAGATCCTCTATCCCGTAGAAGAGTATGGGCTTATTGGCAACCGGAATGAGCTGTTTCTGCTGGGAATAGGTCAGGGGACGCAGGCGTGTTCCGTGCCCCCCGGAGAGGATCAGACCCTTCATTCATTATGATCTCGCACTCACACCATAAATAGTTCCCACGGAATCTCCTAAAAACGCGTTTATCCAGGATCCCGGCCGGGTTCTTCGCTACAGCATCGCCTTTACCCTCAGGAACTCGAGTTTACATCGGAATATGACATACTTCATCCAGTTTCTCCGGAAGATCTCCGGATGCGCGACCCTCCATTGCCCCATGACCATGACACCCTCCTTGAGAAGGCAGTCCATCCGGGTATAGGTGTTGCTCCCCCTGTGATCCCGGTACTGGAGAAGGGGCTCGTCCAGCACCTCCACTCTTTCTGTCGAGAGGATCCTGAGGAGCAGGTCGTAATCCTCGGAGATCCTCAACTCGGGTGAGAATCCACCTATCTCGAGAAAGAGGCCTTTTTCCATCATCACCGAAGATACCGCCACCAGGGGATCGAAGAGTATCTGTTCGAACCAGTTCACCGCGCCCCCCTTCGGAAAGCGCCGCACCCGGGATGAACGTATGCGGCCTTCCCCATCGATGATGGCCGAGTTCGTGAAGCTGATCCGGGAACGGGAACGGGAGAGGGCATCCACCTGGCGGGCAACCTTGTCAGGGGTCCAGATATCGTCCTGATCGATGAAGGCGATATAGAAACCCCTTGCCCTTTCCACGCCGGTATTCCTGGCCCTGCTGACACCGCTGTTCGGGATATGCACGATCATGAGCTTTCCGCCGAACCGCTCGCGGTACTCTTCAAGGATGGCAGGGCTCCGGTCGCTTGACCCGTCATCGATGGCTATCACCTCCAGGGCCGGATAGGTCTGCCGGAGAAGGCTCTCAAGAGTCTCGGAGAGGTACTTCTCGCCGTTATAGACGGGCAGTATCGCACTGACAAGAGGCTGGCGGGTTTCGGGTGATGTCGAACCCTGAGTCATGCAAGGTCCCTCAGCCCAGAGGAGACCTGGAGGATCACCCGCTCCACCTCTTCGTCGGTGATATCAGGAAAGAGGGGAAGGGAGATGATCTCCCGGTAGATCTGCTCGGTTACCGGAAGCACGAGCCCCTCCCTCCGGTAATAGGAGAAGAGGTGGCTAGGTATATAGTGGACTCCGGATCCCACGCCCCTGCCTGCGAGGAAGTCTATCAGCTCATTCCGATGAGATCGAACCCTCATCATGTAGGCGAAGAGCCCGATCCCCTCGTAGTCCCTGTTCCCCAGGATCTCCACCCCGTCCATATCCCCGAAGGCCTCGTCATACCGGCGTGCCACCTCGATCTTCCGCCTGTTCATCGCGCCGAACTTGCGGATCTGGACAAGCCCGATGGCTGCGCTGATGTTGCTCATGTGGTACCGATATCCCTGGGTCACCACATCGTAGAACCAGCTCCGCTCATTGCGGTAGCGGCTCCAGGTATCCTTATCGATGCCCAGGATCCGTTTCTGCTGGATGCGCTCCAGAAGTCCGTTATCCCTGAAGACCACGGCACCCCCTTCCCCGCACGTGATATTCTTGATGGGGTCGAAGCTGAAACAGGCCATCTCACCGAAAGATCCAATTGGCCTCCCCCCGTAGGAGGAACCGAAGGCATGGGCTGCGTCCTCAACGATATGGAGATCGCGTTCTCCAGCCAGTTCCTGCAGTTCATCCATATCGCAGGGTATGCCCCTGTAATGGACCGGAAGGATTGCCCGCGTCTCCGGGGTTAATCTCCTCCTTGCATCCTCCACATCCAGATTGAGGTCTTCCTCCCTGATATCACAGAAGACGGGGCGTGCACCGGTCGCCGAGATGGCCTGGACCGTTGCGACGAAGGTGAAAGAGGGGACCAGAACCTCATCGCCGGGCCCGATGCCGAGCGTTTCAAGGGCTAGGTGGAGGGCGGTGGTCCCGGTATTCGTGCAGACCACGTTGGAGGCCCCGAGGAACTGCGAGATAGCCTCTTCGAACTCCAGCACATCCGCTCCCAGGCCAAGCCAGCCCGAGGCAAATACCTTCCTCACCGCTGCAAGCTCCTCCTCCCCAACGGAAGGGCGGGAGACAGGGATCGGTTCCATACTGATCAATGTGGGCAGGCGGGGGATATGAATTGTCTTCAGGGATCAGGGTTGATCAGGCCCTCAGGTCTGAAAACGGTGGGGAAATTGAGAGGAGAGATGAGGAAGGGCGGCCCATTTGCCCTCAAAGCCCTTCTCCATGGCATCGAGAATCCTTCATCCCTGCCGTTCTACTCATACTGATTTATACCATGCCGACGGATTAAGAATATAGGTGAATCAACCCCGTACTGGTGCATTTTGATGAAACGGAGAGGCATCCAAGAGATCCTGGAAGGTGGGTATGGGAGGGTCCTGAGATACCTGTCGCCAGATCGGTACAGGCAGTATGCCAAGAGGAGAACTGCATCCCGGTATGATATGTGCCGCGAGCCTTCCGAGGATTACTATGCCGGTATCTATCTCCATTTCATCAGGGAAGATCTCAGCAGGCGGTTCGGCGCCAGGCCATTGAAGATCCTTGATGTTGGATGCGGACAGGGCCGTCTGTCCATCCCCCTAGCCAGAGACGGGCACACCCTCACCGGTATTGACATCTCCGACGATGCCATCGGGATGGCACGGGCCTATGCCTCGATGGAGCAGGTCAGGGTGGAATGGATTCCAGATGATCTCTCCTCCCTTAAGGTACAACTCCCGGATACCCTCTTTGACTGTATCATCTGCACAGAATTGCTCTACATGGTCGAAGATCCGGAAGCATTCATAAAGGAACTCCTGGGATGGTTGCAAGAAGGAGGATTGCTCCTTCTCTCTCTGCGAACCCGCTTCTATTACCTGCTCACCAGTATAAAAAGAGGGGACTGGGATATGGCCTCTCTGGTGGCCCGTGGTTTTTCAGGAACGATGGATGGCCTGCTCTTTCACTGGCATACGAAAGCAAGCATCGGAGATATGCTCTCGCACCTAGGCCTTCAACCCATCCGTTACAGAGGTATAGGGATCCTCTCTGGCATACCGGGGGACCCGCTTGGGTCTATCTGTATGCCGTCACCCCTCGATCCGGAGGAGCGGAAAGCTCTCATGGATATCGAACTCCTCCTTGCCGAGGACTACGCAGAGAACGGCCGTTACCTTTACGTTGCCGCAAAGGTGGCCTCACAGCCTGGAGCCTGACTCCCATGGCCAGGATAGAGATACTTGACTATACCACAGCCATTGAATATGTCTCTCAATTCCTTCCTGAGGCGGAGACACCTGATGATTGCGAATGGATTTTTCTGGGAGACGACTACAGGAAACTGAAGTACCTCCGCAAACGATTCCAGGATCGTCTCCGGGAGAAGGATATTGCTTCGGAATTCCATTCCGCAACCGAAGATCTGAGAATCCCCTTTGTCGAGTATCTCTCCTCTTATGCCCGGGATCATCCAGGATTTCGGCTGTGTTCCAGTTTTTATGAACGGATACCGTTTCAATCCCACGTCTTCCAGAACCTGTGCTACCTCGCGAGCGCTACAAATGCCATTGAACAGAGCATGGCAGAACGTATCCTCGTTATCTGTCAGGATGAGGCCGTTGCCCTGGATCTTGCACAAACCCTGGAGGATACTTCCCTCCATAAAATCGGGATCCGAACAGAGGGAAAGTTCACCGTTCCTCTGGGATGGTGGCGTGCTGGCGTGAAAACGCTCCTCGATGTGATCCCTTATGCAACCTTCCAAGCAATCACCCTGTTGCTTCGCCATCTCAGCTCCTCATGGATCTTCTGGCGCGAGGATCTCCCCAGCAAGAACATCAGGGACTGCATCCTGATCCATACATGGGTTGCGGAATCCACCTGCTCCGCGAAGGGTTACAGGGAGCTGTACTGTGGTGATCTCCAGGATCGACTCATGGAGAGGGGGCACACCTGTATCCTGCTCCCCCACCTCCCCCCTGGGAAGAATCTCTCCCTTGCCCCGTACCTGGGCTGTATCAGAGCCCTGAAGAACTCCCGGAGGCGATTCCTTCCTGAAGAATTATTCCTGGGTCTCCCTGAGATCCTCTCCATCTGGCTCCGGAGCATCCTGAACTATCCGAGGCCCGGGATCCACCTGATCCGGAATCTCTCCTTCGGCGGGTGTGTATATCTCCAGGACCTTGAGGACTGGATGGGCCTCTCCATCTGCTATCCCCTCGCGATCCATTCCCTCGCCAGGGGATTGAGGAGGAGGGAGATCCATCCCGATATCCTCGTCCTCCTCCACGAAAACTACAGCTGGGAGAAGGCGTTCATCCACGGGCTCCGAGCCTCGTTCCCCTCGATGAGAATCCACGGGTATCTTCACACGACCCCGTCGAAGTATTTCCTCATGCACCTGCTTCCCGAATCCTCACCCGACTTTACCTATCTCCCCGATCTCATCATTACGAACGGACCAAGGACATCGGAGTTCCTCCTCGCGGGAAACTACCCGAGGGAACGGGTGATCACCGGGGGAGCGCTGAGATACGTGTCCCTTACGGAGAGGGCGTCCGGATACCCACCCGGGGATGGCGAGGTCCCCCGGACGATCCTCGTCGCGCTTCCCATCGATCTCGACGAGTCTGTGGAGATTCTCGACAAGGTGTCCGAAGCCCTTGCCCGCAGCCCCGGCCTCGTCGTCTCATGCAAGCCTCACCCCTTCCTCGCTCTCGACAGGCTCTTCCGGGCCGTGGACCCCGAGGTCTTTCAACGGATCCTCCTCACCCAGGATCCCCTCGATTCGCTCCTGGCAGGCACAGGGGTACTCGTGTACTCGACATCTTCGAGCTGCATGGATGCCCTCGCGATGGGGGTACCCGTCCTCAAGATTGTATCAGAGCGGCGGCTCGATATCGATCCGGTTGGAGACTGCCGTGGCAGAACCCCGTACGTGCGGGCGGCGCGAAACCCCGAGGAGATCGCCTCCGAGGTCCGGAACCTTGCCATGAGGACGTTTACCCCCGAGGAGAGGAGGCAACTCGCAGAGATCGTGGCCGGTATCTTTGCCCGGGTCACCGAGGAGACCTACGCTGCCTTTACACGGCGGTAAAAGGATCCGGTTTCCCCGATCTGCCTCCACCTGACCGGATCAGGTGCGAGAGGGTGATACCCTCAGATTGCGATGTCATCCAACCGGGATCCTCACCCCACCTCTCCTCATTCGTTATCCGCGAAATGCCCACCCTGCCCCGAAATCAACAGAGAACTTTAATTCACCCGCAGGGTGAAGTCATTACGGAATGGGAAAGGTCGAGATTGAGGTACACCGCCATGGCCTGATGATGCTTGGCTCTTCCGCAGGGATAACCTTCGTCGGGGTTCTTGCGACCATGTTCTATGCCCACTGGCTTGGCGCAGAGATCCTCGGGGCCTACTTTCTCTTCCTCTCGTACTACAATATCCTGGCCCTCCTGTCAGACCTCGGGTTCAACACCGCTGCACTGAAACGCATCAGCGAAGGGATCCAGCCGGATGCCTACTTTACCCTGAGTTTCCTCCTCCGTTTGATCCTCTACGGCCTCGTCAGTATCCTCCTTGTGGCCTTCAGGGATCGCTTTGTGGACCTCAACAATGCCGGACTGTTCTGGATTCTCATCGCGGTATTCGGGATCGGGACACTCGCCTCCTGCCTCGCTACGGCCATCGGAGGCGCAAACCGCCTGGGCCTCGCGGCGTCCATGAGCATCCTCGACAATATCACCCGGATAGGGGTTCAATTCACGGGTGTTCTGCTCGGATTCAAGGTCTTCGGGCTCGTAGGGGGAATTATTGCAGGTCTCTCGGTCGAGATCGTCATCGCCCTGAGATATCTCGATTTCCGCCCCGTTCAGGTTCGCCTCGAACATCTCCGGAGCCTGATCCATTATTCCCTGTGGGCGTTCCTCGCCTCCTCCGGCGTCGCTGTTATGGACAACATCAATGTGATCCTCATCGGCTATTTCATGGCATCATCCGATGTCGGGATCTATGGCATCTGCTGGACCTTCTCATTCTTCGGGCTCTTTGTCACAACCGCCCTCTGCAATACCCTCTGGGTGAAGGTCAGCCGGTGGAGCGCCACCGGGGATAGGGAAACAATTGCCCTTGCCCTCTCCCGGGCATGTTCCTATGCCCTGCTCTTCACCATCCCCATCCTCGTCGGTGGGATCATCCTGGGGGAGGATCTCCTCTACTACCTCTTTTCAGCAAGTTTCGCCGCCGGGTTTGGTGCGCTGGTCCTTCTTCTCTTCGCAAGAACCGTGCAGTCGGTATACCAGCTCTTCTACACCTTCCTCATGGCCATGGATGCAGCGAGGGACGCGTTCTTTGTTGTTCTGGTGGGAAGCATCGTGAACATCACCCTCTCCGTGGTATTGATCCCGGTGCTGGGCCTTGTCGGTGCAGCGGCCGGAACGCTGGTGACGGCCAGTATCAGCCTCGTCATAGCCTTCAGGAAACTCCGCCGGCACACACCGGTCAGCCTTGACTCCTTCGCAATCATGCGCTTTCTGGGGGCCGCCGGGATCATGGGGGCCGTTCTCATCCTCGGCAAAGTTCTGGTATCGATTCATGCCTTCTGGAGACCGGTTCTTCTCGTCCTGCTCGGGGCTGGCGTGTATTTCGGTATCCTCCTCCTCATCGACCGCCGGCTGCGTGATGATGCCCGCCGGACACTCATGATCCGCTGGCGGGGATGATGGGAGAGGGGATTTTCACCGATTCCGGAATAGGATACGTCTTTCTCTCGACGGTCCGGAAATTTTTCATAAAGAGCTGAAAAATGAGATAATAAGTGATAAATTGGGCGTCGTCCATATTCTCGCTTGTCATGCCAGATTCCTTTATAAAACGGGTCTCCCGATTGCACCGGCAGGGGATGCTTGCCTATGCAATAAAATTGGAAATGATACCTTACCTGATCGGGATAAGGTACTTATTTTTCCCTGACCCGTTCGGTCGGCAGCCGGGCCTTGAGATCACCCTTCATTGCCCTGATTACACACGACCGCCAGATGACAGGAATGAGATGGAGCTTGTTGAGAGGATCTTCTCCTCCTATAAGGCCATGAAGAGGGACCAGAAGAGAGCCCAGGATAGGTACCTTCCTTCGTCTATGTGGAGTGACAAGCTCTCCAGCGGATACTCCTCCCTGATGAAGGGCCTGCAATCAGACGATCCCTCCCAATTCCACTTCTTTCTTGCTAACTTCGGCGCATGGAAGGAGGATCTCGGCATCGAGAATACCAGCTTTCTCAGGAAGAATATGCGATCATGGCCGACGAGGGCTTATCTGAAGCATGTCGTCTTCTACCAGCAGCTGAGGAGATGGCATTGGTTCTATAACCAGAGAAAACCGACGGAATCCCTTTCTTATCCGGAGTTCGGGAATCAGGCAGGCGCATATCTCGGTGAGAACTTCATCGGGGTTGGATCCTTTTTCAATGAGATCTATGGCTCAATCCTCCACGGGCTCATAGAGGACAGGGAGCGTCCCGTTGTCGCAGATCTGGGTGCCGGGTATGGCAAACTGGCATACTTCACCCTGCGCACGGCGAAAAGGTTCTGCTTCATTGACTTCGACTTACCCGAGACCCTGTGCCTCTGCGCCTATTACCTCATGAAGGCATGGCCTGACAAGAGGGCGCTCCTCTATGGCGAAGAGGAGTATTCACCGGGAGCACATGAAAAGTACGATCTCATCTTCATGCCCAACTACGAGATTGAAAAGGCCGGGCAGGACACCATCGACCTGTTCATGAATATCACAAGCCTCGGGGAGATGGACCGGAGTGCCGTGATCAATTACATCCATCATATTACACGGTCCACACACTACTTCTTCCATATGAACCATGACAATTATCCGTCGCATTTCTCCCGGGATATACAGGGGATGCTTGGATATGAGTACCCGGTTCCCAGGGACAGGTTCAAGTTGCTCTTCCGGTACCTGGATGCAGGCCATCTCCTTTACCATGGGTTCATCGATTTTAAGACTGATATATTCCTGTACCTTTATGAAAAGCAGGAGGAACGCAACAGCAAGGAATCGTGATTCAGGGTCGCCGGATTTGAAAATGCCCGGTCAGATCCGTGATCAGAAACAAATAACCATGCGGAAGAATCCGGAAGGAGGATAAACGGGGATAGCATTCCTGTTCCAAGATCACAGCTCCCGGATTGACATGAATGAAAAACCGCTGTGATTGCGGTTCTCTCACAGTAGAAATTTAATACCGTCCCCTTCCTATTATAACATGAAAGGGGGGTAGAGATGACAGAATGCACGATCGCCCTCACGATTCGCTCCTTTGACCATGACGGACCAGCGATGGCGAAGCTGCGGAAACGGTGCAGGGTAGGATATATCAACAGATCCGGCAGGCGCCTGACGGAAGGGGACCTCTCCCGGGTCCTCGACGGAGTCGAGGGGGTGATTGCCGGGACCGAGCCCTTCAGCCGGAAGGTCATGGACACCTGTCCCCTGCTGCAGATCATCTCCCGGGTCGGGACGGGCATCGATTCCATCGACATGGAGGCGGCCCAGACCCGGGGCATCCGGGTCTTCACCACCCCTGAACCGCCTGTACAGGCCGTTGCCGAACATACCCTGGCCCTCCTCCTCTCGGTCTTAAAGGGCATACCACTGAGGAATGAGATGATCCGGAAGGGGGAGGAAGCAATGCAGCCGGGAACCCTCCTTGCGGGGAAAACCGTGGGAATCATCGGTTTCGGCAGGATCGGCCAGACAGTTGCAGGGATGCTCGGGCCTTTCGGCTGCCGGATCCTTGCCTATGATCCTTACAGAAAGGGGCCGGATCAAGCAGGGGTGGAGTTTCCCGCTTCTCTCGAAGATCTCGCGGGAGAAGCCGATATCCTCACGCTTCACGCCTCTGCCCAGCCGGGGGGGCGGCCCATCATCGACAGGCACCTCCTCTCCCGCTGCCGGAGGGGAGTGGTGATCCTCAACACCGCCCGTGGGTCCCTCATCGACGAGGATGCCCTCGTCCATGCCCTCGAGGAGGGTACCGTGGCCGCTGCCGGCCTCGATGTTTTTCCCAGCGAACCCTATAGAGGACCCCTCCTTCGCTTCCCCCAGGTCATCGCGACCCCCCATGTGGCATCGAACACCACTGAGACCCGGCGGGAGATGGAGATGGAGGCGGTGGAGAACCTGCTCCGGGGGTTCGAAGGAGGGCGTGAATGAGGGCGCTCGTTACCGGGGGATCCGGATTCCTTGGACACCATATCATCCGCGAGCTCCTGAAGCAGGGCATAGAGACCACAGGGTATGACATCTTGCCTCCCCGGCAGAGGATGAGAGATAGCTCACGGGAGAAACTCCTGAACTTCCGCAGGGGAGACCTTCTCGATCAAAAAGGCCTCGTCGAATCCATGGAGGGATGCGATCTCGTCTTCCATACCGCGGCTATCGCCGATATCGAGGAGGCCCGCACGGTTCCCGCGAGGACCATGGAGGTGAACGTGGTGGGAACGGCGAATTGCCTCGAAGCAGCCCGGAGGTGCGGCGTGAAGCGGTTCCTCCTCGCAAGCTCGGTCTATACAGCAGGGAACCGGGGTTCCTTCTACCGGATCTCGAAGGTCGCCGGCGAGTCCCTCTGCCGGTCCTTCCATGAGGAGTTCAGCCTCGGGTACACCATCCTCAAGTATGGAAGCCTCTATGGCCGTGAAGCCAACCACTGGAACTTCATCTACAATGTCTGCAGGGAACTCCTCACGAAGGGGGAGTTCCATTACACCTCCACCCCGGAGGCGGTCCGGGAGTACATCCACATAAGCGACGCATGCCGGGAGACGGTCAGGATCGCCCTGGATCCCCAATTTGCCAACAGGACTGTCCTGATCACCGGACACCAGCGGATGAAGATGGGGGAGTTCTTCGAGATGGTCCGGGAGATCCTCGGCCGGGAGATCCGCATCACGTACGCCACCGATGAGAACCGTCTCCATTACGTCATGACCCCCTATGCCTTTGAGACAGACATTCCGGTAAGGGTAAACCTCTCCCAGTATGTCGATATCAGCGAAGGTATCCTGGACTGCCTGCGGGAGGTTCAGCGGGAGCTGGACAGGGAGAAGGGTGTGAAAGGCCGGGAGGACTGACACGATGGAGGTGGACGCGAACTTCCACACCATCGGCGGGAGGAGCGTGGTGGAGAGAGAGGACGCCCGCTTCCGGGAATACCGGCGGAAGTGGAAAGAGTGGCCGGAGACCTTTCATGCGGGGGAGTTCCCCCTCCACCTGGACCTGGAGACGAACAGCGTCTGCAACCTCCAGTGCCCGTTCTGCGCCACCACCCATAACCGGTACCGGGCCGGTTTTATTGAAGAGGCGATCTGGAAGAAGGTCCTCGACGAGGGCGGGCGGAATGAACTCTTCTCCCTGAAGTTCACCTTCCGGGGAGAACCCCTCCTCCACCCGGACCTCCCCAAGATGGTGAAGTACGCGAAGGATGCGGGGATCCTTGACGTGTACTTCAACACGAACGCCGTCAGGCTCACGGAGCCCGTGATCCGGGCCCTCATCGACGCGGGCCTTGACAGGATATCCATCTCCTTCGAAGGCTTCGAGAAGTCCGTCTACGAGAGCTACCGGGTCGGGGCGAGGTTCGAGCAGGTTGTCCGGAATATCGAGGCCCTGAAACGGGTGAGGGAGGAGGTCGGGTCGCCCAGGCCCCTTGTTCGGATCCAGACTGTGCTTGTTCCCGAGCTTGCAGGCAGGGAGAAGGAGTATTCCGCCTTCTGGACCCCCCGGGCTGACGAAGTCGCATATCTCGATATGAAGGATGAGGACGGGAACCCTGACCACCGGGGTATCGTTGCAGACTGGGCATGCCCCCAGCTCTGGCAGAGGATGACCATCACCTGGGACGGGAAGATCCTGCCCTGCGTCCATGACATCTACGAGTGGATGAGATTCGGGAATATCCTCGATATCCCTATCCGGGATGCATGGAAGAGTGCACAGGAGGAGGACTACCGGAACCGGCACAGGACTGGACATGCCCACGAGATCCCGGCCTGTGACCGGTGCCCCCTCCGGGAGAACGAGATCCGGAAGCTCTCCAGGTGTGGTGGACCGTGATCCCTGCTCTCCTCATCGGAAGGGAGGGAAGCCTCGGGTTTCCCGGGAAGAATGTCTATCCCCTCCTGGGGCGGGCCTTGATGGAGTACCCGCTCCTCGCAGCGAAGGGATCCAGGAACGTCGATGCCCTCTTTGTTTCCACAGACTCGCCCAGGATCGGGGAGATCAGCGAGGGGTATGGGGCCCGGATCATCCATCGCCCGCCCGTGCTCTGCACGGCCGAAGCCCTTGGAGAGGATGTCTTTGTCCATGGGTACCGGGAGATACGGGCCGGGCTCAGGGAGGGGGATTCTATCGAGATGCTCGTCCTCCTGATGTGCAACGCACCCACCATCACCGCCGACCTCATAGATGAGGGTATCGAGGCGCTCCGTGCGCACCCGGAGTATGACTCGGCGGTGACCGTATCCAGGTACAACATGTACAGCCCTCTCAGGGCAAGGAGGATCGGCAGGGATGGACTCCTCCATCCCTTCGTCCCCATCGAGACCTTCGGGGATCCCTATTCCCTGAACTGCGACCGGGATTCCCAGGGGGATGTTTGGTTCGCCGACATGGGCGCATCCATCGTCCGGCCCGGGAACCTCGAGCACCTGGAGGAGGGGCTTCTCCCCCAGAAATGGATGGGCCGGCATATCTATCCCCTGAAGCAATGGGGAGGCCTTGATATCGATTACGAGTGGCAGATTCCCCAGGCCAGGTTCTGGCTCGGGAGGCACGGCTATCGTGAGGTGAACTGACCATGTTTGAGGCTATCCGGGGGAAGCGGGCTCTCATTACCGGTGCGGGATCGGGGATGGGGGCCTGCATGGCAGAACTCTTTGCCGATCATGGGGCCATCGTCGGTATTCATTACAATAAAAGCGAGGCAGGTGCGAGGAAGGTTCAGGGGATGATCCAGGAGAAGGGCGGGGAAGCGATCCTGCTCCGGGCTGATCTCATGGATCCCGGAGCGTGTTCTCACCTCGTGCCCCGCTTCACCCAGGAGGCCGGCGGGATTGAGGTTCTCGTAAACAATGCAGGGGGTGTCCAGGGCCACCCGCACTTCCTGGAGATGGACCGGGAATCATGGGACCGGACCATCAGCCTCGATCTCACGGCACCCTTCTTCCTTGCCCGATCTGCCTTCGGGTACATGATGGACCATGGGGGAGGACGGATTATCAGTATCAGCTCCATCGCCGCGAAATACGGGGGCTCTGCGGAGACGATCCATTACGGCGCAGCGAAAGCAGGTGTCGAGGCCGTGACAAAAACCCTTGCCAGGGCAGGGGCCCGGTACGGGATCCTGGTGAATGCCGTCCAGCCGGGTGTCATCGGTACCGATTTCCACCGGAAGATCGGGAGGGCTTCCCTGGAAGAACGGGTGAAGCAGATCCCCCTTGGAAGGGCCGGGACGCCCCTCGATGTGGCGCGGCTCTGCCTCTTCCTCGCTTCCGAGGGCGGGGATTTCATCACCGGGCAGGTCTACGGGGTGACGGGAGGAGATTGACATATCTCCCTCAACCGCCGAACCGGATTCCACCCCCTTGAGAGAGGACACGGGATCCCCCCCTTCCCCTACCCAGAGGATTCTCTCCTGGGCGCGGAGGTTTCTCGCGGGAGTCCTCGAACGGAATGCCCTGGAAAACATGGAGGCCAAACTGGGTGGTCTTGATCCCCGGATCCGGGCACTGGTCACCGGTGAGGATGAACGCTCCCATTACGGGGACATGGATCTGGAGGAGATCGGGCTGCAGCACATAGCCCGAAGCTTCACCATCGACAGGATCCGGTTCATCAGGGATACCCTTCCCCGGGGGATCCGGGGCACCGTTGTAGACCTGGGTGATACGAACGGGATCTTTCTCCGGTCCATGGGGCAGGAAGGGATTGGGGTGAACATCAGCGACCCTGCGATCAGATCCCTTCGGGCCCGCGGCCTGGAGACCCTGAAGGCAGATATTGAGTTCCTCCCGTTCAGGGACAATTCCATCGAGCTTGTGCTCCTCTTCGAGACCCTGGAGCATGTTCCGAACCCGATCAAGGTGCTCCGGGAGATCGGCCGGGTCTGTTCACGCTCCCTGGTCCTCTCCATTCCCCTCGTCGGAAAGACCACCATTCACGGGGGCGGGTATGATCCGGAACGTCCAGCCGAACAGCACCATATCTTCGAATTCTCAGTCCCGGACTTCAGGGAGATCCTGACCCACACCCCCTTTGTACTCGGGAGGGACCAGATTGCCACGGTGCTCGGCGAGAAAGGCAGGATTCTTGACCGGCTTGTCATAGCCCTGTGGTCGATCTTCCGGGAGAAGGATATGTTCTGCGGATGCTTCCGGAGATTCTACATCTGCCATCTCGTCCGGAAGGATCGGGCTTTGGGAGATCCCGAGCAGGGAGGCTGATCGCTCAATGAAACCGAGGCAGGTATCCGTTCTCATCCTCGATTTCGACGGTGTCATCCTGGAATCGGTGGGGGTGAAGACCGAGGCATTCCGGAAGCTCTTCTCGTTCCGTCCCGATCATGTCGATGAAATTGTGGATTACCACCGGAGGAATACGGGAGTCTCCAGGTTCGATAAGTTCCGGCACATCTACAGGGAGATCCTGAAGGAGGCCCTCTCCGATGAGCAGTTCAACCTTCTTTCGGAACGGTATGCAGGACTCGTGGTGGAGGGCGTGGTTCACTCACCCTTCGTCCATGGTGCCCAGGAGTTCCTCGGCGCCTTCTCCCGGCACCTCCCCATCTTCGTGGTCTCGGCGACCCCCGAGGAGGAGCTCCATTCCATCATCAGGTGGAGAGGACTGGAAGGCCACTTCAGGGGGATCTACGGGGCACCCACCACGAAGACAGATGCCATCAGGGAGATCAGGGAAAGAACCGGCTCGGCCCGGGAGGAGACCCTCTTTGTGGGAGACGCCGTGAATGACCTCAGAGCCGCGAAGGTCTGCGGCGTGCGGTTTGTTGGGAGGCGCCCACCCGAAGATCCGGATCGATTCAGGACCGAGGATGGTGTCGAGGCCGTGGTCTCGGATCTTGAGGAACTGTCCAAAATCCTGGAAGGAGAGGCATGCTGATCCGGATATCCCATCCCCTGGAGCAGGGATTGCCCCTCTACCCGGGAACTCCCTCCCTGTCGATCATTCCTTATCGCACCTTCGAGAAAGGGGACGCCTCCTCGTCAAGCACCATCACCTTCCATACCCATTCGGGAACCCATATTGATGCGCCCCGACATTTCTGCCCCGGCGGGAGTACCATCGCGGATCTCCTCAGAGCCGAGAGCATCTTCACCCACGTAACGATTCTCCCGCTCCCCATGGCCGGGGATACCTGCATCGCGGCAAGGGACCTTGAACCTTTCCTCCCGCAGATCCAGGAGGGCCAGGCCATCCTCATCCGCACCGGAGATTGCCTGCGGAGGGAACGGGATCCGGGAGGCTATGGAGCAGTTCATCCCTGGATCCACCCCGGTATCGCCGATTTCCTCAGGGAGCATGCCCCCTCCCTCCGGCTCTTCGGTCTGGATGCCATCTCCATCTCATCCCCTGCCCATCGCGAGGAGGGGAGGGAATGCCACCGGGCCTTCCTCTGCGGTTCCCCCAATCCTCCTCATGGAAGATATCGATCTCTCGGATGAGCGGCTGACCGGGAGCGGCTGGTCGCTCCATATCTATCCATGGCTCCTTGAGTCCCTGGATGGAATACCGGTCACGGCTATCGCTGAAAGGCCGGAAGGGGAGGATGTTCCGGTCACATGAATATCTCTTCTCCTCCCCTTCACCTTGCTCACCACCAAAGGGCCGGGCAACCGGGAACATCTGAAGATGGGGGAGCCTTTCTCCCAAGTATTGCCTTATGATAGGGATACCTATGATCCCCGAGCAGGAATGAGATATCCTCACGGACCGGGTGGGGCCAATCGGAAGGGAATCGCATATATAGGCACATTTCCAAATAGAATGAACAACCGTTCTCCTTCGGGACATGAGAGGGGGAGAGCCCGCACCTTATGAAGTACCTCATCACCGGCGGGGCAGGATTCATCGGGTCCCACCTTGCCGATGCACTGGCAGGATCCCATGAACTCGTCCTCATCGACGATCTGGCCAGCGGGAGGGTGGAGAATATCCAGCACCTCATCGAATCGAGGGCGGTGACCTTCATCCGGGGGTCTATTACCGACCTCCCCCTCCTGAGAGAGTGCATGGAGGGGGTGGACGGTGTCTTCCACCAGGCTGCCCTCGTATCGGTGCTGCGGTCGGTGAGGGATCCCGTCTCCACGAATGAGGCAAATGTGACGGGGACCCTCAAGCTCCTGGTCGCTGCCCGTGACGCCGCGGTGAAGGCGGTGGTGTTTGCCTCGTCCTCGTCGGTATACGGGGATTCGCCGGTACTTCCCAAGCGGGAGGATATGCCCCTCGTGCCAAAGTCTCCTTATGCCATCTCCAAGCTCGCCGGGGAGCACTATATGCGGGTCTTCTCTGAGCTGTACGGTATTCGGACGGTCTCGCTCCGCTACTTTAACGTCTTCGGACCCCGCCAGGACCCGGACTCCCCGTATGCCGCGGTCATCCCCAGGTTCATCACCCGGATCCTCAGGGGAGAATCACCCATGATCGACGGGGACGGCGGGCAGACCAGGGACTTCACCTATGTCAGGGATGTGGTCCAGGGAAACGTCAAGGCCATGGAGTCCCATGCCCGGGGCGTCTTCAATATCGCCTGCGGTCAGCAGATCTCGATCCTTGACCTCGCCCGGACCATCATGGCCATCTCCGGGAGAGAGGTCCCGATCCACCACGCCGAACCCCGTCCGGGGGACATCCGTTATTCCCTTGCCGATATCTCGGCGGCGCGGGAGAGACTCCAGTACACCCCCGGGTACAGCCTGAGAACCGGGCTTGAGGGGACTATTCCATGGTACATGACAACCTGAAGCCGAAAAAAGTCTGCGCCGTCGTGGGGCTCGGCTATGTCGGCCTGCCCCTTGCGGAGGCCTTCTCCCGCCACCTACCCACCATCGGATTCGACATCGATCCCGTGAGGGTTCGGGAGGTGGGGCGGACCTCCCCGAAGATCCAGGCAACCACAGATCCCGAACGGCTCCGGGAGGCCGATTACATCTTCATCTGTGTCCCCACCCCGGTCACCCGGGCCAAGCAGCCGGACCTCGAGCCCATCCGCTCGGCTGCGGCCACCGTGGGGCGGCACCTGAAGCGCGGATCCACGGTGGTGCTCGAGTCCACGGTCTACCCTGGTGTCACCGAGGAGATCATGAAGCCAATCCTGGAACATGAGTCAGGCCTCACCTGTGGTGATGGGTTCCGGATCGGCTACTCACCCGAGCGGATCAACCCCGGGGACCCTGCCCACGCCCTCGCAAGCATCGTGAAGATCGTGGCTGGCATGGACCAGGTGACCGCTGACGAGCTTGCCCGTGTCTACGGCCTCATCACGAAGGTCTTTCTGGTGAAGGATATCCGGACCGCCGAGGCTGCCAAGGTCATCGAGAACATCCAGCGGGATCTCAATATCGCCCTGATGAACGAGCTCTCCATCATCTTCCACCTCCTGGGGATTGACACCCGGGAAGTCCTCGAGGCCGCAGCGACGAAGTGGAACTTCATCCCCTTCACTCCGGGGCTTGTCGGGGGGCACTGCATCCCCGTCGACCCCTACTACCTCGTGGCCCGCGCCCAGGAGAGGGGCTACCACCCCCAGGTGATCCTTGCAGGGCGGGCCATCAACGACTTCATGCCCGCGTACGTGGCACGAATGGCCATCCGGGGATTGAACGATGCCGGGAAGGTGATCAGGGGATCCCGGGTACTGATCATGGGACTCACCTACAAGGAGAACGTCCCCGATACCCGCGAATCCCCGGTCGAGGGGATCGTCAGGGAGCTCGAAGAGTTCGGGGTCATGGTCTTCGGTCACGATCCCCTCGTCCCGCAGGCTGTCATGGACCGCTTCGGGGTCAGGCCCTGGGATGGGAGACAGGGACTCTTTGATGCCATCATCATCACCGTCGCCCACGACGAGTTCCGGAAGATGACGCTTCCGGAGATCCGGAAGCTCCTCTCCGATCATCCGGTTCTCGTCGATGTGAGGGGGATGGTGGACGAGGAAGGCGCCCGTTCCCTCGGCATTCACTACCAGCGCCTCTGAGGGTGAATCCGTCCTCTCTCGTCTGGAATGGCTGAGGGCACTCCACCATGGCCCGTTGTGGATTCATACGTCTAGGCGAGATCAAGCCCGAAGCAGGACGCCCATATCTCGAGCGCAAAGAGGTTCCAGGCGATCAGGGCCGGGCGGTTGGATCCCGCCCGCTCAAAGCCCTGGAGAACCTTCGTGAAGTTGCCGGAGGGGAGGGCCTTCCTGGCGAAGGTGCTGTCATAGAGCGCCTGCGAGATCGCCTCCCGGAGATCTCCACGGACCCATGTGAGGTAAGGGACGCCAAACCCCTGCTTGGGCCGTTCCAGGATCGAACGGGGGAGGAGGTCACGCACCACCCGCCTCCAGATATACTTCTCCACGCCCCCCCGGATCTTCAGGGATGAGGGAATGCGGAAGGCGAACTCGACCAGATCCCTGTCCAGGGTGGGAACCCGCTCCTCCACGGAGTGTGCCATCGTTGCCTTGTCGGCCTTCATCAGGTAGAGGTCCGGCAGGTGGTTCAAGCAGTCCAGGGCCAGGATGCGGTTCAGGGGGTCCTGGAACCCAAGGGGCATGCGAGGCTGGGTGCGGGCATCGGCGCAGCCCCCATTCCCCAGCCACCGGAGTTCGTCATCCGTGATGCCGGTGATCCTCCAGGCGTAGGTCTGTGCAGCCTCAAGGGATTCCTGCCCCAGGTAATGCATGTACACGGGGATCCGGTTGTGGAAGGGATCCCCGCTCCAGGGCGCGAGGGAGATGGCCCGGTCCAGGCCCCTGCGGAGGAATCGGGGCAGGGAGAACCACGGGCTCCACCTCACGCCATGGCGGTAGCTCGGGTATCCCCCGAAGAGTTCGTCGGAACCCTCTCCTGCCAGGACCACCTTCACGTTCTTCCGCGCCTCCCGGGCGAGGAAGAAGTTGGCAATGACCGCCGCGTCCCCGATCGGTTCGTCAAAGTGCCAGGTGATGGATGGTAACTCCCTCAGCACGTCCCCGGGCCCGATATCCACCTCATGGTGGATCGTCCCCAGGTGCCGGGAGACCTCCTCTGCGAACGCGAACTCTGAGACGGCCGGGCCGAAGCCGGCGGTGAAGGTATGGAACCCGTAGTCAACCTCCCTGCATGCGATGGCGGTGATGGCACTCGAGTCAATCCCCCCTGAGAGGAAAGCCCCGATAGGAACATCGGCGATCATACGCAGGCGGGTGGCTTCCTCGAGGATCGCCCGGAGCCGGGACGCAAGGGCGGCCTCATCCCCCTCCTCCCGCCCTTCCCTGAGGGTCCAGTACCTGGAGAGGGAGAGGGCCCCGGTCTCCGGGGAGAAGACCATGATGCATGCCGGGGGCAGCCGGTGGATACCGGCGATAAGGGTCCGGTCCCCCGGGATGTACTGGTTGCGCAGGTAGCCGCAGAGAGCCTCCCGATCCAGGACTTTGTCTATGCCCAGGGATGAAAAAGCGGCAACGATCGCCTTGATCTCTGAGGCGAAGAGGAGAGTGGTGCCATCATGGTAGTAGTAGAGGGGTTTCTTCCCGATAGGGTCCCGGGCCAGGATCAGCCTCTTCTCCCGGGCATCCCAGAGGGCAAAGGCGTACATCCCCCGCAGTCGGTCAAGGAAAGGGAGCCCGTACTCCTCATAGGCATGGACCAGGACCTCGGTGTCGGTCCGTGAGGAGAAGGTGTGGCGGGAGAGATCTGCCCTGAGCCCCTGATAATTGTAGACCTCACCGTTGTAGGTGATCCAGATCTCTCCGTTCTCGTTCGAGAGGGGCTGGCGGCCCTGTGGGGAGAGATCGATGATGGAGAGGCGGGCATGACCGAGGGAGACATATCCGTCTGACCACGTTCCCCTGTCGTCAGGTCCCCGGTGCCGGAGCACATCAACCATGGAAGCCAGGAGGCCGTCGTCAGAAAATCCGGTGAACCCGCAGATGCCGCACATCCGGTCCCATCTCCCTTCAACCTATCATCCGGTGCCCCATATCGCTTTCGCCCATCCGAAAAACCGGCGGCTATAGCTCTCTCGTTCAGGTAACCAGCGAAATTCTACAGGGGGGTGGCATACAATTCATCGAATTTACCTGTCTTCCGGATCTCATCTGACCTCGCGGAAACGGTCCCGGCCGGAATTCCGCCGCTCCTGATCGCCGTCCAGCAACCTCCTGTGGATACGAATCATGCGATCGACGAGCATTCCCTCGTCGTAACGCTCGGCCATGTCCTGCCTTCCCCGTTCTCCCATCCTGGTACGTTCATCGGGATGTTCCTTCATCCACCGGACCGCCGTGGAGAGGGCTGCTGTATCATGGGGCGGAATAAGGATCCCGGTGGTCATGTCCCGGACCAGCTCGGGCGTACCTCCTACCCCGGTTGCAATGACCGGGACGGAACAGGCAAGGCACTCCATGAGAAAGTTGGAGATCCCTTCCGTGTAGGAGGGCAAGATACCTATATCTGCAGCATTGATGAGCGAGACCGCCGATTGGGGTTGTATCATGCCGGGAAACTGGCAGTTTGGCGGATGATCCGGAACCTGCCCCGGCCCGGCAACAATAAAGAGGCAGTCAGGGTGGTCCCCGGCAGCACGGACGATCTCGTTCACACCCTTCCAGGGATGGAGCCTCCCCATGAAGAGGAGGATGGGCCGCTCCAGGGGAAGGCCCCAGGTGATACGGCAGGCCTCCCGGTCCATCGGGAGGTATCTCCCCGTGTTCACGCCGCTGCTGATGGCCTCGACCCTGTCGGGTTCTGCACCGAGGAGGGTGATCAGCCGTCCCCGGATCTCCTCGCTGACCGCAAGGATGAAATCGGCCCGGTGGATCATCGATCGGGTGATCGCCCGGTACAGGGCGTTCCGGTAAGGGAAGATACGGCCGTCGTCCCCATGGAACTTGATGATGAACGGCCTCTCCCCCTTGAGGAGCCATGGGACAAGGCTGCTGTGGGGGATGTAGTGCGCCTGGAGGATATCCACCGAGGGGTCGCGGGCGAGACGGAGGCTTGAGAGGTAGAAGGGAAGGTATCCCAGAACAGAACGGGAGGTCTTTGCTGCGACCTTGACGTGAACGCCCTTCTCGATGAGCCGTTCAACCATCTTCCTGATGTGAACGCCGCTGGAATCCCTCTCCGAAGCGGGATACGCATTGGAGAAGACCGCCAGGGTGTAGGGATCCATCATAAGTGAATACCCGTCATTATTTAATAAAAGAATTGAGGGAACCGGGAGCCCGGTTCAATCGATTTCCCTTTCCCCGCTGCCAGTCAGGAGAGCCCTGCAAGGAGCCGTCCTGCATCTCTCATGAGCGCGCCGACTTCGCCTGCTTTCAGATGGCTGATGACCTGGCTCTCGCGGATCGCCCAGACACTCGAATATTTCTGCGAGAGCACCTCCCCCAATGACCAGGATTCCGTGTCCAGCACGAACCGCACGTTTCCGATCTCGCGGGAGGTATGGGCATCGCTGCCCATGATGCCGGGCTTTCCAAGCTCCTTGGAAAGGCTCAGGGCCCGGGCATTCTCATCTGGCGTGCACCGGCCGTTCCAGACCTCGATCAGGTCCACCGTCCGCGCTATCTCCTCGACCATCCGGTGGGAACGATAGGGGTGCGGCAGGATCGAGATGCCTGCCTGCTCCCGAATTGCGGTGATAGCATCCTCCCATGCCGTGGCACGGATCTCCTCATTGATAAATAGGCCCATGATATCGCCGGCATCGGTAGCGAGCTCAACCCCGGTAATCACCTCAACCCCCTCAGCTTTCGCCCAATGTTCAGCCTCCCAGGCGCCCAGGAGGGTGCCGTGGTCGGTGATGCCAACGCAGGTGAGGCCGGCCCTTCGCGCCCGTCTGAGGATCCGCCTGGGGGAGAGGAGGGAGTCGTGCGAGTAGCGCGAGTGGATGTGCAGGTCAGCGATACGGGGTTCCATGCGGCCTCCAGAAGCGTCCCTCCCGGACCCGGATGAGGAACTCAGCTGCGGTCATACCCAGCTGGACAAGGTTCGGGGCAATGTCCCGGGGATCTATGTCCGTGCGGATGGATGGATCCATAAAATCGGCAAAAAATCGTGGGATTGCCCTGGGGTTGGTCATCGCGTGGAAGAGATCGAGGGGGAAGGGCCAGCGGAACCGGACACCGACCCGGTATCTGAGCACAGGTTCGATATCGCCCTCCACCGCCATGCGGCAGAGAAGATAGGGAAAGTCCACACCCGAAGCGATGGCAAGCTCAAGCGAACCCCAGAACTTGGGGTTCACCTCCATGAGCACGTAGGTGCCATCAGGCTGCTTCTTGAACTCCACCATGGCGACACCGTGCCATCCCAGGTGGTCCAGGAGCCGCCGTCCCAGGGCCTCCAGCAGGGGGTCATATATGGATTCGGCCAGCGCACTCGGCCCACCGGTCACCGGATACTCGCGCAGCCTCCTGTGCATGAAAACCGCCCGTGCCTGCCCCTGGTTATAGAGGGCAAAGAAGCCGTAGCCCTCACCCGGGATATACTCCTGGATAATGGGCTGATAAGGCGCAAGCCGTTCATAGCAGCTCTTTAGCTCGCGGGGAGACCTTGCGTAGCAGACATAACCGGATTCCTCCGAACCCTTCACCACCACAGGGTAGGTGACGCTCCTCCCCAGGTCTTCCACCTCCTTCCCGTTGCCGGGATAGTATGTCTCGGGAACCGGTATCCCGATCTCGCGGGCGCACCGCACGGTAAGCCCTTTCGAGCCGGCCACCCGGAGGGCTTCCCCGCCCGCGATGGGCACGCGCGTGTGATGCTCCAGCTCCTTGCGGATGCGCGCTGCCTGCATGACGGCCGCGAAGCTGACGGGAATCAGGAGATCGTAGGACTCCTCCTCCACCAGGTTCAGGAGATACGTGGCAAAGCGATCATCGCGCTCGGGATCCGGCGCAAGCCGCTTTCTCCGGGTGTAGCGGGAGAAGAAAGAGATGCTGGACCGCATATGGGAGAGCACCGTTACATCGATGCCCTTCTTCCCAAGCGATCGCACTGCAGCAAGCGTATGCTTGAAATTCCCGTCCGTGATGAGGACCTTCATGAAATCTTCACCGGAGCCGCACCATAATCTCTTCCCGGTCGCACCGGATATCCACATAGTCTTTCACATGAACCCATGGTCTAGAGATCTCGGCCACGCGTTCACCGGAGATATGGATACGGAGGGTTAGCGGGGGGAGACCTTCAAAGCTGGCAAGACCGTGGAGCCGGATCCGCACCAGGCCACCCTCCTGCTCGCACCTGATCTGTACATCCCTGCGCATGCGGAACCATGCCACTGCATCCTGTGCCCGGCTCACCCACGCCCCCTGAGCCCTGGCCTGATCCACAAGAATCCGGAAGAACTCTCCCCATCGCCTGGGAGGTGCAAGGGATTCGTGATGCCAGAGGAGGGTTACGACCCCGCCGAACCGCTGCGCCCAGGTGAGGATCTCGCTGCACCGCGCTCTGGCACCGCGGGTGTCGAGATCCAGGCAGGGCACACGCTGCCAGCCCTTCTCCTTCGGGAGCCAGCAGAACTTTCCAAAGAGGGCAAGATCCTGGATGTGGAGGGGCAGCTCCAGGAGACCGGGCGCGGTGCGGGGGCGATACACCTGGAGGGTGCCTGCACGAAAGCCGACATCCTCATTGTAACCGAAGGTTGAGTCATAGGAGAAGCCTGCCTGGTCCAGGTTACGCCATGTCTCTTCATTCCAGAGCAGCCAGTGGGTGCGGTGACCGGCGGCATCGATCCCCATGTCGGAGAAGACCTGCCGTTCCTCTCTCCCCCGCACGGGATCGACCCAGGCATCGATGCCGTGTATCCCCGCCTCCCAGCCCATCCGGATGAGGCCATCGAGATCGGCACGATTCGGCTCATAGCCGGAGGCCCGGATGGGGGGACACCGAAGCCCGGCACGGCCCCGAAACGGAATGATGTAGAAGGTTGAACGGATCCCCATCTCCTCCTCAAGCGCCATCCACTCCCCAAGGGAGTTCCATGGATCCCTGCCCCAACCGGCTTTTGCAAAGAGGATCCGGAGGCCGTCACCGATCCACCCCTTCCTGAAACACTGGAATACCGCGTAGGCAACAGAGAGGAGGGGCCGTTCCCGTACCGTCATTACATCCACGTCGTGGGTCACGGCAAGGATTGAGGAAAAGCCCCAGGGAACGGGCGGGATCTCAACGAGCATGGTGACGCGCTTCAGCTCATTGCGCAGGCTGTCAATGAGGATCTCACAGGTAGGCTCATGGTGATGGTCTTCCCCACGGTTCAGGAGATCGCCGACCTGCTGGAAGAGGTTCATATCAGGTATACGGGCCGAAGTGCCGGGCAGGCCGTCCAATGCCGCCCGGGGTCCGATGACGGCATCATAGACCCGGGCGGGATTATACCATTCCCAGGGAATCTTGAGGAGCTGAAAAGTCTCCTCTACCGCATAGGCATCCCCAGGGAGGACCCCGATCATCCGGCACCGTCTCGATGCGCCTCCCTGGTCGGTTGGGTGCACCGCATCCGTCACCCTACCGCCCCAGGATGCCCATCTCCGAGAGCCGGGACGGGAGGTATTCCTTTGTCACGAAGTCCAGGCCCCTCGCCGCAAAGGCCTGCTGTTCTGACTTGAGCTTCATCTCGAGCTGGAGGTTGATCTGCCCCTTCCAGTACGGGCTGTCGAACCGCGGGTCCGAGAGTTCGGCCTTTAATGCATCCACGTCCTTGTCGCTGAGATCATCGGCCGGGAGGTTGTAGTCCCTGATATCCGAGGGCTGGACGCCGATGAACTGCGCCCGGGGGGTCGCGAGGAGCTCGGAGATATGGGCGCTCTTGATCGCCCCGTATGCCACCGACGCGAAGATCCGGTAGGACCAGGGGTCCCCGTCGGTGAAGACGGTGACGGGGAGGCCGAACTGCTCGTTCAGCCGGTGGAGGACCCGGCGGGTCGAGCGGGCGGGCTGCCCCTTCAGGTGGACCACGATTGCCTGGTGCTCCTCGTCGAAGCCGTTCTCGATGAGCCGCGCGTACATGCCGCCCGTCTCGAGGGCGATGACGAACTTCGCGTCATGCTCCAGGAACTCCACGGTCTCCACGTCGTTCGGGATCTGGTAGCCCGCCTCGCCGACATCATCGCGGCAGTGGATCTCCCGCACGCCGCGCCGGGTCTTTTCCCGGATCCGGAGAGGGCCGAAGACCGTCGCACCGTCCTCCTCGGGCCGGAGGTGGAAGGCCTCCCGCTGGAGGTCAGTGATGATCTCCAAATCCTCGATGAGGAGGTTGGACTCGTCCTGGGCCCCGAACTTGGCCCGCTTCCACCCCTCGGAGATGTAGTAGAGCTCCCTCAGGGTCGAGGACCGGTTCTCTGCGAGCTGCTGCTTGATGAACCCGATGACATAGGCCATCTTCAGGAGGTGGAGCGCCCCCTTCTCCGAGGTCGCGGCCCGGAGGCTCTCGCGGTCGCCGTACTTCCAGACCTCGCTCTCTATATCGTACTCGATGTTCGCCTTTGTCCTCGTGGGGAGCCTGATGAACGGGATCTCCCCTCCCTGCATCTCGTTGTACCATTCCAGGGCGATGGCGAGGAGGCGCGTCCTCGCGAGCGTGTCGAACTCCTCCTTAGACATCCAGATCCACCACCAGCTTCAGGGCCTCGTCAACCCCCTGGATATCGAGGGTCCCCCCGCCGGCCCCCGCGTACTTCGCCTCCCATCCCTCGCCGGGTTTCAGGGTGGTCTTCCAGACCCGGGTATAGTCCCCCTCGACGACGTGGGCGTATTCCGGTTTTGGAGCTGCATCCGGGGCGGGGTCCCGGGAGGTGTCGTAGATGGTTGGCGAGACCTCCTTGTCGGTGTAGTTGCGTACCGCAATCCTGACAGTGCCATCAGAAGTCCACTTTTTGGCCACCAGCCGGTGCATGATCCTCCCCTCGATGGGGGTGGTGTCAGGGACCGGCTTCCCTGTCACCTCGGCGACCTTCGCCGCGATCTCGGGGATGATAGCGCAGAGGGCCCGTGCGCGGTCCTCCTGGACCCGCTGCTTGTCCCTCCTCGAGAGGAAGGTCTTCAGCTCCCGCCCGAGGTCCTTCAAGGCGAGATCGATCTCCTTCTCGATCTCGGGGATGGCAGCGATGGCGTCCTTGGACTCGCTTGTGAACGGCACGTTCGTCGAGGCCACATGCACCAGAATAAGTGCCGGCCCGACAGGGAGGCCGTCCTGGGAGAGCCCGTAGTTCCTCCAGTTCACCCCGGCGATCGCCTGGGTAATGGCGCAGGCACCCTGCTGGTACATGAGGGGGACCCGGTTTGCGAACCTGAGGATGACGGCCTTCTCGTCAGAGGGGAGCCTCCCCCCGTAGCCGATGGCCGTCTCGACGACGAAGGGATGGCCGCTGTACACGGAGGGCGGGCGGGTCCTGGCCTTGACAAAGTCGAGCTGGAACTCCTTGTCCAGGCTCTTCCTGATAAGCTCCTCGCCGATGGGCGAGAGGCACTGGGTGGTCGGGGGCGCGGGGATATTGACCGCCTGCATCGCGGCGAGGAGGGCCTTCTGCTCCTCACCCGAGAGGGACTTCACCTTCTTCGAACCAGCGAGGCCCGCCTTCTTTATGATCTCATCGGCCGCCTTCTTCCCTACCCTGCTGAAGGACTCGACGAGGAAACCCTCCAGGGTGAGGGAGCTGTCGGCGGCCATCCGCTTGAGGAGCCCGATCTCAATCCCGTGGGGGTGGGGCTGGATGGGGCAGGGCAGCGGGATGGGGTCGTGGCTCACCCGGTCGAAGGTGGAGACCTCCCCGTCGATCTCCGCCCGGATTCGCGCGTGGGGGTTCACCACCGAGGTGTACTTCAGGTAGTCGACGAGGCGCTTCTTCGCGGCAAGGGTCGCCCGGAGCTCGATCTCCACCCGTGTACCATGGGTCCTGTCCCACTCCACCTCCTTCTGAGATACTATCTCGGGCTCATTGGACTCGATCTTGATGGCGAGTTCGAACCGGGTCGCAGGCCCCTTCGCATCGGTCCTGGAGATGACGAGGGATGGAACCCCCGTGGTGAGCTGGGCATAGAGGACCGCCGCTGAGATCCCGATCCCCTGCTGCCCCCGGCTCTGCTTGATCTGGTGGAACCGTGAGCCGTAGAGGAGCTTGCCGAAGACGAAGGGGACCTGGGCCGGGACGATCCCGGGGCCGTTGTCCTCGACCGTGACCCGGAAGACCTCCTCGGAGATCTTCTTCACCTGGACGAAGATGTCCGGGAGGACCTCCGCCTCCTCGCAGGCGTCAAGCGCGTTGTCCACCGCCTCCTTCACGGTGGTGATGATACCCCTCGTGGGGGAGTCGAAGCCCAGCAGGTGCTTGTTCTTCTCGAAGAACTCAGCGATGCTGATGGCCCGCTGCTTCCGGGCGAGCTCGTCAGCGAGGGACACGGGCAGCCACCTCGGCCACGGCGGTATCGAGGGGGGTGACCTTCTGTTCGCCCGACTGGAGGTCCTTTAAGGTCACCGTCCCCGTCGCTACCTCCCGCTGGCCCAGGATCACCGCGAAGTCCGCGGCCTTTGCCGCGTGGGCCATCTGGGCCCCCAGGTTCCGGTCCAGCAGGTCCAGCTCCGCGCAGATCCCCCTGTCCCTGAACGCCTTTGCCACCTCGAAGCCACGGATCCGGCCCTCCTCTGTGGTGCAGATCGCAACCCGGACCTTTCGGTCCGCCTTCACCTCGCCGAGGGAGACCATGAGCCGGTCGAAGCCGATGGCAAACCCGCACGATGGGACGTCGTCCCCGCCGAAGAGGTGGGCGAGGCGGTACGCGCCGCCCCCGAGGACCTGGTTCTCGGCGCCGAGGTTGGGCGCAAACCCCTCGAAGACCATGCCCGTGTAGTAGTCCAGCCCCCGGGCTATGCCGAAGTCCAGGGTATAGACAAGGCTGTTTTTATCGAGGATCTCCACGATCTCCCCGATCCGCTTCTTCTCCGGGATCTCGCCGGTGACAGCAAAGAGCTCGTCGAGGGTCCGTGCATGGGCAAGATCCCTGAGGCGCGGGACCAGGTCATCCCGGCCGATCCCTGCGAGGAAGGGGGTAAGCCCGTCGAAGTCCCGCTTGTCGAGGAATGCCATGGCCTTCGCCTGGGCTCCAAGTTCGAGACCTTGAAGAAGGTGCTTCATCGGCGCCAGGTGGCCGACGTGGAGATCGCAGGGGATGCCTGCAGCCCGGAGAAGGTCATCGGCGAGGAGGATCGCCTCCGCGTCGGATCTCGGGGTGTCTGCCCCGATGAGCTCGACCCCGAACTGCCAGAACTGCCGGTACCGGCCCTTCTGGGGCCGCTCGTACCGGAAGCAGTCGGCGAAATAATACCACCTCAGGGGTTTCGGGAGAACCTTCGCTTCGGAAACAAACATCCGGAGCACCGGTGCCGTGATCTCGGGCCGCAGCGCCATCTTCCGGCCCCCCTTGTCCTCAAAGACGTACATCTCCCCGATGATCCCGGCCCCGGAACGGATGGTGAAGAGCTCGAGCTCCTCAAACTCCGGCGTGCAGACCTCGCGGTAGCCCCACCGCGTCGCCTTCTCCCGGAGATTCGCTTCCACCGCCCGGCGCCTCTCCATCTCATCCGGCAGAAAATCCCTGGTTCCTCTCGGTCTCTGGAGCATCCCGTCTCACCCGGTATTTCTATCCTGTACCCTTATCTTTCCTCCGGCCCGTCATCCCCAGGAGCCGGTCGAGGACAGGTTCACCCGAGAAGACCTTCTCCCGCTTCTCCCTCCCCTGGAGGTAGAGGGCGAGGAGGATGAGGCCGAGCCCGACGACCTCATCCCAGATGAGGGCAATATCGAGAGCCACCAGGGAGAGCGTGGCATATGCCACCCCGTGGTAGGCAGCGGCACGGTAGCCAGGGAGGGCGGTCCGGAGGAAAACCCTCGTGTCCCTGAACCAGAGAAAGTAGGTGACCGCAACACCGAATCCGGCGACAAAGAGGAGGTAACTCATGGCAAATACTAATTAGGATACGGGCCCCCATATCTCTATTCAGTTGGCCATGCAGCCCCATGCAACGCTCCACGACCTCCTGGAGGCCTTCCGCCGGGGGGATCTCTCCCGGGAGGAAGCAGCCACCCGGATCGAGGGGCTCCGGATCGAGCAGCTGGAGGAGTTCGCCCGCCTGGACCTCGGGAGGGCGGCCCGGTGCGGCGTACCCGAGGTCATCCTTGCCGAGGGAAAGTCCCCCGGACACCTGGCAGGGATCGTGATCCGGACCGTCGCCGCCCAGGGCCGGTGCGTTGTGACCAGGGTCAGCCCTGACCAGGCGGAGGAGATCCGGAGGTGCTGCAGGGAAGAGGGTGTAGATCTGGAATATCGCGAGGTTCCCCGGGCACTCCTCGCATTCCGGATCCCGCCTGCCGAGAAGACGGGAGGGATCGTGGCCATCCTCACGGCAGGGACCGCCGATCTCCCTGCAGCCGAAGAGGCGCGCCTGATCGCGGAGGAGATGGGATGCACCGTGCGGACAGCGTATGACGTAGGGGCCGCGGGGATCCACCGGCTCTTCCCGGCGCTCAAATCGGTGCTCGACGCTCATGTCTTTATCGTCGCAGCAGGGAGGGAGGGGACCCTGCCCGCCATCGTAGCAGGGCTCGTGGACCGGCCGGTCATCGGGCTCCCTGTCTCGTCCGGGTATGGCTACATGGGGGAGGGCAGGGCAGCCCTCGCATCCATGCTCCAGTCCTGCTCGGTCCTCGCTGTCGTGAACATCGACGCCGGATTCACCGCAGGGGCGTTCGCTGCACGGATCGCGACCATGGTGGCCTGCCCATGACCCGCGGGTTCTACATCGGCCGGTTCCAGCCCTACCACAACGGGCACCAGGCGGTGCTGGAGCAGGTTGCCACATCGGTGGACGAGATCGTCATCGGGGTGGGGAGTGCGCAGCTCTCCCACGAGCTCGAGAACCCCTTCACCGCAGGGGAGAGGGTTCTCATGATCACCCGCTCCCTCGCCTTGCTCGACCGGCCCATCTATGTCATCCCCATCGAGGATATCCAGAGGAACGCCCTCTGGGTCTCCCATGTGAAGTCCATGACCCCGCCCTTCGACCGCGTCTTCTCGAGTAACCCCCTGGTCATGCGCCTCTTTGCAGAATCCGGCCACAGGGTCCATTCGCCGGAGTTGTACGAACGGCAGACCCACTCGGGCACAGCCATCCGGAGAAGGATGCTCTCGGACGAGCCCTGGGAGCACCTGGTGCCCCAGGCTGTTGTCAGGGTCATCCGGGAGATCGACGGGGTCGAACGCCTCCGGCAGATCGCCCAGAGCGACTGATCAGCCTTCCCCGGTGTCATCCCATGTTCAGGTTCCTGAAGGACTTCATGAAAGGTGAAAGAGCACCTTCAGCCCTCGAGATCGGGGACATCCCGGCATGGATCGATGGGGAGGAGGGGAAGGTGAAGGACGACCTCGCCGAGCGGGTGGGGGCCGCCCGGGCGGTATTGCGTGATGCACGGCGGCAGATGGAAGAGGTGCTCTCCGGCTTCGATACAGATTCCCCCGAAGAGGTCCCCCACCCGAAACTCGCCGGAGTGACGGAGCGATCCCTGCCTCTCTTCCTGAAGGCCATGAGGACGAGCCTCTCCCGGGCCCTGCCTGACGACCCGGAGGGGTTCTATACCGCGGCCGGGGAGATCCTGAAGGGATGCCTCTCGGCCTTCCGGGGGCAGGGTCGGTACCTTGCCTCCCGGTTCCCCGAGGAGATGAAGGTGCTCAGGCGAGGATTGGATACGATGGGGGGGGAGGTGAACGCCCTCACTCCCGAGATCTCCCGGGCCCGCGAACGCCTCATAGGGCTTGCAGATCTCAGGGAATCCCTTGCACACTACCGCGATGCAAAAAAACGGGCTGCATCCGGGCAGCTGGAGATCCGTTCCCTCGAGGAAGAGGTAAAGACATCCGGGGTGTCCCTGGAACGCGTGAACGGGGCCATTGCGGACCTTGAGAATGGAGAGGATTACCTTGCATGCCAGGGAGAGCTCTCCCGGATCAAGAGCCTTGAAGGAGACCGCAGTGAGGCAACCCGCCTCTACCGGGCTTCCGCGGCCACCTCTCTCCACCTCTTCAGGAAAGGGGAGAAGGTTGCGTTCCGGAAGAAAGATCGCGAAGCCATGCGGATCCTCCATGAAGCCATCGAGTTCATGGACCGGGATCCCCCCATCCCGGAGGACACCTTCTTGAGAATCCTCCCTCCAGCCCAGAAGGTGATAGCCGCCATGGTTGCATCGGGAGACCTCCCCCTGAAGAACAAGGAAGAGACCGACCTCCTCGAGGTGCCGAAACGCCTCCTCCAGGTGATCAGAGAGGCCTCGCGGAGATTCCAGGGGATCTCGGACGAGATCTCCTCGGCAGAGGCCTCCGTCCTCTCGCATCCCGCCATCGCGAAGAGCCGGGACCTGAAGAAGGGGAGGGCGGAGCTGGAGAAGCGGATCACCCTCGCAAAGGACAGGCTGGAGTTCGCGAGGAAGGAGGCCGCGGATCTCGGAGGACTGGTACATGCCTCCCTCGATGAGGTGCGCCAGAGGGTCGAAGGCCTGTCCGGAAAACCCGTCCAGATCAGGGAACCTGAGCTTCCATAAAAATATGACGGGAGGAGAGTCCCGAAGGAGAACCCCGGCAGGCGTGCCGGAACCATCATCCCCGGTGTTCCTCACCGAGGAACCTGAGGAGGTCCTCCTCCAGGTCCCCGGCCCGCGGGTAACGTCTTTTTGGTTCCTTCTCCAGGCACCGCATGATGATCCCATCCACGGGCCGGGCAGCCGGGTTCAGGGATGACGGGAGGGCGGGGGCCGAGGAGAGTATCCTGCCCGTGATCTCGGCGATGCCCTCACCGGTGAAGGGAGGCTGGCCGGTTACGAGCTCGTAGAAGATGCCCCCGGCACCGTAGATATCGGTGCGCTCATCCGCATGGCCGAACCGCCCCGGGTCGACCTGCTCCGGGGCCGCGTAATTGGGCGAGAAGCCGGAGAGATCGGTGGCGGTTCCTCCACCGAGGAACTTCGAGAGGCCCCAGTCCCCGATCTTCGGCTCGAGGGTATCGGTAAGGGGGATGTTTCCCGGCTTCAGGTCCCGGTGGATGATGCCCCGGGCATGGGCAAAGGCGAGACCACGCGCGATACCGGCGACGATGCGGGCGGCGGTCCTGATATCAAGGGGCTTTTTCAGCTCATCCAGGGAACGGGGGAAGAACTCCATCTCCACGTACGGGACGGGGAGAATGTTCGCGCCGAGGATCTGTGCGATATTCTCGTGCTTCAGCTCTTCCCAGGTCCGCATCTCCTTGAGGAATGCCATCCCCGTCACCTCGTCCATGGTGAGGGGGACCTTGACCGCAACGACCCTCCCGCTGTCCTTTCTCCTGGCACGAAAGACCCGGGAGACACCCCCGCTCCCGATGACCTCCGGATCCGTGAACCGGCTGAGGAGATCCCTGGGGAAGCTTGACGGGAGATGAGACTCCGGGGACGCATGGTCCTCTCCCGCAATCTGGGTCCGGATACCTTCCCCTGCCGGTTCCCCGGGGATGGTCCCTTCTTTTGATCTCATCCCGCGATGCTGCCAGAAGGCGAGGACGGTTGAGGCGAAGGTCGCCCCTCCCAGGCCAAGGAGGATCATGCTCCTCCTCACCGCAACCGGTGAGAGGGGGATGAGGATGAGGAGGGCGGCTGTCGCTACCGCTGAGAGGAATGGATGGTAGCGGGAGAGCACGGGCGCAGGACGGGAACGGTATGCTGCAAGGGCGAGGCCAAAAGACGAGAAGCCCAGGAATGCGAGGAGGATGCAGAGGGAGACGGGAGCCACTCCTTCGCCCCGGGAAGTCAGGCGGATGACAACCGCATTCTCGAGGAGGATCGAGGACGAGAGGGTGACAATGCCGAGGATCGCGTGCCCTGCCGCAAGGATGATATCCCACCTCCGGGGGAGGGTTGTGGTGTACGCCGACGAACGCCCGCGATCGGCCCAGAAGATGATGGAGAATGCCAGGGCCCCGAGGCCGAGGATCGCGAGGTCGAGGAGGGGAGGATCCTCAGGATCGCCGCGAGAACGGGATGGGTTTCAGGAGTCGCCGCCACCGGGAGTTACCTCCGTCCCCCTCCATCCCTATAGGGGTTGCTCCTCCCCCATACGCGAACACTGGAAACCAATCCCCACCTGCCCTCAGGCCTCGCGGGCTTTCGCGGTCCCTTCGTCGTCCGTCGTTCGGGCAGGGCCGGATAGGTCCAGGGCCGGGGGGATGGCCAGGACGAGCCTCGCCCCCGTCATTCCCTGGCCCAGCTCAAGGATGTCCCCGTTCCGGAGGGAGATCGCCTTGTCCAGCGTCACCTTCTTCCCGTTGATGAAGGAACCTCCGGTGCTCCCGCAGTCCTCGAAGGTTACCCCTGCTCCTACCCTGATCTTCCCGTGGGGGCGCGAGATGCGGGTCACCGCCTGGTAGGAATCATCAAGGACGATCTCCCGATCCGGATCGGCTGCTCCCTGCTGGCCGGTGTCCCGCCGCCCCACCCTCGTCTCCCCTGCCGCGAGGGTAAAGGCCCTGCCGTCCTCCTTGCCCCCCATCACGACGACCATCGGCGAGCTGCCCAGGAGGGCCCCGCTCACCCCACCCTTCACCTGGTTGAGGCGTTCGTCCAGGGCCCGGTCCACTCCTGTGATCCGGAGGTTTGAGAAGATGCCGAGAGTACGGACGATCCTCTCTAGGCTCCCGGGAACGACAGAGTATTCCCAGACCGGGTGCACCCCCTTGGAGGTCTCCCTGCCGATCCCGGCCTCTTTCCGGATGACCCCGATCGAGAGGAGCCTGTCGAGGTGCTTCTTGGTGTTCTCATAGCTCGTTTCGGTCTCACGGGAGATGGATGTGACGTCCATGGGCCTCTTCTCAAGGAGCTTGAGGATCCGGAGCCTGGTGCTGCTCGAGAGGATATCGAGGTAGGCCGAGAGCTCATCGATGATATCCCCGTCCCCGGGCCCTGTCACGGTATCGGGCAGCCTCCCGCTGCTCATGGAAGATCTTCATCCTCCCGCCTCATCAGGCTACCGCACGCCGGGAACAGAGCCGAAGACCTTGTCCTGGTGTCACAGGGTCTTCTCCAGGTGGGAAACGCATCCCTTCCCGGGCGGTTCGTTCAACACTCTTAATCACAATATTTTTTCATCAGGGAATTCGAACGATAGGTGATGGCAGAAGGGTCTCCTCTTAAAAACCGCCTGCATCTCTGGCTCGTCGTACCTGCCCTCGCGTGGGGAGGGATCCTTGCGAGGGTTCTCCTCCCCTTTCCGCCACCCTACATCTCCTTCGGGGCCTATGGGTGCGTGCTCGGCTCCATCGCGATCGCGGTCCTCGCAATCCGGAAGAAGAAGAAGGATATTGTCTCCCTCTGTACACCGATCTTTGCCTTCTTCATCTTCAACCCGATGGCACCAACCCCTGACTTTCTGATAGAACTGCTCTATGCCGCGACCCTCACCGCCCTCCTGATCCGGCTCGAGAAGAGGTTTCACTGAGATGATGGAATGAGAACCGAGGTATCCTGATGGACAGTTACCTTTCCCAGTACATCGACCGGGTCAGGCCGGCCTTCTCGGGTATACCGAGAGATGCGGCCCACCAGGTCGCCTTTGCATTCCTCTCCTATAAGTTGGGGATCTACAACGATGCGGTGATCCGGTGCGACCAGGCACTGAAACTCATCGAGGAGCGCCCGATCCCCGGGGTCCTCGGGAAGGCCCTGAAGATCGTCCGCGAACGGGCGATAGCCCTCTCCCAGGCCCAGTATGACGCCAGGCTCCCCTTCCTCTTCACGAAAGATGATCTCCCCCTCGGGATCATCGACCCGAAAGAGCCGGTGGCGGATGCCGATCTCTTCCAGCTGACCGATGCCCTCCTTCTCCTCTATGCTGCAGCCCTTACTGCTTCGCCCGATGATGAGCAGGCCCTGGAGGAGCAGGAGAAGTACATACTCCAGCTCATTGCCACGTACCGCAAATCCCTGAAAAAGTAAAAGGCATGTCCCTCCCCTGGACGGGGATCGGGATCTTGCTTGTTCTCTAGCTCATTGCAACGTATTGCAGGGCCCTGAAAAAGTGAAAGGCCTGCCGCCGTCTCACAGAACCGGGATCTCCCTGTCAGGAGAACGGGGCGGGGATCAGAGCGAGTCGAGGCTTATCTTCTCGAAGTCCTGGGCAGCCCGGGCGATCTCCGTCACCCCGAACGCAGTCTGGACCGTGGTGATCTCGAGCTCGATTGCCACATTGCAGACGTAATCCAGGATGTCCACCGAGAGCTCCTTCTTCTCCCGGGACTTGCGTACCTGGTCCATGAGGTCCTTCAGTTTCTCGGGAGGCTCCATGCGGAGCTTCGCAAGGCTGATCACGCACATGTAGATCCGTGTCAGGTTGCGATCAGGCCCGGTGATCGTGTCAAAGAAGTTCCTGACGACCTGGGCCTGGTAGATCTCTGCCCCCATACGTAACCGGAGGGTTCGAGAGTCCGCTTTAAATAGTTGCTGGTGACGGGGGCAGATCGCGTCTCCCCGGGCCTCACCTCCGGGTGGAGATGATCTTGATGATATCCCGGTCCTTGAGCTGGTGGGTGTCCTTCACCCGCATCTTCGTCCGGGCATCCACCGCGAACAGGAATCCCTCGCCGATCTCGGTGTGCACGCGGAAGGCGAGGTCGCGGGGGGTCGATCCCTTCTTCATGAGGAAGGCATCCGGGAGGACCCGGCCCTGGCTGTCGGAGTACTTGTGCTCGTCCTCGACGGGGTAGACCACCATGAGGTCGAGGAGGGAGAAGATCGCGTGGTTCAGGGCCTCCTGGACCCCCGTCCCGCCGAACTTCCCCATCACGGCGGCGATTCTTTGGAGCCCAGCCTTCTGGGCGGGGTTGAGGGTCTCGGGCTTCAGGACGGAGAAGGAGGGGTCGCCGGGAAGGTACCTGATGATGCCGGCAGAGGCCGCGTTCCGGAGGGCGAGCTCGCCGGCGCTCGTAGCGAAATGGATCCCTTTGTTCCGGAGCCCTTCGACAAGGGCATCAGGGGCCTCGTCCACCCTGTTCCCGACGAGCATCATGGGCTTTGCCACCGAGAGAAGCCTCCTGCAGAACCGGACGAGGTCCGGCTCCTGGGCTCTCGTCATGTCAAGCCCGGACTCAAGCTCCACCGCTTTCACCTGTTCGAGGGTGATGCCCAGTCCCGCGATGAGCTCGGCAATGGAAAGGACCATGGAGGATGTCTTCCCCTGGGATGACCGCTGGATCTTGGACCAGTGCTTCTCCAGGATCCCATAGAGCCACATGGACATCTCGTACTCGAGGAACTCGATATCACCGTCGGGATTATGCGAGCCGGCCCCGACCGGGTTCCCTTCGACATCGGTGGAGCCGCTCGCGTCCAGGATGTGGAGGATGGCATCGGCCTGCCTGAGGTGGTCGAGGAACTGGTTCCCAAGGCCGCGCCCCTTGTGGGCCTCGGGGACGAGGCCTGCCACGTCGATGAGGCCGATGGGGATGAACCTGACCCCGTCCTTGCAGACGCCGCAGGTCGTCCCGAGCTCCCGGCAGACGCAGGGTGTACGGACGTAGGCGACCCCGTGATTGGCATCGATGGTCGTGAACGGGTAATTGGCGATCTCCACGTTCGCAAGGGTCGCCGCTTTAAAGAACGTAGACTTGCCGCAGTTCGGTTTTCCTGCAAGTGCCAGCGTGATCATAGCTATCCCTTTTAATGATGCAGAGGCGCGTACTAGATACCATGAGTTACACGACAAGGGATATTTATTATTTTGATCGGCCCGGCGGGGAGAACACACGGGATGCGGCCCGGATGGCGGTGGAGAGGGCGAAGTCCCTGGGAATCCGGAGGATCCTCGTCGCGAGCTCGGGCGGATCCACGGCCCTCGCCTTCCTGGAGGCGTTGAAGGGGACCGGCATCGAGCTCGTCGTGGTGACCCATGTGGTGGGCTTCGCGAAGCCCGGGGTCTGGGAGTTCGAAGAGGAGGCTGCGGAGACGCTCCGCGCCGCGGGGGTAAGGATTGTGACCGGGACCCATGCCCTTTCCGGCCTCGAGCGCGCCCTCTCGCGCTCCCAGCGGGTCGGCGGGGGATCGCGGACCGAGGCCATCGCCGAGGCGCTCCGGCGCATCGTCGCGGTGGGCCTGAAGGTGGCCGTGGAGTGCACCCTCATCGCCGCGGACCAGGGGATCATTCCCATCGACGAGGAGATCGTGGCAGCCGGGGGGACCATGAGCGGGGCCGACACCGTCTGTGTCATCCGCCCGGCTCACACCGCGTCCTTCTTCGACCTCCAGGTCCGCGAGATCGTGGCCATGCCCAGGAACAGATAGAGCATGGTCCTCGAATCCTTGAGAGAGTCGTTCTCCCGGATGACGGATACACCGGTGCTCTGGATCACCGGCCTCTTCATGGGAGCCCTCTTTGCCCTCGACCTCTTCCTCCAGGTCGGCGGAAGCACCGTCCTTGGATCCCGGGTGGGTTTCCTTGGACTCTGCGCCCTCCCCTTCTTCCTCGGGGGATCCTATGGGACGATCCGGGGGGAGGAGCCGGGTATCCGCGGCTATGTCAGTGCAGGCGCGAGGTACTACTTCAGGATCCTCCTTGCAGGGGCTGTCATGATAAGCGCAGCCCTCCTCACCGCTTTTCTCGTCATGATCCCCGTCACCATCGCCGGGGGATCCCTCCAGGCCACCACGGCTCTTTCTTTCATCGGCGTGGGTGTCCCCTTTGCCTTCTTCGCGTTCTTCTTCGATACCGCAATTGTCTTCGAGGACCGGAAGGTTCTCGATTCCCTCCGGAGGTCCGTGGAGTTCGTCCTCGGGAACCCGGGAAGGGCCGTGGCCTTCTATCTGGTGAACCTGGCCATCGGGTTTCTCATCCTCTTTGTCTCGGTCGTCGCCTGGTCCTTCACCATCGCCGACCGGATCCAGCCTTTCATGGATACGAACCAGACAATACTTCAGAACATGAACATGACCGCTGAACAGGTGATGAACCTCATCGGGGTCTCAGGGCTCTGGGCGGGGGCCATCATCGGGTTCTTCTCGGTCATGATTGGGAGTACCCTCATCCTCTCCTTCAAGGCCTGCTTCTTCCGCCGGACGGCACCCGCAGGTGCCGCTCCTCCCGAAGAGGGAGAGTTCGACGAGAAGGGGAGATGGTACCGCTACTAGGGTGCCGGGCGAACCATCTCCCTTTACGGGAAGAGGAGGAGGAGGACGAGGGCAACGAGCCCGCCGGCAAGGGTGGCAACGAGATTCGTTCCCGCGTTCCCGATGAACCCCTTGTTCTCGAAGAGTGCCCCCACCAGGCTGTCCACGTTGGAGCCTGCGAAACCGGCCAGGGTTACAAAGAGGAGAACCCGTATCGTGCCGATGCCAAGGAGAAATGCAGAGAGGGCGATCGCGGCTGATGCGCAGAGGGAGGCCACCTCACCAAGGAGGGTGATCCCGCCGTTCGTCCCTTTCGGGACGGGTTCGAAGGTGGTGATGAGCACGGGTTCATGGGAGGTCATCCCGATCTCCCCGCCCATGGTATCCGCTGCCGCGGTGGCAACACTCCCGAGGAAGAGGGCGAGAGGGAGGGGGCTTCCGCCCGAGAGGCCGTAGAGGACCGCGGCCGCCACCCCCACGAGGCCGTTGGCAAAGACATTGACGTACCCCCTCACCCCCCCGTGGGATTCCGCTATCCCTGCGGCCGCCTTTGCATCGAACCGGTACCGGGTGGCGGCCGAACCGATGACCAGGAAGGCGAGCATGACCAGGAACCAGCGCACGTCAGCAAAGACGATGAGGATGATCCCGACCAGGGACCCCGAGAAGAGGCCGCTCACGTCCGCAACCCTGAACCGGTAGGCGAAATACCCGAAGGAGAACGCGACGATGATCGCGGTAAGGAGGATCTGGGCCGATACCTGGTAGTTCAGGTCCTCGAAGAGGAACATGGTCATGGCGACGCCCAGGCCCTCAACCATGAGCACGTCGTTCCTGTCCTTCAGGGCTGACTTGAGGAGGACAGCGACCACCACACCGAGGAGGAGCAGGAGGGGATCGCGGTGGCCCAGGTAAAGCATCGCAAGGGCCCCGCCCGCTGAGGAGGCTGCGAGGTAGGTGAGATACCGGTGGTGCCCGCCCCGGCTTGCCCGGTAGGCTGTCTCTCCTGCCACGACGATGCCGAGGGTGGTGATGAAGATCAGGAGGGGGAGCCAGCCCAGGCCGTAAAGGATTGCGAGGATGATGATGGAGATGGAGATGGCGCGGGTTCCCCGGATGAGGTAGAGGATTCCCGAGCAGAGTATGACCAGGATGGAGAGGAGGAACGGGGGCTGGAGGAAGGGGGAGGCGAGGATGCACCCCGCTGTAAGGATGAGGGCGACCAGGATCGCGGCATACTTCCCGATCCAATCGCGGAACCTGATCCTCCCGGGTATATCGCCCTGCCCCGGGTCCGGGTCCTCCGCGGACTTCATCATTCTCTCACATCTGACCGCATGAGAATAATCCTTTTTGGTATCGATTCCTGCCCCTGAAACCCGCCGTGAAGGAAAAGACTTCCGGTTATCCCCCGGCTTTCCCCGCGTGCCGCACCGATGCCGTCGGGATCCCCCCTACCATGCAAAAGTGCGAAAACCGCTGCTTCCCGCTGCTTCCGGTCTCTCCACCGGCCTGAGTGAACAGAAAAAAGGATGGGGTCTCGTTACTTCTGGAATTCCTTCAGGAACCCGTCCATCAACTGGGGAGCCCTGTCCTTCAGCCCGAAGCCGAGGATGAGTGCGATCCCTGCACCGATGCCGATCCCAATCCCCCATGCGATGGGCGTTATGAAGGTGTATACGATGGTGAGATCGAGCTCCAGCTGGGAGAGGGCAAGGATGATGACCACGAGATAGAGGAAGAGCCGGAGGCCGAGGTTTATGATGCTGAAGAAGGACAGCCCCCCGTAGAGCTTCTCGAGCATACCTGCGAGGTAATCGATGAAGACAAAACCCACGAAGAGAATGATGCCGAAGATGACAACGTTCGGGATATAGTTGACCGCCCTCTCGACGAACGTGGTGAGGGGGTCGATCTTGAGGATATCCGCTGCAACCATGATCGCGAGGAGGTACACGAAGATCCTGATGATGATATCCCCGAGATACCCGAGGGTGATCCCCGTCTTCTGGAAGCTCCCGCCGACCGGGGACTTGAGGACATACGTATCGATCCCGCTCTTCTCAAAGATGATCCGGACGACTTTTCCGAGGATCCGGCCGATGATCCACCCGATCAAGAGGACGATGATCGCCCCGATGAGGTAGGGGAGGATGGCAAAGGTCGCCTGAGTCTGGGTCGTAAGATACCCTGCAATATCCACCATAGACTATCACAAGAGAACCCACGGCAATCCTATAAAAATATAGCGAAATTGTCCGGGCCACGGCTTCCCGCCCGAATCCAGCCCCCGAATCCGGGAGGGTAGATCCCCGTTCGCCATCGCGGTTTCGGGAACACCGGGCCGATCCCTTCAGTCAGGGCCGGACGCCCGTTTCCGGATCAGGGCCCCTCTTCCGGTCCAGAATGAAAGGTATTTTTTCTTGGAGATCAAAAATGAGAAGATACAACGGGAACGGACGGCGGAATTTGCCCCCTTTACGAGAGATCCCCAAGCACTACGACTTCACCGAGGTGGAAGAGCGGTGGCAGCGGACCTGGCGGGACGAGGATAACTACTTTGACCGGACCTCCTCCCGACCCCGGTACATCATAGACACCCCCCCGCCGTACCCGACAGGGAACTTCCATATCGGGAACGCCCTCAACTGGTGCTACATCGACTTCATCGCCCGCTACCGGCGGATGCAGGGCTATAATGTCATGTTCCCCCAGGGCTGGGACTGCCATGGCCTCCCCACCGAGGTGAAGGTGGAGGAGGAGCACGGCATCACGAAGAACGATGTCTCCAGGGAGGAGTTCAGGCAGATGTGCAGGGAGCTTACAGCCCGGAACATCGCACTCATGCGGCGGACCATGCGCCGGCTCGGCTTCTCGACCGACTGGTCCAACGAGTACATCACGATGCTCCCCGAGTACTACGGCAAGACCCAGCGGTCGTTTCTCACGATGTTCCATGCGGGTTACATCTACCAGGCCGAGCACCCGGTAAACTTCTGCATCCGGTGCGAGACCGCCATCGCGTTTGCCGAGGTCACCTACCAGGAGCGGGAGACGACCCTCACGACCTTCGACTTCGACGGTGTCGAGATCGCCACCACGAGGCCCGAGCTTCTCGTGGCATGCGTTGCCGTCGCGGTCCATCCCGATGACGAGCGCTTCACCCGGCTCCACGGGAAGGAGCTCACCGTCCCCTTCTTCGGGCAGCGGGTGCCGGTCCTCCAGGACGGCGCGGTCGACCCGACATTCGGGACCGGCGCGGTCATGATCTGCACCTTCGGCGACAAGCAGGATGTCCACTGGTGGAAGGAGTACGGCCTCCCCCTCAGGAAGGCCATCGACCGGAAGGGGACGATGACCGGTATCGCCGGGAAGTTCGCGGGGATGCGGGTTGAGGATGCCAGGAAGGACATCGTCGCGGACATGAAGAAGGCGAACCTCCTCCGGGGGGAGAAGAGGATCACCCAGCGGGTGGGGACCTGCTGGAGATGCAAGACCCCGATCGAGATCCTCTCCGAGCGGCAGTGGTTCATCAAAGTGAAGCACGAGGAGATCCTCAAGGCCGCCCGCGAGGTGAAGTGGATCCCGGAGCACATGCGAACCCGGCTCGAGAACTGGGTGGCCCAGATGGAGTGGGACTGGTGCATCTCCCGGCAGCGGATCTTCGCAACCCCCATCCCCGTCTGGTTCTGCGATGCCTGTGGCGAGATGATCTTCCCGTCCGAGGATGACCTGCCTGTCGACCCGACCGCAGTCCGGCCGAAGGCCCCCTGCCCCATGTGCGGCGGGACGAAGTTCACTCCCGAGGAGGATGTCCTCGATACATGGATGGACTCCTCCATCTCCGTCCTCCATGTCACCGGCTGGGACGGGAGCGGGACCCCGCCCCTCTTCCCCGCCCAGCTCCGCCCCCAGGGGCATGACATCATCCGCACCTGGGCCTGCTACACCATCCTCCGGTCCGTCGCCCTCACGGGCCAGAAGCCCTGGGACGGGATACTCGTCAACGGCATGGTCCTCGGCGAGGACGGCTTCAAGATGTCGAAGAGCCGGGGGAACATCATCCAGCCCGAGGAGATCCTCGGGAAGTACGGGGCCGACTCCTTCAGGCAGTGGTCCGCCTCGGGCGCTGCGACGGGTTCGGATATCATGTTCAACTGGAACGATGTCGTCGCCGCGTCCCGGCTCCAGACCAAGCTCTGGAACATCGTCCGCTTCATCCTCCCAAAGATCGGTAACAGCGCCGGGAGGAAGGAAGAGATCACGGCTCTCGCCGATCGCTGGCTCCTGGACCGCCTCTCCGGGACCGTGGGAGAGGTGACATCGGCCATGGAGGCCTATGCCTTTGACCAGGCGTTAAAGGCCATCCGGGAGTTCGCCTGGGACATCCTGGCCGACGAGTATATCGAGCTCGTGAAAGGGAGGCTCTACTCGGAGGAGCCGGAGCGGGAGAGTGCCGTCGCAGCCCTCTCCATCACCCTCGACGCCCTCATCAGGATGCTCGCCCCCTTCGTTCCCCACTTTGCCGAGGAATGTTACCACCACCTGAAGGGGAGATCCGTTCACAAGGAACCGTGGGTCGAGTTCGGGTTCCGTGACGCTGCTGCACGGGAGAAGGGGGATCTCCTTGCAAGGATCGTCTCCGATCTCAGAACCTACAAGCATGACCGGGGGATGGCCCTGAACGCCCCCTTCGGGCGCCTGACCATCTACACGAGGAGCCCTGTGGATGATTCAGGCGATGCCGCCCGGGCGCTCAATGCCGAGGTCCTGTGGAGAACGGAGGAACCTGTGCTTGAGAAGCGGGTGCAGGACGTGAAGTTCAACATGGGCGTCGTCGGCCCCGCCTTCAAGGGAAGGGCCAGGGAGTTCATGGATGCGGTGCGGAGACTCCCTCCCGAATCACTGGAGAACCCTCCTGCCGCCATGATCCTCGGGGGTGGCGAGGTCCCTGTCCCGGCCGGCGCCTTCACCCCGAACTTCTCGTATGCCATCGGGGGGAAGGACGTGGACGTCATCACCGTCGGCGACGTGATCGTGGCTGTCGAGCGAGCTCCCTGATCCCCCTCTCCACAAACCGGTGGATCTCATCGGCAGGGAGGAGTGCATCCACGAGGACGAAGCGGGCGGGCTCGGCCTCGGCAAGGGACAGGTAGTTCCCCTGGACCTTTTCGAGGAAGGGTCCGTCTTCGAAGTGCTCCCGCCGTTTGTCCCCGGGCAGCCGTTTTATCGCTTCGTCAACAGGGATGAAGAGGAGGAAGGTCCTGTCGGGAACCACAGTCCAGCCATTATGGAGGGCGCGGAGCCAGCCCAGCGGATCAGGGATCCTCTCTTCCAGCATCACGCCCTGGTAGGCGTACCGGCTGTCGGTGTACCTGTCCGAGATGACCATCCTCTCACCGTCGAGGGCGGGACGGACAACGGCCTCGAGGTGCGCCGCATGGTCTGCGACGAAGAGGAGGGCCTCGGTCACGGGATCCACCCGCTCTGCAATGGCCCTCCTCACCACGTCGCCAACCCAGGTCGAGCCCGGTTCCCTCGTGAAGACCGGATCCAGGTCCTTCAGGGATTCGCGGAGCGCCGATACGAGGGTGCTCTTGCCACTCCCGTCGATCCCCTCTATCGTGATCAGCAGAAGGATCCCCTCCTCACCCATTCGAGCGGTATAATACCCCGGTGCACGATAGTTCCCACGATGGCGCCATCAAAACCCTTATCCCGGAGGCGCTCCAGGTCCTCCGCCGACCCCACCCCGCCCCCGTAAAAGAGTTTCTTTCCGCAGGCAGCCCGCAGATCCTCCAGGTCAGGAGTGAGGCCGTCTCCGGTTCCCACCCTCCCGAGGTTGAGGAGGATGCAGCCCTCGAAGGCCCATTCTCCTGCCCGGGAGAGGACCTCCGCAGGTTCCTCCCCCCGCGGGATAACCTTTCCATCCCGGACATCCACTGACAGGAATCCCCCAGGATAGCGTCCAAGGTCCGAACCACCGGTCTCGGTCCCGACGATGTTTACCAGGTTCTCCTCTTCGAGATAGTCAGCCGGGGACCTGATGCCCCGGTCCACATATGAGCGCCTGACTAAGCGGGAGCATGCCCGTATGGCTGCATCATGTTCGCCTGACCCCATGATCCGGTCAAGATCTGCGATGTAGATGTACCTCGGGGAGAGTGCAGAGACCACCTCTTCTGGTTCTGATGAGGTGATTCCCCGCAGGAGAAGCGGCCGGTAGGTCGCCCTTTCTCCCCTGGCACCGTGGACAACCCTCCCATTCATGAGGTCCAGGGCCAGGATGAGGTCCATGGGAAGGGGTGAATCCTGAAAGCTTATGAAGCGATGGGTCTCCGGCCGAGTAAGGAGCATCCCGATCTCCCCTCAAATCCGACGGGAGGCAGTATCGGAATGGTCAGGGCGAAGATAATGAGGAAACGATATATCCGAGGAGGTTGATACCCGGAGGTTAGACCATGCCTGCCCTCACGAGAACCGGATTCCTCTTCACCGTCATCGAACTCCTGTGCGGTTTTGCAATCGGCGCGATCCTCGCATCCACCCTCATCACCATCTTCGACCCCTTGATCATCTTCATCATCATCATGGCAACGATAGTCGCAATCCTGGACTTCGCAGACTTCATGCCGGCCTTCTCCATCGCCTACTTCGCAGGCTATATCGGCGAATTCCTCTACCCCGTCGCCAGGACCTTCGGGGATCTGAAGATCCCAGCCCTCGTCCTCGCCCTCATAGGGATGGGCGTGGTTGTGGCATTGAAGGCACGGCGCAGGAAGGAAAGCCCCCCCCTCTGAGAGCCCGATTTTCTCGGGCAGGACCCCTGCCCGCCGGGAGGGGGCCCATCTCCCCTGATGAACCTGATTCGAGAGGGAGATCTCCAGATCTCGCAACAGCAATTGCTATTAACAACGACGTACCACCATCTTCCATGTTCTTGCTCGTCAGCCCGTGCAGCATCGAGGAGGCGTCCCGATCGCTTGCCGCTGACATCATCGATGTAAAGAGGCCGGCAGAGGGGTCCCTGGGCGCGAACTTCCCCTGGGTGATCCGGGCCGTGAAGACCATGACCGAGAAGCCGGTCAGCGCCGCCATCGGTGACTTTGATTACAAGCCCGGGAGTGCCGCCCTATCCGCGTACGGCGCAGCATGCGCCGGGGCCGACTATATCAAGGTGGGCCTCATGTTCGACGGGAGGGACCGTGCCCGGGAAGTCATCGGGGCGGTTGTACGGGCCGTGAAGGAGGAGTTCCCCGAGAAGTCCGTCGTCATCGCCGCCTATGCAGACTCCGCACGGCTCGGGACCATCCCCCCCTTCGAGGCCGCGCTCCTCGCGGCCGAGTGCGGCGCCGACGTGGCCATGATCGATACCGGCCTGAAGGACGGGAGGAGCACCTTCGAGTTCATGGACGAGGGGACCCTCACCGACTTCACCGAGGCGAACAGGGGCTCGGGGCTCCTCACCGCCCTTGCGGGCTCCCTCAGGTTCGAGGACATCGCGACCTTAAAAAGGATCAACCCCGATATCATCGGGGTCCGGGGGATGGTCTGCGGCGGGGACCGTTCGGCTGCCATCGAACCCGCCCTCGTGGAGAAGGCCCTCAAGATGATCGGGTGATACCATGTTCCTGGAGAAGCTCACCATGCCCCTTGCCATAACCTTCGACGATGTGCTCCTCGAGCCCGCCGCATCCTCGACCGAGCCCGACCAGGCCGATGTCCGCTCCCGGTTCTCGCGGTCGATCCCCCTGAACATCCCCCTCGTATCAGCGGCGATGGATACGGTGACCGAGTCGTCCGTTGCGATAGCCCTTGCACGGGAAGGCGGGATCGGTGTGCTCCACCGCAACATGACCCCTGAGCACGAGGTCGAGGAGGTCAGGGCGGTGAAGCATGCCGAGGACCTCATCCAGAGGAACGTGATAACGGTAGGGACCGATGCGACGGTCGCCGATGTCGAACGCCTCATGAACGAGCACCAGATCAGCGGGATACCGGTGATGAAGGGGAAGAGGATCTGCGGGATCGTCAGCCGCCGGGACATCCGCGGGATCGCGAAGAAGCGGGGCGGGGAGAACATCCAGCAGTTCATGACCAAGAAGCCCATTACCGCAGACGAGAGCATCACCATGGAGGAGGCCCTGGGGATCATGTACGAACGGAAGGTGGAGCGGCTCCCGGTCGTCGGGAAGAACGGCACCCTCTTCGGGATCATCACCATGCAGGACATACTCCACAAGCACCAGTATCCCCAGGCAAACAGGGACCGGCAGGGGAACCTGAGGGTAGCCGCGGCGGTGGGGCCGTTCGACTTCAAGCGGGCAGGGATGCTCGCCGATGCCGGGGCCGATGCCATCGTGGTGGACTGCGCCCATGGCCACAACCTGAAGGTGGTCCAGGCGGTGAAGGAGATCAAGGGGAGCCTCGAGCTGGACGTGGTGGCAGGGAACATCGCGACGCAGCAGGCTGCCCGGGATCTCGTCGAGCACGTGGACGGCCTGAAAGTGGGGATCGGCCCGGGTTCCATCTGCACGACCAGGATCGTGGCTGGGGTCGGGGTCCCCCAGGTCACCGCCGTGGCCGAGGTTGCCGAGGTGGCGCGGGATCACGGCCTCCCTGTTATCGCCGACGGGGGCATCCGCTACTCGGGTGATATAGCGAAGGCCATGGCCGCGGGCGCCGACAGTGTCATGATCGGCTCGCTCTTCGCCGGGACCGATGAATCCCCGGGGAGGATCATCGTGATGAAGGGCAGGCGTTACAAGCAGTACCGGGGCATGGGTTCCCTGGGCGTGATGAGCAGCGGGATATCGAGCGACCGCTACTTCCAGAAGAGGTCGCGCGAGTTCGGGAAGACGAAGTTCGTTCCCGAAGGGGTGGAGGGGATCACCCCCTATGCCGGGCCCATCGCGGAAGTGGTCTACCTCCTGATCGGCGGCCTGAAGGCCGCGATGGGATACGTGGGCGCGGCAACCGTGGCCGAGATCCATGAGAAGGCCCGCTTCCGGCGCATCACCCAGGCAGGGCACACCGAGAGCCACCCCCACAATATCCTCATCACCGACGAGGCCCCGAACTACCGGATCTTTGAGTGAGGCGGGGATCACCCTTTTTTATAGAGAGGCACTAACATTTAGTTAGGATGCTCGAGAGCGACGAGTACTCCCGGATCCTGGATATCCTGGGGAACCGGAACCGGAGGCGCATCATCAGCCTCCTGCAGCAGAAGCCCTGCTTTGTCACCGAGCTCTCGGAGCGGCTCACCCTCTCCCCCAAGGCCCTCATCGAGCACCTCGCCCTCATGGAGCAGATGGAGATCCTGGGCAGCTACCTGGATGACCGGCGGAGGAAGTACTACTACCTGACCCGGGACATCTCGGTCAGGGTGTCGTTCGAGGGCCTGGAGAATGAGGCGAGATCGAGAGAGAGGAAGATCCCTGCCTGGCAGAGCACCCTCTCCCTGCTCCGCCGGATGATGAGGGCACGGGAGGAGCTCGTCACCAACCTCGAGCACCTGGACGAGGACATCCAGCAGAAGATCGGCGACCTGGCCCGGCAGGGAGGGGATCTCATCTCGAGCGACGAGGAGATGGACATCATCATCGCCCTCTCCCACTATGACCTCACCCTCGGGGAGATCCACGAGTTCATGGACCTGGGGGGCGAGGTCGTGGAGATCCTCCTCGACGGCCTCATGGAAAAAGGGATCGTGGAGAAGAAAGGCTCCCAGTACAGGCTCAGGGGTGTCGGTGCAGCCGAATAATCAAGAGATCTCCACGCGAGCATCATGCATCATGGATCGCCTCGAGCATGGTATGATGTGATCAGGCCAGGAGAAGAACAGGGTCGGAGACTTTACACCCGGGATGGTGCCTGATCCTTCCCCCCCATTCCCCTCGCCGCCTGGATGAACCGGTAACCGCAGTACCAGAGGACGGGAACTCCTACGGGAATGGAGTAGCCCGAGGGACCCGAGAAGAGGGGCCCGTACTGGGCCATGGCCCAGACGAGGAAGAGTACCCCCGTGATGATGATGAGGGGTCCCGGGAACCTTGCATGGCCAGGATTTTCGAGGAGTTGCCAGGATACGACCAGTGCTGCCGCCGCGAAGAGCACCACCAGCCCGGCCAGCCAGATGTACGTGGCAAGGGCAGTCTTCCCCAGGATTCCCCCGACCTCCCCCGATGAGATATACTGGAGCTCCCGAACAACCGTGATGATGCTCATCAGGAGATTGCCCGCCGTACCATTCCCCACTCCGGATATTGACTGGGAGGCCAGCTGGTACCGGAAGAGAGGGAAACGGATCCCGACCGCCATGTAATCACCGATGACATAGATGCTCTGGGGCAGGATGAACAGGAGAACCATGATGATATAGGATATACGGGGCCGTTCGAACATAGACACAGGAAAGTGGGGAGCGCCCCCTCATCATGGTATCTTTATCTCCCCCTGTATCGATGCGTTGCTGTATGCCGGCGTACCCGTCCTACCTTGCCCTGGCCGGCACCGGCGAGCTTGGGGACCGGATCTCCAGGGCCTGCGAACTCCTCTCGTCCTGCACCGTCTGCCCCAGGCACTGCGGCGTGGACAGGACGCGGGGGGAGCTCGGGTACTGCAGGGGCGGATTTCTCCCGAAGGTCTCGAGCTCCGGCCCCCATTTCGGAGAAGAACCGCCGCTCGTCGGCAGGCACGGATCAGGGACCATCTTCTTCGCAGGGTGCAACATGGCATGCGCATTCTGCCAGAACTACGGGATCAGCCAGTGCCACCACGGCGAGGAGGTCTCCTGCGACCACCTGGCCCGCCAGATGCTCGCCCTCCAGGAGAGGGGCTGCCATAACATCAACCTTGTCTCCCCGAGCCACTTTGTTCCCCAGATCCTCACAGCTGTCGGAATTGCGGCATCACGTGGGCTCACCATCCCTCTCGTGTACAACAGCGGTGGCTACGATCTTCCCGAGACCATCAGGCTCCTGGACGGAGTCTTCGATATCTACATGCCAGACGCAAAGTACGGGAACGACGAGATCGCCCTTGCCCTCTCAGATGCCCCGGACTACACGAGATTCAACAGGGAATCACTCCGGGAGATGCACAGGCAGGTCGGGGATCTCATCATTGAGGGAGGGATCGCGAGAAGAGGGCTCATCATCAGGCATCTCGTCCTCCCTGAGAACCTCGCCGGGACGGAGGCCGTGATGGAGTTCATCGCAGATGAGATCTCACCGGAATCATACGTGAATGTCATGGACCAGTATCGGCCGATGTGGAAAGTCCTTGAAGGAGGGCATCCCCTCTACCGGAAGCTCCGGCGAAGGATAACCGAGAAGGAATACGCCCACGCGGTAGACTGCACCCGGAGATCCGGGATCCACCGGGGGATACCCTCTGATAATGAGTAGGTCAAGAGCGCCTCGTCACTGATGAAATGCAGCGAGGAAGATTTATTGTCTTTCATTGAGTATTCCCAGAACCGGACCGCAGCAAGGGCAGGGGCCAATGACCCGGGTTCATGAAAGAACTCTTATATCTCCAGCCGGAACGGTATGTGCTGAGGCAGAGGCATGCCGGATGATCCAACGATCCCGTTTGATGAGTTACAAAAGATCCTAGATGACACTGTCACCAAGTACCGATCCCTTTCAGCCCTTGGTTTGGATGCGCAGAACGCCGGCATGGTGGAGTACCTCTCCAGCCACCCGGCATTTGACGCCTGCGGCACGGAGCGGGGAGTGGCATGGGCAAATGTCAGAAACGGCGGGCTCGTCATCTTCGATGCCACAGGGAACGACAAGGGCCCTTCTGTCCCCGCAACTGTCCCGCCATCCACCCCGGCACCGGGCGACCCGGAGGATAGCGCGCAGAAGATCCGTGCAAAGGTGACGGAGATCACCGCGCTGACAGGGACACTCATGGCGGGTATGGGCACGCTGCCGGACAACGAATGGCAGGAGAAGTACGCAGGCGCGGTCGCATCCCTCCGCTCGCTCACGGGTGAGATCCCCGGCAGGGATCAGGAGAAGGAGGAGCGGGACAGGAAGCTTACAGCGCTCCTTGAAACGACAGCCACAGGCCCCGAGGGCCGGCAGCAGCAGGCCTCCGCGTTCTTTGCCGCGTTCTCCGGCACCATGCAGTCACTTGCCGGGAGCATGGCGCCACCACCAACAACTCCGCAGGGAACCCAGCAGGGAACGCCGTCGCGGCCGGCCACAAAATTCTACGGCCTCCCGTACTCGAAGGTCGCCCGGCTGTACACCCCGTTCGCCTCGGTCGGCTGGTTCGGGAACGCCTACAATTACCTTAAAAAATACGACTACGACGTGGAGATCGTGGAGAACGCGGGCGTTTCCGAGTTCATGAAAGTCCCCGAATGCGGCGTATTTGCAGTCGCCGGCCATTCCAGTAACTTCTCGGTACGGATGAAACACGACCCCGATAATCCGAAAAAGCCCGGCGAGCTCGTCCAGGTCTTCTCCGTGTACACCGCCTCGCCCGTCAACTACGCCACGTGGAAGGAGTACCTCGCCCTCTGGCACAAGGGGTACCTTGCCATCTACCACCCCGAATGGGAGGACCTCTGGTGCAACTGGGCGGTCACCGACCTCTTTGTACTGGAGTACTGGAAGTTTGCACACAACGGGTTTGTGTACCTGGACACCTGCCACCCCCTGCGGGAGGTGAGCGAGCAGTTCCGGGCTGCGCTCCACGCGAAGGGCGCCTCCGTTGTCGCCGGCTGGACGTGGCGGGGGATCGACAACATTTCCGGGGAGACCTCCGCGTACCTCTTTGACCGGCTCGTCGGCGCAAACGAGTTTGAAGGACAGTTCCCGGTCCCCGTCCAGAAGGAGAAGGACGCGACCGGCATGAAGCAGCGGCCGTTCGATTGGCCGGCGGTCCAAAAGGACATGACAAAGAAGGGGCTCGGGCGGGCGTACGATGAAAAATACGGGGTGCAGACAGAGCTGGAGTTCGACGTGCTCGGGGAAGGGGACTTCGGACTCCTTCGCCCGAGTATAAAATATGTCGAGACGGACGAGGAAAAATCCACGCTCACGCTCCACGGCCTCTTCGGGAAACGGCAGAACAGGGGCGAGAATGTGAAGGTGGACGGGATTGAGCTTACAATTAAAGAGTGGGGCGGGGACGGCGACAAGATCATCTGCGAAGGCCTCCCGAAGGAGGGGAAAGGGTCCGAAGGGCCGGTCATTGTCGAGATCAACGGGATCAAGAGCAACAGCGTGCCCCTGACCGGCTGGCACGGGGACTTTTCGTACACCATCGAGAAGACGGGCGGGGCGAAAGGCGAGACGGTTGCAACGGTCACGTTCCCGGTCTTTATCCGGGGCGACGTGCACCGGGTCCGCGACCAGCCGGGCGTGAAACCACGCCCGCGCCCGACCGGCGTCCTGATGGTGCGGGACGATAAGGAGAAACTCACGTTTACCATTGGCGGCTCCTGCACGCACGGCAAGAGGACGTACCGCTGGTCCGGATCGGGCACGCTCCTCCCTGGCGACGACCCGGATGGTGCCTTCGCGGTCTGGGCAACGTACCAGGTGACAGGCGGTGCGTTCCCGCAGCTCTATGTCGACGTGGTAACCCCGCCGGAGAAGGGGAAGTACTCGATAGAGGAGGACGGGAAGGTGATCGTAAGCAACGCCCCATGGGCCGTCATCGTCGGCTACGATTACGATTCCCCGACAGAGATCGAGGTCCTGCGGTCGGAGGCGATCTGGGACCCGCAGTTCGACATTCCGGGAAAGACCCGCACGTGGATGCTGGACTTCTCAAACGACAACAACCCGAAGATCTTCAAAGCCACGCTGACATGGAAGGATATTGAGGCAAAGTTCCCGCCGGATGATGATACTGAGGCGTGACAGTCTTTTTTTATCTCAGGGATGAGGTGCTGGAGGACGGGCATCCCCTCTACCCGAAACTCAGGCGCCGTATCACCCGGGAGGAATACCGGCAGGCGGTGGAATGGGCGAATGATAAAGGATTGCACCGGGGGGTAGCGTTCGATTCCTGTTGAGGCGATGGTCACTTTCACCCCATCCCGGGTCCGCCTTGATATCCCCTCCCCTGCCATCCTCATCATGGCAAGTGACCCCTTCTTCCGGTGCCCTGGCTGCGGGTCACTCCTCACCTCCGAAACGGCTCTCCCCGGCCTCTGGGAGTGCGGGTACTGCTTCTGCCTGTTTCCCGTGGACCTGGAGAAGGATGGAATGGATATCATCGCGTGCTAGATCAGGGGTTTCATCTCTTCCGGACCCTCGCGAGTTTCTCCTGTATCTCGGGGAGGTCGAGGGCTTCGAGGAACTGCTCTTTGAAACCGGCTCCCCCGATACACTCCTGCAGGGACTGTTTCACTCCCTTGTCTTCCAGGGCCTGGACGAGGTGCCTCTTGAACTCGTCAAGGGCCCGGACCTCCGACATGGTCATGTCCCCCTCCATCCTCCCCCGTTTCTGGTCAAGGAGGGTCTGGAGATCGGCCTCGGAGACCTTCACGAGCCTGCCCTTCCTGAGAGTTCTGATCTCCCCGTTCCTGATCATGGTCCGCATGGTGGTGACGGAGACGCCAAGCCTTCCTGCAGCCTCTTTTGGCGAGAGCAATGTTTCGGGCATTGGGGGAGGATACACTCCGTACCTCTTAAGGATTCTGTCGGCAGCGTCAGGTTCAAATAGCCTGTGCAACGAAAGGGCAATATGGGAGGTGTCTGGAATGGCAACCGATCCGGTCTGTTATACCGAGGTGGATGAGGAGAGCGCGACCCAGAAAACGACTTACAAGGGGCAGACCTACTATTTCTGCACCGCGAGCTGCAGGAAGAAGTTCGAGGAGAAGCCGGAGAAGTACACGAAACTCGGCCCGGGCTTCAAGTTCGATCCCGGGATGACCTGCTGAAAAGACCCCGGGCTATTGTTTTTTCTATCTACTCGTGTCACCTGTTCCCGACAGGTTTGTTCAGGTCTACCGGAAGAGATCCTGCAGGGAGAATTTATAGGGCCCGAGCTTTCCCCCGAAATTGGATGCTCCGATGAAGAGGACCTTTCCTGTTCCGGTCGCCGCCTCGATCCCCCTCTTCATCGCACCTTTCACCGCAGCTTCATCGACACCGTTGATGACGATCTCGTAGATCGAGCGGACACCATCGGGCACGAGGGAATCTTTGATCCTCCCCTTGAGGGTCGGGCAGAGGGGGTGGTTGGTGCTGGCGGGCATCGGGAAACGGTAGTTCCTGCACCCCACTTTCGAGCCGCTCGCGACGACCCCGCCGGGGAAGCTGGTGATCACTCCTTTCATCCCTGCGATGGCATCCGCTGCGGCCTCCGCACCCGTTAACGCCGACGGCTGGTCCTCTCCCATGACCAGAAAGTTTCCCCCCGCGATCCCTGGTACGGCCCCGAACATCTCCTCTCCCACGTATTCCCCTTCCATGGTAGGGATCTTCCAGCACCTCCTGCCCCCGACGATGCACCGCTCCTCGTACGAGTCCCCGAAGTAGTGCATCCTGATGTGGAACCGGGACCTGGCCTCGGGAAACCCGTTAAACGCCGAGGCAGTGGGTGAAGGAAGGACGCACTGGCCGACCCTCGATGCAACATTCGCCTTCAGGTTCTTCTTCTCTGAACAGAGAAGAATGGAGACCCCCTCCCGCCCGTCCGGTGTCTCGCCGGTTGCGAGATATCCCTCGATCCCTGCCTCGCAGGGGCACCCGATCCTGGATGTCGCAAACCCGGTTGCCTCAACGGCAGCCCGGTATGCCCATTCCCTGCTTGCCCCGGTGATGACGACCCTCGCTATCCAGACAGGGAAGGCCTCTGCATAGGTATCCAGGATTCCGGCACCATTGAGATCCACTATCAGCACTTCCCGTCGGAGTGGACGATCCCTTCCTCGGTGATGATCAGGTTCATGTGGATATCGTTCTCATCGCACGGGATCTTCTCTGCCTCCTGGCAGGAGAACGCGATCCCGATCCTCCGTATGCGGGGATTCCGTGCGAGGAACCGGTCATAGTAGCCGGCGCCATACCCGAGCCTGCCTCCACTCCTGTCGTACCCGAGCATCGGGAGGATGATGGTATCGACATCCTCGGCCCTGGCCGGGATCTCGCTCCCAATGGGTTCGGGGACCCCGAAGGTGGAGAACACCAGAACCGAGGGATCTTCCAGGTAAGAGAGCCTGAGGCTCACGTCCTCCCTGACGATGATCGGGACGATGACCCTGTTCCCGGACGCGAGAAGATCTCCGATGAGGGATCGCGTGTTCACCTCGAGATCCTTGGAGGAGTATACCATCACGGTCTCGCCATCCCGTATCAGATCGCGAACGCTCCTGCATATTCTCCGGCTCTTCTCAAGCCTCTCGGCGGATGTCATCGCCTCCCGCCTCTCCCTCATGGCCTGGCGGACCCTGTTCTTCTGATCCCTCATTGGCAAAGGGTGGATCATGAGGGTATTTATGGTTTGATATAGGGGATGAAGGCCCGGTCACCAGCAGCTCCATGGATGTCCTGCAGGGGTTTCAAACAAGCTTTTTAATTGTTGGTGGGTAACCATCCAGAGAGGAGTGTCAGGCCTTCCCGGGTGGTTCTTCTGCCGGATTCCAGCTTCTACGCGATCTCAGAGAGAGGGGGGCGGGAGGTAAATGAGGACTCGATCCTTGCCCGATCCATCGGAGACCATCTCATCTTTGGTGTCGCTGATGGCCTCGGGGGGCATGCCAGGGGCGAGGTGGCAAGCGGGATCGCGATCGCGGAGCTGGACCGGATCGATGCCCCCGCTCTCTCTTCCTGCAATCCGGAGACCCTTCTCAGGGAGATCTTTGGAAAGGCGAACGCGGAGATCGTCCGCTATAACCGGGAGCATGGTGTCAACTCCGGGACCACCCTCACCGCCTGCATCGTCTCCCGGGACGGGCGGTGCACCATCGGGAATATCGGCGACAGCAGGGCTTATGTCATCGATCAGGAGACCTGCTGGCATACGAGAGACCACAGTTACCTCCAGCAGCTCATCGATTCCGGGTCCCTCTCAGAACGTGATGCGATCCGCCACCCCCAGGCCAATATCATCACCAGGGCGCTCGGCCTGGAGAGAGGGGGCATCCCGGATCTCTGTGAAGCGGATGGGGGAGGGAAGGTGCTCGCCCTGACATCCGACGGGATTCATGACTTCATTGAGCCAGACCGCTTCAGGGAGCTGGCGATGACCCCGGGGACCCGGGAGGCCGCCCTCGCCCTCATCGACGCAGCCGTCTTCGGGGGGAGCACCGACAACCTGTCAGTGATCATCTGCCGTATATAAGGCCTTCCAGCAGAGGGGCGTTCCTCCCGGCCCCGCGTCTTTCCTCTCTCTCGATTTCTCTGATGCTTCCTCGTGATCCAGTCTGGAATGATCCAGGCTGCTTCTACCCGAGGGATTCGAGAGCTCCCTTCACCGCCCGGCGCACGAACTCATTCTCATCTGCAAGCGCAGCAGAAAGGGGTCCGATGGCGCGCCTGTCCCCCAGCTTCCCGAGGCCCTTTGCCGCCATGTAGCGGACATGGTCCCGCCCGTCCTCCAGAGCATGGATAAGGGCAGTGATCGAACGCTCATCCCTGATGGACCCCAGGACCTCGGCTGCACGGTAGCGCACCATCCAGTTCCCATCCGCAAGGGCTTCGGTGAGGGCGCCGATGGCCAATGGGCCCTTGGAGGCGAGCGAGGTTGCTACTGCCCCCCGGACATCCTTTATTGGATCATGAAGAGCCCGTGCAAGGGCCACAATCGCAGAATAATCATGGATCTCACCCAGAGCGATGGCTGCATCCTTCCTTGATACGGGATCCGGATGGGCGAGCAGGGTCTCTATGATGGACTGTCCCCCCGTCGCCGGCGATCCCTGATCCCCCTCCCTATCCCCGTGCATTGTACCCCTGGGAGCTCATTTCGTGAGGCCGGCCCGGATGAGGAAGAGCCCGAAGCCCGCAAAGATCGCCACCGCGGGGAAGGACGGAACCGGGATGACGGGAATAAAGAGACCGATGAAACCGGAGAGGGTGGTGAGGATGCCCAGCCCGATGATGGGTAAGCCGGACCGGATGGCATACATCTGTGTTCCGGAGCACCATTCAGCACCATTCAGGTTCGCTCATGCATGCACACCGCCATATATCGAAAACGCCTCAGGAAACGCCTTGTTTTCCGTGAGTGTCCCCTCCCCCTTACCCGCCGACTTCAAACCCGTCGAGAACGCCCCAGAAGAACTCGGCCCTGTGCCTCTTTAACCATTCATAGGTATTCATGAACTTCAGGTCCTTCTTCTTCTCGTACTCGAACTTGCAGTGGGTGAGTGCGATCAGGAACCCCTTCTCCTTCTCCTTCTTCGCAATATCGAGGAACCCCCCGGTTCGCAGGGTCTCGAGCACATCAAATACATCCCGGGGAACCTTGATCTTCGCGTTCATAGGGGTCGGTTGGTCCTGAGCTAGGAGTACATTCGGGACGGGTATATATTAGAATTGTTTCTTCCTCACGGGCCGGAGGAGGGATCACCGGCCGTCCTCGAACCCATAGGAGACGCCGAAGAAGAACTCCTGCTTGTGTTTCTTCAGCCATTCCAGGAGATCCTGGTAACGCCTGTCTCCCGTTCGGTCGGACTCATGGAGGAGGTGGCTCTGGAGCATCACGAAGCCCCGTTCATGGTTCTCCCGCGTCATCTCCATGAACTCGGCGAGCCGGGCATCCCCGAGGAGCTCATAGACCCGGTGGGGCACCCTGATCTTTGGATTCCGTTCCCCGTGAACCATACCAAGAATACTCGGCCGGGCACTATATAAAAACTCAGGCCCCCCTCACCGGGCTCTCCCGGATCCACCCGAGATCGCTCCGGTAGAGCTGCCTCAGGTCTTTGAGGCCGAGGGTGAGCATGGCAACCCTCGAGACACCGAGGCCCCAGGCGAGGACGGGGTGCTCTATCCCCCAGGGCCGGGTGACCTCCTCGCGGAAGATCCCGGCCCCGCCGAGTTCGACCCACCCGAGCCCCTCGACAAATACCTCGGGTTCCACGGAGGGCTCGGTGTACGGGAAGTACCCGGGCCGGAACCGGACGCCGGAGAAGCCCATCCGGTGATAGAACTCGGTCAGGTACCCGAGGAGGTTGGTGAAGTTGACCCCCTCGTCCATGACGATCCCCTCGAGCTGCTCGAACTCAGGGAGGTGGGTGGGATCGATAGCCTCGCGCCGGTACACCCTCCCGATGCAGAAGGCCTTCACCGGTGGCTCGCGGTGGGCGGCAAGATGCTGGATGGAGAGGAGGGTGGTATGGGTCCTGAGCACGCACTGCTCTGCCTTCGCCTCGGACCAGGCACCACCCCAGCCTGTCGAGCCCGTCCCGCCCCCGTTCTCGTGGACGGCCTTCACCCGCTCGTACTGGGGAGGCAGGTCCTCCCTTTCGTCCAGATAGAACGTGTCCTGCATCTCCCGGGCAGGGTGGTCCTGGGGCTGGAAGAGGGCGTCGAAGTTCCAGAAGGCCGACTGCACAATCCCTCCGTAGAGTTCGGTGAACCCCATGGAGAGGAGGATCTCTCGCATCTCGCCCATGAGGCGCTGGTAGGGGTGGAGCTTCCCGGGGATTACCGGTTTCGGGTGGGTCTCCAGGCTATATCGCCGGAGTTTGAGGTTCTTCCAGCTCCCGGACGTGATCTGCTCCCGGGTGAGTGTCCCCACCTCATTGCCGGCCAAAAGACCGGCCGCAAGAACCTCCCCGCCGGCCGGGGTGAGGAAGACCTCGAAGGTCACCTCCTCATGCTCCGTGAAGAGCCCCCGATCGATCAGGGTCCGTACCCCTTCGCCCCCTGGAGCGGGCGAGCGGAGGGCGATCTCATCCGCGCCGGGAGGCGGGTCGCCTGCCTTTGTCACGATCCCGTCGCGTATGGTGACCCAGCCCTTCTTCCTCATCCAACCGATGCCGAGCTTCGCGTGTGGGTGTCTCTGCAGGTCCTTCACTGGAATGCTCCCCGTGAAGCTCCCGAGGAGCTGCCGCTCGGGGAGCCCTTCCTCCCGGTACCCCTTCCCCTCTTCCGTGAGGGTGAAGCTCTTTTTCACATCCTTCCGGATCTCCGCGAGGCCACGCTCGCTCACGAGCCGGGCGTACTGGAGGACCGCCTCCTCCGAGGTTCCCAGGTCCTTTGCAAGGCCGGGGATGCCTGATCTCTTCCTCTTCCCGAGGGCAGAGAGAAGCCTCCTCTCGTTCGCTGTCAGGTCCACCCTTCATCCACCTCCGGTTTGAGCTGTATCCATCCTCTCCCGGAAATCCGAGAAGAATGACCATACCCTCTCCAGGGTTGCCTTCTTGCACGGCCCGCAGAGAAGGCATCCTTCCTGGCAGGCCTTCCGGATCTCTTCGAGTTCCTGATCGTCCTCCACCAGGTGGAAGAGGTTGAGGAGGAAGACCGAGCACCTATCGGGCTCCCCCCCGAGGCGCTTCTGCTCCTCCCCGGTCATCCTTCCGCCGGTGAGGGCGTTTCTCACCTTCTTTGCGATGCTCTCGTCAGGCTCCCCGAAGGAGAAGAGGCTCTCGGGGACTGACGAGGACATCTTCCCGCCCTGGAGCCCGGGCATGAAGATGTGGTAGGTCGAGGAAGGGGTGTAGAAAGCGTAGCCCCCGTGCTCACGCTCGATCTCCCTCACCCGTTCCTTCACCTCATGGAGAGGCCGGCCCCGGATATCCACGTGTCCCTCGAACTTCCTTGACCCGGGGAACGCCGCGTGGACGGCTGAAACCGCCTCCTGGGGGGCGTTCTTCGACCTGACCGAGACATATCCCTCCCGTTCCTCGACGGTGAACATCCGGAGCTTGTGAGCGATTCCACGGGTGAGACGGAGATGAGGGTCCTGGTCGATGCCGACGGGAACCACGGTGGGGGCGGGGCCCTTGTCAACCTGCGGGTAGAGGATATCCGCGACCTGGGTGATGACGCTCTCGGCATGAGAGAGGGAGGTGTCGGGTCCGAAGCCGTAGATTGCCGAGAGCTCCGAGAAGTTCACCTTGGTGGAGGCCTCGAAGGCGAGGCCATGAAGGGCATGGTTCTCGCTCTGGTAGTAGGTGGTCCCCTCGTAGCCGAGGGCGTACAGGCACCTGAGGTACTCCTCTCCGTATGTCCTGCACTGCTCCCAGGAGATGCCCCGGACGGCATGGGCCTCGCGGTCTGCGATGGCGATGTAGCCCGTTCCCCCGTGGCGGACGTGCCAGACGACCTCCTTCATTACCATGAGGTGCCCGAGGTGGGGATGGCCCGACGGCATGAAGCCGGTCATCACGTAGTAGGGGGTGCGATCGCGGATCGCCCGCGCAACAACCTGGTAATCGCGGTGGCCGACGACGATTCCCCGCCGGATGAACGGGGGAACTTCAGGAAGCTCGGGAAGAACCGTGGAGATGGGATCGATGCCGAACTCCGAGAAGATAGACTGGTAATCCTGGGCCTGGTTGTTCCCCCAGGGGTTGATTGTCCCCCGAGACTCCTCGCCTCTCACAGTTTCATCCTCCCGAACTCGATGTAACGGATGCCTGAGGGATGTACGCAGGCAAACAACATCTTCTTTTTCACGGAATGGGCCAGGCGGACGGAGCGGGATATAACAGAGACGGAGAGGGTCTGGCCCGGCGGGACCGCATGGACGAGGAGATCGGAGTGGGTCTTGTCCCGGGCGTAGACCCTGAAGTGATGGCCAAACTTGTAGCCGGTCCGCGGGATGTAGCCATGATCTCTCAGGTCTGCATACACGGAAGCCTTCTCTGCGAGTTCAGAGTCCGACGGGAGGGCACTCTCGAGATATTCTTCCGGAGACAGGGGCCCGGCACCCCCGGAGAGGGAGAGGCCCCCGCGGTGCATCAGGTAGAGGGTCTCAACGGGCGAGAGGATGAGCCTCTCCTCATCGAGGGGGGTCCCGAACCAGGATTCGCGGACTTCTGCCGGGATTGCGTCCTTGAGGATGACCGTGCTTCCGAGGAGATGGCCATCGATGACCGGGTATGCTGATGGGGTCGAGATCGCTGCCAGATCGGTCATCTTCACCCCGTAGTAGGTGAGCTCCCCTTCATCGTCCACCACCGCGAGCACGTGATCCTTGCGCATATGGTCCGAGGTCTCCACCTCGGTCCGGATCACCTCGAAGTCCACGAGATCCCGTTCCGAGAGGACCCTGACGAGGAGCCGGGAGCGGCCGGTGCCCGGCCGTTCACCTCTCCGGAAGAGCCGGTAGTGCCCGAGGCCCGGCTGCACTGCGTACCCCCGCTCCCGGATATCCCGGTATACAAGGTAGCTCCTGAAGAGGCCTGGCCGATCCGCCAACGCCGAGAGGAGGCGATCGAAGGAATGGCCCTCCACCTCAAGCTTCTGCCTGTGGACCAGGTACAGGGCCTCCTCGGGCGCCAGCCGGAGGCCCCCCCTCTCCATCCTGCCGAAGCCGCCCTGCTCATGGAGCGCCAACCCATCGGGCCCCAGGATGACCGATGATCCCTCAAGCCTCCCCTTCACGGAGATATATTGGAGGCGGGCTCTCTTTATACCAGTGGATCTGATCGATCTCTCTCCCGAATCTGAAGTCGGTTACGATTTCATGTGTATCCCTTATTTTCTCCTCTTCAGACGCTTGAACAGCGCATATTCGTATACACCCGACCAGAAGAAGCCGAAACTGAATGCAAACATCAGCTCTTCCAGCGGGATTCCCAGGATCCCGAGGCCGGAGAGTGCCTTCAGGTCCCATACCCGCTCCACGTATCCCGGGGCAGAGATGACGAGGGTGAGGAAATAGACAGAATACAGGCCCAGGAAGATGACGGCGCTCAGGAACATCTTTCTCCTGAGATCCCACCGGACTGCGAGAACCAGGCAGCCACCTGAGAGAAGGGCAAGAATGGCGGAGTAGATCGGGTTGATCCTGAGGAGGAGGGTGCTGGCAACAAAGAGGAGGGGAGTGAATACAAGGGCAAGTGGATGATACAGGTGGGCGCGTGACGTCCACGGGATCGATTCATGCCTGACAGGGATGACGAGTTCGTAGAGGACGACGGCAAGACCCCCGATAGCGAAGGAGAAGATGAAACTCTCGATGTCAAATCCTGTGGCCTGGGCGAGGCCGAAGAGCGACGGCGGGTTCCAGTACGCCGGGACAAAGAGCGGTTCGGTAAGGGCGAGGAGCGAGGTCCAGGCACTCACCAGAAGCATCTCGTGCCGGCTCTCGGGGCTCTTCAGGGCAGCGTAGACCAGACCCCAGATGCAGAGGAGGAGAAGGCTCCACGAGAACCAGACCAGGTCCATAGGATACGGTCTCCCTTCGTGTCACTCCGATCCTGCCAGTTCCCTGACAGTTCTTACAGTCCCCACGTCATCCCTCCGCTCATCCACCGGTGTCTCGCAGATGAGGGGGAGGCGAGAGAAGACCGGGTTACGGAGGAGATGCCTGAACCCTTCCTCGCCGATGGAGCCCATCCCGATGTGCTCGTGCCTGTCCCAGTGGCTCCCGAACTCCCCCTTTGCGTCGTTCAGGTGGATCACCTTCATGCGGGAGAGGCCGATGATCTCGTCGAAGTGATCCAGGGTCGCCCCGATCCCTTCAGGTGTCCTGAGCTCATATCCTGCGACGAACGTGTGGCACGTATCGAAGCAGACACCCAGCCGTTCACGTTCGCCGGCTCCGTCCAGGATATGCCGGATATCCTCAAAGGTCCCGCCCACGCTGTTCTTCTCGCCTGCGGTCGTCTCGAGGAGGAGCATGACATCGTTCTTCACCGAAGAGAAGGCCTCGGTGATCGCCCCTATCACCCCGGAAAGACCTGCCTCTTTCCCCTCGTCCTTGTGGTGCCCGAGGTGGGTCACCAGGTACGGGATACCGAGCTGGCCGGACCGGGCAAGCTCGGCCTTCAGGGTGTCCACCGACCGGGAGTAATGTTCGCCTTCTGGCGATGCCAGGTTCGGGAGGTAGGGCATATGATCCACAGGGACGGCGATGCCGCTCGCCTTCATCTTCGCCCTGAACGCCTTGACCTGCTCTTCTGTCAGGTCCTTGAAGCTCCACCCCCGGGGGCTCCGTGAGAAGATCTGGAAGGTGTCGCAGCCGATCTCCTTCGCCCGGTCCACCGCGAGGTCGATGGACTTTGCGATGGAGACGTGCACGCCGACGGTGACCATGATAATGTGTCCTCCTTACGCTTCAGGCATGTTCGGGGATTTAAAGAATTGCATGGGGAGACAGGACTTTCCAGACCAGGGAATGTTAGTCGGTCACCCACCCGATCTCTCTCGCAGGTCCACTACAAGCTCAACGGACCCCGCGATGGACACTTTTACTTCAACGATGACCACAACGGGGTTATCTCCATTTCGTACTGCGAATTCAATATCTCAGGTAATACCACCAAGGCCTTTCCGCGACTTCAAGAATTCTTGCTGCCTGATCCAAGCGGGAGTACTGGCTCCTTCTCTTAGCTTCTGCCATCTGAAAATAGGCAAGTCCCGCGGCATCCTGCCCCTGTTTAAAGTTGTTCGCTGCAAGGATCATATAATCAGCGGACACGTTTTCATCGTCCAGTGCCCCCAGCAATTCATCTTCATATGGATACAATCTTATCGATATCCCGTATCCGGAGATCTCTCCGCGATAATGAATGGTAAGAGCCTTCTCCCTTTGTGCAGCGAGGTTCATGCCGTCGTAATTCTCGTCCAGATATGCGGCCGCAATATCCTTCGAGATCTGTATGGTGGCATTCTGATACTCCCTTGCTGACTTAAGGAACTCCTGGTCGGTTTCCGAAAAATTGGGTCCGGCGATGATGATTAAGAAGAGAAGCCCGATGATGATGACCATCAAAGCGATAAGGATTGTTTTACTCGGATAATTTCTCATGGATCATCAGAATGGATCTCAATCCATTGATATATCAATGTTCTATCAGAGCCACGATGCTTTCATCAACAACAGAATCATCGCGATGCATAGCTCAATTTCCTGACCGGACACAATCAGTCAGGATGCACATTTGAACACTCCGTTGAATGAAATACATCACCTGAATATCATCGTAAACTGAAGAGTTATCTTTGCGGAGGAGAGCACTTTTTGATATCCTTCAGGAGGCCCGCGCGAAGAAAGGTTTCATCCCCGCGTCATGACCTTGTCTCAGGAACGTGATTTCGTGATCGGAGAAAATGAAAATTTATCCATTGTCCTGGATCTTCAGAGAATCTTCGAGGTTCTGAATTTCTCTGGTCTCGTCTTCAGAAAATCGCGATGCAATCCTTCACATGAGGGTGTCACGGATACTCGATCCGTCCCGTGACTCCCCTCTGGATAATGGCCATGATCCCCGGCTTTCGGCCTTTCTTTGATCTTGATGAAAACGGATCCATCTCTATCATCGGGGACTCGAACATCTCCCTGTTGAGCCGGTCTGTAATCTCATCGAAGATTCTCTTATATGCCTTACAGTGGGGATCAACTCCCTCGATCCTTCCTCCTGTGGGGGCAATTGCGTTGTAGGGGCAGCCACCGCGGCAATACCTGATGTGTGCACATTCACCGCATGCCCTGTCGACGTATTCCCTGAACTGCTCCATCAGCTGGCCGGCTGGTGACCGTTTCAGATCCTCCATGCTGGGATGGTCATAGACGCTTCCCATGACGAACTCCGGCATCCCGACGAAGCGGTAGCAGGGATAGATGCTCCCGTCCGGGCCCACCGCGAAGGTGCTCCCCATGCAGTCAACGAAGGTGCAGACGCTTCCCCGACGGGTGAAGACGCACCGGACCAAGTCGTTGATATTCATGACCTCGATCTCATCCAGGTGTTCGAGATACCTGTCAAGGAGATAGACCAGGAGGTCCCCGTACTCCTCGGGGTCGAGGGCCCATTTTTTTGGGTCCTCTGAACGGAGAGAAGGCAGTGCAGGATGCAACTTGAGCGTGAGGCCGTTCTCCAGGAAGAAGTTGAAGATCTCTTCCCTGGATTTGACCGAGAAGGAGGTGAAAGTGCAGATGAACCGGACCGAGAGGCCGTGTTCCTTTGCGATCTCGTAGCCCGCCATCGTCCTGTCGAAGTATCCCTCAGATCTCTGCAGGTCGTTCAGCTCCTGTGGCCCGTCGATGGAAGAACCGATGGGGACATGGTACTCCGCCAGGATCTCAGCGAGCTCCGGTGTCAGCCTCCAGAGATTGGTCTGGAGGGCGAATTCCGGCTTTAAATGGCTCAACCCTTCTGAGAGGAGGGGGAGGGCCTGCCTGTAAAATTCGGCACCGGCGAGGAGTGGTTCACCGCCGTGGAAGGTGAAGGTCACCCGGTCGGACCGGAGATCCTTCAGCCACGCAACAATCTCCCTGACCGTATCGATCGTCATGACAGGGGAACCCTCCTCTGAACTCCAGCAGTACCTGCAGTGGGATGGGCAACCCAGCGTGGGGATGATCATCACATGGAAGGCGTTCTTCATTGCACACCTCTGTAACCCTTTTTCGAGTATTATAGTTTCTCCGGCCGCTCTTGCCGTGACGGTCTCCCGCGCCTAACGAGGAAGAACCCGCCAGGTACCCATATAATTAATTCGATGCAGACCCTCCTCTTTTTATCAGGTGTCTCCATGGAATTTGAGAAGCTCTTCAATGACTCGATCGAGTATACCCGGGAAACACTCGTCGGGCATTGGGTGCGATGGCTGATCTTCATCGTCCTTTCCCTGCCCTTCGCCCTGGTGCGGTTTGTCATCGATCCCCAGAAGATCATGACCGGTTCAAAGATCCACTGGGAGATGATTCCCTGGGGATATCTTGCGATCCTCGTGATTGCCGGAGTCCTGACATCGTTTTTCATATCAGGATATATGGTCCGGATTTACCGGGGGATGAGACCGGCTCCCGACTTCACGGGATGGTCATCCCTCTTTATCGACGGGATCAAGCTGGATATCGTGATGCTGGCCTGGTTCCTGCCGGCAATCATCCTTATGCTCCTGCTGCTCCTCGTTGCACTCGGAGGGATGCTCTGGCCCGGGCTCTTTGTGAACTTCGGAGGTACTATCCCCAACATCATTATTGGTCTCGTCCTCCTTGTCATTGTACTGGCCCTCCTCATCATCGCGGCCCTCTATGTGACCATGGGCGCCATCAGGTTCGCCCGCACCGGGAACATGGTCGAGGGGTGGAATTATTCTGCCATCTCGGCGATCATCCGGAGGATCGGGTGGGGGAACTACGTCATCGCGCTGGTCCTCTTCTTTTTCGCATCCATATTCTTCAATCTTGTCGTCTCGATTCCGGCCCTCATCCCGTACGTCGGCTGGATTGTGCCTGTCTGCCTCTCCCCTCTTCTGACCGTGTTTGCCGCCCGGTACTTCACCCTCATTTACGAGACCGGAGAGATCCAGCCCCCCGTACCGTCACTTCCTTAAAGATAAATCTTATTTTCTCACAGAGTTCTCTCTCAACCGGAACCATTTCGGTGCGGGTAGGGTGGGTGATCCGGGTGTGGAAGAACCTCGTACGGCATTTGCAGGCGGGGTTTTCTGGTGATGCCCGCAGTCCTGATTCCTCGCTGGCAGGTGCCCGCCCCATCAGGTTCGTGACTCGGGATCTCCCCTATCGCCAGATCACAGACATCGGAGAGTACCGGTTTGATGATATCAGGCCAGGGGATATTGTCATAGATATCGGGGCCAATGTAGGAGCGTTCTGCATCCGTGCTGCAGGGTATTCGGACCATGTCACAGCGGTTGAACCCGTGGCAACCGATATTCTGGAGGAGAATATCCGGTTGAACAATGTAAGGGTGAGAGTCATCGGGGGAGCCCTCGGGGATGGAAGGCCCGCTGAGATCTCCTGGGATGCTGTCAGGGTGTCTGTGCCCACGTACACCCTTCACCAGATCATCGGGATGTCCGGAGGCTGCGACTTCCTGAAATGCGACTGCGAGGGAGGCGAATGGCTGATCAGGCCGGAGGATCTGGCAGGCATCCGGAGGATCGAGATGGAGATCCACATCCCTCCCATCGGCGGGCCGCCCAATCAGGCGCTCCTCGAGTACCTCGGCCGGCACTATGATTTCGAGATCGAGCGAATCCCGGGCCATGAGGTGATGGGGGTCATGGGGATCCTGCATGCAACCCGCCATGATGAGTAACCCGGATTGCTTCACCTTTTTATTTTTCATCCTGCGCCATTATCCCCGTCACCATCAGCCTCTCCAGCGCCCTCGCGCACCTGAAGCAGAACCCCGGCCCTTTCCGGTCGGTATCCCCGATCCAGTTGGAGAAGTACATCACGCAGCCCGGGTATTCGCAATGGGCGAGCCCGATGGCATGTCCCAGCTCGTGGACGGCCTCGGTGAGAATCCGCCTCCGGAAGACCCCTGGATTCGGGTCCTGACCAAAGAACTCCGGCCGGAGCCGGTAGCTGGAGATCAGGGCCCTCCCCCGGTTCGCTATGCCGAAGATAAAGTTCATCCCCGGAGAGAAGAGGTCCGCTTCTGTGATCCCGAGCAGCAGGGTTCCGGCCAAGGGAACGATGGAGGAGAATCCATCGAGGAGTCCGTCGGCAAGGTACTGGCCGCGGTCTTTCACAAAGCGCTCTGGGCAAAGTGGCATGAGGGGGTACACCTCAACCTCTGCGGTGAAGATCCCCGGGAGGTCCTCCTCGAGCATGGACAAAAGGGCCTGGTCCACCTCGCCGACCGGGATCAGGGCAATCTGCAGTCCGGGGTTCACGGTTTCATCTCTTTGAGCCGGTCGGGTTCACCGCGCCAGAGCACCAAGAACGCCCTTCCCCATCTCTTTTGTCCCCGCATTCCCCCCCAGGTCACGGGTTTTCAGCCCTGATGCCAGCACCTGATCCACTGCGCCCTCGATCCTCACCGCATTCTCCCTGTCACCAAGGTGCTCGAGGAGCATGGCGCCGCTTCGGATCGCCGCGATGGGGTTTGCGGTATTCTTCCCCGCATGCTTCGGGGCGCTCCCGTGGACCGGCTCGAAGAGGGAATGCCGGTCACCGATGTTCCCCGAGGGGAGCATGCCGAGCCCCCCGACCAGGAACGCGGCAACATCTGAGAGGATGTCACCGAACATGTTCTCGGTCACGATGACATCGTATTCGAGGGGGTGCTGGAGGACGTCGAGACAGAGGGCATCGATGAACTTTTCCCGATAGGGAACACCGGCCTCCTTCGAGACGCTGATGCAGATATCCCGAAAGAGGGTATCGGCTTTGAGGACATTCGCCTTGTGGCCGATGGTCAGGTGCCTCCGTCCCTTCGCGAGGGTGCAGGCAAAGCGGGCGATCCGTTCGCTCCCCTTCCGGGTGATGACACGGAGTGTCGTGGCGCTGTCGGGCCCGACCTCCTCGATCCCGGAATAGAGGCCTTCGGTGTTCTCGCGGACGATCACGATATCGGCCGCATTCCCCTTCACCGGCCTCACGTTCGCATAGAGTTCGAGTTCCTTCCTCATCCGGACAATGACGCTCCTGTAGTTCGGGTCCGGAGGGGTGGTGACTGCGCCGAAGAGGATGGCGTCAGCCCCCTTCATGGCCCTGATATCGGCGGACGTGATGGCCTCTCCTGTCCTCTCCCACCGCCCGTAGCCCACCTCGACGGGGAAGAACTCGAGGTCCGGGCGGATGGCTGCGAGGATCTCCCGGGCCACAGGGATCACCTCCTGGCCGATACCGTCCCCTTCAACAACCGCGATTCTCGGCACGTTTTCTCCACCCATCAACCACGTTCTTCACCGTATCCGCAATGGTCCGGGGAGTCGCTCCCCAGTGGACCGCGCCACCGAACCTTCCCCGGAACTCCCTGACTCCCTCCCGTTCGCTCCGGCAGCACCTGGCGATGAAGGGCTCCTCCAGCACGGACTCGAGAGGGCAGATCTCCTTCACATGGATGCCCGCCCTCCCGCACTCGCGGAGGATCTGGGCACCAGTCATGCAACCTGCCACCGTATCGCCCTCCCTGACGGGATCCGAGTCCAGGGTCCGTATGAAACCGGCCGCCCTGCACGGGTAGACATCGGCGCCTATCTCCCGGATATCCCGCACACGGTGAACGAAGGTCACCGATAATTCTCCGAAGAGACCGTCCCTCTCCAGCTCGTGGATGGTCGCCGAGAGATGGGGCCTGGGGGGCAGGATATCATAGATATGAAGGATGAGAAGAGAGGAGGGATCGGGGTCGCAGATGAAGGTGGTGTGCTCGTCGAGCCCGCGGAATATGGTGCATCGATGCCCTGATGCCGAGGCGAGGTGAAGGAGGGCTGTCCTGTCATGGAGGTTCACCGGATCCGGATACTTCGTAACCTCATCGCCCGCTGCCAGGGTCCGCAGGGAGATAACCCTCCGCATCATACCTCTGTCATCCGGGTTCTGCTCGACCTCGAGCACTTCAGTTCCTTCAGGACTCTCCCGTATCATGTACCGAGAGAGAAAATACACCCGGTCTCCGCAGGGCTTTCCGGTTATGGCACCTACCTCCTTGCAGTGGGTGGGGAAGATCACCGATGGTTCCTCCAGTAGGCCACGAGGCCCCCTGCCTTGATGATCTCAAGCATCCTGGGAGAGAGAGGTCGTGCAGTGCACCGCTGCCCGTTCACGTCTGCCCACCCCTCTTCGAGGTTGAATCGTACCCAGGCCCCCTCCCTGCAGGATACCTGGCACTCAACGAGAGGCAGCCCGATGTTGATGGCGTTCCTGAAGAAGATCCGGGCAAAGCTCGGTGCGATGACGCCTGCCACCCCCGCGGCTTTCAGAGCGATGGCCGCCTGCTCGCGGGAGGATCCGCAGCCCATGTTCGCTCCCGCAATGACAACAGTGCCCCGGAGGCGCCCTGCAAGCGTAGGATCCAAGTCCTCGAAGACATGTGCTGCCCAGAGGTTTTTATCCTTGGTCCGGAGATAACGGCCGGCGATGATCCTATCGGTGTCCATGTCCCGGCCGACGCAGATGGCCCTTCCCTCACCGTACATCGGCGGCCTCCGGAACCGCGACCTCTCCGCGAAGCGCAGAGACGCCCGCGGTGGCAACCGAGGAGAGGAGGATCTCTCCCCCGACACCCATCCGGTTCGTGAAGTTGCGGTTCGCCGTGGAGAGGCAGACCTCCCCCTCCCCCAGGACTCCCATATGGGCGCCCAGGCATGGCCCGCAGCCGGGCACCCCAACGATACATCCGGCGGAGAGCAGGGCGTCCACAACCCCCGACCTTGTTGCCTCCTGGAGGGTCCGCCGCGATGCCGGGACCACGATGGTTCTTACCCGCACCTTCTTCCTGTGCAGGATCCGGGCGAGGCGTTCCAGGTCATCGAGCCTTCCGTTGGTGCATGTTCCTACAAAGACCTGGTCAAGGGGGGTACCTGCAAGATCTGCCACCTTCTGAACTTTATCCACGCGGTGATGGGAAGCGATGAGGGGCTGGAGATCCGACAGGTTCATGTCAAGCTCCCCCACGTACGTGCAGTCCTCCCGCTCCTGGAGGGCGGCCGAGAGGCCGTACCCGGCCAGGTAGCTGACGGTCTCGTTATCTGCGTAGAAGAGGCCCGCTTTTGCCCCTGCCTCCACCGCCATGTTGGAGCAGGTGAGCCTTCCCGATATGGGGATCCCTTCCACGCCATCCCCGATGAATTCGAGGGCGCGGTAGTTGGCGCCATCCATCCCGAGATCCCGGACACAGGCGAGGGCGAGGTCTTTTGCCTCGGAAGCTCCCGTGAAGTCCCCCGTGAGCCGGATCGCGATGGTCTCCGGGACCCGGAACCACGTCCCTCCCGAGGCCCAGATAGCGGCCATATCCGTTGCCCCGACTCCGGTCGCAAATGCCCCGAAGGCCCCGAGGGTGCAGGTATGGGAGTCGGCCCCCACCACCACCTCCCCGGGGAGCACAATCCCCTCGGCCATGAGCTGGTGGCAGATGCCCCCGCCCACATCGGAGAAGTGGAGGCCCCTGGCCATCGCAAAGGAACGGAGCTCGGCCTGGAGGGTAGCAGTTGTCCCCGTATTCGCAGGCGCGATATGGTCAAAAAAGATGTACGTCCCCCCCGGGTTCCTGACATCCTGGCACCCCATCTCGCACCAGGCCTCCCTGGCAAGGACACCAGTGCCATCGTGGGCAAAGGCCCGGTCAACCCGGACATCCACGTAGGTCCCTGCGGGGCCGCCCAGGATGCGCTCCGACAGGGTGGCCATCAGGGCGATCCCTTCTGTTCATTCTTGACGAGCTCGAGGAGGATCTCGTCGGTGATGGTGCACTTGTGCTCGCTGTAGACCTTCACCCTGTCCAGCACATGGCAGATCTGGGCGTCGGAGAGGCTGTAGCCGAGCCGTGCAACCTCGTGCTCCAGGGCGTGGCGCCCGGAGTGCTTCCCGAGGATGAACCTCCGCTCCCTGCCCACGAGCTCGGGGGGGACGAACTCGTAGGTGAGGGGATCCTCGAGGATCGCCGCGATGTGGATGCCGCTCTCGTGGGCAAAGGCATTCTCCCCGACAACCGCCTTGGTCTTTGAGACGGGGATCCGGGAGTAGGCTTCCACGAGCTGGGAGAGGCGCTTGATGAGGGTGAGGTCATAGCGCTCCACCCCCCCCTTCAGCCGGCAGGCGACAAGGACCTCCTCAAGGGCGGCGTTCCCCGCCCGCTCGCCTATGCCGTTCACCGTGGTATGGAGCTGGAAGGCTCCCGCCTCGGCAGCCGTGATGGTGTTTGCCGAGGCGCACCCGAGGTCGTTGTGGCAGTGGATGCAGAGGGGCTTTTCTGTCCACGTGACCATCTCCGATACGATTGCATGGACCTGGAGAGGGGTGAGGTAGCCGACGGTATCTGCAAAGGAGAGGAGGTCTGCCCCGTGTTCCGCGCCACGCGTAAAGACCTCCCTGAGAAAGCCGGGATCGGTCCGGGACGCATCCTCTGCAGCAAACCTCACCTGCAGGCCATGGTCACGGGCGAACTCGACCATGGAGAGCGCTCCGGCGAGGACCTGCTCTCTGGGTTTCCGGTATTTGGTACGGATGTGCAGGTCGGAGGTCGCGATGAAGATGGAGACCATGTCCACGCCGCAGTCGATGGCCGCCTCGACGTCTTCCTTCCGTGCACGGGCGAGGCAGCAGATCCGGGCAGAGAGACCGAGGTTCGAGATGGCGGTCACACACTCCTTCTCGTAGGGCGAGGTGATCGGGAACCCGGCCTCGATCACCTCGACCCCGACCTCGTCAAGTACCTGGGCGATGTTCATCTTCTCTTCACGGGTGAAAGAGACACCCGGGGTCTGCTCGCCATCCCGGAGCGTCACGTCACAGATCTCAACATGCCACGCGTTCATACGATTCCCCCTCAGGGCAAAATCCTTCTACGACCACGGTCCTCGGCTCTCTCCCCGTCCTGAGAAGAAGGGAGAGATCCGGATGATCGGCAGGGATGACCACAGGGCTTGCCCACGAAAGGTAGGGCACCGGATCATACCCCGGCTGGCCACCGGTCATCCCGAGCCGGCTGTTCTTTAACACGATACAGAGGAGCGGGAGATGCTTCTCGTAGACGTCCACGAGGGCATTTAAGCCCGAGTGGAGGAGGGCATAATCTCCGCAGAGGGCTATCCCCGTCGACCTCGCTGCCACGGCCACCGATGAACCGAGCCCGTAAGCTGCAACCCCCACCCGGAAGGGTGGGTTCATGGCAAGAACCGAGCAACCCATATCGCAGACCACCTGAAGTCCCCGCTGCCTGAGTACCTCCATTACCCCCTTGAACGGGCAGTGCGGGCAGAAGGTGCGGTAATGCCCACGGGTTGAGAACCGCTCCGGCTCCCCGGGATCAGGGGGAGGCTCGAGGGAGCGGTGCTCACGGAGGAAGGGGCGGCCGAGTTCAGCTATAGGCGAGAGGAGAGCCGGATGCCCGGGAGGCGGATAAACGGTCACCACCCTTCCTCTCCCTGTGCCGGGGGCGGCCCCCACCGATACTCCCCGTTCTGTTCCCATGAGATTCAGAAGATTCTCCTTCGACCAGCGGAAGAGATCCCGTGTCTTCCGGTCCGCGGCCATCGCCCGGCCCCGCATGGTCAGGTCCGGATCGGTGAGGGACCCGGTAAAATTCCGGCGCTCAACGCTCTCCGGTTCGCATTCTGTTTCGAGGAGCGGAGGGGTGACCCGGAGGATGGCTACCCGTGAGAACCGCTCCGACGCCCGGAATGCCTCTTCTACCGCCGCAGCGCACGTCGTCCTGCCCGGCTCAAGGACCGGTGCCTGGGCGAGCTCACCATAGTACCGGGAGTCCTGGACATTCTGTGAGCCCTGGGCCTCGAGGTCATCGCCCGCCACAACCACCACCCCGGCCCGGAGCCCCTGGGTGGTGGCATTCACCAGGGGATCGGCGCAGGCATTCAAGCCCACGTTCTTCAGCACCACGGCACTCCTCCGGCTTTCCAGGGACTCCCCGAGGGCATACTCGAGGGCCACCTTCTCATTCACGACGAGTTCGGCCGAAAGAAGCCTCGCAAGCTCTGTGACCGGGTAGCCCGGGACGGTGTAGATTCGATCGGCCGAATTGAGGATCGCCCCGGCTATGACCTCCTCACCCTTCATGTATCCCTCCCAGGCACAAGGTCGCAGCCCGTACACGCGGTGCACATGGTCCGGGCCTTCCTTGTATCGAGCCCGTGGCAGCGGAGTCCCTTTTCATGTATCTCGCAGACCCTGAGGATCCGCTCTGCCGATGGCCGGGGGACGGTCGCGAGCTCGGCGGCCGGGTTCAGGGGACGGAGGACCGGGATGATCCCCGAAGAGGTGAGATCCTCGATGCACCTCTCCAGGTTTTCGTCGCTCTCCCCGAGCCCGAAGAGGACATTGGAGTAGACCGCCCCCTCACCGAAGATCTCCACCGAACGGTCGAGAGACGCCCGGATGGCATGGTAATCCAGCCCGGGGCACATCCGGGCGAAAAGTGCCGGGGTTGCGGCCTCCAGGTTCCACTTCACCTCGGAAACGCCAAGGTCCTGGAGGCGCTGAGGGGTCTCCGGGGTCGGATAGATCGAAACCCCGACAGGCTTCCCGAGGAGCACGAGGCGCTTCACCAGGGATCGGACCCGGCATTCCTCGCCCTCGAGGGAGTCCGAGACCCCGGATGTGATGGCGATGGCATCGACCCTGTCAAGGACCTCCCGCACCCGTGCCTCGATGTCAGCCGGGTCCTTGGTTCCTCCACCGAGGAGGGGGACCGTACAATAGCGGCAATGGAAGATGCACCGCTCGCTCACGTTCACGTAGGCCTGCCTGGGGCAGTGGAGCCCTGCAGGTTCGAGCTTCCCCTCTATTTCAAGATCCCCGGTGCGGATGGTGACACGACCCTCCCCATGGTGGTGGAGCCGCACCCGGCCTTCACGGGCTACCGAGAGCCGGACCCTCCTGCCATCTTTCGAGAAGAAGACCGATCCCTCCCCTCCGGCGGTCGGGCCGGCCGTCGAACGGGAGATGAAACCTGTGCAAGGCACACCTTCCAGCCGCACCGTGTTCGCCGCGAGGAGTTCAGCCTTCAGCCGTTTCCAGTCCATGCGAGAAGCGCCTCGTCATAATTCGTATAATAAGGGATCGCCGCCACGGCACCGATCTTCCCCCGCCCGTCCATTCTGATCTCCACCGAACCACCCTTGACCGCCGCATCGAGATCTGCGTCCGTCACCTCTCCCCGCTTGACCTTGCGGGCGAAATCAAGGAGTGAAGATGGATCGAACCCCCGATAGACCGCCATGCCCGTCTTCTCGGAGAGGGTGTACTTCACCAGAAGCCCGTGGAACCTCTCGACGAGGGACTCTGCATCGGAGGTGGCGAACTCGCAGACCGTGGCAACGCAGTTCTTGGTCCGGTAGGGAACCGGAAAGAGCTGCACGAGGGTGTGTGAGAGGTACCGGGAATAGTCGTCCTCAACCGCCTTTGCGATGTTGTGGGCGAGGGTCCACGTGGCCCCCTCGTCTGGAGTATCCGTGTCATCGATACCGATGAGGAGCCTCTCGCGGCGGGGGAGCCAGACCGTCGAACCCGCGACCCTGCCGCCGCCGGACGGGTCGCAGGTACAGCGGTTCACCCCCTTTGCGGTGGAACGGCAGATGGATGCACCGACACCACCTCCCCCGAGGCCGATGTAGGTGACCGCGATCTCCCTCCCCTCGATCCGGACCTCCGAGATACCGGCCGCAAAGGTCGAACCCGCAAGCTCCAGGGGCGCCGAACCGGTCTTCAGTAGGTAACGGGTGGTGGCACCCACGGTCCGGGCCGACAGGACGAGCGGGCTCTTCTGGTAATGGTGCCTCGCCCACATGGCCCCGCCGACGCAGTCGAAGAACTCCACGACCTCGACCCGCATGCCGGAGGGGTCCGCGACCCCGACGATCTGTGGGTAATGGATGATGTACGGTTCGGCGATCCGCTCCATACGAGGTTCTCTCCGCTGAAGATATTCCCGGAATCTCCTCTATCCCGGGGAGATTTGTAAACGAAATTATCGTTAACAAAATAATCGTTCATAACAATATATATGATCATCGTTTTTTTGCTGGAGAAAAGGATGGATGGTTCAGAAGAGGGAATGGAGCCTGAACTGGTGGGGACCGAGCTTCCCGCCATAATTGCCGGCGCTGATCATCTTCACCCCGGGAACTTTGCAGGCGGCCTTGATCCCGGCACGCATCGCCGCTTCAATCGATTTTGAGTCCACGCCATCGATGACAATCTCGTAGAGGGCATTGACACCAGCAGGCACCTTGCTGTCGGGGACCTTTTCCCTGAGGGTGGGGCAGTAAGCCTCGTTTGTCGACGCCTTCATGAACTTGGCGTACTTCTTGGACCCGACCTTGGATCCGCTCGCCACGATTCCGCCCGGGAAAGAGAGGATGGTCCCCTTGACCGATTCGATCGCCTCGGCAGCCACCTCGGCCCCTGCAAGTGCCGCCATCTGGTTCTCGCCCATGATGAAGAAGTTCCCTCCGGCAACCCCTTTCACGACCCCGAACTCCTCTTCGGTGATGAACTCACCCTCCATGATGGGGATCGCCCAGCAGGACCGTTCCCCGACTTTCACCTGGTGCTCGTACCCGTCCCCGAAGAAGTGGAGCTTCACGGGCAATTTCTCGGGGGCATCGGTGATCCCGTTGAAGGTGGCCGTTGTCGGGGCTGTGAGGATGCACTCCCCGATCCGCTCGATGAGCTGCTCCTTCAGTTTGTCCTTCTTTGGGTTGCAGATGAGGATCGCGTAGCCCGGCCTCCCATCGGGGGTCTGATCGGGCGGCATATAATGATCAATACCCGCTTCTGCCGCGCAACCGATGCAGGAGGTCGCAAAACCCGTGGCTTCTGTCGCTGCCTTTAACGCCCAGTTCCTGGTTACTGCGGTCACAATAACTCGGGAAATGAAGATCGGGAACGCCTCTGCGTAGGTATCATCAATCTTGACGCCATTTATCTCCAAAATCTTTCACCCCTGTTCACACCAGATTCACCGGTTCTATTAAAGAATGTTGCCATTTGATCTCTTTTTCAGGAAAACTGGAGTGGAAAAGCCACCGTTACATATACTTAATAAGCTTGAAAATCAAGGATAAATTATAGTCTTCTGGGAGTCTGTGCAGGGACCCCCTCATCGAACCGGGTGCCGGCGAATTTTCAGAAGATTTAATTACCGGCTTCGACCACCTGATCCTGATCGATTTTCAAATCGATAGAGCTGGTGCGTGCAAACATGGCATTCGCAGTACACGTGAATCTGGACCGTTGTACCGGCTGTAACAACTGTGTGGTTGCATGCCCCGTGAACGCATTGGAGCTCCACACTGTGGATCCTGTGACAAAGGAGAAGATCTACAGTGTGAGGGATGGCAAGGCCATCACTCTGGACATCAAGTCCGAGCTCTGCGCCGGATGCGGCGTTTGCGTGGAAGCATGCCCGTACGATGTTATCCGGTTGAAAGGACACTGGGAGGAAGGAACAAAGCCCACTGTCGTGTATGTGACGGAGTGAAGTGAGAAATGACCCTGTACCCGAAATTTTCAAAGAGGATCGAGTTCCAGAAGGATGGCAAGAAGGTCATCCAGGAACAGAAGCTCCTCCAGACCACAAACAACCTGACCCTGAACGTGGACAGGTGTACCGGCTGTGGGATCTGCATCGAGGCCTGCCCCGAAGAGGCCATCAAATGGGGTCCGGTCGGTGCCGTGCGCCGGGGTGCTGTGGACTACGCAGCCCCTGTCGATATCGACGAGGTGAAGTGCTCGTACTGCGGTGTCTGCCCGGTGATGTGCCCGTTCTCGGCCCTCTCCCTCACTATCGATGGTGTCGAGCGATACACCATCATCGAGAAGGAAGGATTCCCCCAGTACGACCAGGTCTCGAAGATAGACGACGAGAAGTGCATCAAGTGCACGCTCTGCGAGGATATCTGCCCAAGAGACGCCATCAAGAGGGATGTCCCCCTCTACGAAGGGGCCTCCAAGGAAGGCAAGGAACGGCAGCTCGCCATCAAATCCAAGACCGACTTCAAGGTGGACATGGAGAAGTGCACGGTCTGCGGCCTCTGCGGCTACCTCTGCCCGGCCATCACCGTGAAGAAGAAGGCCTTCACCGCGGAGACCGGAAAGGCGGAGGCCGTGAAGGATCCCAAGACCGGCCTCCCCTGGGATGAGACCAAGTGCGACGCGTGCAAGGTCTGCGTCGAGGTCTGCCCCGAGGAGTGCATCACCGTCGAGCGGACCATTGAAAGCGACAAGGTCCAGGGTAAGGTGGAGATCGACAACGACCTCTGCTGCACGTGCACCTGGTGCAGCAGGACCTGCCCGACCGAGGCCATCACCGTCGAGAAGCTCTTTGACGGGGAGATCGAGTTCTTCCCCGAGAAGTGCCCGTCAGGCTGCTCCACCTGCGTGGAGATCTGCCCGTGCAATGCCATCTACCTCCCGACCCCGCCCCCTGCAGCTCAGCTCAAGGGGAAGCAGGAGGCAAAGATCGCGGTGAATAAGGACCTCTGCATGTTCTGCGGGGCCTGCGTGGCCGCGTGCCCGGGCGAGGATATCATCGTGCTCCAGAGAAAGAGCATCCGATTCAAGGGCACAGAGACCGACCTGTTCAAGAAGATCGAGGAGAAGCTCTTCACGAAGCGCACCTCCAAGGTGAAGGAGGACGTCCAGCCCGGCGAGGTGCAGGTGAAGATGCTCGGGAAGGTGTGAGGTATCACCATGGCAAAGGCAAAAGGTTATTCAGACCCGAAAATGGAGGAGAAGCTCAAGGACCGGTACTACTACCGTGAGTACAGCAACCCTGATTTTACGAAGAAGGTGCATGACCTCGCCCGCACGGTCAACCACATGTGCTTCCAGTGCGGTACATGCACTGGTTCATGCCCCTCGGCGCCTCGGTCATCCTACCGCATCCGGCTCTTCATGAGAAGAAACGTGATGGGCCTGGAGGACGAGTCGCTCACCGACCCGGATCTCTGGCTCTGCACCACGTGCTACTGTTGCACAGACCGCTGCCCCAGGGACATTGCACCGACCGATGTCATCATGGCGATGCGCAACATCGCGTACCAGAGGGGTATCGTTCCGGTTAACTTCCTGAAGACTGTGCAGGCCATCTACCAGTCCGGCCACGGTGTCCCGAACAACGATGTGAACCGTGCGGTACGGGTGCGCCTTGGTCTCGCCAAGGACCCGCCCACGACCCACTCCTATCCTGAGTTCCTCCCGGGCATCCGCCAGATCATTGACCACTGGCATGTGAAGGAAAAGGCCGACAAGATCGTCGCGGAGGCTGAGAAGCATGGCTGAGGCCAAGGGACATGACTATGCCCTCTTCCTCGGGTGCATCGCCCCGAACCGGTACCCGGGTTGCGAGTCCGCGGGGATCGCGTGCAGCAAGAAGCTCGGGATCAACCTCCACCCCATGAAGGGTGCAAGCTGCTGCCCGGCACCAGGCGCATTCGGCTCTATCGATCTCAATGTCTGGTACGCCATGGCGGCACGGAACGTCGTCATCGCTGAGAAGATGGGGATGGACATTGCGCTCGAGTGCAACGGGTGCTACAAGTCCATCTACGAAGTGAACGAGAAGCTGAAGCACAACGACGACCTCCGGGACATGGTGAACGAGGTGTTAAAGACCGTCCCCGACCCCACGGACCCCACGAAGAAAGGGACCATGGAGTTCAAGGGGACCATCGACGTCTTCCATCTCATCGAGCTCTACTCTGACCCGAAGATCTGCGGCCCAGACAGGATCAAGGAGAGCGTAACCCGGCCTCTGACCGGGACCCGGATCGGTGTCCACTACGGGTGCCACCTCATCAAGCCCAAGAAGGAGAGGCACCTGGGTGACACCGAAAACCCCATGTGGATCGAGGAGCTTGTTGCAGCTCTCGGTGCCGAGCCGGTCCAGTACAGGAAGAAGATGCAGTGCTGCGGTGCAGGAGGCGGCGTGCGGGGCTACGACCTGGTCCATGCCATCGACATCACGAACGAGAAACTCGGCTATCTGCACGATGCAAAGGTCGATGCGGTGACCGAGGTCTGCCCGTTCTGCCAGCTCCAGTTCGACCGCGGGCAGATCGAGATCAAGGAGAAGTTCGGGAAGATGTGGGGGCTCCCTGTGCTCCACTTCAACGAACTCCTCGGCCTGGCCCAGGGGATGAGCCCCACGGACCTCGCCCTCGACATGCATGCCATCCCTGTTGACCCCTTCTTAAAGAAGATCCTGTGAGGTGCGAAGATGGCTGATACGAAATCAAAGGTAAAGGAAACCAAGGCAAAAGTGACTGATCAGAAACCAAGAATCGGCGTCTTTGTCTGCCACTGCGGGACCAACATCGCGGGTGTTGTCGATGTGAAGGCCATCATCGAGTACGCAAAGACCGTGCCGAACGTGGTGCATGCCGAGGATTACCAGTACGTCTGCTCCACACCTGGCCAGAAGAAGATCACCGATGCCATCAAGGAGAAGAACCTGACCGGAACCGTTGTCGCGGCCTGTTCTCCCCGGCTCCATGAACCGACCTTCCGGAGAGCCACCAAGGAGGGCGGGCTCAACCCCTTCCGGTTCGAGATGGCCAACATCCGTGAGCAGGGCACCTGGGTGCACATGCACGATCCCGCGGGCGCGACCGAAAAGGCCAAGGATGCCATCCGGATCGCGGTTGCGAAGGCCTCGCTCCTTGAGGACCTGACTCCAAAGAGCGTGGCTGTCGAGCATGCGGCTATGGTGGTCGGTGCAGGGATAGCAGGGATGCAGGCTGCCCTTGACCTGGCAAACGCCGGAATCAAGACCTACCTCGTCGAGAAGCTCCCGAGTATCGGCGGCAGGATGTCCCAGCTGGACAAGACCTTCCCGACCCTGGACTGCTCCCAGTGCATCCTCACCCCCAAGATGGTGGATGTGGGCAGGGCCGAGAATATCGAGCTCCTGACCTACCACGAGGTCGATGCAGTTGAAGGGTTCATCGGGAACTTCGATGTGACCCTCAGGAAGAAGGCCAACGGCGTCCTTTCCATGGCCGAGGCCGAGGCAAAGGGGATCTCCGGTGGCGGTTGCAACGGCTGCGGCGACTGCGAGCCCGTCTGCCCTGTCATCAAACCGAACCCCTTCGAGATGGGGATGAAACCCAGGAAGGCCATCTACATCTACCACCCGCAGGTGGTGCCACTCCTCTATACCATCGACTTCGACTCCTGCATCAAGTGCGGCCTCTGCGTCACCGCGTGCGGAGAGAAGAAGGCCATTGATCTCGAGATGAAGGACGAGCTCAGGAAGGTCAAGGTCGGGACCGTTGTCCTGGCCCTTGGCTACGACATGTTCCCGGTGGAGAACAAGCGTGAGTGGGGCTACAAGCAGTTCGACAACGTGGTCAACAGCCTCGAGCTCGAGCGGCTCATCTGCGCCTCAGGCCCGACCGCAGGGCACCTCATCCGCCCGTCCGATGGCCAGACCCCGAAGAGGGTGGCCTTCGTCCTCTGCGCAGGCTCCCGGGACAACACCGGCATCGGGAAGCCCTACTGCTCCCGGTTCTGCTGCATGTACTCCCTGAAGCATGCCCACCAGATCATCGAGAAGATTCCAGGGGTAATCCCATACATCTTTTACATGGACATCCGGTCCTTCGGGAAGATGTACGAGGAGTTCTACTACCGCATCCAGGACGAGGGTGCCAAGTTCATCCGGGGCCGCGTGGCAAACATCCTCGAGGATCCGGTGACCAAGAACCTCCATGTCTATGCCGAGGATACCATGCTGAACCGGCCTATCGACCTGGAGGTGGACATGGTGGTCCTCGCGGCGGCAGTCCAGCCCGCTGCGGACACCGACCGGACCAGGAAGCTCTTCGGTGTCTCCTGCTCCCAGGACGGGTGGCTCCTCGAGGCCCACCCGAAGCTGAACCCGTGCGGCACCACGACGGCGGGGGTCTTCGTGGCAGGGGTCTGCCAGGGACCGAAGGACATCCCGGACACCGTGGCCCAGGCCGAGGGCGCGGCATCGGCAGCCTCCATCCCCATCCACATCGGGAAGGTGGAGCTCGAGCCCTACTTCGCTCAGTGCATCGAGGAGAAGTGTGCCGGGTGCGGCATGTGCGTGAACCTCTGCCCGTACTCGGCACTCTCCCTCGTGGATAAGGAGGGCGGCGGGAAGGTCATGCAGGTGACCGAGGCCAAGTGCAAGGGCTGCGGCACCTGCGGCGGCTTCTGCCCCGGAGGTGCCATCTGGATGCAGCACTTTGCCACGCCCCAGGTCATTGCGCAGATTGATGCATTCCTCCTCGGAGGTGCAAAGTAATGGCTGGACCAGACGGCTGGAAACCCAAGATCCTGGGGATTGTCTGCAACTGGTGTTCCTATGCCGGAGCCGACCTCGCCGGGAGCGCCCGGGCCCAGTACCCGCCCGACATCAGGATCGTCCGCCTCATGTGCACCGGGCGGCTGGACCCCCTCTTCATCATGAAGGCCTTCATGGACGGGGCTGACGGGGTACTCGTGTCAGGGTGCCACTTCGGTGACTGCCACTACCTTGAGGGAAACTACAAGTCCGCAAAGCGGATGTTTCTCTTAAAGAGCGTCTTGAAGGACCTGGGTTTCGATGACAAGCGCCTCCGGATGACCTTTGTCTCGGCATCCGAGGGTGCGAAGTGGGCCAAAGTGGTCGGGGACGTGGTGAAGACCATCAATGACCTCGGACCAAGCCCCATCAAGGCATTGTCGAAGTGACGGAGGTGTCAGTTTGGCCAAGATCCAGCTGAACCTCATCAGCGGGCGGACCATCCAGCAGGGCGTCGCGATCGAGGGGGGCAAGGAGAAGCCCGCCTACCGCGAGGCCTGCGGGATCATCGAGCTCGATGGTGAGGACTTCAAGAAACTCGGGATATACCGGAACTCGAATGTCCGGGTCACGAGTCCCTACGGGACCGTCGTGGTCAAGGCCGTGGACGCGACCCAGGGGCCTCACCCGGGCCTCGGATGGATCCCCATGGGGCCCTGGGCAAACTCCATAACGAACCCGAACACCTACTCCACGGGTATGCCGACCTTCAAAGGTGTGCCTGTCGAGGTGGAACCGGCCCCGAACGAGCCGGTTCTCCTTGGGATCGAACTCGTGCAGAAAGCCTGCCGTGCGGAAGGCTGACCGAGGTGATGAGAAGTGACAAAGACAGTAACTGACGTGATATGCCCGTTCTGCGGCACCCTCTGCGATGACATCGAGGTCGTACTCTCTGACGATGGCAAGAAGATCCTGGAGGTTATGAACGCCTGCGCCATCGGAAACGAGAAGTTCCACCACTCACAGGCGGCGGACCGGCCGAAGAGGCCCCGCATGCAGCAGCCTGACGGGAGCTACAAGGAGGTCAGCTACGACGAGGCTATCGAGTATACGGCGCAGATGTTCGTAAAGGCGAAGAAGCCCCTCATGTACGGCTGGTCCTCCACGAACTGCGAGGCCCAGTCCGTAGGGCACGAGATCGGGGAACTCTGCGGGGCGGTCGTGGACAACACTGCCACGGTATGCCATGGCCCATCCTTAATCGCTATCCAGGACGTGGGTATCCCGAGCTGCACCCTCGGCGAGATCAAGAACCGTGCCGACCGGATCATCTACTGGGGCTGCAACCCGGCCCATGCCCACCCGCGGCACATGAGCCGCTACTCCATCTTCCCGCGAGGCTTCTTCACGGGGAAGGGGCAGCAGAGCAGGAAGGTCATCGTGGTGGACCCACGCCCGACCGATACCTCCAACATGGCGGATTACTACTACCAGGTGGAGCAGGGCCGGGACTACGAGCTCCTCCAGGCCTTCAGGACGGCACTCCACGGGCACTGGCTCCCGGACATGGTGGCCGGCATCCCCAAGGAGAAAATCTACGAGGGCGCCGAGGTGATGAAGAGCGGGAGGTTCGGGATCATCTTCTTCGGTATGGGGGTGACCCAGACCCTCTCCAAGAACCACAACATCGATGCCGCCATCATGCTCACGAAGGACTTAAACGAGTTCTCCAAGTTCAGCATCATGCCGATGCGGGGCCACTACAACGTAACCGGCTCGGGCGAGGTCCTGGGATGGCAGTTCGGTTTCGCGTACGGGGTCGACCTGTCAAGAGGTTTCGCAAGGTACAACCCCGGTGAGACCACCTCCAACGATCTTCTCAGGCGGGGAGAGGTGGATGCCGTCTTCGTCATCGCAAGCGATCCCGGGGCACACTTCCCCATCAGCTCGGTGAAGAAGATCGCAAAGCTGCCCTCGGTCGCTGTCGACCCCCACTTCACGCCCACCACCGAGATCTGCAAGCTGCACGTGCCAGTGGCCTTCGTGGGGATCGAGTGCGGAGGGAATGCCTATCGCATGGACAACGTTCCCATCGACACCCGGAAGGTCGTGGACCCGCCCGAGGGGATGCTCACAGATGAGCAGTTCCTCGAGAAGGTCCTCCACCGGGTCAAGGAGATCAAGGGGGCAGCGTAAATGGCCGAGTACCTCATCAAGAACGGGTTCGTCTTTGACCCCGCCCAGAAGATCAAGGGGGACGTGGCGGACGTCGCCATCAAGGACGGGAAGATCGTAAAATCAGTGGAGAAGCCCAAGGTCATCGATGCCAAGGGCATGACCGTCATGGCAGGGGCCCTCGAGGTGCATGCCCACGTAGCCGGACCGAAGGTGAACATCGGCCGCATCTTCCGGCCTGAAGACAAGCTCTTCACCTACCGGCCGACCGAGAAGAATCACCGGATGGAGGGCGGGTTCTCCATACCCACCACCTACAAGACCGGCTATGCCTACGCCCGGCTCGGCTACACCACGGTCATGGAAGCGGCGATGCCGCCGCTCTTTGCCCGGCATGTCCATGAGGAGATGCGGGACACGCCCATCATCGACGAGGGGGCGTACCCGGTCTTCGGGAACAACTGGTTCGTCCTCGAGTACCTCAAGAACAAGGAACTCGAGAACGTCGCGGCCTACATCGCCTGGCTCCTCAGGGTGACCAAGGGTTTTGCCATCAAGGTCGTGAACCCCGGGGGAACTGAGGCATGGGGCTGGGGGCTGAACTGCCTCCAGGTGAAGGACCCGGTCCCCTACTTCGATATCACCCCCGAGGAGATCATCACAGGGCTCATCGAGGCAAACGAGTACCTCGGCCTGCCACACTCGATGCATATCCACGGGAACAACCTGGGGAACCCCGGGAACTACACCACGACCCTCGACACCCTGAAGCTCGCGGCTGGCCACAAGGCCAAGAACAAGTTCGGGCGCGAGCAAGTGATGCACCACACCCATATCCAGTTCCACTCTTATGGTGGGACGAAATGGGCTGACTTCGAGTCCAAGGCCCGCCCCATCGTCGATTACGTGAACAAGCACAAGAACATAACGATCGATGTCGGATTCGTCACCCTGGACGAGACGACCACCATGACCGCGGACGGGCCCTTCGAGCACCACCTCACAGAGCTCAACCACCTGAAGTGGGCCAATGCCGATGTGGAGCTCGAGACCGCAGCAGGGGTTGTCCCCTATATCTACAGCCCGGACATCTTTGTCAGCGGTATCCAGTGGGCCGTAGGGCTTGAGATCGCCCTCCTCTCCAAGGACCCGATGCGGTGCTACATCACGACCGATCACCCGAACGCAGGGCCCTTCACGCGCTACCCGCGGATCATAAAGTGGCTCATGTCGCAAAAGGCCCGGGAGGAGCAGATCAAGGCCTTCAAGGCGAACGACAAGGTCGTGAACGCGTCCGAGATTGCATCCATCGACCGCGAGCTCAACCTCTACGAGATCGCCCAGATGACCCGGGCAGGCCCGGCCAAATGCCTCGGGCTGGCAAGCATGTATGGCGGGCTGAAGCCGGGCCAGGATGCGGATGTCGCGGTCTATGACTTCAACCCCGACAAGGAGCACAAGCCCATGGAGATCGAGGAGGCCTTCTCCGAGGTGAAGTACCTCTTCAAGACCGGCGTCCCGATCATCATGGACCACAAGTTCGTTTCCGAGGGGAGGAAGCGGACCCTCTGGGTGGATGCAAAGGTGAACGAGAACCCGCAGGTGGTACGGGACGTGAAGGAGAAGTTCCTGAAGTACTACACCGTCACCGAGAAGAACTACGAAGTGGTGGGGAAGCACTTTATCCCGAACCCCTACGCCATCGAGGTGGATGCAACCCACTAGGAGGCCAGAACCATGAACACCGTGACACTCACACCAAAGGCGAAACCTGACCTCTACCTCGAGGTGGACAACATCACCCCCGACAGGTTCGCGGGGAAGACGAACGAGGAGATCGCGGCCCTCCACCTCTACGAGGGGAGCACCCAGCATGCCCTCGGAAAGTTCTTCGATGTCGCCGGGTCGTCGGGCCCGACCGCGGCCGAGACGAAGATCGTGATCAAGGGCGACGCGTCCCGGCTCAAGTATATCGGGATGAAGATGACCGCCGGCGAGATCGTCATCGAGGGGAACGCCGATATGTATGTCGGTGCCTGGATGAGGGGCGGGAAGATCCAGGCCAAAGGGAACGTGGAGGCTTTTGCAGGCACCGGCATGAAGGGCGGGGAGATCCAGATCGACGGCAATGCCGGGAACTACCTGGGATCCGCCTACCGCGGAGACTGGCGGGGCATGGCGGGCGGCACCATCCGGGTGAAGGGGAACGCAGGGAGCGACACCGGCTACTTCATGAACGGCGGCACCATCATCATCGGCGGGAACGTCGATGTCCATGTCGCCACCCATGCCGAAGGGAACGGGAAGATCATCATCAAGGGCAATGCCAAGAGCAAGGTGGGCGGCCAGATGGTCGGCGGGGAGATCTATATCTTCGGCGACCTCGAGGTCCCCATGCCCACCTTCGAGTACCGGAAGGACGTGGAGCTCGAGGTCGACGGTACGAAGGCGAAGTTCGCCCTCTTTGAGGGGGATACGGCCGAGCGCCACCCGAAGCGGAAAGGGGAGACTATCTACGGCAAGATCTACATGAAGTACTGATCCCCTCTCTTTTTGTCCCGGACGCGCACCAGGTTGCAAGGGATCTTTCGGTACTATTATAACAATTGTCATAACTTTTATTACTATTTCTAAGATTCGTCATACTGGGAAATTTCTGAACGGGGTATATATACTGGGTATTTGAAGCTTATGCTTTCAATCCTTTTTATTTTAATCCTTTTATATAAAATGTTTGGGATAAAATAGCAATCCTTATATGGACTATGGATGATTATCAGATGTCCCAAAGAGGGACGTGCAGTTAGTGACCCTCACTCACCAGCAGTGATCGCGTAAAAGCGCACACACTTCAGTTCTCGTAATGTATAGCCTACTGAAAGGTATCTACCAAAAGGTATCAAAGGAGGAAATTTATGGCAAAATACAAGGAATCCTGTGACCTCTATGACGATGAGGGCAAGCTCCTGAAGAGCAATGTAACCCTCGAGAAGGTCAGCCCGGTCGTGAACCCGGTCATCAGGAAGATGATCAACCTCACCAAGAGGACAGTGGCCATCAACATGGCAGGCATCGAGAATGGTGTGAAGACCGGATCCTTCGGCAAGGGGCAGATCCTCGGCCGCGGGCTGAACCTCTCCATCACCAAGGATGTCGACACGCTCGCTGCGAAGATCAAGGAGCTCGTCCAGGTCAGTGACGGGGACGACACCAAGGTCACCAAGGTCAGCGGAGGGAAGCTCCTCCTCGTTGAGGTCCCCATGGCACGCATCGAGGCAGCAGCAACCTATGATGCAGCCTCTACCGCGGTTGCGGCAGCAGCCACCCAGGCCATCATCGACCAGTACAAGGTTGACATGTTCAACGGGTCTGTCGTGAAGTCTGCCATTTGGGGCACGTACCCCCAGACCATGGACATGGCCGGCGGCAATATCATCACGGTCCTCTCCATCCCGCAGAACAGCGAAGGCCTCGGCTACGCGCTGAGAAACATCAACGCAAACACTGTTGCGATGATGACGCACCGCAACGCCATGCAGACCTGCGCCCTCTCCTGCACCTTCGAGCAGGCCGGCGAGTTCGAGATGGGCATGGCCATCGGTGCCTTCGAGCGGGCCCAGCTGCTCTTATACGCATTCCAGGGCCTGAACGCGAACAACATGCTCTACGATATTGTGAAGGCCAACGGCAAGACCGGAACGATGGGAACCGTTGTCCAGTCCGTTGTCGAGCGTGCCCTTGAGGACAAGGTCATCAAGGCAGGCAAGAAGGGCAAGTACTTCCAGTTCTATGAGACCAAGGACCCCATGATGTGGAACGCCTATGCAGCCGCCGGAACCATGGCAGCAACCATGGTGAACTGCGGTGCCGGGCGGTTTGCCCAGGCTGTCTCATCGACGCTCCTGTACTTCAATGACCTGCTCGAGCACGAGACCGGACTCCCGAGCTGCGACTTCGGCCGTGTGATGGGAACCGCAGTCGGGTTCTCGTTCTTCAGCCACTCCATCTATGGTGGCGGCGGCCCCGGTGTCTTCAACGGGAACCACATCGTGACCCGGCACGCTGCCGGCGTCGCCGTGCCGTGCGTCTGCGTTGCCTGCGCCCTCGATGCAGGGACCCAGATGTTCGGGCCCGAGCAGACCTCCAAGGTCTACCAGGACACCTTCGGCACCATCGACGAGTTCGCGAGACCCCTCCAGGCTATCGCAAAGGGAGCTTAAAGGCGTTCGTGAGCTGAATGACCGAAGCCATATTTCCTCAGATCCGGATAATGCCGGCGCGTTTCCTCTATCCCGAGACAGCCGAGAAACTCCTGAACGGGATCTGCAAGGTGGGCGTAGTGCGGCGGATGACTGTCAATGGTCCCCGCCTCCCCCCCACCATCACCGAAGGCCCGGGGAGAGGGCTTCCAAACCCCCACCCGGGCCGGAAAGTCATCCATGTCGGGGGCGAGGAGTTCGAACTCCAGGTCCAGGTAGGTACCCTCATCCTGGAGCTGGAGAACTCGGACGCCATCCCCGTCATCCGGCAGGTGTGCGACGAGGTCTTTACCAACTTCTCGTACACCCTGCAGGAGGGCAAGTTCATGAAGTCCCAGATGACGGTCTCGGATTATGCTAAGTATGGTGAGATCGAGGACAAGGAGATGCTCGGGATGTCCGACCCCAAGGGGAAGCAGTGCCCGATCATCCTCCAGGGGACCCAGTGACATGTCGATAGGCCGGATCACGCAGGTGGTCGACTGCAGGGAGAGCGTCGGGATGGGCAAGGGCGGAGGAATCGCCCAGCGTGGAACCATCTCCGAGTGCCGCTACCCCGATGTCATCGTGGTAGCCATGTCCCCCGGCCACCGGCACGTGACAAAACCGGTCTGCGACATCACCTCTGCTCTCCGAAAGGAGGGGGCGGAGTTCTCTGTCACCACCCTGGTCCTCAACTCCGGGAGCGGCGTCCCCGATGACGCGCCCTCGGTAGGAGGCGCCGTCCTCGGCGCTTTCTTCACCCTGAACGAGAGGGAGATCCGCCAGATCGAACAGCACAAGGTAGCTATCCTCCACCACGGGAACGTGCGATCGCACGTCGTCCACAAGGTGAGGAAGATCCTCGAACAGTGCGATATCGCCGCGGTGGTCGTCTCCCAGGTCCCCATCGATTATGAGGACTTTGCAAAAGTCGGGGTGAAGACGGCGTACGTGATGCCGCCGGCCGACCAGATCCGGACAAAGGGAACTGTCATGGCCATCGTCACCGGTGTGACGCGGGGCCAGACCCCCACGAGGACAAATATCGCTGAAGTCATTCAGGCAGTCATGAAGGTCATGAGATCAAACAAAAGGTAAGGTGAAAGAAAATGGCATACAAACCTCAATTCTGCGCGGGAACCACGAAGGTCGCCGAGAACCGGCGAAACTTCATGAACCCGGCATACAAGCTCCAGAAGATCCGGGACATCTCGGACGAGGACGTTGTCCTGATCATGGGACACCGCGCCCCCGGTTCCGCGTACCCGACGACCCACCCGCCCCTCTCAGAGGCCGGTGAGCCGAAGTGCCCGGTCAGGAAGCTTGTAACCCCCCTCGACGGGGCCAAGACAGGAGACAGGGTCCGGTACATCCAGTTCACAGACTCGTACTGGTTCGCACCCATGCACCCATATCTCCGCTCCTACATGGCATCCATCCGTTACCGCGGTGTCGACCCGGGTACCCTCTCGGGACGTCAGATCGTAGAGTGCCGCGAGCGGGACCTCGAGAAGATCGCGAAGGAGCTCATATCAACCGAGTGCTTTGACCCGGCCCGCTCGGGCATCAGGGGCTGCACGGTGCACGGCCACTCGCTGCGTCTCGACGAAGACGGCATGATGTTCGACATGCTTGCCCGCCGCATCCTGGACAAGGACAAGACGGTCAAGTACGTGAAGGACCAGGTCGGGGTACCCCTCGACAAGCCCGTCAACGTTGGCAAGCCGATGGACGAGAAGTGGCTCAAGGCGCACACCACCATCTACAACTCCAACGGCGGCACAGGATTCCGGGAGGACAAAGAGGCGATCGAGTTCATCCAGACGATCCACTCCCTGAGGACCAAGTACGGCTTCATGCCGAAGGAGTGAGGTGACACAACATGGCAAAGATCGAGAGAGCCCAGAAACTCTTCCTGAAGACCCTCAAGACCCGGTTCGCAAACTGGGGCGAGGACGTCCAGAGCGGAAAGACCGTGTACAAGCGCATCGGCCTGTCCCAGTCCCCGAGGAAGATGGAGTGGGTCAAGCAGGGCAATGCAGTCGCGCTGGCACGCGGGATCTCCGGGTACGACCCGGTCCGGTGCCACTGCGGTGGTATCCCGCTCGGCCAGAGGCAGCTCATGACCTACGAGGTCTCCGGGACCGGAGTCTTCGTCGAGGGTGATGACCTGCACTTCGTGAACAACGCCGCGATGCAGCAGATGTGGGACGACATCCGGCGGACCGTGGTCGTCGGCATGGACCTCGCCCACCAGACCCTGCAGAAGCGTCTGGGCAAGGAGGTCACCCCCGAGACCATCAACGAGTTCCTCCACGTGCTCAACCACGCCATGCCCGGTGCAGCCGTGGTCCAGGAGCACATGGTCGAGACCTCGCCGGCACTCACCGACGACTGCTACGTCAAGGTGTACACCGGCGACGATGAGATGGCGGACTCCATCGAGCCCCAGTTCCTCATCGACATCAACAAGGCGTTCCCGGCCAAGCAGGCCGAGCAGATCAAGGGATCCATCGGCAAGTCCATGTGGCAGGCCGTCCACATCCCGACCATCGTCTCGAGGACCTGTGATGGCGGTACCGCGAGCCGCTGGTCGGCCATGCAGCTCGGCATGTCCTACATCGGGGCGTACCGCATGTGCGCCGGTGAGGCAGCGACTGCAGACCTCGCATTTGCGGCAAAGCACGCCGGTCTGATCGAGATGGCAAACCTGTTGCCCGCCCGGCGGGCCCGCGGCCCGAACGAGCCCGGCGGCCTGAAGTTCGGCCTCTTCGCGGATATCATCCAGGCCGACAGGAAGTACCCGAACGACCCAGTCCGCTCATCGCTCGAGGTCGTCGCCGCAGGGTGCATGCTCTATGACCAGATCTGGCTCGGGTCCTATATGTCCGGCGGCGTCGGGTTCACCCAGTACGCCACCGCGGCATACACGGACAACGTGCTGGACGACTTCAGCTACTATGGTGCAGACTACGTGAAGGACAAGTACAAGGGATTCACGAAGGCACCCCAGAAGCAGGAGGTCGTCAACGACATCGCGACCGAGACCACGCTCTACGGTATGGAGCAGTACGAGACCTTCCCGTCCCTGCTCGAGGACCACTTCGGCGGTTCCCAGCGTGCAACCGTCCTTGCGGCAGCGTCAGGCATAGCCTGCGCTCTCGGTACCGCGAACTCGAACGCCGGCCTGAGCGGCTGGTACCTCTCCATGCTCCTCCACAAGGAGGGCTGGAGCCGGCTCGGGTTCTACGGCTACGACCTGCAGGACCAGTGCGGTTCCGCGAACACCTTCGCCATCCGGTCGGACGAGGGCCTTGTCAACGAGCTCCGGGGCGCGAACTACCCGAACTACGCGATGAACGTCGGGCACCAGGGCGGCTACGCCGGTATCGCTGGCGCGGCCCACTTCGCCCGCCAGGACGGCTGGTCATTCGACCCGCGTATCAAGGTCTGCTTCGCCGACCCAGGGTTGCCCTTCGACTTCACCGAGCCGCGCCGGATGTTTGCAAAGGGCGCTATCCGCGAGTTCATGCCCGCAGGCGAGCGCTCGCTCATCATCCCGGCCCGGAAGTAAACCCAACACAACTTTTTTTTCGTTAACGAAAGTGGGCATGCGTAAATCCCTTCAAAATCGCGGATTTTTGGGAAAAAACGCGATAGACGTAACTTTTCGAAACCTTTAACTAAACGCTCACCAATCCTAGGATGAACCGCAAACGGTTTGAAATGCTCTCGTGCAGACGCACGCAGGGAGGATGCTGAATGGTTGAAAACATTGTCATTGGCATCGGACTAACAGCATTTGCCGGTGCCCTGGCAAGCGTCGCTGGCGCTGCCGAGGACGTTGAGTCCGATATCGGGTCCCAGGGGGACCCGAACTCGCAGGTCCAGCTCGCACCACAGATGGGGTACATTCACCGTATCTTCAATAAGGCTGTATCCGGTGAGCCCCCTGCCTATGGCCTGTGGGTTGCCCTCGGTGCAGGGCTTGCCGCGGCATTCCTGCAGGTGAACATAAATCCGATACTTGCACTTGCGCTTGGTTGCGCCATTGCCACCCTGGTTCAGGGCATCTACGCGACCACGGCGTACCTGGGGAGGATAGCAAGCCTCGCCAAGTTTGGACAGCCGGTGTACATCGACATCCTCAAGTCGATGACCACCGTAACCATGGCCCATGCCTTCATCGCCATCTTCACCGCTGTGACGATGTGCTACCTGATGAACGCCGCATTAGGCCACCCGTTCCCGCTCGCCCTCCTCGGCCTCGTCTGGGGGATCGCCCTCGGAGCCGCGGGATCTGCCACAGGGAACCCGTTCTATGGCAAGGAGCGGCAGTACCAGAACCAGAAGTTCGGCGCAGGCGTGCCGGTGGCCGCCTCGGGGAACATCGTCCGGTACGCGGAAGCCGGCGAGAGGAACTCCCTAGACAACGGCTGGTTCACCGCCAAGCTCGGCGGCCCGGCGTCAGGGGTCTGCTTCGGCCTCATCGTCTTCCTCGAGCTCTGGAGGACGGTGCTCTTCGAGTCCTTCTGGGCAGGCTGGGGAGCGATCTTCGTTGGTCTCATCCTGATCCTCATCTTCACGTTCATCGACCGGTATGCTGAGGTCTGGGCGCGGGAGACCTTCGGACCGTATGCAAAACCTGAGGGGGCAGCGAAATGACCGTCACACCGAAACCAACCGGTGGCGTCGGCATGGATCCCGTTGCAAACGCCCTCTCGATCATCCTCATGATCGCGATCATCGGTGCGGCCTGGATCCTCTTCGGGTGGAACACCCTGGTATTCAAGGCCCTCGTCGCCGTCATTCTCGGCGGTGCACTCGTCGGCTTTGGCGTGCACTTCGTCCCCGTCGGCGGCGCTCCTGCTGCCATGGGGCAGGCCCCGGGGATCGCGACGGGTGTCGCGATGCTCGCTGCTGGTGCGGGCCTTGCCGGCCTCTTCGGCGGAGCCTTCGCGGTTCCCCTCGGCCTCCTGACATCGGTTGTCGCGGGAGGCATCGGCGGGGCACTCATGATGGCCATCACCTGCCTCTTCGTCACCCTCATCTACACCTACGGGATGGGGATCCCCTCGGCCTCGGGGAAGGTCAAGGTCGACCCGATCACGGGCGACACCCAGGCTGAGTACAAGTCCCAAGGGACCGAAGGGCACGGGCTCCCGTTCTCCTCCTTCGCCGGCGGCGTCATCGGAGGGTTCCTGGGAGGCTTCGGAGGGACACTCATCTACTACGCCCTCCTGCAGGTGTACGAGGCAAAACTCCCGACACTCCTCTCGGCCTCGGCGTCGGCTGTCGCGCCGGTTGCTGTCTCTCTCGCAGGGATCTTTGCCATCGGGATGTTCCTCGTGAACGCAGTTCTTGCCGCGTACAACATCACGGGCACCACCGAAGGGTTCCATGACCCCAAGTTCGCGAGGTTCCCGCGGGCAATATTCGCGAGCCTGGCCGCTTCCGCCGTCTGCGGTATCGTGGCGATCCTGGTCGCCGCTCTGTGAGGTGGAAAGATGACTGTCAAAATTGAAGTTAAGGAAGGCGGAACCCCCCACAACACCATCATGTGGGCCGGACTCCTCGCATCCCTCGTCTGCCTCTACCTGGGCGCAGGCCTGAACCTCGCGTTCAATGCCTACACCTTCTCATTCTTCGGAGGGCTCGCGGCCGTCTGCGCCATCGTCTGGGGGTCCAACACCATCAAGACCCTCTGTTCGTACGGGATAGGGACCGGTGTCCCCTCCACGGGGTACACGTCCTTCGGAGCTGGTGTTATCGCCATGCTCCTCGCGAGCCGGGTCTCCTGGTACCTGGCACCCATCGTCCTCGTGATCGTTGCCGCCATCATCGGGTTGATCCTCGGGTACCTGGCAAACAATGTGATCATGATGAAGATCCCGGTGCTCATCAAGTCTACCGTCGAGCTCGTCATGGTCGGCGCTCTCGTGCTCATGGGATTGGCCCTGATGACGACGAGCAGCTACTCGCTCCTGAGCATGGTATCGACCCAGACAAGCCTCCTCGGGCTCCCGGTCGCGGGCCATGCCGGTTCGTTCATCGGCATCGCCATCATAGCCGTGGCCTTCATCCTCGGCATGATCGCGGTCCAGCACCCGTTCAACGCAACCCTCGGGCCGAGCTGGCAGCAGGACAGGATGCTCATGCTTGCTGCCGAGGTCGGGTTCCTCACCATGATCCCGGTGGCGTTCATGTCCATCGCGTACCTCAGCCCACTTGCTGTCATAGTCTCGATCGTCGTCTCGGTCGGGGGCTGGTTCTACACGTATAACCAGTTCCTCTGCCTCTCGAAGCGGGACGCGGCAGCATGGCTCGATGCAAAACCCATCAGGGAGCCGGAGGGACACTGATATGGGACTTATTCTCGCGCTGCCCGAGTACGGGCTTGTTGTCGATCCCCTCATCGGGGTCCTCTCCTCGGCCGGTGAGTCGCTCCAGCCGATCATCGATAAGGTGGCGGTGCTGGAGGGCGTCGCCGACGACCTGGTGAACATGCTCTCCGGGGAAGGGAACTTCCTCGCATCGTTCCCAGGCAGGGAGAAGGCGCTCCCGGTTGCCGGTGGTATCAGCGCCTTCTGGTACGGACTCGCTGTCGGACTCTTCATCGCAGGGGTAGTTGCCCTGCAGTTCGTGAGGTGAGGCGCGATGGCAGAGAAGAAGCAAGCGGCCAGCGGATGGCCCATATCCAGAGGGGACTTCATAAGCGGCGATGCCAACAGCTGCGTCGCGGTCGTCACCATGGGCTCCCACCTCGATGAGAAGGGGCTCTGTGACGCCGGCGCCGCTATCTGCGGGTCCTGCAAGACCGAGAACCTCGGTCTCGAGAAGGTCATCGCAAACGTCATCTCCGACCCCAATATCCGCTTCATCATCACCTGCGGAACCGAGGTGAAGGGTCACCTCGCAGGCCAGACATTCAAGGCCCTCCACGCAAACGGCGTGAAAGAAGGCCGGGTCGTCAAGGCCGAGGGTGCCATCCCCTTCATCGAGAACCTGAAGGATGACGCCATAAAAAGGTTCCAGGAACAGGTCAAGATCGTTGACATCATGGAGACCGAGGACAACGGCGCCATCAAGGCCAAGATCGCTG